>Ga0326728_10000101_pt1 | contig 347257 bp, 270 predicted proteins | sample MB3enrmetagenome_FD_207602 | JGI IMG/M metagenome (GOLD analysis project Ga0326728, IMG submission 207602) | Lab enriched peat soil microbial communities from McLean, Ithaca, NY, United States - MB31MN | ecosystem: Environmental > Terrestrial > Soil > Wetlands > Peat | place: USA: New York...
CGTCACCGGTGCGAAGGTACGCCGCGACGAGTCGCGGCGAGCAAAAGCGGCGATCCGTCAACTGACGGACCGCACTCCGAAAGACAGGCCTTGCACCCGCCTCCCCAAGCGGTCATTTCCCGATCCAGTGCCTCTTTCGTAGCGGCGGGTTTACCCCGCCATTTTCGCGGCGGTATTACGCCGCCATATGGCGAGGTAAACTCGCCGCTACATGTCGGTGGCGAGGTAAACTCGCCGCTACGATGATAGAATCGCGCCATGCCCACCTCATACTTCGTCCGCAAGCGGAATCGCTTACCCCGCTCCTGCTACTTGGGCCGCCAGTGGTATTTCATCACCGCGTGTACAGGATTGGGCCACGCGCACTTTTCCAGTGGCCAATTGGTGAGATTATTGCTGGATCTCTTACGAGCGCAGTGCTCTTCCTGCTCCTTCAATGTCTATGCCTATTGCTTTATGCCTAACCATGTACACCTCGAACTCGTTGGCCTTTCCGACAACTCGGATGCAATCCTGCTCCTTCACAACTTCAAGGGAAACGCGACGTCACAAGCACGCGCCCTGGGCATTCGCAGCCTCTGGGAGAAAGGTTTCTACGACCACATCATGAGAGACGATGACGATGAAAACGCGGTGGCATGGTACATCTTCAACAACCCGGTTAGAAAAGGGCTCGTGAAGGACCCGCGCGATTGGCGGTATTCGGGCTCGTGGATGTTTGATTGGAAGAAAGCCGTCGCCCCCATTGAACAGTACAACCCACCCTGGAAGGGTGTTTCGTAGCGGCGGGTTTACCCCGCCATTTTCGCGGCGGCTATACGCCGCCACATGGCGAGGTGAACTCGCCGCTACGATTCGGAGTCATCTGGCCCCGTGTACGGAGCGGCTTTCCCATGGCCATCCAACGCCGGTGCTCTGATCGCTGGCGTCGCCGACGCCACAGGCCGCCCCTGATCGGCCTCGCACCCTTCGTAGCGGCGGGTTTACCCCGCCATTTTCGCGGCGGCATTACGCCGCCACATGGCGAGGTGAACTCGCCGCTACGATTCGGAGTCATCTGGCCCCGTGTGCGGAGCGGCTTTCCCATGGCCATCAAACGCGGGTGCGCTGATCGGGGGCGTCGCTTTCGGAATGCGGGAGCTCGCTCCCGCTTTTTGCAGCCGGTGACTCGTCACCGGTGCGAAGGTACGCCGCGACGAGTCGCGGCGAGCTGTCGATTGCTGTTTGAAAACGCAAAGCGCGTAGCCCAAAGGTAGGTGTTGCGCCGAGGGGGGCGCGTTTTGCGGAAATGGAGGTTTGCGGGCGCCGGAGCAGAAAGCAGGCAGCCCCAGCAGGTTGAACCTAAAAGCTACCGGCGGCGAGTCCGATGCGCCAGCGTCGCCGGCTTGGGGACTTGACTTGGTAAACGATCAGCTTCCTCCGGCTCCACGTCCGCCACTTTCGCCAGAACCTTCTCGAAGTGCTGTCGCTTTCCACGGCGCGCCCGTTCTTGTAAGTAGGCAAGCGTCTTAAGCGATGCAATCTTTTCGCCCACCGCGGAACTAATCACTTGATTGATCGACACGCCTTCACGGCGCGCCAACTCTCGCAACTCGCGATGCAGCGACTCCGGGATACGCAAACTCAGTGTACTCATGGTCGAACCTCCAGACGCCGAAGGAACTCGAAAGGGCTGAGAATTCCAATGCCAAAGCTGGCGGCAGGTTCGAAATGCCGGCCGTTATGCGTCACAATCGCCGCGCACTTCCGTCAACCACTGGCAACCTCCGTGCGCAGCCTGTCCCATAGCTGTTGCTCGCGCAGATGAGCGTCGTTGGCGAGCACGCGCTCGTCGGCGCTCAGGTCGGCGAGAAACCGGAAGCCCGATGCGCAAGCGGCGCAGATTCTTTCACGGTCAATCTCTTCGGTGCGTCGCACCAGGTCGCGCAAGTCGTCCCAGTTGAATTCTCTGCCTTCCTCGAATTTCCTCATGAGGCGCGCAGGATCGAATTTATCGCCCGCCTGCCAGAGTTTCAGCACCACAAGGCGGCGGACGAGTGCTTGGTCCAGCAGTCTTGTGGCGAACACGCCGAGGTCGTAGATATCGCGCGCCTTGTTGCGCTGATAACACGCACGTATCTTTTCAGCAAGAATTTCGGGCAGCGCCAGACAGGTGATCTCGGTGGGAGCGAAAGGCAAGAGTCTGAAATAACCCTGTTCGCATTGCGGTCGACGCTCCGGCACCAGCGTCGGCGTCTCACGGCGGCTGATCTGCAGTTTTATCTCGCTATCACCTGCCCCATTCCATTCATGCGAATACGTCGGATTCACACCCCATGATAGACCGTCCAAGGTCTCGTAGTAGGTGTCGTCAGGAATATGGAACTTGATCCCATGGAATTCCTCCTCGAAGGCCCCCATCATGGCGAGGATGACATCTTCGTGGTCGTGCTCCGCGAGCGCGGTGAAATCCATATCCGTCGAAAACCGCCCCTGGCTTCCGAGGAACATTTTGCGCAGGCAAGTGCCGCCCTTAAAGGCGAGCCGGTCCAGAATGCCGCGCTCGGAGAGAAGCTGGAGCAGAAAGGTCAACACGATTTCCTTCTCGGCGACCATCATGTCGCGAAGACCGGATTGATTGGAGTAGCGCCGCACGTCGGGTTGTGTGAGCATGGTCAGGCGTCCTTCTTCAGCGTTTTTCGTCGGCCAAGTCCGGCACTCTCGAGCAGTTCCTCGCGCGGCACGTTGACGAACAGATGCCAAGTCTTGTCATAACCGATAGCGTCTCGCACCTTGCTCGTAGGGTTCGGCCCCATCCACGTCCGGGGGCCACTTGCGGCAAGGCGGAGCAGCCGTTCGCGGACATCGGCGGGGATCTCCGCGTTCACATGATCCATCACCCAGCCGAACCTGCGGACCAGCGCCGTCGAATCGATCCGTTCGAGGTAGTCTGCTGCCTTCGGCCAATCGAAACGGTGGCTCGCCGATGCTAGAATGGAGGTGGCCTCTCCCACACCCCCGGCCAGCGCCGGCCGGTCGATGCAGTCGATCGCCGTCTTCTCGCGGTCGGACATCATGATCTTGTAACCGAATGCATCGACAGGACCGAATCCGAAAAATTTGGCAGGCTTGGGATTGACGACCCGCACCCGTCCCTCCCCCACCTGCCTGGCCCGTAGGTGCACCGGCGTCACCACGAAGATTACCCGGCGATGTTGCGTTGTCAGCCCATAATGTCCGGCCGCGCTGCCATATCCGATATAGTAGGGATCGGCGATACGGCTCGCGAGCGCGAGCAGATTGGTTTCGCCCAGCGCATCGGGTCCCTCGTCGGGTGGGATGACGAGGTATTCACCCCAACTCGCCCGCTCCAGCCAGCCTTTCCGGCGCAGGGATTCAATCACGTTGTCCGCCGCCTTGGTGGTGGCGCCCAGCAGTTTGATAATCTCCGTCCGGCTCACCTCCCGCCGTTTGTGTTCGGCAAGGGCAAGCACGACCCGGCATTCCTGAGGCCCTAATGTCCGGATGGTGGAATTCATCATATTGTTAATCACAAAACCCCCTCATGAAGGGGGTTTTGATAAACAAAATAGCATGGCAACCCTTTTATGTAAATATTTATTTTCACGAAACCCCCTTATAAGGGGGGTTTTGTTACATAAAATATAAATGCCTGATCTGGTGGCATCGCACAGAGCAGTTTTCGATAAAAGACAAGTTATTCGAGCGTTAGTCGCAAACCATGCAGAGGTTTGCGCTGTCATCGGTCAAGGTCCGACCCTGAGGACACACACATCAGATTCGCAAACTGGTAGTGGGTCAATTTGGTGTACAGGCGGCTTTATCCGTCAGCCGTCGGACCATGTGGGGAGGTAAACTCGCCGCTACGAAATCAAATTTACCCGCTACCCCCAAACTATCCCGCTACCCGTCATGATGAGCATCGGGGTATAATACTTTCCTCCCGCGGGGCCAGGAATCAGCTTGTCGGGCATTGCGGCAAGAAGAGGCTGGGGTATGGGATTCATCGAGAATCGCTTCGAGAAAAATTTCGTCATCACGTCGGTGGACTATCTCTTCAACTGGGCGCGCAAATCCTCGCTCTGGCCGCTGACCTTCGGGCTGGCGTGCTGCGCGATTGAGATGATCGCTTCCACCACCTCGCGGTTCGATATGGCGCGCTTCGGCGCCGAGGTCTTTCGCCCCAGCCCTCGTCAGGCCGACTTGATGATCGTGGCGGGCACCGTGACGCTGAAGATGGCGCCGGTGGTCAAACGCATCTGGGAGCAGATGCCCGACCCCAAGTGGTGCATCTCCATGGGAGCCTGCTCCAGCGTGGGCGGACCTTTCAATACTTATGCCGTCTTGCAGGGCGTGGATAAAATCGTGCCCGTGGATGTCTACGTGGTGGGCTGCCCACCGCGCCCGGAGAACCTCTTTTACGCCCTGCTGAAACTGCAAGAGAAAATCGACAACATGACGCTGGGGAAGCGGCCTACCAACGTCCGCTTGGACGAGAGCATGATCGAGGATTTTACGAAATCCATCCGCATCGGCAAGGCGGGAACACCGGAACTCGTGCAGATTGGCTGAGCCGGCCTTTTTGCATTTTAGATTTTTGATTTTAGACTTTGGATTGAGGGGGCGCGCCAGCCGGCATTGGCGCAGTTTGATGTTCAGGGGGCGGACCCTGTCCCAACCTGATCGGGACGTCGCCGCCCGGTCCGTCCGCTGAGGGATAAACTCGCCGGTACAACATCAAATTTTGCTGATACCAGCTTTCATGTTTTCGCGCTCCAATCCAAAACCCAAAATCCAAAAGCTAAAAGGCAGGACATTCGTCATCGAGGGCCGAGGAGGCGTAGATGCCTAACTTTGTGAAAGTCGCGAGTCTGCCGGATTTGAAGCCAGGCACGGCAATGACCGTGGAGGTAAACGGCAAGGCCATCGCCCTCTATAACGTGGGGGGGAAGATTTACGCCACGGATAACACTTGCCTCCACCAAGGCGGGCCCCTCGGCGAAGGCATGCTGGAGGGAGAAGTCATCAGTTGCCCCTGGCATATGTGGGAATATAACGTCCGCACCGGCGAGAAAGTTGGGAATAACTCGATCAAGTTGGCGACGTATCCCGTCGAGATTGAGGGCACCGACATCAAGGTAGGAGTCTAAAAGACCGGGACACGGGATACGGCGGATGAGCAATTGGTGATTCACCTGTGAGCAGGTTCGCGGGGCTCTACTACTTGCAAAACCTCGTCAATTTGGACAAAATGTCCGCGACGGGCTTGGTCATTTTGTCGCTTCCGCGGAGCCTCGGGAGCCCCTACACGCGTCCTCGCACTGCTACCGCAAGGAGCGGTGACCTGCCCCCGCGGGGAACACTTCCGATTCTTGTGAATTTGCCCTTTATCCACAATCCCGGGTCCCAAGTCCCGAAAAATGCCTGAACTTCCAGAAGTTGAAACCGTGGCCCAAGGGCTCCGGCGGCGCGCGCTCGGACGCCGCATCGCGGCCGTCGAAGTTCGCCACGCCGCCGTCATCGCCGGCTCCCCGGAGGAATTCGCTTCCACCCTCGAGGGCCGAAAGTTGGCCAACGTGTCGCGAAAGGGCAAAGCGATTGCCGTCGAACTGGCGGCGGAGGACGGCTCGGCGCCGCGCTTTCTGCTGGTGCGTTTGGGAATGACCGGCCAGCTCACAGTCACCCCACGCGAGGCGCCCGTCGAGTCGCATACGCACGTCCTCATGGCTCTGGACGATGGCCGCGATGAATTGCGTTTCCGCGACGTGCGGCGCTTTGGCAGATTGCGCTCCCTTACCCAGCGGGAGTTGGAGAAGGTTCTGGGAACGCTCGGCCCGGATGCCCAACACGTGACCGAGGCGCAATTCCTGGCGGCAATGCGGGGCCGCAAAGGCGCCCTCAAAAGTTGGCTGATGAACCAGAATCTTGTGGCAGGCTTGGGAAACATCTACGCCGATGAGGCCCTGTTCGAAGCGCGCATCCATCCCCTCTCCCAGCCCGGCCGCGTTTCTGCCGGCAAGGCTCGCCAGCTCTATAAGGCGGTGCGCAAGGTGCTGGCGCGCGCGGTGCGCTTGGGAGGGACGACGTTCAGCGATTACCTCGACATCGAGGGCCGGCCGGGCGCATTCCTCAAGAAGTTGCGCGTGTACCAGCACACCGGCGAACCCTGTCGGCGCTGCGGCCACACCATCCGGCGCATCGTCATCGCGGGACGCAGCAGTCACTTCTGCTCCCGGTGCCAGCCACGGCCGCGCGTCACCGCCAAAATGCGCGGTCCGCGGAAATCCGGCGCATAGCGCTTAACAAGAAAAGCGTTTAACGGGAAATCGAAAGGCCGTCGCCGCGGCTGGGTGGCTGAAAGGCTCCTGGAGGGGACGCGCACACTCCGGTCCACGCTCACATTGCTGCGGCTTTACGATAGCGCGCCATATGCTCTTGCAGTTCGGTGTTATCGGGCTCGAGCTCCAGAGCTTTCTTCTGGATCTCCACGGCTTGCTGATAATCCCCATTCACAAAGTGAGCTTCTGCCAGGGTATCGACGAACTCCCCCTCTTTCCATTGGGTAAGCTCCACGGCGCGCTGAGCATGGTCCAGAGCGGCCTTGGGGTCACGAAACTTCTGGTCATCGCAGGTGGCATAGAGCCATGCCAGATTGTTATGAGCTCCCGCGAAGTCCGGCTCAAGGCGCAAGGCTTCCTGGTAATTCTTGATAGCGTCGCCGTAAAGCTTCTGTTGGGCATAAAGGTCGGCCAGCATGACTTGGTTCGCGGCGAGCAATCTTTGGCCCTCGGCGGTTGGGGGGTTTTTCCCGAGCACATCTACGAAGATTTGCTGCGCCTTCTGGGGATCGCCTTTCAACTGGTAAGCCAATCCGAGTTCAAGCCGCGGCTGGTCATCCCCCTCGGTCAAGCGAACCGCTTCCTGAAACTCCTGAATGGCCTGATCGTATTTCTTCTGCGTCAAGTAGTACGAGCCCATCTCCTCATGCGGTTGCTCTTGATGAGGAGCCAGACTGAGCGCCTGCTGGAAACTCCTGAACCCGCGGTCATACTGCTGGGCAGATTCGAAATGCTCACCTTCTGCCAGGAGGCGGTCCATGGCCTGGATGGTCCGGTAATGGTTTGCCGTTGCAGCCATGGAAAGGATTACTACCACAAGGGGAAGAGCAACTATGGCCTGCGCGGGAGGTTCAGCGGTTTCGCCGTAGGGGAGATCGTGCCGGGGAGGCGGAATGACGAATGCCAGCAGCACACCGCTTGCTAATCCCCCCAAATGGCCCCAGTTGTCGATGCCGCGCACGGAGAACCCCAAGGCCAGATTCAGGACGATGAAAGGGATCATTCCCCGCCCGAAGGCACGGCCCCAGCGTGGGGGAATTACGTCGCGGTGCATATAGCCTGTGACCAGCATCGCGCCGGCCATCCCGAAAATGGCCCCCGAAGCTCCCACCGAAACGTTTCTCGAGACCGCCATGGAAAGGAAGGCGCCGCCCATGCCAGCGGCGACGTATATCGTAAGATAGCGGCCATAGCCATACACGCGTTCCAGGATAGGTCCCAGGATGTAGAGGCAATAGCTGTTTCCGAAGATATGAAGCCAGCCGCCGTGGAGGAATATCGGCATGACCAGACGCCAGTACTCGCCGCGCCGCATGTAAGGTCCGTAAGCGGCGCCAAGGTTGAGGAGAACTTTGGTGTTATCTGCTCCCCCGGCGAAAATCTCCAAACCGAAAAAGAGAAAATTCACAGCAAGAAGGACAAGCGTGGCGACGGGCCAGTAGCGGCGAGGTGCGACCCCGTAATATTGCGGGCCTGCGGGTAAGGATGTAGGTTGGTCAGCCATAGGATAAAGTCAAACGCGCGATTGTGCCCGCAGAGCCGCTCCTCAGGGAATTATACCATCCTGGCTAGGTTGCGAGTTTGCTGGACAGCGGTTGCACTGCTGCGTCAAGCGGGTTTTGCCCAGGTAGAGGGAAAAGTGAACAGCGCCCCGCTCGACGTCATCAGGGCAGCGAAGGGCTAAATTGGCGCAAAATGCGCCGTGCTCTCATTCCGAGAAGTGGGAAGCGAGTTTCGCGGGGTTCCTGCCTGTCTCTTTTTTGCCGTCTTCATTCGCCTGCTACTATGCTTGACAATCCATTATAGCCTCTCACAGGACCATAAATTCATTCAGGCGATATGTTAACTCTTTTATTTTCATTAACTTGTTGGAATTCAATCTTATTCTCTTTTGTTTTCAATAACTTATCAAGATAGACCGGCATTTCAAGGTCTTTTTGCCGGCAGGCTCACAATGAGATGATCAAATTTCCGTGCGGACTCCACGTTGATCATGTTCCATTTCAATCGCCGAAAGACTGACTCGCCGTGTCCAATGTAGGACGGGAAGCAGCGACCGAAAGCCAGCAAGAGCCAAGGCGAGCCGTGAATGCGAATTCCCCGCCTCAGCAGGGCCCATAGGAGATTCGATTCTTTGCGCAAGAAGCGCATCCAGGTTTGGCTATCCGCTTTCAATCGCAGGTCCGGTGTGCCCGTATGACTTTCCGATACTTGCAGCGGTGAATTCCCATGCGCCCCAGGCCCGCGGCAACGGCGACGGGCTTATGGGAAACGATCTTTGCCCCCCAGCGATCCGCTTCCATGGGGAACCCGGCCGCGCCTCCGTTCATCGCGCGGACGCCGATTCGTTCCAAGGTCGATACAATCTTGCGTGCGACCTCGTTGGTTTCATCAGTCGTGTGATGGAACTCCAGGTTGGCGATGGAACGCGCCGGAGTACGGATGTTCTCGCGGAGAACGGTGTCAGAGGGAGGACGGTGGGTGGGAGAACGGTGGGATGGAGAACGCGTGTCAGACCCTTTCCGGCCTTTCGGAAGGGGTAGGGATTGCAATTCTAACGGGTAGGACGGCACATGCTAAATGAGCGACGCTCATTTGACGGGAAGGGGACTTTTCTGGGCGAATCCCCAGTGGTGCCGGAATAACCTGCGTCGCTGGGTTACGCTTGCTCTCCCCGTCATGCGACCGCCCAGCCCTCCGACAGCACTTCCGCCTGTTCCAACACAGTCTGCGTGGCTTTTTCCTGCTTGTCCGGGGGGTATCCGTACTTGCGGAGAATGCGTTTGACTAAAACTTTAATGTGCGCCCGGACGCTCTCGCGGACGTTCCAGTCAATGCTGGTGTTCTGTCTCACGGTTTTAACTAACTCGCGAGCAATGGTGCGCAGGGTTTCGTCGCCCAAAACCCTGACGGCGCTATCATTGACTTCGAGCGCGTCGTAAAAGGCCACCTCGTCATCTGTCAAGTTCAGTTCCGCGCCTCGGGCGGTGTCTTCGCGCATCTGTTTGGCGATGGCGATTAATTCCTCAATCACCTTAGCCGTTTCGATGGCCCGGTTCTGATACTTCCGAATCGTGGCTTCCAGCATCTCCGAGAATCGCCGCGACTGAATCACGTTTCGTTTCAGTCGCGTCCTGATCTCGTTGCTGAGGAGCTTTCGCAACATTTCCACGGCCAAATTTTTCTGTGGCAGCCCGCTTACCTCCGCAAGGAATTCATCCGACAAAATTGAGATATCGGGTTTCTTCAGCCCGGCCGCTTCGAAAATGTCGATGACGCCCTTGGGCGCCACTGCGCTGGACACGATTTGTCGAATGGCATGGTCCAGATCCAACTCCGACCGCTGCTGCTCGCCCGTCCCCTTCGCTAAGATCGAGCGGACCTGCTGGAAGAATGCGATGTCGTCGCGGATATTCATGGCCTTCGGGTGGGGCACAGCCAGCGCAAAGGCGCTGGAAAGGTCTTTTACAGCCTTGAAGAACCGCTCCTTCCCGTCCTGCTGCCGCAAAATGTGTTCCTGTGCGTTGGCCATCAGCGCCACTATCTGCACTGGCGTTCCGGTTGTCCAGTGCGACCAATCCAAACCGTCAAAGAGTGCGCAACAGGCTTCATACTTGTCCAGCAAGGCCTCGACGGCTTCCTCCTGCGGCACTGCCGCCTGGCCGTGGCCGCCGCTTTCCGTGTACGTGGCGAGGGCCTGCTTCAGCTCTTGCGCAATGCCCAGGTGGTCCACCACCAGCCCGCCCGGCTTGTCCTTGAAAACTCGATTCACTCTCGCGATGGCCTGCATCAGACCGTGATCGCGCATGTACTTGTCGAGGTACATCGTGTGCAGGCTCGGCACATCAAAACCCGTCAGCCACATATCCCGGACAATCACTACTCTGAACGGGTCCTTCGCATCCTTAAAACGTTTGGCAAGTTCTTCTCGTTGCTTCTTCGGCCGGATATGTGGCTGCCAATCCAGCGGGTCAGCGGCGGAGCCAGTCATAACGACCTTCAGCGAGCCGTGCGTATCGTCAGCGCCGTGCCACTCCGGTCTTAGCTTGACGATGGCGTTGTAAAGCTCAACGCAGATACGGCGGCTCATGCAAACGATCATGGCCTTCCCGTCCATCACTTCCAACCGGGCTTCGAAGTGGCTCACCAAATCCTTGGCGATAAGCTTCAGGCGTTTCTCCGCGCCCACCACCGCCTCAAGGGCCGCCCATTTCGATTTCAGCTTCTCCCGCCGTTCGACTTCTTCGCCCTCTGTCACCTCCTCAAACTGCGGGTCGATTTTCGGCCTTTCGTTTTGATCGAGTTCCAGGTTCGCGAGGCGGCCCTCGTAATAAATGGGAACCGTGGCCTTGTCCTCGACGGCCCGCTGGATATCGTAAACGCTGATGTAATCACCGAAAACCGAGCGAGTGTTCGCGTCGGCCTTCTCGATGGGCGTGCCGGTAAAGCCGATGAACGAGGCATTGGGCAAGGCGTCGCGCATGCGCTTGGCGAAGCCGTCGATAAAGTCGTACTGGCTGCGGTGGGCTTCGTCAGCGATCACCACGATGTTGTGCCGGTCGGAAAGGAAATCGCCGGTTTGCATAGCGTTGTAGCGCCGTCCTCTAGGGCGGCACTCGGAAGGTGCTGTAGCGCCGCCCTTGAGGGCGGAAGGTGCCGGGCTCAAGCCCGGCTCTACGGGCATGAACTTCTGAATGGTCGTGAACACAATCCCTGCGGAAGAGACTTGCAGAAGGGTCTGGAGATGCTCGCGGCTCTCCGCCTGCACGGGTGGCTGCCGGAGAAGCTCGCTGCATCGGGAAAAAGTCCCAAAAAGCTGATCGTCCAAGTCGTTGCGGTCGGTGATGACGACAATCGTCGGATTCTGCATTTCCGGCTCGAGCACCAAGCGTCCAGCGTAGAACACCATGGTCAGGCTTTTTCCGGAACCCTGCGTGTGCCAAACCACCCCGGCGCGTCTGTCCCCTGTTGGGCGAGTGGCCTTCAGTGTGGTTTGGACAGCCTTGTTTACGGCATGGAACTGGTGGTACCCGGCAATCTTCTTGACCGGGTCTCCTTTCCCAAAGTCCTCGAATACGATGAAGTAGCGGAGAAAATCGAGCAGTCGGCGTTGGTCAAACAGCCCTTTGATCAGCACCTCCAGTTGCGGTGTGGAAGCTGGCGCCAGTTCTTCGCCTTCGATAGTTCGCCAGGGCATGAACCATTCGCGGTCCGCCGAGAGCGACCCCACACGCGCTTCCAATCCGTCAGAGATCACCAGAAGCTCGTTATAAACAAAGAAAGAAGCGATCTGGTCTTTATAGGTCTGGAGCTGGTTGAACGCGTTCCAAATGGTGGCGTTCTCATCCGTCGCGTTTTTCAATTCGATCACGGCGATGGGCAGACCGTTCAGAAGGATCACCACATCCGGGCGGCGCGCGTGCTGCCCCTCCGTCACGGTGAACTGATTTACCGCCAGCCAGTCGTTGTTCTCGGGGTCTTCGAAATCCACCAACAACGCCTGTGCGCCTGCGATGGAGCCGTCCGGCCGCGCGTACTCCACATTTACGCCATCCACGAGCATGGAATGAAGATCGCGATTGCGGGTGATGAGCGAGGGAGAGTCAATCCGCGTGAGCTTTCGGAACGCATCGTCGAGGGCTTCTGGCGGCAGGTCGGGATTCAGCCTTGCGAGTGCCTGGCGGACGCGGCCTTCCAGGACCATGTCCCGATATTCAGGGTCGGTCCGCTCCGCCGCAGGCTCGCCGTAGGCGATCTCCGGGCCGCCGAGCACGGAATAGCCCAGCCCCTCAAACCATTCGAGGGCGGCTTCCTCAACCACGGACTCAGAAAATGAACTCATGTTAGCTCGATTGCACTCGTGTCGGTTGTAGCGCCGGGCTTTAGCCCGGCATAAGGCCCGGCATAGGCCGGGCAACGTGCCGCCCTAAAGGGCGGCGCTACGTACTTTCCACGGCGGAACCCACAACTCTTGTGGAGGCGTCAGCCTACGCTTCCAATCCATGGTGTACGAGCCTGAATACGGCCAATCCTCCGGGCGGGCGCATAGCCCTTTTCGAACCGGATTCATCCAGATGTAATACGCAACCGCCTCCCATCGCTCATCGGGGCGCAGGATGTGGTCGTAAGGTTTGTGCTGCCACAGCTTTTTCCCCGTCATTTGCTTGAATGCAAAAGCCGACCGTTGCTTGAAACCGTTGATGAATTTCAAACAATCTGAAGCCTCATGTGCGCCGCTAACCAGTAAGTGTAAATGGTCTGGCATGAAGCAATATGCCTGAATGCCGAAACATTCCTCTCGGGCGCCCTTGGTCAAGAGTCCAAGATGTTCACCGACCAATGCGGCGTCTTGAAGTCGAGGAATGCGATCCTGTGTGCAAGTGGTCAGGAAGTACCATTGCTGGCCGATGTAGCTCGCGCCTGGCAACCGTATATTAATCCGCCGAAATTCCATGACGCCTTTTTACCACATTGTAGAGCCGGGCTTGAGCCCGGCACCGTGATGAGGCGCCCCTGGCGCCTGAGAGCAGATGTAGCGCCGGGCTTGAGCCCGGCAAAAAGGCCCGGCATAAGCCGGGCAATGTGCCGCCCTCAAGGGCGGCGCTACTTCCTAAATGAGCACGGAGACTCGAGCCGGTTGCGGTTGACATAAGCGGCCCGATAAAGTACCGTTTACACATCTCGTCCACCATGTGTGGAAGGAGTTGGGCCAGCGGTTTCCGCTGGCCTTCCTATTTCCGCCCAAGCCGTGTCCGCTTAAATGTCCGGATAGGGTCAAATGGCATCCTTTCGGTGTTCTATCCGGTCAGCGTGTCCGCTTAGACAGCCGGATAGCATCATGTTGCCGATTTCTGGTGCTCTATCCGGCCACCGTGGCCGGATAAATGGCCAGATATCAATCTGGCAGGACATCTTGACACCCTATCTGGCCGCGCTGTATCGTACACGTAGCTCATCCACCATGTGTGGAAGGAGTACGGGGGTCGTTCTCGCGAGAGGGCGGCCTCAGCCTACGAATTCGACCTTCGTTCTTTACCACGTGTAAGGAACCCACAGAGGCTTCCGCCGCTGGGCCCGCACGGCAAGTCAGCGGCGATTATTTTTTCTCACCCACGTGAAGCTCAATCGTTGCGCCGTTTTAACGCCCTTGTAGAGCCGGGCTTGAGCCCGGCAAAAAGGCCCCGCATAGGCCGGGCAATGTGCCGCCCTCAAGGGCGGCGCTACGCCACCCCCGCGATGCGCTCAGCATCCTTGACGCGAATCTCACCGGAAATCAGCTTGGGCAGAAGCGTGTCGCGGATTGCGGCCAGAGTGCCAGATTCCCGCTCGTTTTGGTAGGCCCTTCGATATAAACGCGCTATTAGCCGCTCGAAGTATTCAACTAGGCCGATGGGGGGAATGACTATTGGTAACCCATGAACATGATTGCGATTAAGCGTTGGGACTGCCGACCCAGCATTAAAGAGATTGAAATCCAACCCGGACAATAAGTGAAAAGCATAGATTGGGCGGGCACCACGGAACTCCTTGACCCAAAGGGAGGTATTTAGTGGCCAGAAATCCTCGTGGACGAAGAATACCTTGCCGAGCAGACCGCTTCTCCCTGTGGTGATCCCCGGACCTCTCACCTTATATTCAGCGTGAGTGCCAGAGGGTCCGCTTGCCGCCATAACGGGATAGGGACCCGGCGTGCGGTTGGGAGTAGGAAGGTCGAACCCCCTATGCAGTAAAACCATTTCATCGAGCCGACCGATTTTCCAGCCATTTGGAATCTCGCCCAGCGAAGAGTCTTGGAATGAATGCGGGAACAGGTCGGCGAGGGGCTTGGGCAGGCCGGGGTCGCGGCCTTCGGCTTTGGCGCGGACGGGATCGAAGTCCACAAACCACGATTTGAAGAGCGCCCGCGCCATCGCCTCCAGCGTCTCGTTCATCCGTCGGTTCAGCTCGATCTTGTCATCCAGCGTGCCGAGAATGTGGGCGATGGCGCGCTGCTCCTCCAGCGGCGGGATGTGCAACTCAAACCCGGGAACATCGGCACACTTCAAGCTGTCAAAGACAGCGCCCACATTGAGGAACTTGCCGATCTGCTCCCACCACTCAGGCCCTCGAAGCAACCAGCGGAGAAATGGCGGGTAGACCTTTGTGCCATCTGCGCGAAGAAGAACTAAATTCTGCCCGAGGGCAAACTCCAGATTGGGCGGCACGAACGCCGTTTCTCCCGGATTACAGCGGCGAGAGAGAACCACATCGTATGCGCACGGCTTTGCCTTTCGCGTCCAATCGATGTAATGCTCCCGCGATATTCGGCGCACAGATGCTAGTTCGATGCGCCCGTTCCGAAGTTGTGGGATCGCGACGTATGGATAGCCTGAGTCCGATGGCGGCGGAGTTCGATGATCGCAGTCGATCAACTGAACATTCGCTTCCCGAAGCGAGAGTTTGTGCCACTTGCCCGCCATCACCCATGCCTTTCTTGTTGGCCGCAGTTGCGTCCGACCGTAGCGCCGCCCTTTAGGGCGGCACTTTCAGGCGCCGGATCGGCGCCATGGTGCCGGGCTAAAGCCCGGCGCTACCTACCAAACCCCAATTCCTTCAGGCTCGCCGCGATGGCGGCGTCCAACTTGGCGGCTTCGGCCTTCTGCTGGCGCAGGGTCACCGCGAGGCGCTTCATTTTTTTGTCTAACGGCTCGGCATCTTCTTCCGCCGCCTCGGCTCCGACGTACCTACCGGGGGTGAGCACGTGACCGTGCTTTCGAATGTCATCAAGCTCTGCGGCTTTGCAGAAGCCCGGCACGTCAACATACTTTGCCGCCTTCAGGTCTCCGCGCCAGGCGTGATATGTCCCGGCGATCTTGGCTACGTCCTGGTCGGTGAGTTCACGATGCACGCGGTCTACCAGCGTTCCCATCTTCCGCGCGTCAATGAAGAGCGTTTCGCCCCGCCGCTCGCGGAAGCGTCCATTCCTTTTGTGTCTCGCCAGGAACCAGAGACAGACGGGAATCTGCGTCGAGTAAAAAAGCTGGCCGGGTAGCGCCACCATGCAGTCCACCAGATCCGCTTCGATAATTTTCTTGCGGATTTCCCCTTCGCCGGACTGGTTTGACGACATGGAGCCGTTGGCCAACACAAACCCCGCGAGTCCCGTAGGCGCAAGGTGGGAAATAAAGTGCTGCACCCAGGCGAAGTTGGCGTTGCCAGCCGGGGGCACCCCGTACACCCAGCGCTTGTCTCCCTTCAGCAATTCCCCGCGCCAATCGCTGTCATTGAACGGTGGGTTGGCCAGGACATAGTCAGCTTTGAGGTCAGGATAGTGGTCATTGTGGAATGTGTCGCCGTGGGCAATCTGCGCGTCAATGCCCCGAATGGCGAGGTTCATCTTCGCCAGCCGCCAGGTGGTGTAATTGGATTCCTGCCCGTAGATGGCGATGTCGCCGATTCTGCCGCTGTGGGCCTCAATGAATTTCTCGCTGCTCACGAACATCCCGCCCGAACCACAGCAGGGGTCGTATACGCGGCCCTTGTAAGGCGCGAGCATCTCTACGAGCACCCGCACAACCCATGATGGCGTGTAGAACTGCCCGCCCTTTTTGCCTTCGGCGCTCGCAAATTGCGCGAGGAAATACTCGTAGACCCGGCCCAGTACGTCCTTCGCCCGGTCGGCAGGGCTGCCCAGGCCGATATCGCTTACGAGCTTGATAAGCTGGCCAAGTCGCTGCTTGTCAAGGCCAGGACGGCCAAAATCCTTGGGCAAAACGCCTTTCAGCGACGGGTTATCGCGCTCGATGGCGCTCATGGCGTCGTCCACGAGCTTGCCGATGGTGGGTTGCGGCGCGTTGTCCCGTAAAAACGACCAGCGAGCCTCCTTCGGCACCCAAAAAATGCTGGCAGCGCGGTATTCGTCGATGTCCTCCGGGTCCGCACCCTCACCCTTCTGGGTTACAAGCTCGGCGTGCTTGGCTTCAAATGCGTCCGAGATGTACTTAAGGAAGATCAGCCCGAGCACCACATGCTTGTACTCGGCCGCATCCATGTTGTTGCGCAGCGCATCCGCCGCCGCCCAAAGCTTCGATTCAAATCCAAGTGGAGTGCCGTTGGCCAAAGGAATTCACCTGCTTTTGGATTACGAGGAGTGAAATAAGGAGCTTCGCCCGAACTCCTACGCGAAGCCTATAACAGGAGGGGATTATACAACTCAACACCGCCCAGCGCTACAATTGCGCCACCACAGGCCAGCCGGGCCGGATTTGGAACGAAAAACCCCCTTCCCGGATGCCTTACCGCCTCTAATGTCCGCAGGTTTGCCCGGAGTCGCTGGTTCCCGATTTCCTTGACACCCGCATTTCAGGCGGATTCCCTCCTAGCGGCGGAACCTCCTGGCAGGCAATAATTTGCAGCGAAACGGGCGAATGAGTTTCTCGGCGAACAAGCGTGCGCTTCAATCAGAGCACTTTGCGTAGTTGTTTTGCCGTCCTTGTTTTGTCTCATGCTCGTGTCTGCCAGTGCTGAAATCGCCGGGGCTTGGTTGCAAAAACGTGTTGTTTGGCAGGCGGGCAAGCAGCCCCGAGTTCGGGAGACGACGCTTGAGAGGCCAGCCGAAAATGAACAGTTCAGGCTGGCGCTCATCCCGCTTCGGGCAGTCAAGGGAACGCACGGGCTTGTCAATGGAGGATTTCCCCGGAGAGAGATTTCTGCTTGCGAGAATTTATTGTTGTAGTGTACCATGACACCATCAGGCGCAAATTACCAGGTGCAGGAATGTCAATCGTGCGACGATCATTGGGAATCGCCCTGTGGGCTGCTATATGCATTTTGCAACTGGCTTGTGCGACCTCCCAGACTCCTCCCGTGACGGGGACGGCCACCGGTAATACGACGGAGGGTGAGTTCGCAGCTCAGCCGTTCGAGCGGCCGGAAAAATGCCTGCCCTGCCATCAGCGCCAGTACAACGAACTCTTTGCGGCGGTCAAATCGGGCTACCGGAATGTGAGCCCTCTTTTCAACGGGCTGGAATCAGCGGGCAACCTCATCAATGGCGGGTTGCTGCGCCCGGTATATCAAGACAGTACAGTGGTCCTTCCCGATGGCACGCTCCTGAACACCAACATGCTCACCTCGTCTCCGCTCACCGAGACGCGCCAGGTCCAGGCGGGATTCTGCTTCACCTGCCACAATGCGAATGTCGAGCTGCTGGGCGATAACCCGATTAACCGGGAGGTCCCGCAGCTCTCCGGTTTGCAGGGCAATTTCGACCCGGCTACGTTTCGGCCTCTGCGGGACTACATGCTGGTGGATGCCAACGGTAACCAGGTTCTGCCCGCGGTCCCGGGTGGAGAACCACCCGCCGGCTCTTTGCCGTCCCTGGGCGCTGCCGGCATAACTTGCGATGTTTGCCATGACCAAGCGGGCCCTGACCTGACCCGCAGCTTCCAGGAAGACGGCTTTGCCAATATGAGTCTGCTTTTCAATCAGTCGATTGAAAAGGTCGGGCCGTTTCTCTTCCCCCTCGGCGTCAAAGGGAATTTCCACGTGGCCAGCAACGATCCAAACAAGATTGCGTTTTTGAAGGCCGGCGCATTCTGCAACGCATGCCACGACGTGCGCGTTCCCAACAATAACTTGATGGCGGAGGAAAATAATATCAATCCCGGAGGGTCGAGCATTAAGTACTTCCGCCTGGAAAACCTGAGCAGTGAGTGGCAGCTCGGCCTGTACAACAGCACCAGCAACCCCTTCGGCAAGGTTATTGCTTGCCAGGACTGCCACATGTCCGATTTTCCCTATGCGGGGACTTCCAACTACGCGGTGGGCAACATGACCATCACCAGCCCGACCCCCGCCATTTATGCCACCGATTATGCCGCTGTGCCCGGGGTTTCAACGGTAGATAATGCTCCCTTGCCGCTTCGCCAGGTAGTTAACCATTACTTCACTGGGGTGGACGTCCCGCTGCTTTCCCTTTCGGAATTGCAGGCACGTCTGGGCGCCGGTTATCCGGACCCTTATGCTTCGGGCACGGATGCTCACGGGTTTCCCGTGGGGCTGGCGAATCGGCGCCAGGACCTCTTGAATGCGGCGACACGCATCAACCTGGCCAGTACCGATTCGTCGGCGCAAATCGGTCAGTCTTTCATGGTGCGGCTGGAGGCGGTGGCGCTGACGGGACATCGCTTTCCGGCGGGCTTTTCACAGGAGCGCACAGCCTACGTTCAATTGTCCGTGCAGGACAACAACGGCTTTCTCATATATCAGTCGGGCTACGTTGTGGACAAGCCCCATCCTGATGACGGCGTAACCGCGCCGAACGGCAACCTGGACGACGAGGATCTTGAGCACGTCCATGCCATTGTCGATCCCGGCCACTATACGACTCCTTACCAGACGGGGACGGCGACGAACGGCGGGAACAACCTGGTCTTCCAGCTCGGCCCGGACGACGGGCCTGACGCCCGAGTGTTTGAGGGGGCATCCGAAGGCTTGGTGCTTTTCAGGAATGAATTGATTCATATTTTCCTGCCCGGTCAGCCTATCGGACGGACCGACGCCAATGGCCACCAAATCATCGCGCAAACGCCCCACTTTGAAGAGACGTTCAACGCCGCCCTGGCCAATGGCGTAGACAACTTCAGGTCTTTGCAGCCGCTCCAACCCCGGATGTACAATTACCAGGTCCAACTCCCGACCGCGCAGGAACTTACGCAATTGGGGGTTACCCTCCAGGGACCGTTACACGTCCACGCGCAAGTGAATTTCGAGCATTTTCCGCCTGTCTTCATGCGATATCTGGCGGAGTGTACGGGGCCGAATGGACCTGCGGGACAGAGCCTGAACCTCGTCGACGAGAATTTGATCAATACGTATCTCAAAAACGTCAAGGCCATCTCCACAGCGGACGTAACCGTAAACTTGGTGCAATAGCTATGCGTAAACGAATTGCAGTCCTGTCGGTCATCCTGCTCATCCTGGTGATCACCGTGGTGCGCGCCCAGAACAGCACCACCACCTACACGGTGGGTGAATTTCAAACCGCAAACCCCAACTACCCTCATCCTAACCCCTTTTACTTTGAGGGCAAGGTGGATTGGAATTTGCTCAATATTTCGCAGCCCTCGAACGCCTGGGAATATATGGAGGAGGGCATGCACGCGCAGGACGATTTGGGGGACATTGCGGGAGCCACTCAGGACTATCAGACAGCGCTTTCCATGAACAGCTTGCAGAACGGCACCTGCCAGATTGTGACTGCGGCGAACCTGGTCAATGGCGCGCTGCCCGCCACACTGACGCCGCCGCCTTGTATCTTCACGCTGCGGCTGCGGCTGGGCAGTCTCCTGCAAGAATCCAACCCTACGGAGGCCATTTCGCTGTTTCAGGAAGTCCTGAGTATCGATCCCCTGAGGCTGGGCGTCAATAAATTGATCGGGGAGACTTATATGATCGAAGCCGGCCATACGACGGACCCGACGGCGCAGCAACAAGCTTATCAAAATGCCATCCAGGCGTTGCAAGCGGAGCTGGCGTTGTCACCGGTTACGGCCCAAACCATTGCCCTTACGGCCGACCAAGCGAACAATGCGCACGTCTGGTGGGATCTCGCCCAAATTTATCAAGCGCTGGGGCAGAACGCCAACGCCGCGAATGCCTATCAGCAGTACTTGCTGGCTACGCAGTGGCACAGCGATGTCTACCCTTGGCGGATTGCCTTGGCGCAACAGAACATAAAAATCTTGCAGGCCCGACTGAGACATGGGCAATAGGCATGCCCTCTCAGGCTGTTCAGTCACCATAAATGAATAATATGCTCGAGAACTCCGGATTCACTCATCTGAGAATTCTTGCTCTTGGCGCTCTGCTGCTTTTCTCAGCCGGTGCGAGCGCCCAGCAACCGGACTCCCAGCAGGCCAAGCCGCAGTCTAAAGAGGCTCAGCAAGCCCCCAAGAAAAACGGTAAGAAAGCCAAGAAGAGCGACCCCAAGGCTGACGAGAACCCCAAACCCGGACAGGCCTCAACTCCCTCCCCCGCCAAGAACATTTCCGATGCCTGGAGTGAACTCCTGCAAGACACCATTCCCAAGCTGCCCGCCGGTCAAACCGTGGGCGTGGCGCAGAATGCGGTGGAAAAAAGGGCGGGAGGCGACTTCCTGGATCACTTCTTCTATGAAACACGTACGGAATACTCGCGGACGAACACTTACTTTTCCGGACAGCCGACCGCGACGGGGGTGATCAATGCCGCACCCACGGGAAGCTTCAATCCCAGTGGGATTCCCGACCCCGCCGATTTTCAACCGAGTGCGAACGAGATGTACAGCTTTATGAACTGGGGCACACGCGGATGGCTGTCCCCCCGGATCAACACGAGTTTTTCGTTCCGTTACCACTCGGACCTGACTCACGTGGACCAGGGCGCGCCGGCGCAGGATTTTACGAACACGTTTACGGGCAACCGCCTCTACGAGCTGATGTCCGGATACGTCGAAATTAACGGTCTTCCCACCGACGGGATCTTGGCAGGAACCTCTCTTCGGGTTGGCCGCCAGGACGTTTATGGGGCCGAGCTCGCCACCCTGGACGGCGCATCGTTTACGGCCATTCGGCGAAAGTATTCATTCGCCATCTTCGGCGGCCGCCGGTTCACTTACTTCTCCGACCCCGTGCAACGGGCAATGGGCGGCGCCAACTTTACGTATCGCATCAGTGACGACTCCAGTTTCGAATATGACGGGCTGCTCTACATCAAAGGGAGCCAGGTGTTCACCTACCGCCGGCGAATGCCTCGCTTCCTGTTCAACACCCATCTGAAAATGATTGGGGGCTACCCCATTGATTACGTGGCCAATGGAATATGGACGCCCGCCGATGGGAAGACTACGGTCAGCCTGGGTTTCACGCAGAAGATTACGGACAAGGATTTCTTTTACGATTACACGAACAACGCTACCGATCTTGACCCGCACAATCCTTTGTTTCGTTTGAATCTGGGCCCGCTTTCCCCATACAGCCAGGTCGTGGTGGAAGCGCGGCGGAGCTTTACGCGACGGATAAATCTGGGAGGCGGTGTCTGGATACGCCGCCTGACGGAATCAAAGAATCAAGGCCCTTTCGACACTTCTTTTCAGGACTACCGGCTTGATGCGCAGTTCTTCCCCGTGAGAGATATTAAGACGTTCTTCGAGTATCACGAAAGGGATTCTGACCGCCTCAGTCCTTTTCCCTCCACGACGTTTGACGATATCACCGCGGCGGGAGAAACCAGGATTCAGGACTTCACGCTGGAATTGGGGAGGGATTTCGAGAAAGGCCGGATCAGCCTGCGCGGCGGGGGCTATTACCGCCTTATGAATTTTCAGGATCGTTTTCTTTTCCTCAACCACTTGCATAATGATGGTCTGCTGGGACGCGTGCAATTCAAAGTGGACCAGCGCACAAGAATGTTTTTTGATTATAGCCTCGACAGCGATTTTTTTGCTTTTGCCCCCAGTATCCGGAACGCGCAGATTTTGCGTCTCGGGATGGACTGGAAATACTAAGATGGATCGACAGGCAAAATATTTTCTGGCCCTGACTCTCCTGTGCTTTGCCGCGCCTGGGCGGGGATATGGCGCTTCCCAAGCCGCTGCGCAGAAATCCGCGCCGGCGGCGGCCTCCGGCCAGACAGCGAGCCAGCCGGCAACCGCCGAACCGGCAGCGAGCGGACAGCCCGCGCCGTTCTACCTGCACGCCTTTCACGCTAAGCAGTTGGGGCTGGATTGCAACACCTGCCATCTGCCGGAGAAGGAGGGATCCGTAGAGCTCAAACGCCCCGGCCACGATCAATGCATGGTTTGCCATCAAGATGCTTTTGGCGACAAGCTGGATGCCAAGATTTGCGCGCAATGCCACATGCAGTTCCCACCCTCGGCAGATGATCTCTATCCTTTTCCACGCTATCAAAAGAAGCGCGCCATCCTTTTTGAGTTTTCACATGCCCAGCATGTGGACCCCCAAGGCCGCGTTAATCCCAAAACCGGTTTTCGCGCCGACTGCACTTTCTGCCACCACTTTGATGCCCAGGGCAACTACGCCACTTTCCCCGGTCACACGCAGTGTACGGCTTGTCATGCCAAAGCAGGAATGAAGCCGCTGCTGAGCGCGGATTCCACCACCGCCGACTGCCGTGGCTGCCACATGCCGGAGGAAATTGAAAACCCGGGCTTCGCGGAGCGACGCTTCATCGCTCCTCACGTCGTCTCCGGCAGGTATGTCAATTTAAGGTTCACGCACGTTGCGCATTTCATGTTCCGGGAACAATACCACCTGAACTGCACCACCTGTCATTACGCGATTCCCACGACCACGAGTTTAGAGACCCTGCAACTACCCAAGATGCTGGATTGCGTCGAGTGTCATGACACTTCGAAGATCATCCCGGCCCAGTTCCGTATGACCAATTGCCAGACCTGCCATATTGATAAGGAAAGCGGCGCGGCTCCGGCCAGCCACACGCGCTACATCAAGCCGGCGTTTCACACGGAGACTTTCCGCCTGCACCACGCCCAGCAAGCTTCCGCGCCCGGCGCCAAATGCTTCGTTTGCCATACCAACGTCTCGCCCTCAGCGACCGCGAGCCAGCAGTGCATTTCCTGTCATCAAGTGATGGTTCCGGCGTCGCACACTGTCCGCTGGAAAGAGGACATTCACGGCAAATACGCGGCGATTGACCGGGAGACTTGCGCACTCTGCCATACGGCCGACTATTGCAGCCGCTGCCACAACCAGCTTCCCGAAAGCCACGTGCCGCTGGCGCAGTTTGAAAATGGCGGTCATGCGCGACTCGCCATGCTGAACGAGCGCTCTTGTCTCACCTGCCATACGTTTCAAAATACTTGCGCAGAATGCCATACAAGGAATCTCCAATGAGGTATACTATGCGCATCGTTTCGAAGGGAAGGGCTGTTGCCGTGCACATCGACCCCACAGTGAGCCGTTGCCGACTCAAGCGCGGCGTATCGCGCCTGCTGCTCTTGGCGTGTGCGGCGCTTGTACCCCTTGCGGCGCGCGCCCAGCAGGGGGCGGCAAAGTTCCAGCAGGACCCGGTGGACAAATATGGTACGCACTTCCTTACGGCGATCATCCTGGTGGGAGTTGTCTTGGTTCTATACAGTCTCCTCCGGTATCGAGGCAACGTGGTGGGGCCGGTTTCCTGGGGACTGCTGATTCTGGGCGTCGCCATTATTCCCGGCTTAACCTCGGGGTTGGGCACCGTGCTGGTGTTTGAGCGGGCGGAGCACGTGGATTTCTGCAGTTCCTGCCATCTCACGATGAAAACTTATGTCGATGATATGGAAAACCCCAAAAGCGACAGCTTCGCGGCCATCCATTTCAAGAATCGGTATATTGCTGACGACCAGTGCTACATCTGCCACACCTCCTATGGACTTTTCGGAACGGTAAAAGCGAAGGAAGCGGGCATCATTGATGTTTACAAGTATTATACGCACACATTCCATTTGCCGATCAAGCTGCGCGAAGCTTATCCCAATACCGACTGTCTCAAGTGCCATGCGGGTTCGGTGAAATGGCAGGAGAGCCACGCGGATTACAAGGACGCCGTGTTCTCCGGTGACATGTCATGCATGCAGTGCCATGGCCTCGAGCACAAGGCGCATAACGTTCCAGGGTAGGATAACGACACGGGCAAGAAAGGCAGGGCCTCCGAGCCTTGCCCCATGCAATCGCCATGAAAAAAATCATCATTGTTTTGCAACTCCTCGCACTTCTGGTTTATGCCCTGGGTCTGCAATTCCTGCACCGGACGACCGGCGGGACGCTCTTCCTGTTCTCGGCGATGGGGCCCCTGCTGGTGGGCATTGCTACCCTCGGGCTCATTGCCGTCATCGTCTATGAATTTCGCCGGCGCTACAGCCTGTTTGCTTTCGAGAACTACGCGCCCGGTCAGCGCATTTTCGCGCAAGGCGACCCTGGTGATCGCGCCTATTTTATTCACTCGGGTGAAGTCGAGGTGGTCAGGGAAGAAAAAGGCTCACAGACGGTTATCGCCCACTTGGCTAAAGGCCAATACTTCGGGGAGATGGCCCTTATCAATAACCAGCCCCGCAATGCGACGGTCCGAGCCGTGACCGACGTCAGGGTGGCAGTCCTCGGTAAGCAGAACTTTTTGGTGATGCTCAGCGTTTTGCCCTCCACGCAGGAAGATATCATGAAGGTTCTGCGTGAAAGGGCCATGGACCAAGCGACAAAATAAAGTCAGGGAACTCAAGGGAGGAAACTGAAAAATGATGAAACAACTTAATCGTATGGTTGCGGTAGGCATCGTAGCGGTGGTGGGAGCCATGGCGGTTCAGGCCGTGCGGGCGGCTGATGCGACCGCCGGCAAAGCGGTGTTTTCCCACAAGTGCCAGATTTGTCATGGGGCCGACGGGAATGGCAATCCGGGAATGGCCAATGCTCTGCACGTTAAGTTTGTTCCGCTCAGCTCGGATGAGGTCCAGAAGATGTCCGACGCCGACCTCAAGACGGTTATTACTCAAGGCAAAGGCAAGATGAAGCCGGTCCAAGGTCTAAGCGACGCCGATGTGGGTAATGTCATCGCCTTCATTCGCACTTTGAAGAAGTAAGCGCGGACGGGCAGGTCCGGTTTGGCTTGTTGGGACTGTGCGTTGCCCAGCAGGCCCTGGTTGTTCCGAGCCAATGGCCGGCGTGTCACTCACTCGCGCCGCCGCGGCCCAGGGTCATTGCGATATCTGCCGCTCGCTCAACGATTTTTCAGTCACGTCTCCCCCCGTGGCCCCTCTGACCGCTCCGCTCGGCCCCACAACTTCGCTTAGGAAACCGAGGCAGCTTCGGCGTTTGACTAGGCGGAGCCTTGAGGATTCCGCCTGATAAAGGCCCTTCCCGGATGCCTTACCGCCTCTTATGTCCGCAGGTTTGCCCGGAGTCGCTGGTTCCCGATTTCCTTGACACCCGCTTGCAGGCCGGAAGAGAATCGGCGGGGCCTGGCGACGTTGGGGCCAGGCAATGAGCGGGCTCAACGAGCTGCATCGGCGCCGAGCCAAATTCCCCCTCTAAGAGAGGAAATTATGCTGCGCAAGAAATTCCTTCGAATTTTATTCTTCGTGTTACTTGCTGCGGCGGTCAGCGCGCCGGCGGCCATGCCTCCGCGCTATGTCAATCCGCATGATTTTGCCATTATGCCGTGGGACAGCTCACCTTCCGATCCCGCCCAGTTGCAGTTGATGAAAGAGGCCGGCCTCAATATCTCGGGGTTCTGCGCGCCTAAGGACCTGCCGGCCGTTCTGGCCGCAGGCCTCACGTGTTTTGTTTCCGACCCCCGCGTGAATGGCTACGACTGGCTGAAAATGCCGCCGGATTCCGAATTGCGGAAAAATGTTGCCGCGGCCGCGCATGAAGTGGAGAACAACCCCGCGGTCCTCGGGTTCTTTCTCCGCGATGAGCCGGGTGTGGACATGATGCCGGGGTTGGGGCGCGTGGCAAGCCTTCTGGTGGAGGCCGCACCCGAGAAGTGGCCCTACGTGAACCTGTTCCCCACCTACGCCAGCAACGCGCAATTGGCCGCACCCGATTATGAAACCTACCTGCGGCGATTCGTGGAAAGCGTTCATCCCCCCTTCATCAGTTGGGACAACTACTCGGTGGTGGAAGGCGAGATGCGCGACCGCTTCTACACCAATCTGGAGTTGGTGCGCCGCCAAAGCCTGGAATCCAAAATTCCTTTTTGGAACATCATCCTCGCCAACACCCTGTTCAACTACATGGAGCCTTCCGACGCTACTTTCAGCCTTCAGGTTTACAGCACCCTGGCGTATGGGGGGCGCGGGATTGAGTACTTCACCTACTTCACTCCTCAGGTGGATAACTATCGCCTGTCCGCCATCGATCAGTTTGTCAACCGCACCGCCACTTGGGACATGCTGCGGCGCATCAACTACCAGATTCACGCCCTGGCCCCCACAATGATCCGCCTGCGCAGCACCGGCGTTTACCATTCGCCCGACGTCCCTCCGCAGGGCCATTCGCTTTCCGAAAGCCGCCTGGTGCAGGACGTCCGTGTTTCCACCTCGGATTTGCGGCATCCCACCCCCTGCCACTTTCTCCTCGGCGAATTTGAAGACGCCCAGGGCCGCCCTTATCTCATGCTGGTGAACAAAGACTTGCAGCAGTCCTTCCATTTCCGGTTTCACCTGAAGCAGGAAGGGAAAAAACTCATCTGGATCTCTCCCTTTACAGGGGAAGACGGCGGGGACACGCCGGCAGGTTGGCTCGCGCCCGGCGGGGGGATACTTTTGCGCGTGGAATGATTAGCGGCTCAGTGCGTTGGAGGCGAGGGAATCTAAGAGACGCAGAGCTGCGGTCTGCGCAATCCGGAGCAATGAGTGGCTTGGCTTCATTACGCCTTCAGAACGGCTTGAATCCGTTCCTCGCGTACCTCGTCAAGAATATGGTCCCAATCCGCGCCGGGTTCGGCCTTCCCTCGATGCACCCATAGTCCATCCACCCGGATCATCGAAGGTTGCGGCTCGGCTGGGCGCAGCAAAACCCCGTCTCCCTGTTCCACCACCTCGAGTTCCATATTGTCCCTGAGACCCAACCTCCTCCTTAGGGGTTTGGGTAAGACGATCCGCCCCGATTTGTCGATTTTGAGTGTCATGCCATTAATTATGCCATTTGCCATAATATATGGCAAATTTCAATTCAAATCAGAGGATCGCCAAGGGCGAAGGCCGGCGGGAATCCAGGCGCGTGAGGCCCGCTTGCCAGGCTTCGTCCCGGGCGCGCTCGTATTCAACCGGAGTCACGCGACGGTTAATCTCCGGGAATTCTGTGCGCGTCACTTTTCCCGCGGGATAATATTGCGCCATGAGATTAACGTAAGTCGCGGGCGAAAGCTCTTGGGCGATCCAACGCATAATCTCCCCTGTTCCCGTGATGTCCCCGGGCATCACCAAGTGGCGAATGAGCAGTCCGCGTTTCGCCAAGCCGTCTTCGTCAATCACCAGGTCCCCCACCTGCCAGTACATCTCCTTGAGGACGCGGCGCGCAACCTGCGGATAATCGGGAGCGCGAGAATATTTGCGGGCCATCTCGGAGTCCCAATACTTGAAGTCGGGCATGTAAATATCCACGATGCCATCGAGGAGCTCCAGGCTTTCCATCGAATCGTAACCGCTCGTGTTATAAACGATGGGCAGCCGCAATCCCCCTTCGATCGCAAAGGGCAGGGCTTCAATAATCTGCGGCACAACGTGTTCGGGAGTCACGAAATTGAGGTTGTGGCACCCGCAGGCCTGAAGCTCCAGCATTATTGCCGCAAGCTTGCGAGGCGGGGCCGGTGAGCCCCGGACTTGCCAACTGATGTCGAAGTTCTGGCAGAATACGCACCGCAAATTGCAGCCGGAAAGGAAAATCGTTCCCGACCCTCGCCAGCCCCGCAGGCAGTCCTCCTCACCGTGATGAGGAGAATAACTCGAGACCGTGGCGTAGCGCCCTGTCCGGCAGACCGCGAACTTGTCATCGAGCCGGTTGACGCGGCAATGACGCGGGCAGGCTCGGCAGCTTCGCAGAAGCTCCAAAGCGCGCTCGACCCGGCTCAGGAGCTCGCCGCGGCGATGGAGTTGGAGGTAGGCAGGTTCGAAGGCTCGATTTTTAACGCATGCTTTGTCGTGCATGGCAACAGGATTCTGGGCTTTAGTACCGGCCGCACTCGCGCACGGTTTCGTACATTGCCAGGACGTTCTCAATGGGCACGCGCGCTTGCACGTTATGGATCGAGTTGAAGACGTACCCTCCGCCCTTCCCGAAGGTCTTCAGACGCGAACTCACCTCATTGCGAACATCTTCGGCAGTGCCGAAAGGCAGGGTTTTCTGGGTGTCTACGCCGCCGCCCCAGAAAGTCACTCGATCCCCGAACTCCTTTTTCAGTTCCTCCGGCGCCATGCACGCCGCGGAGCATTGCACGGGGTTGAGAATGTCAAAGCCCGCGGCAATAAAGTCAGGGAGCAAGGCGCGGACCGATCCGCACGAGTGAATGAAGGTCTTCCACGCCGTGTTCTTGTGTACCCAATCGTTCACCGCTTTATTGAAGGGCTGATAGAGGTCCCGATAAGTCTTGGGTGAGATAAACGGGCCGTTCTGTTGGCCGAAGTCCGTTCCCGAAAGCATAACCGCCGAAACCCGCTCCCCCACGACGTGGTGAATCTTTTCGAGATTCTTGATGCCGATTTCACACTGGCGCTCGAAAATCTTGTAGACGAAGTCGCGGCGCGCCACAGTGCTGACGTACCACTCCTCAACGTCGCGGATTCCCTTGGGGTGTTTCAGCCATGGACCGGGGACCAGGGCAATGTCGCCGAAAGCCGTCCCTCCGAAGTTCGCTAACACGGCTTTGTCGGTCTCGGTCCAGATTCTCTCCGCCTCACGTCCCAAATACGCCAAGTCCTCGTCGGAAATGAGAGCAAACTCCTCCAGGTTATCTTCGAGCTTCAGATGGTCGTCATCCAGCGGGAGTTGGCGGGGAACCGAGTCAAAATAGTATCCGCCTTTGGGCATGCGGCCGCTGGGGGGCACGGACTTGTCGCCCTCCGGATACATCAAGATGTCGCCGTTTTCATCCGGGTCGGTGTTGAAGCCTTCCGGGACGAGCACCGGCGTTCCGGCAAAGGTCGTCCAGGGTTTCCATCCTAAGTTTTTGAAACCGAACATCGTGGAAGGTTTTCCCAGGCCGACCACGTCGACGCCGAGTGCATCCATCAGGTCGGGTTTGATTTCCCCCAGCATCTGGTAGGGTTCTACCACTCTTACGGGAGTGCCGGGCGCATCCAGGCCCAGCGCCTGGCGAAGTTTGTAAACCGTGTCAACCTGCATCCCCGTCACAGGGCCCGCGCCGAGGTCCACCGGCACGCGGTCGGGCTCACGATGATTCAAAGCAAGGGTGACGCGCTCGCGGGAGGTCATAAAATGACTCCTCCAAGAAGGCAGTAGGCAGTAAGCAGAAGGCAGGAAGCACGAGGGCATGCCGAGCCGGGTGTAGGTATGAAACCAAGGAAAATCATTCGGTTCTTGCTTCCAGATCGTCCATCTGCTTCTCGAGTTTCTCTATGTGATTTCTTACTATCTCCAACTGCATCTCGGCGATCCTCCAACAACATCCTACGCCTGAGATGTACCCGACCTGTGCGTCGTTGATGATTTGGTCGAAAGGCACCTTCGAGGTTTCGTAGAACTCCTTTAGTACATTAAGCTTCTTCTCGAAGAGGTATTTCAGGTTCAATCTTCTCCGCCCCTTATCGATCGTGGTCCGAGAATCGCCGGCGGCTGCTTTCTACCTACTGATTACTGCCTTCTGCCTACTGCTTTCTGCCTACTGCCTACTGCCTACCGCCTACTGCTTACTGTCCTCAACTACGCCGCGCTTTCCAGGCGCAGCGGATAGGTGCCGTACTCGCGTGCGGTTCGGTACATGGCCAACACGTTTTCCACCGGCACGAGCGCCTGAACGTTGTGAACGGCGTTGAAGACGAAGCCTCCCCCGGGACCGAAGGCTCTGATCCGTTCGCGAACTTCCTCGCGGACCTCTTGGGGTGAGCCGAAGGGAAGGGTGCTTTGGGTGTCCACGCCTCCTCCCCAGAAGGTGATCTGGTTTCCGAATTTCTTTTTCAGGTCAAAAGGATTCATATGGGCGGCGGAGCACTGGACGGGATTGAGGATGTCAAAGCCCGCTGCGATGAAATCGTCCAGCAGAGCCCAAACGGAACCGCAACTGTGAATGAAAGTCTTCCAGGTTGTGTTGCGATGCACCCAATCGTTGACCTGCTTGTGGAAAGGCAGAAAGAGATTGCGGTAAGTCTGGGGAGAAACAAACGGCCCATTCTGGGCGCCGAAATCCGTGCCCGTCAGATACGCAACTGTCGCCCGGTTGCCGACCGCGGCATAGATTTTTTCGAGATTCACCAAATTGATTTCGGTCTGGCGTTCGAAAATCTTGTAGATGTGGTCGCGCCGCGTGCTCAAGCTGATATACCACTCCTCGACATCGCGAATTCCCCGGGGACACTTCAGTCCCGGCCCCGGTATGCGTGAGATGTTGCCGAGAGATAGGGCCCCCAGGTTCAGCACCAGAGCCTTATCCGTTTGCGTGTAGAGTTCCTCCGCACGACGGCGATAATGTTCCATTTCCTGGTCGGAGAGGACGCTGAATTCTTCCAGATTGTCTTCAACCCGCAGGTCCTCTTCCTTGAAAGGCTCCTGCCGGACGATGACATCGAAGTAGAATCCCCCCTGCGGCATGCGGCCGGAGGCCGGCGCCGAGCGATCGCCTTGAGGGTAAAGGAGCAGGTCGCCGTTGGGTTCAGGTTGAGTATTAAACCCGGCGGGCACCAAGGCCGGCGTACCGCCGAAGGTTTTCCATTCCTTCCATCCTTCCAGCGGGAAGCCGAACGCCGTCCCTGTGCCGCTCACCATGGCGGTGTCAATGGCCAAGGCATCGAGGAGATCGGGCTTGATTTCGCCGAGCATCTGGAAAGGCTCGATGACTTTAACGGGCGTGCCCGGCGCATCCAAGTCGAGCGCCTGGCGCAAACGATAGACGGTGTCAACGTGCATACCCGTCACTGTGGTTGCGCCCAGATCGAGGGGAATGCAGTCCGCTTCCTGGTGCGCCAGGGCCAGGCGGACTCGCTCACGTGATGTCATCATGACACTCCTTTGGAGAGTAGGCAGTAAGCAGAAGGCAGGTAGGCAGTAGGCAGTAGGCGGTAAGCAGTCGGGTTGAGGCAGAGTGAAGAGAGGTAAGAGAGCAATAAGTTTTTCTCGGATTCACTCTCCCCGCGCGCTGCTTAGTGCCTACTGCCTAGTGCCTTCTGCCTACTCCCGCCCCAAGGCGCTTTCAGCACCTTGCCGTTTAGGCCGTCACAAGCTGCCGCGCCAATTCCACGGCCGCCGGAGCGTCTTTGCCGTAGCCGTCGGCGCCAATCGAATGGGCCCAGGCATCGGTGACGGGCGCTCCACCCACCATAATTTTTACCTTGTCGCGCAGGCCGGCGGCGGTCAGTGCTTCCACCACGGACTTCATGTTCACCATCGTCGTGGTGAGCAGCGCCGACAGCGCCACAATATTGGCGTGGTTCTGGCGAACCGCTTCCACGATTTTCTCCGGTGTGACATCAACGCCCAGGTCCACAATTTTGAAGCCCGCGCTTTCCAGCATCATGGCCACGATGTTTTTGCCGATGTCATGCAGGTCGCCTTTTACGGTGCCGCACACGACGGTCCCGGCGGAGCTGATGGCCTCGTCGCCCACCAGCAGCGGCCGCAGAATGTCACTGGAGGCGCGCGCCGCCCGCGCCGCAATCAGCACTTCGGGAATGAAAAATTCACATTCCCGCATGCGGCGCCCCACCTCATCCATGGCGGGGATGATCGCCTTCGGAAAGAATTCGCCAGGGCGAATTCCCTCTTTCAGCATCTTTTCCGTCAGTGCTTTGGCCACCGGAGCTTTTCCATCGATGATGGCCTGCTGAAGTTCTTCGAATTGAGTCATATGAGTCTCCCTTTTTAGGTTCTAGGTGCTGGGTCCTAGGTTCTGGGCGCTGATTGCTAGGTGCTGGGCTGCAGAGTTTCCCCAGCACCCAACCCCCAACCCCCAGCCCCCATGTCTGGAAATGCCATTTCCTCCACAAAGGTTTCTTGAAAACCTTGGTCCGCGTTAAGTGCCACGTGCTCGATTTGATGGCGAAGGCGGGCAAAGGAGCCGTCCTCTCCCTCCGGGCGAAAAAGCGCCAGCTTCGCTCCCAAGAGGGCGGTATTCCCGGCCGCCTCAACTTTTTCCGCCGGGAAGCTGATCAGGCCAATGCGCTGTGCGCTGGCGCGGTTAATATAGTTCCCGAAGGCCCCCGCAAGATAGAGTTTTTTTAGGTCACCGGCGGAGGCGCCGGACCGGTCCAAAAGTATGCGAATGCCGGCGGCGATGGCGCCCTTGGCGAGTTGCAGCTCGCGGATGTCGCCCTGCGTCAGCACCACGGGCGCCGCCAGTTCCCATGCGCCGGCGCCATCGGTGAAACGTCCGGAGGGCTGAATCCGCCCCAGCTCCAGCCCCGCCGCCACGGCATCCACCAAACCGCTTCCACACAAGCCCTGGGGCGGAACATTGCCCAGGACGCGGCAGTGGATTGAGTGGTCTTCCACCTTCACCTCGGAGATCGCGCCCGTAGCGGCGCGCATGCCCATGGAAATCCGCGCCCCCTCGAAAGCTGGCCCGGCCGCCGTCGAGGCACACAGCAAGCGCTCGTGATTGCCGATCACGATCTCTCCATTGGTGCCCAAATCCACCAGCCCGTTCAGGTCCTCGCGTTCACTCAGATTCGTGGCCAGAATGCCGGCCAGAATATCGCTGCCCACGAACCCCCCCAGGCAAGGGAGAAAACGCACCTGCGCCTCGCCGGAGAGCTTCCACCCCAATTCTTGACCGCGAAAAGTCTGGAGGCCGAGCTGCTCCGACTCGAAAGGGTACCGCGAGAGCGGCTCAACATCCAGCCCGCAGAAAAGATGATGCATGACGGTGTTACCCACCACCACCACATCCGTGATTTCTCTTTCCGGAACCCGGGCGGCAAACACCAATTGCTCGACCAAACTTCCGATCTGCTGGCGAATCAGATCGCGGAGCTGGAGTGCGCCGCCTTCCGCCACGGCAAACCGCACGCGGCTCATGACGTCCGCCCCAAAGCGCGCCTGTGCGTTGAGCGCCGTGCGCACTGCCAGCACATGGCCGGTGCGGAGGTCCAGCAACTGTGCGACCAGCGTGGTGGTTCCCAGATCCACCGCGACGCCCAGGCCAGCGCGCGGCTCGAAGGCAAAAGGCGTCTCATCCACCAGGATGGCGGCATCCCATTGGCGCAGCTCGATAACCAGGTCATCCTCGAGCGCACACTGGCAGGCGAGGCGCCAGCCCGCGGCTAGCTCCTCCGCGCTCAGGCGCTCGCGCTGCGCGTCGTTGACCGATGCCCGCCCTTCCAGCACCTGCACGCGACAGCCCCGGCAACGGCCCTGTCCGCCGCAAGGGAATTCTACACCCTGCGTGAAAAGCAGGTCGCGCAAAGCGGTTCCCGCCGGAGCGGTCAGCTCCACCTGCACGGGCCGTAGGATGATGCGGTGTGTCGATTGGTCAGGCATTCTTCAGAATCTAGAAGCTAGGAGTTAGAAGCTAGAATAGCTCGGGAATATGAGTTCAAGAGCCGACTGACTTCGTCCAATAATTTTAACAGGGCCTCGGTCTCTGCGTAATGGAGATCCCGCGCGAGAAGCAGGTAATAGTGACTCTCCTCGACCGATCCTTCCGCTGTATTCAAAAATCGCGCTTTGTCCGCCTTTCCGCGTTTTCGAAATCCTTCCGCGATATTTGCAGCAATGGATACCGCAGCTCTGCGCATCTGGCTCGACAGACCGTAGGTTTCGTGTCTGGGAAAAGGCGCGGTTGTCTTGTAGACCTCCAGCACGAATTCATGAGCTTTCTGCCAAACAATAAGATCTTTGAAACTTCTCGCGGGCGGTAGGTTTAGAGGCATTCTAACTCCTAACTTCTAGCTTCTAACTTCTGGGACTTTGCACCTGACACCTGGCACCTGATACCTGACACCTTCTCATGCCACCGCGTGTTCCCTCGCATACCGCCGCATGGCGCGGAGGTTTTCCGGGGGGGTATCGCGCACCACTTCGCAACCGGCGCTCACGATGAATCGGTCGCCGGCCTGGTGATGGCATTCGGCCACGGCGGCGTAAACTTCCTGCGGCGTTCCGTTGCGCAGCACCCGCACGGGATCGATATTCCCCAGCAGCACCTGGCAGGGCCCCATCGCCGCGCGTCCTTCCGCCATGTGAACCATGAAATCCAAGTCAACGATGTCACAACCTAACTGCCCCATTAAGCCGAGAATGGGCCGGGTATTGCCGCACACGTGCAAGCGTGTTCGCACCCCCATGGCGCGCAGGCTGTCCATCATCCGCTTTTCGTAAGGCCACACAAACTCCTGGTAAATCTTGGGGCCTACCAGCGAGGCCGCCGCGTCGCCCACGCCCATCAACTCCGCGCCGATTGCCACTTGTGCCTTGGCAAAGGTGAGTTCGAGCTCCAGAACGAATTCAAATAGCTCGGTGACGAACCCCTGGTCATCGAAGAAATCCATCATCAGGGTGTTGATGCCACGGAGGTCGGCGGCCTCGGCGATTGGGCCTTCAATCCAACCTTCGATCAGCTTTTCCTGGTGCACACGCTGCCGGTAGAGCGCCAGTGCTCGCAAGCGGTTGCCCATGCGCGGGCTGGTGCGGGGGTCCGGTACTTTCAGCTCGCCCAGCTTGCGCTTGTCCGCCAGCAGAGAGTTTGCTTCGTCGAGGGCGGCCGGCTGGTTGGGGAAAAACTTGACGGGCGCACCGCAGTCCGCCGCTTCGCACGCGGGGTCAGACATAATGTTGACGTAATCGAAATCGAACTCGGCCGCGGTGTGGGTCTGCCCTTCCACCAGCACGTGGAAGTCCGTGGCGTAATCGCGGTATTGCGCGCCAATGCGATCACACGCGAACATCATAGTGATGGGCATGAACGGCAAGCTATCCACGGGCTTGCCATCGAGCAGAGCGAGAATGCGTTCGCGTCCAGTCATAGCGGGATTGTCGATTTTCGATTGCCGATTGCAGATTGCAGATTTCGATTGGGACCAATCGGCAATCGACAATCGGCAATTCTTTAGTACTCTCCATACTCCTTCGCCGTGCCGATCATCGCACGGACGTTCTCCGGCGGCGTCGAGGCGGGGATGGCACAGCCCGCATTGAGGATGAATCGGCCTCCGGGCTTCCAGACGGAAATGAGTTGCTGGGTTGCTTCCCGAACCTGCGCGACGGTCCCCTGGGCCAGGACACGGCTGGGGTCGTTGTTTCCGAACAGCACGTGGCGCTTCCCGGCAGTTTGTTTGGCTTTCACGGCGTCGGTTTTGTAATCGAGTTCGAAGCCGCAGGGCGGGTATTCTGCCAGCATGTCAAGGATCCTGCTGGTGTCGCCGCAAATGTGAATTACCACGAAGATGCCATCGGCGGCAAGGTCTTTCACCAGTCGTTCCTCGTAAGGGCGCGCAAAGCGGTCGAACATGCGGGGGGAAGTGACGTCCGGGCCTGCCAGGCTATCGCCCATCGAGGTGAGGTGCGCCCCCGCCTTGGCCAGCGCCCGATGAACGGCGAGATGGCCTTGGTAGCAAATTTCCATGAGCTGGGTGATGCGGGGATTGTCCGGCTGCTCAATGAGCTCCATCAGGAATTCCTCAATGCCGCGCACCATGCAAGCGAGATCGAAAGCGGCCTGGTCAGCGTTGCCGCGAATGGCAATTTCGTTGCCCACTTGTCTGGACATCAGGCGGACGGCCTCGAGCAAAGCGGGAATGCGGCCATCCGTTTCGGGGTTAATCACTTTCAGGTGGTCAACCGCATCGAGGCTGCGGATGGCAGGCTCCACGATGCGTCCCGTCTCGTTGGGAGCGCATTCCGACCGGGCTCCCATGGCTTCGGCCAGCATTGTAGTATCGGTATCCACCAGAATGCAGTCGTGCCCGTACGTCTCCACCGCCTGGAGGTGCACACAGGCAATGGCTTCAGGGTTAACGCGGTACTCCTCCATGCGGACGCCCGCTTCGCGCGCGGCGAGCATGAAATTGTGCAGGCACACGGGCACACGATCGGGGATTCCGCCCGCCAGGACCGTCCGCACGCGCTCCAGAGAATTCATGGGAGGAAAGCCTCCAGGCAATTGCCGATTGTCGATTGCCGATTTTCGATTTTGTCCAATCGTCACTCGTCACTCGTCACTGCCTTAATGACGTCGTCGTCGTAGCTCGCCTCGATGCGGTGGCCGGGTGGAACCACCAGGAATTCCTTGGTGTTCCATTCGCCGTTCACCAAGCGCTGAATCAGGCTGATGTCGCCTGAGATCTTTTCGTAAGTCCAACCGCGCTTGGCCGCGTCGTCACGCGCACGCTGCTCAAAGCTGCCATCCGGTTCGATACCCATTTCAATAAAGGTCACTTGGCCATAGTGGCGCGCCAGGTTTTTGCCGAACTCCTCCCATAAGTACTTCGCGTTCTCCTCCCCGTACTTGGCTACCATTTCTTCGTAGCTTTGCTGCAATCCCAGCTTTTTGCCCAGCGCCAGTTGGCCCAGTTCGCCGTCCGCCTCGCCGCGCTCAATCCAGCCGGTGGTCTTGAAATACACACCGGGGTGAGTATTGAAATAGTCCATGTAGCGCGCCGCGCTGCCCAGGAAAACCGTGATGCAGTCATGCCCGCGCGGTACCACCAGAGGAATGGACTTGGTGGCCAGGCCCACGATGCCGTTGTTGCAAAGCCCGTAGCCCAGCAGCAGAGCATCATATTGGCGCTCCTCCACCCGATCGACGACGGCCTGCAAGCGCGCCCGCATCTCTTGGCACCCGATGTCGTGCAGGCCCTTGGGAAGAAACTCGATGTCCACAGTATGGGGCGAGCGTGCCACGCAGGCGCAAAGCTCACGGAAAAAAATTTCGCAACTGATGAGTTTTAGACGCATAAGTTTTCAGCTAAGCCACCATCCCCGTGCGGAGCACGAGGGCCAGCGCGCGGATAAACTCCGGGCTGGTTCCGCAGCAGCCGCCCAGGAAATTCGCCCCCGCCGCGAGCAAGGCCGGGGCATGCCGGGTGAATGCTTCCGGCGACGTCTGGTAGCGCGCCCCACCTTCCACCAGTTCCGGCAGGCCCGCATTGGGCTTGATCCAAATGGGCAACGGCGTGGCGGCGTGCAGCCGCTGGCAGAGGGCGGCGTAGCTCTCAATCCCTTGCCCACAGTTGGCACCGATCACATCGGCGCCCGCGGCGGTGAGTTCGATGGCGGCCACTTCCGGCGTAGTTCCCATCATGGTGCGGTCAAGGTTCTTACCGGAATCGAACGCCAGGGAGACGATCACCGGCAACCCCGTGGCCCGGGCCGCCTGCACACCGACTCTTGCCTCCGCCACGTCGCTCATGGTTTCGAAGATCAAAGCGTCGGCGCCGCCTTCGGCCAGGGCTTGGGCTTGTTCAGCGAAAGCAGCGAGTAGTTCCTCTTCGCTTACTTCTCCCATCATCAGCAGCTTGCCGCTCGGCCCCATGGAAGCGAAAACGCGGGCGCGTCCCGCGGCGGCGCGTCGAGAAATTTCCACGCCCAGACGGTTGATTTCCCGCAGGTGCTCAGCCAGTCCGTGCCGCTCCAGGGCGAGACGATTGGCGCGAAACGTGTTGGTCAGAATGACCTGGCTGCCCGCCTCCACGTAAGCGCGCGCGACTCCTTCCACGCGCTCCGGGTGCGTCAGGTTCCAATGGTCGGGGCATTCGCCGGCTTCCAGACCGCGCGCCTGGAATTCCGTTCCCCAGGCACCGTCGGTGAGGACGGGGCCTTGCGAGACGAGTTGTTGAATTAAGGTGTGCATATAGAATTGCCGATTGCCGATTTTCGATTGACGATTGAAGAAGTACGAATTCCGACCGTCAATCCGTCAATCATCAATCCCCAATCGGCAATTGGCAATCATCAATCGGCAATCGTCCATCGTCAATCCTACGCTGCCGACGGCAACTCCAGTTTCCCTTCGCGGAACGCGCGCAGGTAGTTGGCGCAGTACTCGTCGCGTCCCAGCAGGGCTTCTGCGGCGCGGATATTGGCCATCAACTGCGCATCGCAGGGGTCCACGATGCCGGCGTCGAGGCCGCGCGCCATCAGCAGGACCGCGAAGGTCTCGTTAAGGAGTTTGCGCAGGGGAAGCCCAAATGATACGTTGCTGACGCCGGCGCTGGCGTGCACGCCGGGGTAGCGCGCCGTGATCTGTCCGACCGCATCCAGCAGCGCCTTGCCGTGCTCGGGACCGGTGCTGACCGGCAGCACACAGCCATCCACATAGATGTCGTCGAGCGCGAATCCTTCCTTGGTTAGCAGATCCACCAAGTGGCAGGCGTTGGCCACACGTTCCTCGGTCGTGTTGGGCGGACCCGCCTCGCCCATGCACAGGGCAATGACCTTGGGACGGAATTCTTTCAACACCGGCAGTAACGCGGCGATGCGCGCCGGCTCATCGGTGATGGAATTAATCATGGCGCGCTGCTTGCAGAGCGGCAGAGCGCGGCGCAAGGCTTCCGGGTCAGCGCTATCGAGACAGATGGGCACGGAAACGGTTTCTTGCACGATATTCACCAGCCAGGGCAGGACTTCCAATTCCTGTCCGGGCAAGCCGCCATTCACGTCGAGCATGTCCGCGCCGGCGTTCACCTGTTTGCGGGCAATTTCCTTGAAGAACTCCACATCTCGCGCCGCAGCCGCAGCCCCCACTTTCTTGCGAGTACAATTTATCAATTCACCGATGATAAGCATAAACTCTAATTTCCTCCGTTAATCAGAAAGTAGGCAGAAGGCAGAAAGCAGTAGGCAGAAAGCGGGACGCTGCGCTACGCCGCAGTTGCCGGTGGCCGGCTGCTCGCCGGCCTCTGCCTCGCGACATCTGCTTTCTGCCTTCTGCCTACTGCTTTCCGCCTTCTCCTAGCTCGACTCGCTTACCGAGGTTGTCCAGCCCCGCGAAGCGATTGGCCAGAGCGTTCGTGCCGTCCAGGCACCAGTCACGAGGTGGAATCAGCTTGTGGGCGAACTTTCTGGGATCGTCTCCCATGGCCAGCGCGCCCCGGTAGATCACGTTCCAAATGCATTCCAGTTCAGGGCGAGCCTCGCAGGTCCCATCGATTCGCGAGCCGCCGCAGGGACCGTTGCGAAGTTCCTTGTAGCACCAGCGCATGGAACAACCGGCGTAATCCAAGTGGTCCTGGAGGCAGTCTCCGCAGTTCTTGCATCCCAGCGTGACTTGCCGGTAGAGGCTGGATGGCCCCAGCAGCCGGTACCACAGACCATGCCGCCAGGAATTGGTTTTGCCATTGGCCTTCAGGTGAGCGCCGAAAAAGCGCGCGCCCCAGGAGCCGTCGGCGATAAAGTGCCGGTGCACCTGCTTGGAGAGCCACTGCGTGACCGTGACGTGAGGCTTGGAGCTATTGAGTTGGTATTTGCCATCGCCGTCGCTCAAGCCATCCTTGCCCGCAGGCAGCAGGTAGAACTCCCCGGGCACGGGCAAGATTAATTCGTCCATGCGGCTGCGCCAGTCGCTGCCGATCGCCGCGGCGCGCTCGGCAATAGTCATGAAATCCTTGTGCGCAAGGCCGAAGCCGCCGATGTGCGCTCCCGCAAAACCCAGGTCTTTCACCGCCGCCACCATGAGCGCCGCACGCTCCAGGCGTTCGGGTTTCTTCTCCTTTTCAAGCCGCCGGATCAACTCGTCGGGCGCCACGCAGCCCGCCACATCCCCTGCCTGCATCATCTGCGCGATCTTCGCCGTGGGGACGTAGACGTTGGCAAGCACCGGCACGCGCCCCAGACCTTCGCGGACCATATATTGTTTCAGTTCGTAGAGCTTGCGCAAGTTGTAACCCAATTGCGTGATAATGAATTGCGCCCCGACGGCGATCTTCAGTTGCAGTTTGTAGAACTGCATCATCTGGTCGGCCTCGTGCACCTTGTAAGGGTTCACCACGGCGCCCGCGAAAAAATCGCTGGGGGTGCTGTGCACGGTGCGCGCGCCCAGGTTGTACTCGATGCCTTTCCGCATGGCCTGGACCAGCCAGAGGATGAGCACGGAATCCAGGTCGTAGACAGGTTTCGCCCGGCCGGCGAAACCTTCCTTCTGCGCGTCGCCCGTTAAGGCCAGAATGTTTTCCACACCCTGGCGCGCCAGCATATGGAGGCGGCCTTCCAGGGAGGAGCGGTTTCCGTCCTTCCCGGTGAGATGCGCAATCGGCGTCAGCCCTTTTTCCCTGACGGCCGCGACGAAGGCTTCCGGTGGCAGCGCGGGATTGCCGCCCGGCAGGTCCGTCAAGCTGATCACCTTGATGCCGTTGGCCTCCGCGGCGGCTTCCCTGACGAAAGTCTCCGCCTCTTCAACGTTGTGGTCCCGGCCCAGCACCAGTTCCGCGGTCAGGAGGAACTGCTTCTGCTCCAGCGCGACCCGCAAGTGGTTCACCGGTCCGTGCTCAATGTTTGCGACCATGCAACGCTCCTTGACTATTGCCGATTGACGATTGACGATTGCTGATTTTGCCCAATCGTCAATCGTCAATCGACAATCGGCAATCCTTTTTACCCCCCCGGGCTCGGTTCCCGTCCTCCCTGTACGGACAGGGTTGCCTGGTAACCTTTGATCAGGCGACGGCCGATGAGCGCGGCGAGGTTTTTGAAGAGGACCATTCCGCTGGCGGGATCTTGCTGCAGGATCTCATCCAGCCGCTGTTTCTCAATCCTCAGAGCCTTGACGGGAACCAAGCATTCCGCCGAGGCCGTATACGTTTCGTTTTCTACCAGACTCGACCAGCCGATGAGATCACCGGGGTCGCAGGCCACATAAGCCAGGAGCTCCCCTTGGCCCACACTCAGCCTTACGCGCCCCTCGCCTAGAATAAAAAAGTGGCGGGCAGGGTCACCCTGCCGAAACATAAAATCTCTCTGCGCGTACGATTCCTCGCGAGCGCTTTCCAGGATGCGCTGGCGAGTCATTTCCGCGATTCCCTCAAAAAGGTGAGCTCGCATTGTCATCTCCCGTCTCAGAACAGTCCGCTCACTTTTCCGGTTTTCACATCCACGTCCACGCGGCGGAAACCGGGATTGGAGGACGTCCCGGGCATCAAGCTGATGGCGCCGGCGCAGGGGCAGAGGAACTTCGCTCCAGAATACACCAGCACATCGCGAATGGGCAGCACCCAGCCTTCCGGAACCCCCTTGAGCGCTGGATCGTGGCTCAAGCTCAGGTGAGTCTTCACCATCATCGTGGCGTAATCGGCGTACTTGGGATCGGACTCCAGGCTTTTGGACTTGGCTTCCGCTTCCGGCGTCCACGCGACGCCATCCGCACCGTACACCACTTCCGCGATCAACTCCACGCGGTCGCGTAATTTCATTTCGAGGGGATACAGGAAGCGAAAGTCGACTTCCTCCTTGCAAGCGTCGAGCACGGCGTCCGCCAGCTCCAGAGCGCCATCGCCGCCCTTGGCCCAGTGTTCGGAAGCCGCACAGCGCGCACCCGCGCCTTCCACCACCCGCCGCACCAGACCGAGTTCTTCTTTTGTGTCGGTATGAAAACAGTTGATGCAGACCACCGGATTGATTCCCGAGCGGCGAATGATGCCCAGGTGGTGCAGCAGGTTGGGAAGACCTTTCTCGAGAAGCCGCAGGTTCTCTTTGGTGTACTCCTCGGCAAGCGGCAAACCGGGTGCGACCGTTGGGCCGCCACCATGCATCTTGAGCGCGCGAATCGTGGTGGTCAGTACCGAGACGTTGGGCTTGAGCCCGCTGCAACGGCACTTGACGTTCCAGAATTTCTCGAAGCCGATGTCGGCCGCGAAGCCGCTTTCGGTAACGTGATAATCAAACATCTTCAGGCCCAGCCGGTCACCGATGATCGAGGACTGTCCCACGGCGATGTTGGCAAAAGGCCCGGCGTGCACCATGCAGGGCTGATATTCCGCCGTGCTGCACAGGGTAGGGTTGATGGTGTTGCGCATCCAGGCGGTCATGGCTCCGGCAACTTCCAGGTCGCCGGTGGTAATGGGTTTGCCCCGCTTGTCATAGGCAACGGTAATCTCGCCCGAGCGCTTGCGCAGGTCGGCCAGGTCCGTGACGATGGCCAGAATCGCCATCAGCTCGGAGCTGACGGTGATGGCGAACTTGGACTGCATCATGAAGCCGTCCTGCCTGCCGCCCATCCCGATGACGATGTTGCGCATCGCCTGCGCGCAGAAATCCATGACCCAGCCCATTTCCACGCGCGTGGGGTCAACGTCCAGGCGGCGCATTTTGCTGAGTTTCGCCAGTTGCTCGTCGCCGTAATTTCTTTCGTGCTGCATGCGCGCGGTGAGCGCCACCATGGCCAGGTTGTGGGCGTTGGCAATATCGTTGATGTCGCCGGTAAGGCCCAACGAAAATTCCGTCATGGGGATGAGCAGAGCGTTCCCGCCGCCCGCTGCCGTCCCCTTCACATTCATGGTGGGCCCGCCGGAAGGTTGGCGCAGGCACCCCCCTACATTCTTGCCCCGCTTGCCCAGTCCCTCCATTAAACCTAGGGAGGTTGTGCTTTTTCCCTCACCTAGGGGGGTGGGGGTAATGGCGGTAACCTCAATGTATTTCCCGTCGGGGCGGCTATTTAAGCGCTCAATGATCTTGAGGAAGTCCAGCTTGGCCAGCCTGCCCATGGGGATGACCTCATCTTGTTGCAACCCCAATCGTTCCTGCCATTCGCGGGGACTCGGCATGTGCTGTTCCGCCGCCTCTGAAATTTGCCAATCTTGCATTTGTATTGCGTCAAACGCCATCCCTGGGCCCCCTGGTGTGCCGGTACGAATAAGGTATCAAAGCACTTACGCTGCCATTCTCGGAAATATGTGCAAAAAGTCCCTTTCCCGAGGAGGGCGGGGCTGAAGAGCAACGGGCAGTAGGGAATAGGCAGAAGGCAGTAGCATGAAGAGGGCGGTTCTTCGTAGCGGTCGACTTTAGAGGCTGCGAAGAAACCCGGAGGTTTTACAGGCCCTGGAAGGGCTCATGACAATGGCCGGGGGCAACGCCACGGGAAAGCGTGGGGGTTCAACTCCCGGCCCTAAAGGGGTCGTACTATCCCAAGCCGGAGGGGGGAAGCGCGGACCCTGATCGAACGATGCTCGGGTGTCCTTTCCCGCGGCTGGCGTCGTGGGCTGAATGATGATGCCCGCTACGCGAGCTTGCGGGTAAGTTCAGCCTTTACGGGTTGTGGCGCCGTCCCTAGCGCCGCAAAAGCGCGGAGAGATCGGAAAGTTTCGGCAACACAATTGCAAAACGATTTGAGAATAGGCACAAAATGACTCAGTTGCCCCAAAGCCGCTCGTTTAGCTTTTCTGATCCCTTCATGCGAAGCACTTACCTCAGGTGCCAGCTTGAAACAGGTCGGGGCATTTTTCTTACACCTCCCCCTCAAAGATTATGCCGCTTGAAGACGGGCGCTTTTTCTTCTTGCGGAATGGTCACGCTTCCTATAAAAAAGCGGGGCTGGTGATCGTAAGTGCCTTTCGCACTTATGTAACCAGCCGGGAACACCTTGAGAGAAGGAATGAACCACTATGAGCCTCAGTCAACTTGCCAGATCCATCAGTGAGTCGCCCACCCTGAAGCTGAACGAAACCGCCGCCTTGCTCAGAGAAAAGGGCGAGCCGGTGATTCACCTGGGCGGAGGGGAGCCGAAAAGCAAGGCTCCCATTGATGCCATCATCAATTGCACCTCATTGCTCAACACGGGCGAAGTTCGTTACACGCCGCCCGACGGAATCCCCGCGTTGAAGAAGGCGGTGATTCGATACACCGAGGAGCACTATCGCAAGCTGGTTTCGGCGGACAACGTCTTGGTTTCGGGCGGGGCCAAGCAAGCCCTCATGGTGTTGCTGCATGCGATTCTGGACCCGAAGGAAGAGGTGATATTTCCCGCACCCTACTGGGTGAGTTACCCGGAGATGGTGAAGCTTGCCGGGGGCGTGCCGGTGGTGGTGACGGCTGAGGACGGCACGTTTTACCCCACCGTCCGCGAAATTACTGACGCTGTGGGTTCTTACACCAAGGCGATTATTCTGAACAGCCCCAACAATCCCTCTGGCGCCATGTACTCGCGCGAATTCGTCGCGGAGATGGTGGAATTCTGCGAGAAAAAGAGCCTTTATCTGATCATGGACGATATTTACAATCGCTTGGTGTTTAATGGCAAGAGCGCGCCGATCTGCTACGACTTCTCGAAGACGCCGCTCGAGCAATCCAAGCTGGTGGTCATTAACGGCGTGTCGAAGACTTACGCCATGACGGGTTTCCGCATCGGCTGGGCCATCGCCAACCGCGAGTTGACGGAAGCGATGGGGAACATCCAATCGCAGCAAACCTCGGGCCCCGCAGCGCCTTCGCAATGGGCGGCGGTGGGAGCGCTGAACGGCGTGCAAGCTTCGGTGGAGGCCTTGCGCTTGACGCTTGAGAACAATCGCAACGTCATGCTCGACCACCTGGAGGCCATCCCCGGCGTGAAAGTCTCGAAACCCGATGGCACGTTCTACTGCTTCCCGAATTTCAGCGCCTATATGAAGGATTCGCAGAAGCTCGCGAGTTTCCTGCTCCAGAAGGTGCGGGTGGTGGCGGTGCCCGGCAAGGAATTCGGCTTCGAGGGCCACCTGCGCCTCAGCTATTGCGGCGCCATGAAGGACATCACGGAAGGAATTGAGCGCATTCAATGGGCGCTCGATCCTGACTCGGCCAACGAGCTTTACCTCGGCGACCGGAAGCTGGTGAGGGACTGGTTGTGAAAATCGGGTGATCGGGTCATCGAGCCATTGAAAAACCAATGACTCGATGGCTAAATGGCCCGATGGCCAGATGCCTCTTTGACCTGACACCTGACACCTTTTAAGGATTTCATATGAACATCTATCTCGACATCGTTTCCCCGGCCTCCAAGGAAGCCGGACTTCTGGCGAGTGACTACGGGTTGCAGAACCACGGCCTGTTGAATCTGCGGCGTGTGTACTGGAACCTAAGCACGGCAGCGCTCTATGAGGAGATGGTATTTCGCTCCGAGGGCAGCCTGATTCATTTGGGGCCCGTGCTGGTAAACACCGGCAAGCACACGGCGCGCGCGGCGGCCGACAAGTTTGTGGTGCGCGAGCAATCCACGGAAGAGCGCGTCTGGTGGGGCACCTACAATCGTCCTTTTACCGGCGAAAACTTCAGCTCGCTGCTGACGCGCCTGCAAGGCTACTTGCAGGGCCGTGACGTCTTTGTGCAGGACTGCTATGCCGGGGCCGATCCCGAGTACACCATGCCCATTCGCATCATCACCCAGAAGGCCTGGCACAGCCTCTTTGCGCGCACCATGTTCCTGAAGATTCACAATCAGGACAAGCTGAAGAAGCACGTGCCGGAATTCACCGTAATCGCCGTGCCGGGCTTCCTGGCTTCGCCCATGGTGGACGGCACGCGCACCGACACGTTCATCATCCTCAATTTCCGCGAGCGCCTGGCCATTATCGGCGGCTCGAATTACGCCGGGGAAATCAAGAAGACCATCTTCACCGTGCTCAATTTCCTGCTGCCGCTCGAAGGCGTGCTGTCGATGCACTGCTCGGCCAACGTTGGCAATGACGGCGACGTGGCCATCTTCTTCGGCCTTTCCGGCACCGGCAAGACCACGCTTTCCGCCGACCCCAAGCGCCATCTGATTGGCGACGACGAGCACGGCTGGAGCGACAATGGGGTTTTTAATTTCGAAGACGGCTGCTATGCCAAGGTCATTCGCCTGTCGCCGGAAGCCGAGCCGCAAATCTACGCCGTCACCCAGCGCTTCGGGACGATCCTGGAAAACGTGGTGTACGATCCCGTGTCGCGCCGCGTGGATTTGAATGACGACAAGATTACAGAGAACTCTCGCGCCGCTTATCCGCTCGAATACATTGAAAATCACCTGCCCGAAAAGCGCGCCGGCCATCCGCAGAACGTCATCTTCCTCACCTGCGATGCCTCCGGCGTCATGCCGCCCATCGCGCGCCTGACTCCTGACCAGGCCATCTACCACTTCATCTCCGGATACACCAGCAAAATCGCGGGGACGGAAATTGGCCTGGGCATCGAACCGCAAATCACCTTCAGCACGTGCTTCGGCGGACCGTTCATGGTGCATCATCCCTACGCTTACGCCGAGCTGCTGAAGAAGAAGATCGTCAAGCACCAGGCGGCGGTGTGGCTGGTGAATACCGGTTGGACGGGCGGACCATTCGGCGTGGGCAAACGCATCAGCATCGGGCACACCCGCGCGCTGCTGAACGCCGCGCTGAGCGGGAAACTCCGGAAAGTTGAGTATTACCAGGACCCCATCTTCGGTTTCGATGTTCCCAAGACCTGCGAGGGCGTGCCCACGGAAATCCTCGACCCCGCCAACACTTGGCCGAGCCGCGAGGAGTACTACAAGAAGTATGACGCCCTGGCCGCGCGCTTTATCGAGAACTTCAAACTCATGATGCGCGAGTGCCCCGAACACGTCCTGGAAGCCGGACCCAAAAGGCTCGCCACCCAGCCGGTGCGGTAAATCTGGGGAAGGACCGTCACCACCAAGACGCGCAGACACCAAGTAACCCTGCGACCAACCGAACAGTTCGCAGTTTTCAGCCATCAGTTCTCAGTACCTTGGTGGCTTTGTGCCTTAGTGGTGAGCCAGCAGCAAGCCGGAAAAACCCTCCGGGTCCTTCCCACCTCCACGCGCATGACCGCCGTCCGTAACTAGCCCACACAACTGACCATGTGGGGCCATTTCCGCCGCCTGCCACCTCTTCTCAGGAGTGGTTTGTGACGGTCATTTTGTCAGGTTTTTCGGGGTTCCCATGATTTATTGTAACTGATTTATTTTCAGTATGTTCTCAGCTTCGTTTTTAGAAAATGCCCTCTTCTGACTCTTTGTTTTCAAGAAGTTCTCAGCTTCGTGCATTTGTCCAGTGCGGGGGGCCACAAATTTACCATGCAATCCGCGCCCGGGAGGCTAGGAAGTCGGGGCGTCGTCAATTCCTTCCCGCTCCGCGTGGGGGCGACGCGCCGCCGGAGCCCTCCGGTCTCCGCCGGGGGGTTTTAGGATTTACGCGCGGGCCGTTCCCTCCTACGAACACCAGCGAAGGCGGCTTTAACCACCGGCTACCCATCAGGTGTACAATGCCCGCGGCACGCAACGTTGTGGTACGAGACTTGCCAGCCCAAGCCCTCCCGCTCGCGAAAGGAGTTGTTCATGAACACCCTTTTTCCCTTACCAGGCTTTCCCGGCACCGTTTCGCGGCGCCAGTTTGTTACCGGAAGCGTGTCGGCGGGTGCGACTTTGATGTTGGCAAATTCCGCGCTCGGACAGACAACGGCATCGGCAAGTCCGCGAAGGAAAATCAAAGCCGGATTGGTAGGCTGTGGCGGGCGCGGCAGCTTGATTGGCAGCTTCTTCAGAAAACACGGCGGCTTTGAACTTTGGGCTGTGGCCGATTACTTCCCGACGGTAGCAGATGAGGCGGGCGATGCGCTGGGTGTGGATAGATCGCGGCGCTTCTCGGGCCTCTCGGGCTACCAGAAGTTGATCGAAAGTGGCGCCGAGGTTGTTGTCCTCGAGAACATTCCTGCCTTCATGCCGGATCAAGCCACGGCGGCCGTGAAAGCCGGTCGCCACGTTTACATGGCGAAGCCGGTGGCGGCGGATGTGCCCGGGTGCCGGCAAATTGAAGAGGCAGCCAAACTCGCTCAGGAAAAAGGGCGGTGCTTCTTTGTCGACTACCAGATCCCCACCGATCCCGTAAACATCGAAGTCGTCAAGCAAATCCACGACGGCCGCGTGGGGAAGATCGTACAGTTGGCCACCGTGGGAATAGCGCACGGCTCGAGCGATCCACCGAAGACCGCCAACCTGGAGAGTCGCCTCCAGAAACTGATCTGGGTAAATGATATTGCCTTGGGGTGCGATTACATCGGGAACTTCGATATCCACGCGGTGGATGCAGCGCTCTGGGTGATGGGCGAGCGGCCGGTGGCCGCGGCCGGCTCCTGCGCCATTGCCCGCCCCAACGCCCACGGGGATGCGCACGGCGTCTGCTCGGTGATTTACGACTACGCCGACGGCACCGTCCACAATCACTTCGGCCAGGCGATGCCCGACGCGACGGACGGCGCATTGGACTGTCACGTGTACGGCACAACCGGTAATGCCCTTATCAGCTATTGGGGCAAGGCGTCCCTTCGCAATGGCCCCGGAGAATACAGCGGCCAGGTGGCGAACCTTTACCAGGAGGGCATCGTGCGCAACATCGCGACGTTCTACGAAAACGTGACCCAGGGGCGTTCTGAAAACCCAACCGTGAGGCGCGCGGTGGACAGCGCTCTCGCCTGCATCCTGGGCCGCGAGGCCGCCAGCCGCCGGATCCGTTTGACCATGGATGATTTAATTAAGGAGAACAAACGCCTGGAAGTAGATTTGACCGGACTGAAGACGTAGCTGGCTACACCTGCTGCAAGGTTTTCCACATCCTGCTATTTCCCCTTGCTGGCGGCGGATTTACTCATCAAACTTCGGAGGATGATTTCACTGACTTGCTTGCCCTCAACGGCGCGGCCCTGGGGATTAAAGTGAGTGCTGTCTTGGGGCAGGTTGTAGTATTCGGGATGGTCGGCGACCAAGCTGTACAAATCGTCGACCGCAATGCCATGCCGAGTCATGTATTCAACGGCGAGCCGATTCCGTTCCTGCACTTTTCCGTTATCGGTGGCGAGTTGAGCGGGGTTCGATGGGTTGCGGCGCGGGGTGCTGGTGGCCCAAATAATCATCGCTCCTTTGCCGTACTTCTTCAGCGTCTCCATCAGCTTGGGCAGAGACTGGCGGTACTGTTCCTCCGTGTAGGTCCAACCGTGCAGGCCGTTGTTGATGTGAATCACGCTGAACCGGTACCTCTTTAAGATGAGCTTCAGCTCATCCAGATAATCCGGGTTCCCCATGAATTTGGACGTAGCATATTTGGCGCAATAGGCTTTGCCGCTGAGATCTTTCTCGACATCTCGAAAATACCCTTGCGCGATCGAGTCTCCCACCATCAAAACTCTGGGCAGATCGTTTTGGTTGGCATCGGCCAGCCAAATGTCACTCCACTCGGTTTTCTCGAGCTGCGGATTTTCTATCGCGGGAGCACGCTCGCTCACCATCATGCCAACTTGAATCAAGAGAGTGATCAGCAAAATTTTCCGCATGCGAATACCTCCGTAAAGCGCTCGCCCAAGAAAGCATTGTGGATAGTCCAAGAATACCTGTAGATCGTCGATATTCCCCAGCATCTGAATCCTTGAAGACATCGCCTATGTAGTCGATATTATCTAACAACCAATTGCATTTCAATCACTTACAGTTGATCGAGGTATCCTTGGGCTGAGTCAAAAACGGGGGCTCTGCCCCTTTTTCACCCGAGGGTAGCACTTTTTGATGTCCGATTGCCGGTCAAGACCTCGATCACTCGTCCAAGTGACCTCTGGTCAAAGAGTTAGCAGCCCCGAGCAGGGGGCCTTTGGGCGAAAGCCCGTAATTTTCCAAATTTATCCCTTGCAACCAACCCAAATGGTCGGTAGCCTTATAAGACTGGGCTGGCGGCTCATGCCGGTCCATTCAGCATCAAATACTATGGAGCGGTCATGGGTAAGGCAAAGGGTGTTGTGATTCAAGGTGTTCGATTCCGTCCCGGAGAAGTGGATTGGGAAGATGCACATAGCGCCACGCGCGGGAAGCTCCCCGACTTTGAGGCCATGCGCCAGGGCACCACTTTCGTGGGCTCTAAGATCACTTCCACCGGCCTCATCGCCAAGATTGGGAAATACCTCCTGGTGATCACCGAAAAGGATGAGGCGCTGGAAGAATTTGACTTCACCCTGATTCCCCTCCACGCCAAGATTCAGATCCGCTACCACTGAAGGACAGTGGATAGTGCATAGTGGATAGTGGATAGCAACCAGCAACCTTCCAAACCGTGTTTTTATTGACCACTGACGACCGATACTGAGCACCGACAACCCTATGATCCCAATGGCATTCACGTGACTGAGCGCGAAGACGGCAAATCGGTGCTTCTTCAGGTCATCCACGACGGCATGGGTGCCGGCGACCTTGCTCTCCAACACACCCTGCTGCGCAAGTACTTGCTGCTTCTTCAGGAAAACACCATCTTGCCGGGCGCAATCTGCTTTTACACTTCCGGGGTCAGAATGGTCGTCGAAGGATCGCCGGTTTTGGATGTCCTCCAATCGCTCGAGGCCCAAGGTGTTCGCCTGATTGTGTGCAAGACGTGCCTCGACAACTACGGATTGCTCGAAAAGGTCCGCGTGGGAATCGTCGGCGGCATGGGAGACATCATCGCGGCCCAGTGGCTGGCCGACAAAGTTATTTCGCTCTGACCATCCCTCCTCGGACTTCCTAGAACTTACTGACGACTTCAATTTTCCCGACGATGTTCTGATTAAACTCCGCAAGGTCTTCCGCCGGAATCCAGTACTCGCGGTGAAGTTTCGAGCCCGCTTGGTGGACGGTGTAGCGGCTCAAAAACTCGCTCCGCACGCCAAAGCGCAGAACAAATCCCGCGTGACCTGACCGCGCGTCCTGCGTGTTCCAATCACGAGCAATTTGGGTCGCATACGCTTCCTCAAGTACCGGATAGAAGATCGGTTGGCTGGGCAGCCGCGGCGGAAATGCGGTGAACCCCGACTGCCGCACCAACTCCAGTTCCGCGGCTCCCACCGGGCGAAATAGCGTGATCAGTTCTGCAGCGTCTTCGTTCATCACCGAAACTCGCCATGCCTCTCCCAAAGAAGTTACAATGACCGATCCTTCATCCTTTACCCTTTAACCTTTATCCTTCCTCCCGCCTTCTGGCTCCTGACTCCTCCCTTCTCAAAGGTGCGCCTTAAAAAAATCCAAAATTCGCTGGTCAACGTAAGTTCGTGGCGCGTCTCCCTGGAAGCCATGTTTTTGTCCAGGTTGCAGGTGGAATTCGTAGGGCTTATCAGCGCGAATGAGGGCGTCCAGGAAGTTGAGGGTGTTCTGCATGTGCACGTTATCATCCGACGTTCCGTGGATGATCAGCAATTTGGCTGTGAGATTCCGAGCGGCCTCCAGCGGCGAGGAGTTTTTGTAACCCTCAGGATTCTCGCTGGGGGTGCGCATGTAGCGCTCGGTGTAGATGCTATCGTAGAACTTCCAATCCGTCACCGGCGCTCCCGCCGAGCCACACTTGAAGACATCCGGGGCGTGCGTGAGCGTGTAGAGGGTCATGTACCCGCCGTAGGACCACCCGCGAATGCCGATGCGCGCGCCATCCACGTATGGCAGCGACTTCAGATATTCGACGCCCGTCAGTTGATCTTCCAGTTCGTGCTTGCCCAGGCCTTTGAAGATGACGGATTCCCACGCGTGGCCGCGTCCCCAGGAGCCGCGATTGTCGAGTGACCACACCAGAAAACCATTCTGTGCCAGAAATTGGTCGTAGAGGCTACTGGCGTCCCACCGCTTCTCAACAAGCTGAATGTGCGGCCCGCCGTAGACATCGACAATCACGGGATATTTGCGCTGGGGGTCAAAGTTGGCGGGCTTCAGCAGTTGAGCATACAGCGTGGCTCCGTCCGGGGCTTTCAATTCCAGAAACTCGCGCTTGCCCAAAGCATAATCCGCCAGGTGGTTGGCGGGGGTATCGATCGTGGCGGCTGACGTCCCGTTGGAATTCAGCAGGCGGGCAACCGGCGGCGTAACGGGCGTCGAGAAGCGATCGACCAGGAAGCGGCCGTCCGGCGAGAGGTCGAGAGCGTGCGCGCCGGGCTCCGAAGTGATTCGCTCCATGCCGCTGCCGTCCAGGTGAAGGCGATAAAGTTGCCGCTCGCGAGGGTCGGGGTTGGTCGCGGCAAAGTAAAGCCAATTTTCCTGCGGGTCCAATTGGAAAAGGGGCGCGTCCTGGAAGATCGGGCGGTCCAGCATCCACGCCCCGCGGGTTATCTGCCGCACAAGCTTTCCTTCGGCCGTATAGAGATAGACGTGCTGCCAGCCGTCGCGCTCGGAAACCCACAGGAACTCGCGGCCGCCTTTCAAAAAGCGGGGAGGTTCGAGAGAGTTCACCCAGTAAGGGTCGTTCTCCGTGAACAGCACGCGGTCGTTTCCTGTCTCGGGCGCCCAGCGATGCACCGCGACATCAGTTTGCGCACGATTGAGCGCCAGGAAGCAGACCGCCGCGCCATCCGGCGTCCAGGTAAAGGTGGGGCCGAAGTATTCCACCTGCTTAGGGTCTAGAGCTATCGTGGCAGGTTTCGCGGACGGATCATCCACCGCCACCACGTGCAGCGAGGGGAGGGGGTTGGGATCGCCCGCTTGGGGAAAACGCTCGTGCACCAGGCTCACGTGCGTCGCGAGGTAATTGGTGATGGGGTATTCGGGGACGGGGCCATCGTCGAGCCGCAGGTAGGCGATATGCTTGCCGTCCGGCGACCATTCATAGGCGCGCGCGCTGGAGCGGTTGGCAAGCTCCTCCTCATAAACCCAGTCGAGCCGGCCATTGTAAACGGTGTCGCTCCCGTCGCGGGTGAGCTGGCGGACGGCTCCGCTCTTCACGTCTACGACGTAGAGATCGTGCTTCTTCACGAAGGCTATCTCGTCTCCTGTGGGAGAGAAAGCCGGGACTTCTTTCGCCTCGCCATCCTGAGTCAGCCGCCGCAGTCCAAGGGTTGGGGGATCGAGCAACCAGAGGTCGTTATCCCCTTCGAGCAGAATCACGTCACCTCGCGGAGACCACTGGTAGGAATTGAGGTTTAGCCTTTGTTTTCCGCCCGCCGGATTGAACAGGACGGTCTCGGCGCGGCTCTCCAAATCGTAGGCGCAGAGCGTAGAACCGCCTTCCCTCCCCCGCAACGACGGGCGGATGAAGGTCAACTGTTTTCCGTCCGGGCGCCAACGTAGCGTGGTGATTCCCGGCGCCACAATGCTGGCGGGATGAATGACATCCTGGAGCGTCAAGGGCTTCGTGCCGGATTGGGCAGCGTAGGGCCGAGCGGCGCTCGGCCCAGGCATGGCGCTCGCCCCTTGCGGGCTCCCGTCGAGAGACGGGCCACTCGGCCCTCCGCCCAGCAAACCCAGGCAGAGAATGAAAAATCCCAGAAAGAAAATCGAGGCGCGTTTCAAAGTAGCTCTCCTTGGCTGAAGACTCGCAAGCGTCGGCGAGCAACGCTGCATCCGTGCGCTGCCCATTCTAACCGGAATTTCTCCCCCGTGAGGAAGAACTCGACCCGGGCGGCTGTGTCCCCTCTTGTAACGTGTCCAACCTGGTCATGACTCCCCACGGGCAGGTGAATATCTGAAAAAATAAACAATCTCACGCAAAGACGCCAAGGCGCAAAGACTCGCAAACGACAACCTCTTTGTTTTCTTTGCGCCCTCTGCGGCTTTGTCCGTCGGCTGACGGATGAAATGCTTTTGCTTGTCCCGGAATTATTTCACACCGTCGGCTGACGGACGAGTCTGCGCTCCCCTGCTCCTGCGGCCATCTGAAAATGGAGTAGCATTCCGGATGCTTACGTCGAATCACCCCATGTTCAATTCCCTGTCAACTCATCGGCGAGCGCGCCGGCGTCATAGAGTTTGCGCAGCACCTCGATGATGGCGCCGCTGTGGACAGCCACGGCCCGATTATTCTCCTCGTTGTAAACGTAGTCCCCCACCAAGCCTTCGATGTTGCCGTCAAAGATCAGCCCCACCAACTCGCCTTCCTTATTTATGACCGGGGAGCCGGAATTGCCGCCAATGATGTCGCAAGAGCTCACGAAGTCTACGGGAACGGTGAGATCGAGTTTGGTTTTGCCCTCCAGGTAGCGTTGCGGAAGATTGTAGGGAGGCTTGAGGCCAAAGCTGTATGCCCGATCGTAGAGGCCATAGAACGTCGTCTCGGGTGGCGCCTGAGTCCCATTCATAGGATAGCCTTTTACGGCGCCAAAGGTCAGCCGGAGAGTAAAGGTGGCATCAGGATAAAGCGACTTGCCGTAGGCCGCGAAGCGCGCCTCGCCGATCTTCTGCCCCGCGGGGGTTTCCACGCTCTCGACTTGGTCCTCCTCCGCCTTGATCATTTGCCGCCGCCAGGGATCGACCTTGCGGGCCAGGACGATCAAGGGGTCAGAGGAAGCTTGCACGGCCGCTGTCCCGCCTTCCACCAACCCCTTGCGAAAGTCAGCGTCCACTAACTTGGTTTCGCTCAGGGCTTCCTTCGCTACCTCGTCCGGGGAATGTCCGCCCAGCACCGCTTTGATAAACGGATCGTTCGGCCCCAGTTTGTCCAAGGAAAAGCGCAAAAATCCCGCGAGCATGGCCTGCTCAAACTCCCTATAGACCGGCGCCCGCGAGAAGAGTTGGAAGCGCAGCGAATCGAGCTGAGAATCGTGAAAACCCTCCAAGCGCACTCCGTCGGGCTTTTTGATTTCGGCAACGTACTGCACAATCTGCAAAGCGGTCATGCTTAATTGCGACCAGCCCAACGCGCGGAGTTGGAAGGGTTTTAGAAGTTTCCGGTCTTGGGTTTCGGCGGCGGAAATCACCTGCCAGGCATCGCCATAAGCTTTCTGCCACTCCGGCTTGCTCGCGACGAGCGCCCGGAAATCCGCTTCTTCCTTCTGCTTCTTGGCAATCAAACTCGGATCGTGCAATCCCTGGTTGATGCCCTTGAACGCCTTGAGCGAGTTTGCGACCAGAAAAATCAGGCGAGTGGCTTGGCGCGCTTGTTCCGGCCCCTGGGCAGCGTAGTCCCCGGCAGCCTTCAAGCGTCGCTCATAAGACTCCATACGCAGCGGGATGGAGTAATCGCGCTGGGTCACGATTTGCGCCATCGTATCGAGGCGACCGGTCGAACCCGGATTGCCGGAGACAAACACCAGTTCGCCGTCCGCGGCCCCCTGCGGGTTCCATTTCAGATAATCCCGGCTATCGACCGGGCTGCCGTTCTCATAGACTCGGAACAGTGCAAAGTCGATGTCGTAGCGTGGGTAAGTGAAGTTGTCCGGATCACCACCAAAGAAAGCGATTTGCTGTTCGGGCGCAAACACCAGGCGGACGTCGGTGTACTTCTTGTAACGGTAGAGGCAGTATTCCCCGCCTTGATAGAGAGTGATGACATCCGAGCGCAGGCCGGTTTGGTCGGTGCTCTCCTTCTCGATTTTGGCGACTTCTGCTTTGCGGGCCTTTAAGGCCGCCTCTCCGCTCATCCCTGGTTTCACCGCGCTCTGTACCCGCTTGGTCACATCCTCGGTGTACACCAAAACGTTCAGCTCGAGATCGGGGGATTTCAATTCCTCCGCCGCTGTCCGCGCGTAAAAACCGTTCTTTACGTAGTCGTGGTCGGCAGACGAAACCTTCTGCATCTGAGTCAGCGCCACGTGGTGGTTGGTCAGCACCAAGCCATGGGGGCTCACGAAAGAGCCGGAACCGCCGTCGTTAAAGCGCACACTCGCCAGGCGAACGTGATCGAGCCATCCCTGCGTCGGCGTAAAGCCGTAGCGCCGCTGAAGTTGCTGGAGGGGAAGGTTGTCAAAGGTCCACATTCCCTCATCAGCACGAAATTGTTTTGCGCCGGGAAACACCAAGCCGGCAATGATAAGAACGAAGTAAGTGAGGAATCGTCCAAAAACGTGATGAGAATTCATGTCGTACCCCCTCGAAGTGTTCTTTATCCATTCGAAACCTTGCATGTTGCGCCGGAAGGCCCGGCAAGTCAATCGGCATTGAGAATAATCTCTGCTCGCCTGCATCCCCGAGATGCTAGTTACTTTTTCCTCGGGAACATTTGGTAGTGTCCTAATTTGCAAGCAAGCCCCAACGGGGCGGTCTAGCAAAGCCCAGGCCAACGGCCTGGGTTTATGGATTGCATCGTGGGCCGAGCCCTGAAAGGGCGATCTACTCCGCCGCAGAGCTCGACATCAAAATGCCGTGGGGCCAGCGATGGAGGCAACGGTCAGCGCGCCCCTTCAGGGCTTGTGGAGGGAAATAGGTCGGGTTTCCCTGACCCAGGCCGCTTGGCCTGGGCTGTGTTAAATCGCCCCTTTGGGGCTGGGAAGTAAGAACCTCCATCTCGCAACCATTCCGTGAAATTTGGACACTACCTGCGGTTGCACATTGTAAAGGGCCTGGGAACTCCCGCGGAAATTTCAATTCGTCAAGGCAGGGTTATTCACCGCCTCCTCGCGCAATTGCCTCCACGTGGGCGGGGGAATCTTGAGGAACAGCTCCACGATATGTGGGTCAAACTGCTTGCCGCTCTGCCGTTGGATTTCCGTCCTCGCGGCCTCAAATCCCGGACCTTTGCGATAGGAGCGATCGCTGGTCATGGCGTCAAGCGTATCGGCCACGGTAAATAGCCGCGCCCCCAGAGGGATTTCGGCGCCTTTCAGGGCGTCGGGGTAACCGGTGCCGTCAAAGCGCTCGTGGTGATGCCGCACCACGGCGCTGGCCGGACGCAAGAAAGGCACGCGCTTCAGAATTTCGTCACCTTCGGTGGGGTGCTTGCGCATCTCGACCCATTCTTCCGCGGTGAGCTTGGCGGGCTTCAGGAGAATCGCGTCGGCAACGGCGATCTTGCCGATGTCGTGCAGCAAGGCGCCTTGTTCGAGTGAAGGCAAGAGCGCCGGTGGGTAACCTCCCTGCCGTGCCAAGTAGCGCGTGTAGGCGCGCACGCGAAGGGAATGCGAAAACGTCTCGTGCTCGCGCGCATCGAGCGCCGCCACCAGCGCTTCCAAGGTCATCTGGTAGTTGGATTCGAGCTCGGTCAGGGCTGCCTTAAGTTCCCCGGTCCGGCGCTGGATGCTGGTTTCAAGTGAACCCCGGTAGGCTCGCGCCTGCCGCGTCGCGAGCAACCGTTCAAAGGCGCGCGTCACGGAGCGGGTTACTTCTTCGGGCATCAGGGGCTTGAGCAGGAAGTCAGACGCTTGCATGCGCAGCGCCGCAATGACCGTCTCAACCTGAATCTCTCCCGTCACCAGAATAAACCCTACGTCCCAGCGGGTTTGTTGCGCCATGAAGAGAAGGTCCACCCCGGAAGCGCCGGGCATCCAGACATCGCACACGATGATATCGAAATCACCGCTCTCGATCGATTCCAGGGCGCACGCGGCATCAGCCGCCTCGGCCACATGGGAGGTGACGGGGCTCAGGGCCTCACGGAAAAACCTGCGTACGGCTGGGTCGTCATCCACCACGAGGACTTTCGGAAGCAATCGGTTAATCATAGACTTTCCAGGCGCACAACCCTCCCCGCTCGGGTCAGCACGGTGTCTCTGGCCCCAGTAGGAGTATCCCCATAGGGTTGAATCGGCCTGGTTCCCAAATCCCTTTAGCCGCGAGGTTGGCTATTTAAGCTCCGTCAAGGAGACTGTTACCTTGGTTCCCCCAAGGGGAACAACATCATTAGCCGCGTGAAATTTCCTCAACCTTTGCTCCCGTCCTGCCGAAATAAGATGTGATTAATGAAGGCAGGGCCTTCATGAGAGAGACGAGACCGGTACCGGAACCGGGTTTTGCCTCTCCCGTCGACATATGCAGGGCCGAACGGCGTTGGGCCCTCGGAAAAGGTGAGAAGATGCGAGTCCTCATAGCAGAAGACGACAAGCCGGTGGCCAGTTTCGTACAAAAGGGACTGGAAGCCGAGCAATACGCCGTGGACATTGCGCAGGACGGTGATGAAGCGCAGTTCATGGTTGGCCAATTCGAATATGATGTGGCGGTCCTCGACCTGACGCTGCCGCGGGTGGATGGGTTGGATGTGCTCAAGCACATCCGGGAAACCAAGCCGGCTTTGCCCGTCCTCCTTCTAACCGGTCGCAACCGCGTGGAAGACCGGGTGAAGGGGTTGGACCTGGGAGCCGACGACTACTTGACCAAACCTTTCTCTTTCACCGAACTCTCCGCGCGGGTTCGAGCGCTCTTGCGGCGGGCGGCGTTGCCTGCCGAGGTGATGCTGCGGGTGGGCGACCTGGAATTGAACCGCGTGGAACGGATCGTGAAGCGCGCCGGCAACCGCATCGAACTTACCCCCAAAGAATTCTCCTTGCTCGAGTACCTGATGCGCAACGTCGGCCGTTGTGTGACCCGCGCCATGATTATCGAACACGTCTGGAACCTTTCCTTCGACACCATGACCAACGTTGTAGACGTTTACATCAACTACGTGCGGAAAAAGGTGGATCAGGGCTTCGAGCTCAAACTGATTCACACGATTCGGGGGGTAGGTTATCAAATTGGGGATGAGGCCTGAGGGAAGCAAGAAGGCAGTAGGCAGTAGGCAGTAAACAGCAATCGGTTGATTAGGTGGACATTCTACCGGGCCACACTCGTGGGGTGGGAAATATGGAAGACAAGCATCAGTTGTTGAGTCACGAAAAACCGCCAAGGGACAATGAACAGGGGATAGCCGGAGGCCTTTCTCGTTCATCCGATCACCCGATCACCCGATCACCCGATCACCCGATCTCTTCACCGGATCACCCGATCACCCGATCACCCGATACCAACGAATGCCCCGAATGCCTCGCGGCGTTGGCTCATCGTCTGGCTCAGCCCATGACCGCACTGCGTGGCGGCATCGAGTTGGGGCTGATGGGAAAACGCTCGGCGGCGGATTACCGCTCCCTGCTCGAACAATCGCTCCAACTCGCCGATAGCATGGCGCAGTTGATTGTATCGCTGCGCGATCTCGGCGAGTCAGGCGCACCCGGGGGCCCCCCTCAGTGTGTCCCCCTGGAAGCGACGGTCACAGAAGTCCTGGCAGAAATGGAGGCTTTGGCGCAATCGCGGGAACTCCGTTTGCAGCTCCATGCTGAGGGGGTCGTGAAGGTTTGTGTAAACCCGGAACGCCTGCGCGAAGCGCTCCAGGGTTTGCTGGCCTGGGTCATCCAGAACAGCGCCGGAGGGGGCGCAATCGCCGTGGAACTTTCGGCGTCGGAGGGGGAAGCCCGAGTGTTCCTCTCGCCCCCGCAATTGGACTTGCAATACCTCCAGGTCAAAGTACTTGAGGATATCACCAATCCTGGCTTGCTCTTTTCTTATGCCGCCAAAAACGGCGCCTTGGGATGGGCTATCAATCGTCGCCAATTGGATGGGCTGGGAGGCAAACTCGAAATTCTGACCGACGGCCGGGATGCCGGCTGCATTCGCGTGCGCTTCCCCTTGGCGCCGCAAAGTAGCGCCGCCCTTTAGGGCGGCACTGCCGGGCTAAAGCCCGGCGCTACATCCGGATGAAGTGGGAAATCTTTCATGATGTTTCTCTTCCCCAGCAGGCGATAGCTCGCGCCTCGGAGCGTCTCGTGAAATTTCATTGGTCCTTCAACCTAGAGGAATTTAATTCTGACTTAATCCCTATCTAAGAATTTCATGGCAACAGTAGAGCTTTGCCAGCGAGGAAATGATGACCACCAGTGCCCTCAATGCTCCCCGGAAGACCCACCTTTCCACCCTCATCGTCAGCCCTGATACGCTCTTGCGGAAGCGCGTCTTGCAGCAATTGGCCGCGCGCAATTGCCTTGCCGAGGAAGCCTGCGGCGGCGCCGAGGCTCTCGCCTTGCTTTCGGAAGGCCATTGCCGAACCCTGCTGCTCGATCAATTCCTGCCTGACTTGGAGGTGGGAGAGCTTGTCGGCATGATCCGTGCTCGCCACCCGCAGGTTGAGATTCTGGCGCTCGACGCCCAGGGGGGAAAGGGAGCCGGGGGCGGCGATAGGGGTTTGTACCCGGACTCGAGTGAACTGTTCAGCCTGCTCCAGAACTCCCGCGAGCCGCGCATTCCCACGGAATTTGCCGACCCGCTGGAGCGCCCCCTGCCGCGCTGCCTAGCGCACCCAGATGAAATTGAAGCCCTGCCCGGCATGACGGGCCACAGCCGGTCCCTGCGTCGGGTGTATCGCCTGGCCCGGCTGGTGGCCCCGCGGCAAACCACCGTGTTACTGACGGGCGAGACCGGAACCGGAAAGGAACTGGTCGCGCGCGCCTTGCACGTGCTGAGCCCGCGGCGGGAGCAGCCGTTCGTGGTCATCAATTGCGCGGCCATCCCTGAGCCTTTGATGGAGGCTGAGCTGTTCGGCTACAACCGCGGAGCGTTCACCGGAGCTTTCCAATCACGCCTGGGGCGCATGCAGATGGCGCAAGGCGGCACGGTGCTCCTCGACGAAGTGGGCGACCTCCCTCTCTCCATGCAAGCCAAGCTCCTGCGCTTTTTGCAGGAAGGCGAAGTCCAGCGGCTGGGCAGCCCCGACACGCTGCGGGTCGACGCCCGCGTCATCGCGGCCACCAACGCCGACCTTCCTCGGCGGGTCAAAGAAGGACGCTTCCGCGACGATCTTTATTACCGGCTGGCGGTGTTTCCCATTGAAATCGATCCCCTGCGCCTGCGCCGCGAAGATATCGCGCCCCTGAGCGAGCATTTCCTCGACCTCTTCTGTCAGGAAGCGCACGCGCCTGCCCGAACTTTTTCATCACCGGCGGCACGGGCCCTCGAACAGTATGCATGGCCAGGGAATGTCCGCGAGTTACGGCAGGTCATCGAGCGGGCTTTCATCCTGGCCGAGGAACAAGAGGAACTTCGGCCGGAACATTTTCCCTGGGGAACGGGAGAAACTTCTTCTGAGAGAAATCTTAGAACCATGGTCTGAAGTTGGCACCCCCCGTGCTTTCGAGGCTTATCGCAATGCAGACTTTGCCCGTTGATCGGCAAAAAAAGCTGGCTCTAGCGGCGGGTTCCGCGCGCTCGGCGCGGCGTGCTTTGGCGGCCGCCTTCGCTTCCTTTACCCAAACGGCCGGGGCTCTCGAAACCACCTACACAACGCTGCAAGCGGAAGTCGGCCGGCTGCGGCACGAACTCGAGAACAAGAATCGCAGCTTGGCGCAAAGCTTGGAAGAGAATCAGCGAATGCGCGCTTACCTGGCCGGAATCCTGGAAGGCTTGCCCTGTGGCGTCCTGGTGTTCGACAGGGGAATGAATTTGCGCATGATCAACCCTGCGGCGAGCCGGTTGCTCAATACCGGTAGCGGAGACTTGCCCTCGCCGGAAACCTGTGTACCTCGCCTGTTAGGACCTTTGCTCGCGGCGCTCCCCCAGGAAGAGTTCAGCCATGAAAAGGAGTGGGTTGTGGAGGGTCACCCGGGCGAACGGACGATGGGGGTGACGCGTGCCGGTATTCCCGCGAATGGGTCGAGCGACGACTCCATTCTCATCCTCCGCGACCTGACGGAGGCCAAGCAACTGGAACGCGAACGTGAAGTTTCGCGCCGCACGCAGGCGTTGGCGGAGGTTGCCACCCTGCTCGCCCATGAGATTCGAAACCCCCTGGGGAGTCTGGAACTCTTTGCCGGGCTCCTGGCGGACGCTTTGGCCAACCAGGCCGAGTTGCAACCCTGCATCAATCACCTCCAGGCAGGCCTGCGGTCGTTGGCCGCGACGGTGAACAACGTCCTGCATTTTCACAGTCAGCCCTCGGCGCAACTTCTTCCCGTGGACCTCTTCCGGCTGGTGGGGGAGACGGTGGAATTCCTGCGCCCGCTGGCGCGGCAGAAGGAAATGCAGATCGAGTGGCGGGCGCCGCGGGCCTCCGTTGACATCCTCGCCGATCCTTCGCGACTCCAGCAGGCATTCTTCAATCTGGCGCTCAATGCTTTCCGGGCGATGAAACCGGGCGGAACGTTGTCCGTCAGCGTCTACCGGCACGAAGAAGGTTCCCGCCCCACGGCTGCCGTGGCCTTTGCAGATCAGGGAGCGGGCATTCGCGCGGAAAATCTGGAAAAGATATTTGAGCCGGGATTCACCACCCAATGCGGCAGTCCGGGGCTGGGTTTGGCGGTGACTCGCATGGTTATCGAGCAACACGGCGGCACGATTCGTGTGGAAAGCCGGGAAGGACAGGGAACGACGTTTACGCTGACGCTTCCAATTAGTTGTTAGGTGTCAGGTATCAGCAGAAGGCGAAACTCGAAAATCGAAATTCGAAACTCGCGACCTGTGCATCGAATTTCGAGTTTCGATTTTCCAGTTTCGACTCTGGAGGAATCAAAGGATGCATCAAGTTCTGGTTGTGGACGACGAAGCGGCCATGCGCGCGGCGCTGGAGGCGACTTTCCGCCGGCAGGGGTGGAAAGTGACGACGGCCGGGGGAACGCACGAGGCGCTGGAGCGCTTCCGCCTGGCACCATGCCCGCTGGTGGTTACCGACATGCGGATGCCGGATGGCGACGGGCTGCGCGTCATGCAGGGAGTCCGCGCCCTAGCGCCGGAAACCGCGGTGATTTTTTTGACGGCTTTCGCCAATGTGCCGGAGGCCGTCCATGCCATGCGGGAAGGCGCTTGCGATTACCTGGTGAAGCCGGTCTCCTTCGAGCAATTAAAGGAAGCGGCGGCGCGCGTCCTCAACTCGCGCGGGAGTACGAGCCCGGCGCCGAGTAATGGGGATTTTGTCGGCAGCTCGACGGTAACTCAACGCTTGATCGAGCGCGCCCGGCAAGTGGCGCGCACCGACGCGGACATCCTCCTGGAAGCGGAGAGCGGCACGGGCAAGGAACTGCTCGCGCGGCTGGTGCATCGCTCCAGCCCGCGCAGCCAGCGTCCCTTTGTGGCCGTAAACTGCGCGGGCTTTCCCGACACGCTGCTGGAGAGCGAGTTGTTCGGGCACGTGCGCGGGGCCTTTACCGGGGCGATGACGTCCAAGGCTGGGAAATTCGAACTGGCCCACACCGGCACCCTGCTGCTCGATGAGATTGCCGAGATGCCCCTCAGCCTACAGCCAAAGCTCCTGCGCGTGCTGCAAGAGCGCGAAATCGACCGGTTGGGCGACACCCGCCCCCTACCCATCGATGTGCGGGTGATCGCCACCACCAACCGCCCCTTGGGAGCCCTGGTGGCGGAAGGGAAGTTTCGCGCCGACCTGTTCTTCCGGCTCAACGTGATTCCGCTCTCGCTCCCGCCCCTGCGGGAACGCCGCGAGGATATTCTGGACCTGATCAATCACTTCATTGCCAAGTATGTCCCCGCCTCCCATTCCAAGGTCGTGCGTTTTTCGCCGGAGCTCCTGGAGCGGCTGCGAGCTTACGAATGGCCGGGAAACGTGCGCGAACTCGAAAACTTTGTGCGCCGTGCTTTGGTGCTTGCTCCCGGCCCCGTGGTGGGATTGGAACTTCTTCCCGAAGCCAGTTTTCAGAACGACGACCCCTCCTTGGAGGGAATCGAGCCGGGGCTGACCTTGCGCGAACTGGAGCGCTCTCTCCTGGCGAAAACGCTGGATGCAACCGGAGGCAATCGCACGCGCGCTGCGGGGATGCTGGGTGTCAGCCTGCGCACCGTGCGCAACAAAATTCGCGAATTCGGTCTACCTCCCCGGGGGGCGGCATGAATTGGATTGAAACCCCCACCATGCAACGCCTGGAGCATTTCTTGGATCTGGTGACGTTTCGGCATGAGCTGATTTCCAGCAATCTGGCGAACGTCGATACCCCGGGATATCGGACCCAGGATATTGACTTTGAGAGTGAGATGCGGCGCGCCGAACAGCGCTTGGAAGGCGCCCCGGTCTCACCCCATGTGCAGAAAGTTAAGGGCCTGATCGAGCGTCCGGACGGCAACAATGTGAGCTTGGAGCGCGAGACCCTGGCCCTGGCACAGGTTCAGCTTCAATACCGCGCCGGCGTGGAGTTGCTTCGCAACGAAATCCACACGCTGCAATCGGCGATCAACGAAGGGAAATAAAACCATGAACCTTTTTTCAGTCCTGGATATCAATTCTTCCGCCTTGACCGCCGAGCGCGAGCGCGCGGAAGTGACGGCCAGCAACATGGCGAATGCTGAGACCACGCGCACGCCCGGTGGCGGCCCTTACAAGAAACAATTGGTGGTGTTTGGGACGGAGCGGCCCGGCCGGGGCAAGTTTGCTCTTACCTTGTCGCGCTTCGGCGACCTGCACGCGCGGGGTGTAAAAGTGGAGCAGGTGGTCCAGGACAAGGCCCCTGCCGTGCGCCGGTACGAGCCCGGCCATCCGGATGCCGATGCCGACGGGTATGTCTCATTCCCGGACATCAATCCAGTGGAAGAAATGGTCAATTTAATGGGAGCCGCCCAGGCTTACCAGTTGAACGTAGCGGCGGTGCAGGCCACCAAAGCGATGATCTCGGAGACGATTCAAATTCTGACGTAGCGCCGCTCTTTAGGGCGGCACTTGCCGGGCTACGCATGACGGCACGGCACATGCCGGGCTAAAGCCCGGCGCTACGAGCGACAGCACAGCAGGAGGAACACGGCTGTGGGCAACACAATTTCAGGATTACCACAAATCGACTGGGGAAACGTCCAACTGGACGTTCGCCAGCCTTCCAGCGACCGGTCGGAATTCTTCCAGACGCTGGAAGGCGCCATGGATAAAGTCCAAGAGGTGCAGTCCGGCGCGGACCAGCAGGTCGCCAGTCTCCTGCAAGGTAATGGCCAGGATCTCCATTCGGCCATGGTGGCGGTGGAGAAAGCGGATCTGTCTTTTCAGTTGATGATGCAGGTGCGAAACAAGATTGTGCAGGCGTATCAGACAATTTCCCAGATGCAATTTTAGGTTGCTAAACCATGGCCGTGAACGCGGAGCAAGTGACCAACCAAATCGTTGCCTTCGCGCGGGGTCTCACCCTACGTCAGGAGATCACAACGGTTGTGGGAGCCGCCATCGTGGCGGGAACCCTCTGGGTGTTCGTCACCTTGCTGGATAAAGCCGACTACAAAACGCTCTATTCCGGACTTTCCGCGGGTGATGCGCAGTCTTTGTCGCAACGGTTGTCGGAAAAGAATATCCCCTATGAGCTGGCGAGCGATGGGACCAGCATCCGTGTTCCCGCCGACCAGCTCGACAAAGCGCGTCTCGATTTGGCTGCGGAAGGGATGCCACAGACCGGCAGGTTGGGGTTTGAGCTTTTCGACAAGCCCAATTGGGCGGGGAGCGACTTTGCGGAAAAGGTGAACTACCAACGGGCTTTGGAAGGCGAGCTCGAGCGAACTATTCAAACCCTGGGAGAAATTGCGGCGGCGCGGGTACACCTGGTGCTGCCCCAGGAATCGCTCTTCACGGAGCAGGAACGCGAGGCCAAGGCCTCCGTGGTCATTAAGCTTCGCGGTGGGCGGCTGGGCGATGAAGCCCAGGAGGCGATCACTCACTTGGTGGCCAGTGCGGTCGACAACTTGAAGCCTGAAAACGTGACGCTGATTAACGCCGACGGGGGAATGCCGATCCTGGCGCGGGGCGGCGACTCGACAAGTCGACCGAGGTCTTGGGCGGAATTTGAAACGGCCCTCGCGCATAAGGTCGTCGCCACCCTGGAACCTGTCGTGGGGCCGGAAAAGGCTCGCGCCAACGTCACCGTGGAGTATGACCTCGCCACCAGCGACAGCACGCAGGAAACCTACGATCCGAACGGCGCGGTGGTCCTGACCTCCCAAATCTCCCAGGAGAGCGTGGGGGAGACCGACGCGGAAGGTCCTCCCGGAACCACCTCCAATGTTCCTGCAAAGCAGCCCACCGCTGCGGCGAAGCCGTCCCCCCCAGCCGACTCCGAATCGCAGGGCCTCCACACCGAAAACAAGACCTTCGCCGTAAGCAAGACCGTCCGCCACACCGTGCAACCGTCCGGAACTCTTAAACGCATTACCGCTGCCGTGCTGGTGGACGACGCCACGGATACCAAGGATGACAATGGCCAGAAAGTGGAAACACGCCGGAAGCGAACGCCGGAGGAGATGAAGCAGATCGAGGAACTGGTGGCAGCGGCGATCGGGGTCGATGCCACGCGCGGGGACAAAGTGGCGGTGGAAAACCTGTCGTTTCAAACCTTGCCCCTGGAGACCCCCGCTCCCCCAACCCTCACCGAGCGTGTGGTGCCCATGGTGGATCAATGGATCAACGTCATCCGCTATGGGGCGCTCATCCTTCTATTTTCGCTGATTTACATGCTGGTCCTGCGTCCCATCAAGCGCCAAATCGTGACCACCTTCCAAGCGCTTCCCAAACAACTGGCAACGGCCAAAGCTATTCGCGGGGGGATTCCAGGGAGTGCGCCTGGTGCAGCCGCCCTGAGGGGCGAAGATACGCCCAACCTTGAGGCGTCGCTCCAATCGTTGGAGGATTCTCCGACCGAAGCCAAACAAGCCGTTATGCTGAAGAAGAACTTATTGGAGAAGGTCAAGAAAGAACCTGCGACAGCCAGCCGCTTGGTTCAGAATTGGATGCGGCAGGAGAGTAAATCATGACGGCAGCCGCGGAAACTGCGAAAGCCTCACCGGCTCAAAACTTGACCGGTCTTCGCAAGGCAGCCATTCTCCTTGTCCTTCTGGGCGACGAGGCCGCTAGCTTGGTTTATCGAAACCTGCCGCAAGAAGATTTGCAAATGCTTACGGAGGAGATCTCCGAACTGGAGTACATTTCTCCTGAAACCGCCGGAAAAATTCTTCAGGAATACTATCGCTTGACTGTTACCGAGGAGTATCTCGCGCAAGGCGGGGCCGAATACGCCCGGGCACTCCTGGTAAAAGCCTTCGGCGAAGACGGGGCGAAGCATTTGCTCCAACAGGTTGAGAGGTATCAGGAAGCCCGCGCCACAACCCTGGACTCCCTGCAAAGAGCCGATCCGCAGCAACTCGTGATGTTCGTGGAAGGCGAGCACCCTCAAACGATTGCGCTGGTTCTGGCGCACTTGGGGTTGAAGTCGGCGTCAGAGGTCCTCCTACTCCTGCCTGAAAAGACGCGCGCCGAAGTGGTGCGCCGGCTCGCCGAAATGCATCAGTTCTCGCCGGAGATGGTCCAAAAAATTTCAGTAGTGCTCAACAAGAAACTCAAGGCCTTAGGGGAACAGAACCGCCGCGCTTATGGCGGCATCAAGGCCGTCTCCGACATGCTCAACCGGGTTGAACCCGGCACCGTCAAAACGATCCTGGAGACCATTGAGCAGGATGATCCCAAGTTGGCCCTCAGCATTCGCAATTTGATGTTCACTTTCGAAGATTTCCTTTCCGTCCCGGAGAGCAGTATGCGCGAGCTCTTGAGTCACTTGGACAAGAAGACGCTGGCGATGGCTCTTAAGGGATCCTCGGAAGACATGAAGAACCACATTTTCAAAACCATGTCTTCGCGCGCTTCTCAGATGTTAAAAGAGGACATGGAGGCGCTAGGGCCGGTGCGCTCTCGGGAAGTGACCACCGCTCAACAAGAAATCGTGCAACAGGCACGCAAGCTCGAAGCGGAAGGGAAATTAACTTTGAAGAGCTTTGGGGATGACGCGTATGTTGTCTGATCCTAATCCTCCCACCACTGAAGCCGAGTCGCACGCACAAGCGTATGTTTACCCGCCTCCCCTGGTTCCTGGGGCCGGGGTGAGGCCTTCTTCGTCCGGCGGCAGCCCTTCCACCCTGGAGCGCCTTTGGACGCCGGACGCCAAGTCATCCTGCCCTCAGCCGGTTAGTGAGGATCAAATTCGAGCACGGGAAGCACGCGCCCGAATCGAGGGCCGGGAAGAAGGGATGGCGCAAGGCCGGGCGGAATTCGAAAAAAAGTTGGCGAGTGAGCAGCAAACGTTGGTTCAGACGCTTCGCGATTTCGCTCACGAGCGCGAAACCTACTTTCAGCGGGTGGAAGCTGAGGTGGTGGGCCTGGCCTTGGCGATTGCCCGCAAGATTTTGCACCGGGAAGCCCAGGTTGACCCCTTGCTCTTGGCGGGAGTAGTACGCGTCGGGCTCGATAACATCGCCGCCGGGACGCGTGCCCGGTTGAGAGTTCACCCTGACCAGATTCAGGCGTGGCAAGAATTCTTCTCCCTCCAGCCCGACTTACCGTCGCCTCCCGAATTGCTGGGCGATGCCACGCTTGGGCCAGGGCGCTGCATCCTGGAAACGGAATTGGGCTCGACCGACCTGACACTTGAAACCCAACTCAAGGAAATCGAGCAGGGCTTTTTTGATCTGCTGGCCCAGAGACCCCAAAAGCAGTGATGAGTGACGAGCGAGGAAATTGCCGTTTGCCGATTCTCGATTTTCGATGGCAAGTCGTCATCTCTTAGTTATAGGTCCAAATCGGCAAGCGAAAATCGGCAATCCTACGGCTTAAGGGTACTTCATGAAAGACGCTGCGCTCCTGGCTCCTTACTTCCGGCGCTTGGAGAGTCTCTCCACGGCGCGTTGGTATGGCCGGGTCACCAAAGCGGTGGGACATATTGTGGAGTCGGAAGGACCATTCTGCTGCCTCGGCGAGTGCTGTGAGATTTTTGGACCTACTGGCGAACCTCATTCGGGAGAAGTGGTGGGTTTCCGCGGCAGCACTGTCCTCTCGATGCCCTTGGAAAGGCTAGGTGGCATTCGCTATGGTGACCGCATCGCTACCTGGGGCGCCAAACCGACCCTGCGGGTTGGAGAAGATTTACTGGGCCGTGTGATTGATGGCTTGGGCAAGCCTCTGGATTCCCGGCCGGACTACGTTGCCCGTGAGTACTGGCCGCTGCACTCTCTTGGACCCTTGCCGCTGGACCGCCACTCGATTCGTGACCCTCTGGGCTGCGGGGTGCGTGCCATTGACGCCTTCCTTACCTGCGGCCGCGGGCAGAGGGTAGGCGTTTTCGGGGGCAGCGGGGTCGGCAAGAGCACCTTGCTCGGGTTAATGGCCCGCGGGAGCGCCGCAGATGTGACGATTATGGCGCTGGTGGGAGAGCGCGGCCGCGAAGTGAGAGAGTTCCTGGAAGGAACTCTGGGGGAAGAAGGCAGACGGCGCTCGGTGGTTGTGGTGTCAACGTCGGACCAATCGCCTTTGTTGCGAATCCGTGCGGCACTAGTGGCGACGGCCGTCTCCGAATACTTCGCTATGAAGGGCAAGAATGTCCTCCTCGTCGTCGATTCCTTGACTCGTTTCGCCATGGCGCAACGCGAAATTGGCTTGGCGGCCGGTGAGCCCCCTACGGCAAAAGGCTATACTCCATCAGTATTCACCTTGCTGGCGCAGCTCATTGAACGGGCCGGGCAGTTCAACGGCGGGAGCATTACCGCCTTTTACACCGTGCTCATGGAAGGGGATGACCAACAGGATCCGCTCGTGGATTCCGTCCGTGCCCTGCTTGACGGTCACGTCGTCCTTGATCGCCGCCTCGGCACACAGAACCATTACCCTCCCATCTCCATCCTCGATAGCCTGAGCCGGTTGATGCCTGCGGTTTGTGATCCGGGGCATCTGGAAAAGGTGCGTCGGCTGCGAAAACTCCTCGCCGCCTATACCGCCTCAGAAGATTTGATTCGGGTGGGCGCCTATCAAAAAGGTCTTGACCCGGTTCTGGACCAAGCCCTTGAGGTTATCCCGGCCTTAAACGCCTTTCTTCAGCAGCGAGTGGATGAAAAAGCGCCCCTGAGCAGCACCCTGGCGGCCCTCCAGGCGCTGCCCGGATGAACAATTTTGGATTTTAGATTTTGGATTTTGGATTGACGAACCCAGGTGCCGCCTGGTGGTTTCGACTAATATGGGTAGCCGGGCGTTTACGATCTTGAGACTCTTTAGCGAGAGGCGGGTGCGCGGAGTCCTCAATCCAAAATCCAAAATCTAAAATCCAAAATAAAGGGATTCCATGCCCTTTCGCTTCTCTTTACAAGCCGTGCTCCGTTGTCGCGAGAATTTCGAGCGGCGCGAGCGCCAACGCCTTCAGGTCATCTCCCGCGAGGTAGTTAAAGCGCAACAGCAGCGGGAAGCAGTGAAACTGGAGCGGGCCAGTGCCATGAGCCAGTTGCAGATGAAACTCCACCAGGGCATGACCGCAGTGGAAGTGCAATTTGAGTTGGCCTGCGACCGAGCACGCGTCCGGCGAATCGCCGCGTGGAACGACCAAGTTCGCAAGCTGGAGGACTTGCGGCGCCGTCAACTCGAGGTCTTTCGCAACACCCAGCAGCAGCGCAAAATTATGGAGAACCTCCGCGACCGCCAGCTTGCCGCTTATCGGCTGGTCCAGGTCCGGCGAACGCAACAGCAGATGGATGAAAGGTTTCTCATCACGCACGCCGGGCAATCTTCCCACTCGTAGTTGCCCAGCGAAGCGCGGTCCTTCCTCCGGTGATTGGGCATCGGAGCAGGTTCTGCCCATGTGCATGGCCCGGCGCTTGCCTTGGTACCCCCCGGCGAGCCTGAATCCTCGCTAGTAACTCAGTTTGCTTTGGCGGCGGTTGTCCGCCTATTCTGCAATTCTCATCAGGAATTGCCCACTCAGTCGGCAAACCTTTCCCGCCCCGACACTCTTCCCTCCCCCGAACTTCCTCTCCTCTGAGTTCGGCACAGACCCGAAAAACTTTAATTCCCAAAGAGTTCCCTGCGCTAAATGGATTCCCCCCGTCAATGTGGCATTTGGTGTTGTTCATGCTCCTGGGTCGTGGGCCAACGATTATATGGAAACGCTTCAGGTCCAATCCGCGGGCGCAGTAGCACCAACGCCACCCGCCTCGACAGTCTTTAGTGGCACACCCGCTGAGGACGATTCATTCGCCTTAACCCTCGGCCATGCTCTTGAGAACAAGCCAAATTCCGATCCGGATGGGTCATCGATCACCCCCAAAGCATCTCTACGCGGAAAAGCGACTGCTGGCGGCAACTCCGATTCCCCTTCAATGGCGGGGATCCTCTTCGATTGCTTCGTTATCAATATCCTCCCACCCGCCCCAACCGTCGCCCTGAGCACCAAAGCTCCGGAGTCCGCACTTGGCCTTCCGAGCCCGGAATCAACCTCGGATTCAGCGCCCGATTTCGCTTCTAGTCTCAACACCTCCGCGGGCGAGATGAGCCCAAACCCAGGAACACTCTCTATCCCAGCAGCCATAGGGGGCGTTGCGGCGCCTGGCACATTGTCTGCATCGGCGGGCCTAGACGTTGAGCCGACGGGAACCGCCAAGCCTGAGGGGTCAAAATCCCCTGCGCGCCAGGGAGGCCCAGTCGCTATTCAGTCCAACGGTCTTATCTCGGTAACCTTACAAAATCGACCTGAGGACACAACCACCCTTCAATCCATAAGCGCGCCGGCTTGGTTCCCAGGGCTTCAGGACAATTCCCTTCTCCGCCAGCCGGTGGAACAACCGGTTGGAGGGGCGCTATCCGAATCGAAACAGGTGCAAGCCTCAGATCTGGGGTCAGCGCAAGAGTCTGGGCCCCGTCAGGATTCGCAGGCTTCGTCCAGATTCGCGGATTCATGGCCGCAATTAGAACAACTCGACCCTGCGCAGATGCAAGCCGCTCCACAGTCGCCATCGAATCAGGATTTGAGGGCTGCTTCCAATCCCACGCTGTCCGCAGGCCAAGTGGGACAAGCCTCTCCAGCATTCGTCCCAGAGGCACGCGATGCCTCCACCCCAGTCTCCGCAGCCGATCATCCGGAGCTTGCTGAATTTTCGAGCCGGTTGGGCAAGTTTCCGGGAGCAGAAATAAACGTCAAAGTGTACGGGAATGAATCACAGCAGGCCACGGCGCCGGAGAAGTTCCCGACGGGAACTGATCGAGTGGCAGCGGGCACGCTGAGCAGCGGTCTGCGCAATACTGGGACCATTCACTCCGCGCAGGTCTCGAGCAAGGCGACGACCGATGAGGCTTGGCAAAAAGGCAATGAGCCGGAGGCTGCAAGCGAGCGCGACCCGCTTTCATCCTCGGCAAGTCCGATTGCGTCCCCACAGCTCGACGCGAATTGGCAACCTGCCACCCCGGCAACGACCTTGCAGAAAGACCTGGAAGCCAACGGAATTCAGCCCAGTGCTGCGTGGTCCGCCGACTCAGGCGAAAGCACGGCACGCGCCAACCCTACGGACTCATCCACGAGTGGCCAAGGAAAACCCGGGCAACAAAGCGGGCCGGATTCAGGGGATAATCCGACAGGCGTCACAACATTCGTTCCCGGCCTGGCCAACAACCCAGTTGCCGATTCCACCGCGAGTCTCCTCACGGCCCAGGCGCCCAGCCTTCCCGCCAGCCATGCCAGCGCTGCGGCTCCCCAGACGTCGCTCTCTTCCAGCCAGCCGCCCGCGACGCTTTCAGCCTGGCAGAATTACGACGGCGTGGCCGGCAAGATTGTGAGGTCGGCGTCGCTCAGCGACTCTGCCCACGGCGCGGAAATGCATGTGGAACTTCGCACCACCGCCTTGGGTCCCATGGATGTTCGCACCGTTTTGCACGACGGGTCGGTAGGGGCAGAGATTCACGTCCAGGGACAAGAAGCCCACACGCTGTTGGCGGCAGGCCTGCCTTCGCTCGAACGTGCGCTGGGAGAGCGGAACCTGCGCGTGGAAAACATCGCCGTTTACCAGGATCACGCAGGGGGAGGAATGAGCGAGGGAGAGAAGCAAGATCCTCATTCGGGTTCTTCCCCCTCACCGCAGCGCCAAGTCCTGCCGTGGGACAATCCGCCGCAGCGCAGCAGTGCGGCGAGAGGTTCTTTAGAGGATGAGGAATTAGCAAATCCGGCAGCCGGTCTGAGCGTTCGAGCTTAGCCGGGGCCGAAGGAGAATAATACCCATGATGATCAGTAATCTTCACATGTACGACACGACGACGGGCACCGACGGCACCAGCAGTTCAACGTCAACCAATTCTTCGGCCAGTACGGGTGGTCTGAATCCCAACGACTTCATGTCCCTCCTGGTGGCGGAAATCCAAAACCAGGATCCGACGCAGCCCATGGATCCAACAACTTTCATGTCACAGCTTGTGGATTTGAATCAACTCGAACAAGTGACGCAGATCAACCAGGTCGTCCAGCAATTTAGCAACTCGTCAACGACCTCAAGTTCTACGCCCACAACAAATTAGGAGGAAAAACATGGGATCCTTTTCCACTTCACTTTCCGGTCTCGATGCCGAGGAACAAGCCCTCTCGGTCATTTCCAACGATTTGTCCAACCTTGACACCACCGCGTTCAAGACGGGGACGCCCATTTTCAGCGACCTCTTTTACCAGATGTTGGGCACCGATGGGGCGGGTGACCCGGTGCAAGTGGGGGTTGGGGCCACGATGAGTTCCGTCGACTCGCCGTTTACGCAAGGCAGTATCTCCACGACGGGTGTCGCGACAGACGTTGCCATCCAGGGGAACGGACTCTTCATCCTGGACCACAATGGCACGCAGGTTTACACCCGTGCAGGTGATTTCACTTTGAATTCGACAGGGAATCTTGTGAACAGCAACGGGAGCTATGTGATGGGCTACCCCGCCGTGAACGGTACCATCGGTGCCAGCCAGTCCCTTGCCCCGATCGTCATTTCCAGCGGCCAAAATTATCCTCCCAACGCCACTTCCTACGTGGAACTGGATATGAACCTGGACGCCTCGGCCACGCTGGCGACCGCGGCCGGGACACTTACGGTGCCCCCTGCGCTCCCCGCCGCGGGCCAAGAGGTTATCGTCGGTGGAACGACCTACACCTTTGCATCATCCATCATGCCCCAAAGCGCCGCCGACACCGTTCTGATCGGACCCGATGTCCAATCGACCCTTGCCAACCTAGCGGGCGCCATCAACGCGGCCACAACGGGAGGGCAGGCGGCGGGCACTACCTACAGCTCTGGCACTCAGGCCAATGGCACGGTCACGGCCACGGGTTCTACGGCCACCACGGTTACCCTTCAGGCAATTCAAAGTGGGGTAGGTGGCAATGCCATTGGTACCTCGACCACCTGGACCACCGCTTCATTCGGGGCCGTAGACCTGTCGGGAGGCGCGGTGGGTGTGGCGGCGACCGGGACACTCACGGTGCCCCCTCCGCTCCCCACCGCGGGCCAGACCGTTACCATCGGTGGAACAACCTACACCTTCGTGTCCGGTATCAACAACCTAACCGCAGCCAACGACGTTCTGATCGGACCCGACGTCCCATCGACCCTTGCCAACCTGGCGGGCGCCATCAACGCTGCCACAACAGGAGGGCAGGGACCAAGCAGTACTTACGGCGCCGGCACCCTCGCCAATACCTCGGTCACGGCGACGAATCCTACGGGCACCACGCTCACCCTGCGAGCAACTCAAGGTGGGGCAGGTGGCGACAGTATTCTCACCTCCACCACCTGGAATACCGGCACCGGGATTACCGGATCGTTCGGGGCCGCAAACCTGACGGGAGGCGCGGACGGTCAGTCATTTAGCACGCCCATAACAGTTTATGATTCACTCGGCGAAAGCCACGTCCTGAATTTCAATTTCACCATAAACTCACCGGGAACCTGGTCCTATCAGATCACGATTCCTGCGGCCGACGTAGGGGGCACGGGCGCCCCCCAGGTAGTGGGAAGCGGGACGTTGCAGTTCGACTCGTCCGGAAATTTGATTTCACCCGCGGCAGATGTGACGGGGATTAGTGTTAGTGGATTGGCTGACGGGGCAAAGACCATGAGCCTCAATTGGCAACTCTTCAGTTCCCCGGGAAATGCCGTCATTACCCAGACGGCAGAACCTTCTGCCACCTCCGGGACCATGCAGAATGGCTATGGTTCCGGAACCTTGCAGAGCTACTCCATCAACTCTTCGGGAGTCATCGACGGGGTTCTCTCCAACGGCCAAAACGTCGCCTTGGGCCAGATTGCGCTCGCCACCTTCCCGAATTACGACGGCCTGGCCAACCTTGGATCAAACGATTACGAAGCGACTTTGGCTTCCGGGGCCCCCAGTGTGGGGGCGCCTGGAACCGGTGGCAGTGGAACGCTGGATGGGGGCTCGCTGGAGGCATCCAACGTGGACATCGCCACGGCCTTCACCCAGCTCATCGAGGCCGAACGCGGATACGAGGCCAATGCCAAGGCGATCACTACGGCCGACGACGTGATGCAGGCCTCCATCAACTTGATACAGAGTTAAGCTGGCGTAAGTCACTAACGGAGATGCCGAGGGCGGCGGCCACGAACCGCCGCCCGCGAAGACTAAAGTGAGTCACTTCCCAAGACCCCGTCCCCGGCGTCGTGACGTCGGGGGCGGGGCCCTGCCTTTTTGCTCCCTTGCCAAGCATTGGAGCTCGCAGGGCTTCACCGTGGTATGCCGAGTCCGACGGGGATATAATGCCGCACGTGCTCTCGGCCTCAGCAGGTAACGGTCGGGTATCAAAAAAGGGAAGGGGATCCCGGAATGAGTCCTAAGCTTAACCGTCGTGAGTTCTTGGGGACGCTGGCAGCGGCCAGTGCCCTTGCAGTCCCGGCAGCGGCAAATGTCAAGGAGCCGTGGGCGGGCGTATTCATCATCATGCAGACGCCGTTTCTTGAGAGCCTGGAGATTGACGGCGATTCCTTAAAACGCGAAACCGACTTTCTGGTTCGGTGTGGGGTGCAGGGAATGGTTTGGCCCGCCGGCGCGGGAGAAACCACGGAGCTTTCTCACGACGAGCGCGTGAAGTACGCGCAAGTGGTAGTCGAGGCAGCACGCGGCCGCACCCCTGTTCTGATCGGGGTACACGCGCCGAATAAGTTCGAAGCGGCCGAGTTTGCACGCGCGGCTGAACGGATGGGGGCGGACGGCATGCTCGCGATGTCGCAAACAGACGGGTCCGCAGATCCCGCGATCCTCACCGACTACTTCGCCGCTATCGCTTCGGCATCGAAGTTGCCTTTGTGCATCCAAGTTACCAGCCCGGCTTTAACCGTAGATTTTCTTATTGACCTGGCCCGGAAGATTCCCACCTTCCGCTACGTGAAAGAGGAGCAGGACCCCGTGCCCGAGCGGGTCTCACGGTACGTGAAGGAGGCAAGTGGCCTGCTGGTGCCCATGACGGGTGGCGGATCGCGAAACTTCCTGAATGAAATGGCCCGCGGGTCGCGTGGCACCATGCCGGGCGCCGGGTTCGCCGATATTCAGGCGCAAATTTGGGAGTGGTACCAGGCCGGCAAGAAGCGGGAATCCCGCGACCTGTTTGCAAAAATGTTGATGATGGCCGTTTTGGAACTACATACGGGGTACGTTGTGCAGAAGGAAATTCTGCGCAGGCGCGGCGTGTTCCAAACCGTTATCATGCGCAATACCCGTAAGTTCAGCATGGACGCGGGCGACCTGCACGAGCTCGACGAGATCTTTGAGGTACTGAGGCCTTACTTCCGCGTTTGATTCGGGCGCGTTGTTGCGAAGCCCTGCACCACTAATTCCTGGGACCTTGTTGTGCCGCGAAGATTTTTCTCTGTGTCCTCTGCGGCAGAAGAAGATTTCACACAGAGCCCACTGAGCCGCTCCGTGTCCTCTGTGTGAAATTCTTTGAGGCACAGAGAACACGGAGAGGCTGGTTCTGGTTGTGACCTCACCGCGCCGCAATACTTATCGTCGAAATCTCCAAAGACTCGACGGGTTGCTCACGTCCGTTGAACAATTCAGCCTGGCTTGCGAGGAGGCCTTATGAAAGATGGAAAAGATCGCCGCTCCTTTCTCGGGGCTTGTCTGGTGGGAGGGGCGTTGGCTTCATCTCCGGTTGCCGGGGCCAAATCCCCGGCGGCCACCCGTCCGCAAGGGGTTTTCAATGTGCAGGATTTCGGAGCGGCGGCGACCGGCCAGGTCCTGGATACCAAAGCGCTTCAATCCGCCATCGATGCCGCGGCTCAATCCGGGGGAGTGGTCTACTTCCCCCCCGGGACTTACCTCTCGGGAACGCTGACTCTCAAAAGTCACGTGTCCCTTCATCTGGAAACAGGCGCCGTCCTGCTAGGCAGCACGAACCTGGCAGACTACCCTCGGGTCCAGCCGACGATCCGCAGCTACACGGATGTTTACACCAACCAAAGTCTGATCTACGGTGAGAATTTGGAAGATGTGTCCTTGCTGGGGAGAGGAAGCATCAATGGCCAGGGCGGTTCTTTTGAGCGCGTCGAGCATTACGGCGACCGGCCCTATCTGATCCGATTGGTGAACTGCCGACATGTGCAGGTGGCCGACCTCACGCTTCTGAATTCCCCCATGTGGGTCCAGCACTACCTGGCCTGCGAAGATGTTTCCATCCAGGGGCTCACGGTTCACAGCCGCTGCAATGTGAACAACGATGGCATCGATATCGATGCTTGCGAGAAGGTGCGTATTTCCGGATGCGAAATTTTCTCTGGAGATGATGCCATCGTGCTTAAAAGCACCTTGGACCGCCCCTGCCGCGACGTTGTGGTAACCAACTGCGTGTTGAGCAGCGAGTGCTGTGCCCTGAAACTCGGGACGGAGAGCGTGGGCGGATTTCAAAACATTGCCATCACCAACTGCACGGTTTATGACACGCAACTGGCGGGCATCTCCCTGGAGAGCGTAGATGGCGGCATGCTGGAAAACGTTACCGTCTCAAATATTTTGATGCGTAACGTCAAGAACCCCATTTTCCTGCGTTTGGGGAACCGCGCGCGGCCTGCTTATGAAAGCGCCCCCACGCCCCGTCTGGGCTCTTTCCGCAATGTGATGATGAGCGATATTCAGGCCACCGCAGTCGATCGGGTGGGCTGCGCCATCGCCGGCCTGCCGGAACGCGCCATTGAAAACATTACCCTGACCAATATTCGAATCAAATTCCCAGGCGGCGGAACCCTCGCGGATGCCTCCCGCGAAATCCCGGAACTTTCGGCACACTACCCTGAATACAATATGTTTGGAGTGTTGCCGTCCTACGGGTTCTATTGCCGGCACGTGAAGAACCTGCGCTTGCTCAATACGCAGGTGAGCTTCGCGCAGGAGGATTTGCGGCCCGCCCTCGTTTGCGAGGATGTTACGGGCCTGCGCATTTCGGATTTTGCCGCCCCCAACACTAATCCCGTGATGGTCTTGCGCGATGCGCGTGACGCCTGGCTGGAAGCTAATCGCGCTCCGCAAGGAAACCAAGTGTACCTTCGCCTGGAGGGCCAGCGGACCGAAAACATTTCCATCGCTGCCAACGATCTGCGGGCTTCGAAGACGCCGCTCGATCTGGGGCCCGGCGTTCGACCGGAGTCGGTCCTGGCAAGCCCTCACATGCAGCCCTATCGAGGTGAGTAGGGGCAGGCCTCGTGCCTGCCCTTCACAAGGGCGCCTACGGGGTGCCCTACGAGAGAGGATCGCCCATGCCCCAATACGTTCTGGCGCTCGACCAGGGAACCACGAGTTCGCGGGCCATTCTATTTGACCATCAGGGCCGCCCGCGCGCTTCCGCCAGTCAGGAATTCAAACAGTACTATCCGCAACCGGGCTGGGTGGAACACGATGCGGCAGAGATATGGCAGTCGCAGCTCGCGGTGGCGCAGAAAGTTCTGGCGGATGCGCAGGTGGGCCCCCAGGATTTGGCCGCGATCGGCATCACCAATCAGCGAGAGACGGTGCTGCTGTGGGATCGCGCGACGGGCGAGCCTCTGCACAACGCGATCGTGTGGCAATGCCGGCGGACGGCGGCGATTTGCGATCGCATCCGCGCCGAGGGTTTCGACCGCACTCTCCGTGAAAAGACCGGCCTCGTAACCGACGCGTACTTCTCCGGAACCAAGATCGCGTGGCTGCTGGAGAATGTCCCCGGCGCCCGCGCGAGGGCGCAGCGCGGCGAACTGGCTTGCGGGACCATCGACACCTGGCTCGTCTGGCAACTCACGCGCGGGCGCGTGCACGCGACAGACGTTTCCAATGCCTCGCGAACCATGCTCTTCAACCTGCACACGCTGGCTTGGGACACGGAAATCCTGGACTACTTTGCCATTCCCGCGTCGCTCCTGCCGGAGGTGAAACCGTCGAGCGCCCTCTTTGGTGAGACGCCCTTGTTCGGCGCCACCGTCCCCATCGCCGGCGTGGTGGGCGACCAACAGGCTTCTCTCTTCGGGCAGCAATGTTTTGACCACGGCATGGTGAAGAATACCTATGGGACGGGTTGCTTCTTGCTCATGAATACCGGCACGGAAATTCCGCTTTCGGAGTCCGGGCTGCTGGCAACGGTGGCTTGGGGGCGGGGAGGCCGCACGGAATACGCGCTGGAGGGGAGCGTGTTCATTGCCGGGGCGGCCATCCAATGGCTGCGCGATGAAATGAAGATGCTCAGTGACGCCTCGGAAAGTGAAGCCTTGGCGCGCTCGGTGCCCGACACGCACGGAGTTTACCTGGTTCCCGCCTTCGTGGGCCTGGGCGCACCGCATTGGGACGCTTACGCCCGCGGCACGATCACCGGCATCACCCGTGGGGCTAACCGAGCGCACTTGGTGCGCGCGGCACTGGAGGCCATTGCCTATCAGACGCGCGGAGTGGTGGACGCCATGGCGCGCGACTCCGGTTTGCGCCCGGCGGTTCTGCGCGCGGACGGCGGCGCGGCGCGCAATGATTTTCTCTGCCAGTTTCAGGCGGACATTCTGGGAATCCCCGTGGAGCGCCCGGCGACCACGGAATCCACGGCGTTGGGAGCCGCCTACCTGGCAGGCCTCGCCACAGGATTCTGGCAGGATGAGCGGGAACTTGCGGCACACCTTCGTTTGGGCCACCGCTTCGAACCCGGCATGGACCCCTCCCGGCGCGAGGAATTGTACGCGGGCTGGGAACGCGCGGTGGAACGCGCCAAGAGTTGGGCGAAGTAAGAGGGGAGGACATTACCGACCGTTGCCGTAAGTTCATATTATGGTAAGCTTGCATCATGAACTATCGTGAAATTCTGCAAGCCAAGCGCGCGGATATCCTGCGAATCGCCGCCCAATACGGCGCTCGCAATGTGCGCGTCTTCGGCTCCGCGGCGCGGGGAGAAGAAGGGCCTTCCAGTGATGTCGATTTCCTCATTGAGTTTGAAGAGGGCCGCAGTGTCCTTGACTTGGCGGGTTTATGGCAGGAGCTGGAAGAATTACTGGGCTGCAAGGTTGACGTCGCGGAACCCGAGGGCCTGCACTGGTACATCCGGGACCGAGTGTTGAAAGAGGCCGTACCGCTGTGAAGGACGAGCGGCTCTACCTTATCCACATCGTTGAGTGTGTCACCCGCATCCAGCAATACACAAGCGAAGGCAAAGATGCGTTCATGAGCGACACCAAGACCCAGGATGCGGTCCTGCGAAATCTCCAGACTCTGGCGGAATCGACGCAACGTATCTCTGCCAATTTGAAAGTTGCGCACCCGGAGGTCGAGTGGAGCAAAGTAGCGGGGCTCCGCAACATTCTAGTGCACGACTATCTGGGCATCAATCTGGTCCGCATCTGGGAAATCCTCGAGCACGGCTTGCCTGAACTCAAGAATCAAGTCGCCAGCATCCTCGAAGCGGTCGGCGAACCGTAATAAGCAAGGCCAGGACTACTGGCTGGCAGTGATAGAATCACATCTGCGATTGCTAGTGCAGGTAAGCATGAGCCGGAGCCACAACGAAGGCCGCAGGCTCCGAACAGGATGCACCATGCCGGATGTTTTGGAAGAAATCTTCCAACAGCCCGCGGCGCTTTCCGGGTTGCGGAAATTCTACGCCAGCCCGGGAGCAATCCCCGCGAAGGGCTTGCGGAGATTGGCGCCGCATTGGCCGCCGACGGTGATCTTCACCGGGATGGGCTCGTCGCTTTTCGCGGCGTACCCGGCGCAAGCCTATCTGACGGAACAGGGCGTGCGCGCCCTGGTGTGGGAAACCGCGGAACTGGTGCATCACCATCTGAAGGTCTTGCGAGCTGACACCTTGCTGGTAGTGGTCTCGCAGTCTGGCCAAACAGCAGAAGTGCTGCGCTTGCTGGGAAGTTTGCCCGCCAAAGGCCGCGTGCTGGCAGTAACCAATGTAGAAGCCAGCCCCCTGGCAAAGTGTGCGGACCTGCTTCTGCCCATGATGGCGGGCCCGCAGGTTGCCGTCAGCACCAAGACTTACACGTGCTCGGTGGCCGTGCTCATGTACCTGGCCTTTGCGATCGCGGGGAAGGCGCCCGGCCCCCTTACCCAGGAAGTGATGCGCGCGGTGGAAGCCGAGGAGAAGATCCTGGAGCGTCGTGAGGTGTTGATGCCGCCCATCTTGGAGTTTTTCAATCGGCCACCTTACGTGGCGCTGATGTCACGCGGGGCGGACCTCGCAACCGCTTACCAGGGCGCCCTGATGCTGAAGGAAGTGGCGCGACTGGCGGCCGAACCCATCAGCGCGGCACAATTCCGCCACGGACCGATGGAAATTATCAACCCGAACCACCGCTACATCCTTTTTGCCCGCCAGGGAAAAACCGGGAAACTGCTCCTGAAACTTGCCGGCGACATCCGGAAGGCGACCGGGCGAGTGTTGCTCTTTACGGATATGCCCTTTGACGACCTCATGAACGCGCGGTTGGTTCGAGTGGAACCGCTACGGCTGGGGTTGGGAACACTGGTGGACAGCGTCTACATCCAACTGCTGGCGCACGATTTGGCGTTACGGGCAGGCTTCGAACCCGGGAAGTTTGAAATTGCGGAAAACGTGACGCGCCAGGAGTAAGTTCCTCCTCGCGCGTGAATTAGACAGGACAAGGAGCCTCTCCCTCCATGGGAATCTCGAGCATATCCCATCAGACGGGGCGAACACACTTTCCCGCCACCGCGGCGAAATGCTGGAAACCGAAGTTCACGCCGAGAAATCCCCCTTGCCGGAAGGTTGTCCTCCCAGCACAGGGATTACGCCTGGCATTTTGGAGACGAAGCCCTTAGTTCCGCGAGCGCAGTTCCTGGCAGGTGACGCAGTACCGTGCCCAGGGGATAGCCTTGAGGCGATTTGGGGAAATGTCTTCGCCACACGCTTCGCACACGCCGTAAGTTCCGCCGGCACAACGTGCAAGCGCTCTCTCAATTTCCTTCAACGTTCGGCTGCGCAGATTGGCAGTAACGACCGTGACATCTTGCTCAACGGTCCTGACGGCAAACTCCACCGCATCAGGAGACTGCACACTGGCAGATAGGGCCTCGGGTTCACTCCGCGTGGAAGCCAGAATCTCATCGCGCTTCTTCAGCAAGAGACTTCGATATACCTTTTTTGGAGACTTCACCACTGTACGCATGCTCACTCGTCCTTCCCAAATCTTTCTGGGAGAGCCTTTCGCTTTTAAGGTCTGCCCGTGGATTCGGATGTTTCAGATGATACCAAGGTTGCACAATTTTTTGAAGTTTTTTGATAGATTTATATTTCCTTATTTTTCAACATGTTAGCGGTTTCGGCAGGCGTGCTATAATTGCCGCTGGAAGTTTGGAGTCAGAAGTGATTGGCGGAGGCCCTCCTATGACCACGCGCGAGGATATGCTGAATCGTGTCCGAAAAGCTCTGGGGCGACCAAATACTGCCTCCCCTATGACCCCTTTGCCGCCTTTCGACCTTACGGGGATCATGCCGCCCTTGGCGCCGGAAGACTATCTGGCCAAGTTCGAGGCCGAATGGGAAAAAGTCGGAGGAGTCGCCTACCGTGTGGCGGACATGGACAACCTGGAGGCCGTCTTACAGAAGATCCTGATGCGGGCGGAAGCCCACGCCGTGACACTTTCCCGGAACCCCATGCTGGCTGAATTGGGCATTGCTGACCGGCTCACCGCCCTCAATAAGTTCGTAACATCCTGGGGCGACAGTCAGGGGAGCACGGGAACCAATTCCCTCCCCGACTTCAACCAAGCCAGTTTCGCAGCCGGAGCCGGTATCACTGGTGTCGATTTTGTGCTGGCGGAAAGTGGTACCTTGGTGTTGAGCAGCGCCACGGAAGGAGTTCAGGTGGCCTCGCTCGCACCGCCTATCCACATTGCCCTCTACCGGCGAAGCCAGCTTGTCGGCTCGCTCGATGAAGTTCTCGCCAAACTCCCGATTTCAAACTCCCCAGACCGTCCCACCGCGGGCCGCTCCGTGGTGTTCGTCACCGCTACCAGCCGGACGGCCGATATCGAGCAAATCCTGACCCACGGCGTGCACGGCCCCCGCGAAGCTCACGCCATCCTGGTGGAAGAGAGTTGCCGGTGAGCCGCGTGGCCGTCCGGCTTGCGACAGCTCCGAGGAGGACTCATGAATAAAGAGTCGGATTTTACTCGAAGAGAATTTCTGGGCACGGGCGTGAAGGGTGCGCTGAGCCTGGCAGCAGCGAGCGGAGGGCTGGCTATCTCTTCCCCGCGCGGCGTTTTGGGGGCCAACGACCGCATTCGCGTGGCGGTGTGCGGCATACGTGGCCGGGGTTTTGACCACGTCAAATTCGCTTTCCTCACGCCCAACGTCGAAGTCGCGGCCGTGTGCGAGGTGGATGAGAACGTGTGGAGAAAACGCCAAGCGGACATGCAGAAGTGGAATGTCTCCAAGCCTCCGCTCTATTACTCCGATGTGCGCAAGCTGCTGGACGACAAATCCATCGATGTCATCTCCATCGCCACACCCAATCACTGGCACTCCTTGATCGGAATCTGGGCATGCCAGGCCGGTAAGGATGTGTACGTGGAGAAACCCTGCTCGCACAATTGGTGGGAAGGCCGCCAGCTTGTGCGCGCGGCGCAGAAATACAATCGAATTGTCCAGCACGGGACGCAGAGCCGCTCCGCGCCCTCCGCCCGCGAGGCCATTCAGAAAATTCGCGAAGGGCTGATCGGCGATGTTTACCTAGCGCGCGGTCTCTGCTTTAAATGGCGTAACACCATCGGGCACGCTCCGGAGAAGCCCGTGCCCGAGGGCGTTCACTACGATCTGTGGACCGGCCCGGCGCCCCTCCGCCCCTTTACCGAAAATCGCTTCCACTACAAATGGCACTGGTTTTGGGATTACGGGAACGGCGACCTGGGCAATCAGGGCGTTCATCAGGTGGATGTGGCGCGCTGGGGTTTGGGCGTGAAGTTCCCCAATAAAATATCGGCGATCGGCGGGCATTTCATGTTCGACGACGACCAGGAGACGCCCAACACCTTGAACTGCGCCTTCCAATATGACCTGCCCGGCGGCAAGCGGAAGATGATCGAGTTTGAGGTTCGCCACTGGATCACTGATCGGGAAGCGGGCATCGGCAGCGTGGAAATGGGGGGCGACAAGGGAGATCCGAACGCCGTGGGCGATATGTTTTTTGGCTCTCAGGGATACCTGGCGATGGGGGATGAAGACACCGGGAATGCCTACAAAACCTGGCTGGGAAAGGAACAAACGCCGGGCCCCAGCGGGCACGAAGGCGGCCACCACTACGCCAACTTTATCGACTGCGTGCGCAGCCGCAAAAAAGAAGACCTCAACGCGCCCATCGAGGAAGGCCACATCTCCGCGACGCTCGTGCACCTCGCCAACGTTTCGTACCGGCTGGGGCGAACCTTGAATTTCGATCCTGAAACCGAACAGGTGATCGGCGACGACGAAGCCAACCGGCTGCTCCGCGACGCCGAGCGCGGCTACCGCGCGCCCTTCGTGGTGCCGGAGGAGGTTTGAGCTCTCCAGTTAGAACTCCCTGCTGCGATCGGGACCACGGTCAACAGGGTCTACGTCCGAATGGATATGGGCGTGAATATACTCATCCAACCTGGCGCTAAGGTGGGGACCGAGAGCGCGCTGGAGGGCAGAAACTTCGTTCTCGATCATCTCTTCATGTTTTTGGGTTAAGGCCTGGAGCTCAGGCGGCGGGGGAACTGTCGCCGGGTCCGCATTGATGATCGCTCTCTCCTTGACGAAATACTCGTTGCCCATTTCCTCCACTCGTCGCGCGGTTGCGCGAATGAGCGCAAACTCCTCATCGTTGAAGCCGAGCGCATTTTGTTGAGAGTTGCGGAGACCCGAGCCGTCCTGGCCTCTCCGCTCGATCATGGCGGCTGCGCGATCATTTGCAGACACGGACCTCAGGAAACGGGAATACTTTGCTAACATCTCCTCCTGCCAATTCGGGTCGGGCGGAGAAGACGGTTGAGGCAGGTGAGTCATTAACTTTGGGTCGATGTGCGTTTGAATGTAGATATCCAATCGGTCGGCCGCGCTGGGACCGAGGGCGTGCCTCAGTTTAGCAACCTCGCCCTCGAAATCAGCTTTGCGCTGTTCCTTTAAGGCTTGCACTTCTGAGTGAGTTTCCGGCTGGAGGGGATGCGCCGCGTGATGAGCATCGATGAGGGCCTTTGCCTGGGCATCAAGCTCTTTGAGTTCCGCCTCCAACCGCTGTGCCGTGGCGCGAATGAGAGCGAACTCTTCGTCCGTGAAACCGAGCCCGTTCTGGGAAGCGTTGCGTATCCAGTCCCCTTTCCTGCCTTGCTTCTCGCGCTGGTCCGCAAGGCGGTCATTGCGGGTCACGCTCATCAGGAAACGCCAATAGAGATGCGAAGGAGGCACGGGCATGGGGGTCGCCAAGGGCGCGGGCACCGGGCCACCGATCTGCCCGAGCGCGAATGCACTCGCCAGCATACAGAGCAAAACGCCGGTCAGTTCCGGGACGATCATCCGTTGCGCCCCCGTGTTGCGCGTCCATCCCGATGATTTTATGGTGCGGCTGGTAATTGGGTAACCTGGGAAATGTGCGGCTGCAGTAGGGAGTAAAGAAGGGAAGCGGGGAAGTTGCACCTTATCCTCCGGAGTGGGGCGGGCTCAATAAGAACCTCTTCCGCGAGTATGATCCCCCCCTATAACTTCGTTGTCAAATATCCAGTTCTTGGTTATGACTTTGAGTCGCAATGAGATATTGTCGTTGGCCACGCGGCGGCGCTTTGAATGTATCATTCCACGGACGAGGTAAAATTTCATGCACCGAATTCGTTCTTTTTCCCTTCTCTTGATCACTCCACTTGTCATCTTGGCGGCTATGCTCTTGTTTCCCAAGCACAGCGTGGGTCGGAAGGCGGAGCAGTCGAGCCTCGCGATCCCCGGGCCCGCACAAACGGATCTGTTCATCGGCGGCGAGGGCGGTTATCACAGCTACCGTATCCCCGCATTAATTGCGACCCCCAAGGGCACGCTGCTGGCGTTTGTAGAGGGGCGCAAAGACAGCGCCTCCGATCATGGTCACAACGAAATCCTCATGCGGCGGAGTTTAGACGGCGGCAACACTTGGACTCCCATGCAACTCGTCAAACGGGACGGGACCAACGCCCTTAACAATCCCACGGCGGTGGTCGACCGCGACACTGGCACCATCTGGCTCTTGTTCGTGTGGACCTCGACGAAGAAGTACAAAAACAATGAGGAAGTCGCCAAAGCCACCGGCCGGATCAGCGACATGTGGGTTATGCACAGTAACGATGAGGGCGCAACGTGGGCCGGCCCCGCCAACATCACCAAGTCGGTGAATCAAAGGGATTGGAACCGCATCGTTCCCGGCCCGGGCGTGGGAATCCAGTTACGCAATGGCCGCTTGGTGATTCCTTGCAACCACGTGGTGGGGAAGGAGACTTTCGACCACGTCATCTATAGTGACGACCACGGCAAAACCTGGCACCTGGGCGGCTCCACTGAGGGGAAAATGGATGAAGATCAAATCGTGGAGCTGGCCGACGGCACGCTGATGCTCAACATACGGAATTACCGTGAGAAAGGCCATCGTGGCATTTCTTTGAGCAAAGACCAGGGAATGACCTGGTCACCGGTGACCAGCGATCCGACGCTGATTGAGCCGGTGTGCCAGGCGAGTTTGATTCGCTACACACTGTCACCGCCATTCACCAAGAATCGGTTGCTGTTTTCCAACCCCGCGACCCAGGATGAGCGCATCAAGATGACCGTGCGGCTCAGCTACGACGAGGGCAAAACGTGGCCTGTCGCCAAACTTCTCAACCTCGGCCCCTCGGGCTACTCCTGTTTGACGGTTCTCCACGACATGCAGATCGGTTCCCTTTACGAAAGGGGCGACAGTAGCTCCATAGACAAGGTCACCTTCGCGCGGTTCTCACTCGGGTGGCTCACCGATGGCGCGGATTCCCTTGGATCCACAGCCCCCTGAGAAGATCGAAGCCGGAAGCGCAGCGCGGCGGAGTCGCAACCAAACCACGCCCTGGGGGAGTTGCTAGCTGACCGGATTGCGCAAAGCGCAGCTCTGCGTTTTAGTGCGGGAGAGGGATGCGAATCGCAGAGCTGCGCTCTGCGCCATCCAGTATCGCGGGGCCGTGAGAGGTTCGTACTAATCTCAACTTACTTCTTATTTTGCGCAGTCCCGATTTGCTTCAGGTGTTTGCGAACCTGCTCGGCATCGGGAGCGTTGGGGGCGAGTTGGAGGTAGGATTCAAACTCCTGGCGGGCGCGAACGATTTGGCCCAGGGCCTCCAGCGTCAAGGCGAGGTTGTAATGGGCGTTGGCATTATCGGGCCGCAAGCGGATGGCTTCCTCGTATTCGTGCATGGCGCCGTCCGCATCTTTCCTGGCCAACAAGGCATCGGCCAGGTTCGCGTGACCGCTGAATTCCTGCGGCCGCTCTCGAACGTAATCGCGATAGTCGGAAATGGCTTCGTCCAGTTTACCTTGCAGGCGCAGCTCGTTGGCCAAGGCCAGGCGGGCATCGGCGTAATCGGGTTTGTTGAGCAAGGCTTCTTGATATTCCTTGATGGCGTCATCCACTTTGCCGAGACGATCCAGGTCACTACCCAGAGCGAAATGTGCCTGAGGAAGATTGGGAGTGATGCGCAGAACGGCTTGCGCTTCCGCGGCTGCTCCCGCAAAGTCGTCTTGTCGAGCCAGCGCGCCCGAGAGATTCAGGTGGGCTTCCCCCCATTCAGGTCGCCCCTTCACCGCCGCGCGAAAAGCCTCCGCCGCGTTCTGCCAATCCCCCAACTGGCTGAGGGCAAGCCCCAGGTTCTCCTCGGTTTGCGGGTCTTCGTGCAGCGACAGGCTGGTGCGATAGGCGGTGGCAGCACCTTTAAAATCACCCTTGCCATACAGGGTATTGCCAAGATCGCGTTGATAGGAGGCGTTGCTGGGATTCAGGCGCACGGCTGCCTGATCCTCGGTGGCCGCATCCACGGCGTCGCCGCTCGCGCGCAACGCCGCCGCCAGGCTGACATGCAAGGTCGGATCATCCGGGCGCAGGCGCACGGCGTCGCGGTAAGTGGGCACGGCTAAGGTATAGTTCTTCTCCTGGACCAGCAAATCCCCCAAAGCCACCAAGGCTTCGGCATAGTCCCGCCGCAGTTCGAGGGCCTGCTCGAGCTCGGCCTGCGCCTCCGCTTGCTTCCCCAGCGCTTCCAGGACGAGCGCAGTACGAAAATGAAATTCCGGGCTCCGCGGCTGAAGCTGCAACGCCACGCGATATTCCCCGAGTGACTTGGGCAGGTCGGCGGCGGCCTGATAGGCGTTGGCGAGGTGAGCATGGGCATCCGCGTCGTCGGGGCGCAGGCGCACCTCCTCGCGGTACTCCTGCACGAAGCCCGCAACGTCGCCGGAAGCTTGCAGCGCTTCCGCCAGGTTGCGGTGATAGTCGGCTTCATCGGGAGAAATGTCGACGGCCTTGCGCAGTTCGCGAAGCGACTCCGCCAAGTCGCCGGTCTTGCGCAGGACCAGTCCCAGCGCTTCGTGCAGCGCCGGGTCGCCGGGCCTCAGGCGCACGGCCTCGTGGTATTCGCTGACCGCCGCAGGATGGTCGCTGACGGAGAGGTAAGCGGCGGCAAGCTCCGCGTGGGCTTCAGCGTAGTCCGGCCGCAGACGGATGACCCGGCGGAACTCATCGATGGCCCCGGCATAATCAGCGGCTTCGCGCAAAGCCATCGCCAGGGCATAGCGGTATTCCACTTGATCGGGGCGCAGTTGCACGGCCTGCCGGTACTCCTCGATGGCGTGACTCAAATCATCGGTGGCGTGCAGGGCCGCGGCCAGGCTCATATGGATATCCGGGTCATGGGGACGCAGACGGGCCGCGGTGCGATACTCGTTGATCCCGCCGGCAAAATCTCCCGCCTGGGTCAGCGCGGCAGCCAGGCCGACGTGCGCGTCGGCATTCTTGGCGTCCAACTCGATAGCTTGGCGATACTCCCCGCCCGCTCCCTGGGCATCGCCGGATTGCAGCAGCGCGCCGGCCAGGGCCACGTGAACTTCCGAATCGCGCGGCGCCAGCGCCAGCGCCGCGCGGTACTCCAGAACGGCCTCGCTGAATGCCCGGTTCAAGGACAGGGCATTGGCAAGGTCCACATGCGCGTCAGGGTTGTTAGGGTGTGCGCTGACTTCGTTGCGATATTCGGCGATGGCCTCGGCAATCTGCCCCACCGCTTCTTCCAGCGCGCCGATGTTCATGTGCACTCCGGGAAAATCCGGGCGCAGGCGCAGCACTTCCCGATACTCTTTCAACGCTTCGCGGGTTTCCTGCTGCGCGGCGTAAGCATTGCCAAGGTTGTAATGCGCTTCAACATAGCCCGGCCTGAGGGCAAGGGCTTGTTTGTAAGCGGCAATCGCCTGGTCCCACTTGTTCAGGCGCGCCGCCTCGTTGCCTTGCTTCAGGAAATCCTGCGCGGAGGGCGTCGTGGACTCCGCGGGAACGGCCGGGTTTGTCGCGGTGGTTGGGGCGGCGGGAGCTTGCGCCGCCGCGGGGTGAAGATTCAACAGCAAAATGGCGGCGAAAGCGGCCAACCGGAGAAGCACCTTCCCCCTGCGCGTTTTCCTCGTGGCCGTCCCGTTGGGTCGCATGCTAATAGAATACACCCAACAGTTCTTCCCTGCCCCTCGGCCGCGCGTGGGAGAAAAACCCGCAGACTGCGAGAACCTATTTGCGCTACACTGCTCGCGAGAATCGTGAAAAACCTTTTCCGCGCGCAGGGGCGATTCACAGGCATGGAAACCATCCTCCAGTTTTTCCGCCGCCGTCCGCAATACCGCACGGCAACGCTTCTCACCGGGAGTCTGTTCTGGCTGGTGGGATTTTTTCTGCTCCCTCTGGCTTACTTGCTGGCTGTCAGCTTTGCGCGGCGCTCGCCTTATGGAACGATTGATTGGACCCTAGGCCTGGCCAATTATGCGCGCGCCTTCCAGCCTCTCTACCTGGAGGTGTACTGGCGGTCGTTGTGGATGGCTTTGCTGACCACGGCGCTTTGCGCGCTGCTGGGCTTTCCCGTCGCCTACACGCTGGCGCTGCGCGTTTCGAGGCGATGGAAATCCGTGCTCCTGATGCTGGTGGTCATACCCTTTTGGACCAGTTTTCTCATCCGCACCTACGCTTGGATGATCATCCTGCGCAGCGAAGGGGTGGTGAATAATACCCTGCTGGCTTTGCACCTGATCCACGAGCCTTGGCGCCTGCTTTACACGCCCCTGGCGGTGATGATCGGGCTGGTTTACGGTGAGTTGCCTTTCATGATTCTGCCGCTTTATGCGGTGCTGCAAAAGTTGGACCCCACGCTGCTGGAAGCCGCACAGGATCTGGGCGCGCCTTGGTGGCCGGCTTTTTTGCGGATCACTTTGCCGCTCTCCGCCCCGGGCCTGGTGGCCGGCTCGATTCTGGTTTTCATTGCTTCGGTCGGCGCCTTCGTCACACCGGATTTGTTGGGCGGGGCCCGCACCATGATGGTTGGGAACCTCATTCAGAACCAATTTGCCGTAGCGCGCGATCAGCCCTTCGGCTCGGCGGTGGCATTTCTATTGACCTTTGTGGTGCTGGCGCTGGTGGCGGCGGGTTTGCGGAAGAGCGAACACTCGACCGGGGGGATGTTCTGATGGCCGGCGCGCGCCGCGGCGGCTGGAGTCTTTCCATCACTACCACCGCCGTCTACCTGTTTCTTTACGCGCCCATCTTCGTGCTGATGGTTTATTCCTTCAACCGCTCGCGGCTTTCCGCGCACTGGATGGGTTTCACGGGTGAGTGGTATGCCGTCCTCTGGCGCGATGCGCAAATTTTTCAATCGCTGGAGAACAGCCTGGTGGTGGCGGCCGGGGTCACCCTGGCCTGCGTGGTGTTCGGGACGATGTCCGCGCTCATCTTTGCGCGGCCTCGCCGGCGCGCCAAAGCGCTGCTGGACGGCGTGGTTTATCTTCCCCTGGTCATCCCGGAAATCGTGATTGCCGTCGCCACCGTCATTTTTTTCAGCCTGCTGACGCTGAAACTGAGCTTATGGACGATCATCATCGCCCACATTACCTTTTGCATTTCCTATGTCATCATCGTGGTGGGAGCCCGGCTGACGGGAATGGACCGCTCCCTTCAGGAGGCGGCGCTGGATCTGGGTGCAAACGAGTGGACCACCTTCTTTCGCGTCACGCTGCCCATTGCCGCTCCGGCGATTCTTTCCGCCGCCCTGCTGGTTTTCACCACGTCTTTCGATGATTACCTCATCACTTCCTTTGTGGCCGGGGTTCGCTCCACGACGCTGCCGCTGGAAATCTACTCGCGGCTGAAGCGCGGCATCACGCCGGAGATCAACGCGATTTCCACCATCATCCTCATCACCACGATTCCGCTCGTCCTCGTTGCCCAGAGGTTGGAGCGCGGTTCCATGAAGGTGCGCACGGCGCTGGCCAGCGCGGGCGCGATTTTCCTCTTGATGGTTACTCCGGTCGTAGCGCGCACCTGGCAGGCGGGCGGGCAACTGCCGCAACTGAACATTTACACCTGGTCGTCCTATATCTCCCCGCGCGTCATTCACGGTTTCGAACGCGAGTATCATTGCCACGTCAACTACGACCTCTATGACTCGAATGAAGCGCTGCTGACCAAGTTGCAGGCCGGCAACGTGGACTACGACCTGGTTGTCCCGAGCGATTACATGGTGGAAATTCTGGTGCGGCAGGGTTTACTGGCCAAGCTCGAAAGGCAACGCCTGCCCAACGCCTGGGCGAATACCGACCCGCGCTTTCTGGGGCTGCCCTTTGACCCGCCGAACGATTATTCCGTGCCCTACGTTTGGGGCACGAGCGGGCTCGCGTATCGCGCCGATCTGGTCAAAGAGAATATCGATAGCTGGAACGCGCTGTTTGATCCGCGCTGGGCTGGCCACATTTTGCTGCTCGACGACATGCGGGAAGTTTTTGGCGTGGCGCTGAAGAAACTCGGTTACTCGCTGAATTCCACCGACCCTGACCAGATCCGGCAAGCGCGCGACCTGCTGCTGCGACAGAAACCCCTGGTGAAGGGTTATAACAGTTCCAACTTTGAGCAGGACCTCGCCGCCGGCGACGCCTGGATCGCCCAAGCCTTCAACGGGAACATGACCTTCGTCATGCGCGACGAGCCGCGCATCCGGTACGTGATTCCCAAGGAAGGCTGCACGATTTGGGTCGACAACGCCTGCATTCCGCGCCACGCTCCCCACCCGCAACTGGCGGAGGATTTCATCAATTACTTCCATCGCCCGGAAGTCGCCGCGCTCTTCGTGAATGATTGCGGCTTCAATACCCCTAACCGCTACGACCGGCGTGAAATTGACCCCTCGCTCCTCGCCAACCCCGCCGTCTTCCCTGACCCCGCTTCCCTCACCCGCTGCGAGTTCATGCGCGACCTCGGGCCGGTGATCTCCCTTTACGACCAATACTGGACTGAAATTAAGGCACGCTGAGTCGGTCGGCGCAAGAGAAAGTCAAAAGTCAAAACGCAAAAGTCAAAAGGCAAAAGTGAAAAGCCGCACCTACGAAGAGTGTTGTTAACGGGGTCGGCCGATGGACAAAGTCGCAAAGGGCGCAAAGAAAACTAAGTGTTTGTTGTTTGCAAGTCTTAGCGCCTTGGCGCCTTTGCGTGAGATTGTTTATTTTTTCACAGCTTCGTTTTTGGGGTCTGCGGTTCTTGCCTGGGTTCACGCCCCCGAAAGTGAGGCCAGAACCTCGTAACGGGATTTGCGTTTTGCTTACGGAAGAGCCGCCCCGAGGCATCGGGGCGCTACGCTTGCTTCCGAATTTACCCAACCTCTTTTTCTGGATTGTGCCAGGCAAACAGTTGTTCCTTCAATTCGTCCCGCTTCTGGCGATAGGCTGAAAGCAGTGCGAGGTTTTTCATTTCCGCCGGGTCGGCGCCAAGGTCGTACAGCTCATCCGTGTCACCCACGTAATAGCAATACTTGTAACGGCCCTGGCGAATCATGGACCCCGGCCGCTTAGTTTTCACCCCCAATTCCGCGAATACCGTGCTGTCAATCTCCGCGCCCGGTTCACGCAGGAGCCGGGTGATGCTGGCGCCATCCAGTCCCGCGGGGATGGAAACGCCGCAGAGTTCGAGCAGCGTGGGAACCATTTGCACCAGGCTGACCGGGGCCGCGCAGCGGGCATTGGACGGGGTCACGCCGGGAACGCGGAACAAAAGCGGCACGCCCACGGAGGGCTCATAGAAAGCCAACTTTTGCCACATGCCGTGTTCACCCAACATTTCGCCGTGATCCGACGTGTAAAGAACGATGGTGTTCTCATTCAGGCCGAGTTCGGTGAGCGCCCGCATAAGCTTGCCAACGTTGTCGTCTGTCTGCGCCAGGCTGGCGTAATACAAAGCGATGTGCAGCTTCGCCGCTTCCGGAAAGCGCAATTCGGGGCACGCCGAATCGTAGCGGATCCTATTCTGCACCCACTGGGGGACCGTCGCCAGGTCTGCTTTCCCCCACGTCTCCGGAAGCTTCATCTCGGGCGCTTGAAACATCTTGGCGAAGCGCTCCACGGGCGTGAAGGGATCGTGCGGTTTGAGGAAAGAGCTGATCAGGAAGAACGGTTGCTCCTTCCCATGATTACGCAAAAAGCGCATGGACTCGCGCGCCACGAAAGTCTCAAAGTGATCTTCTTCGGCCAGCGCCGAAATGCGGCCGACCGCCGTATAGCCTTCCCGGTTGTCGCGCTCGATGAATCCCGTCCAAGGATCGCCCGACTCCCGCCACAAGTCGTCGATCTGGGGAAGCCCCGAGCCGGAATTGGGGTCAATGATTTCTTCCGCCACGAGTTTGGTTTTGGGCCCCAGGTATTGGTGCCAATCGTTGAAGTCCAGCTTGTAGTCAAATCCATGCATTTGCGCGTCGACGAAATGCATCTTGCCGATGACGCCCGTCATGTACCCGGCGCGACCCAGGTAGTGCGCAAGGGTTTTGACGTGGAACGGCCACGGCTGCGCATTGTTGTACGCCTGGTGATGATGCGTGTACAAACCCGACAGGAGCGAGGCCCGCGAGGACACGCAAACCGGAAAGGTGCAATAGGCGTCGTCAAAACGCACCCCGCTGCGCGCCAAAGCGTCGAGGTTCGGCGTGTGCGCCACCGGATTGCCGGCAACGCCCAGGGCGTTCCGCGTGTGCTGGTCGGACATGATCAGGAGAACATTGGGCGGGCGATCGGCGGCACGGCCGGGAGACCGCGAGGAACCTCCCCGCGATGCCAAACTTCCCGCCGTAGCCGCAGCTCCCGTGGTCAGAAACTCCCGGCGAGTTACTTTTTCCATGGCCGCAACACCTCCTCCAGGGATTTGCCCCGAATGCGGCTTTCCCGCCTTGTCGTCGACGTCCGGAGGGAATGAGCTTGGCATTCGAACCGGGAATCTTCTCACGGTTTCCCTCTGTACGACGAACCTTTCACTTGCGGCCTGCTTCCGACCGTACGACCCGACACCTGACACCTGGCACCTAACACCTCCGGCCCCCGAGCTTGCTATTGAATTCGCCTCCAGCTTGACTTATAGTTGCGCCGCTGTCCTGCCGAGGCTTGCTGTTCAGCTTAACCTCCCTGGCGCTTGAGCAGCGGTCTGGGCAAACCATTTGGCACGGGTCCATCGCCCCGGCCCCACCGCAGTGATGCGATCCGCAATCAGTGTCACCCTCCCGAGGAGGTCTCGCAATGTTTCCTTCTTCTCGTTCATTTCCGCAAAGTCTTCGCTTGTTCGGTTTGATCGTTGTGGCCGGACTTGTTCTGGTAAGCTGCGGGCCCACCACCAACAAAACTGAGGGCGGAACCAGCCCCTACGACCGTGCGAAGGGTGCCTTCAAAACCGGCAACCTGGAGAGAGCGTTGGAACTCACCGATAAACTGGCCACCGCTACGCCGCCCGCAGATTCCACGGACCGCGCGCGGGTGCTGCGCGCCGTGATTTACACCGGTGAACTTAAAGCTGCCATGGAATTGGCCGAGGCCTACAGCAAAGGAGCGGAAAAGGCTAAGAACTCGAGGTTCCAAGCCGAGTATCGGCGCTTGCACAACGACAATCTCCAAGCCGCCGCGAAGGCGGCGCTGAATCTGGCCGAAACCGCGCACCAGATCGCTCCCGACGGGGTGATCGCCAAGGAGCTGACCTTGGAGGCGAGTTACCCCACCACCGAAGGCCCAACCGAAATAACAGAGTTGGCGAAGGTCGACGAAGGCGGTTGGATCGAACCGGATCAGCAAGACAGTGCGGCGGCAAATGCCCTTCGCAAAGGCTTGGATGAGGCGCTTGCCGATGTGGTTTCCGGTGACCGGGCGAAAGCTCGCCAAGCCCTGGCCAGCGGCTCCACTAAACTCGACGGCACGGATTTCGCCATTTTCCTTTCCAAGGAACTGGCGGAAGGCGCCGCCGTCTTCAATCGCCACTACGGACGCGACCCCCAGAAATTGATAGCCCTTTGCGACGAAGGCGACGTGATTGTGAAGGCTGCTGTGGCTCTCTTGAAAGACACGCCCAATAAAGATCAGGACCAGGAAGTCAAGAAGCTTCAGGACAAGTTCAAAACCCTTCGGGCAAACAAGTAGTTCTCCCTCCTCCGGCAGCGTGAAGGCCGCCCCCGAGAGGGCGGCCCTCCGCTTTCCCTCACATTGCGGGAGCGGTGCGTTCGGAGCGAGCGCAGCGCCCCGATGCATCGGGGCGGTTCCTACGGCGTAAATTGAGCGGCTGTAACGTGGCGGGAAAGGCAACGCGATACATCCTTCCTTATTGGCTGTTGCATGTCCAAGTGGATTGTTTTTGAGGTTACATCCGCCGCCAGCCGGGAGGTAGCGAGGAGCCGTCCGTCGGTCGCGAGACCCGTCCATCGACGGGCTGACGGACCACTCCCCGGTTCTAAGCATCACCAGCACCCACAAGTTAATCAGGACGCAGGACGAAAAGCCGCGGACCTTGCGAAACAGGTCCGCGCTCGCTCGACATAACTCGACGTTTGACGCCGATGAAGCGTAGTACAATGGTGTGTGGTCGATTGGCGCCGATTCACGCCGGAAGATTTCGAATACGATTTCGAGCGCGACAAGCTTTCTGAGCATCGAGTCACTTTCGAAGAAGCTGTCGAGTGCTTTTTCGCGGATTTCGAAATTCGGCGGAACAAGAAATTTCGCGATCGCTATCAGTTGATCGGAAAAACCTTGAGCGGACGAAAGCTCAAACTGATTTTCCAGGTGAAGTCCGGCAACATTGTACGCATTATTACCGGCTGGCCATTATGAAGACATTCGAGAAGAAAGCTCCGTCACGGAGTCAAGAATCCATCGACCGGCAGGTGACTTCGCAGTCGGAAAACGATTCCGCCTGGGAAGCACCGGTCCGAGTTAAACGCGCCAAGCCCGCATCCCTCTCGATTCCTGGCGAATTGGCAGCGCGGGCGGCTTTCCTGGCCCGCGTGCATCGCGCCACCGACCTGGAGAGTTGGATCGAACGCGTTCTGCGCGAGCGCATCGAACTGGAAGAGTCCGCCTTCAGCGAGGTCAAGAAAAGTCTCACGCCGTAATCGACGAATGGTTTGGCATCGAGGGAAAAGCCCACGGACAGGAGGGCGCTGTCCGCGGCTACCTGCTGGGGGCAAAATTGGGGAATAATCTAAACCCAGGCCTGGGCTGAGTTAGTACACCCCTTTGGGGCTTGCCAATTAGCGGAGCGGCGGTTGGGGGAATGGCCGGCCATCCTTTGGCGGGAGCTGCGGGTGCGGTGTTCAGTCAGACCCGAAGCGGAACGCCCCGCATGATCGTTGTCGCTGACGCTTCACCCCTGAACTATCTGGTGCTGATCAACCAAATCGGTGGGGGGTTCTGGTCCCTAATCACGAATCCCTATCGCCCAGATCCTAATCCCTGATTCCGAGTCCCGTGCCCCGAATCCCGAGCCCCGATTCTTGCTCAGCCCACTGAACATGCCGGCAAAAAGGTGTTAAAAGCGCTGGTCCATTCTGATAAGTCATTGAAAGCACAATGGATGGAAGGGAGTCCATTATAACCTTATGAAAATAAACGAGTTGATATGTATTCTGAATGGCTTGATGGCATTGGAATGGGTTATGAGGGATTGTGATGGTTTGTCAACCAAAGCGGCGTGAGGTGCGCCAAGTCGCGGTGAATCACGTCGTGTCCCACCCACTTCCGCGGCTTCGGACTTCCGACTCTCTGAAAAATCCTTGGGGCTGAGGTTAACACTGTGTAAAATGGTGCCCTCTCTGTGCAGGCAGCTTCATGCAGAAACTTCGGGTGATGAAGCGGATGGTTCCGCTCGCGGCCTCTATCTTGGCGGCGAGCCTTGCGGCCGCCCGACCCGCGCCGGCCCGGTCCGACCGCCCGAACGACGAGGACGACCGCCATTACGCTGTGCGCGGCATCGTTTTGATGATGGACGGTGACCTCGACGGCGCCGCGGAAGTTTTCCAGCAAATCGAGCAGAAAGACCCCGATTCACCCTTGGGCTATGTGCTGGAAGCCGACGCGACCTGGTGGAAGATCTATTATGTTTCCGCCAACCTCATCGATCCTGACGTGTTCGACGTCGCCAACATGGAAGAAACGCCCTACGACTCCCACTTCCAAGACCTCGATAACGTAGCCATTCGCAAAGCCGAAGCCCGCATTCACACGCATCAGCAGCTTGCGCGCAGCTTGCTCTACGAGGGTTGCGCCTATGCCTTGCGCGCCCGGCTGGAAGGCCTGCACGATCGGGACCTGCCCACCGCTCGCGCGGGGAAGAGGATGCGCGCGCACCTCCTCCGGGCTTTGGAGCTCGATCCCAGCCTTACCGACGCCTATCTGGGCGTCGGCATCTACAACTACTTTGTCGACACGCTCCCCGGCATCGTTAAATTCCTCAGTATGTTCATTGGGCTACCAAGCGGCAGCCGCACGGAAGGTCTTCAGCAACTCCAGCTCTGCGCCGAGAAGGGCGAATTGGGAAGGGCGGAGGCGAAATTTTATCTCGCCAAAGACTATACGCGCGCCAACGAAAAGCAATACGAGAAATCCATCCAGCTATTCGGTGAGTTGCAACAGGAATTTCCCCACAACCCCCTCTGGCCAATGCTCATCGGCAGCCTGCATTACCGCCTGGAAAGACCCCAAAAAGGCGAGGAGATCTACCGTGAGGTCTATCAAAACACCGCGGGGCAGGATTCCGAAGTGAACAAGGCCGTCCACAAAGCCGCCAGCCAAGCCCTGGAAAGGCTCCATCCCGACCAGAAATTTCCCTGAGAGAATCGGATCATCGGGTCATTGAACCATCGGGTCATCGGATCATCGGTCCATCGGTTCATCGAACCATCTAAGGACTGTCCTTTGTCCGTGGTCCGTTGTCCGTTGTCCGTCGCAGGCGAATTGGCGAGATTGGGAGTCGGGGACCAACATTACCGGCTACTGGCAACTGGCAACTGACTACGGACAACGGACAGCCTTTCAATGGCCAGATGACCCGATGAATCAATGACCCAATTTTTGGGTTTGCTCGTGCGCGTGGTAGGAACTGCGGACGAGTGGCCCGGATTCGACGTGGCGAATCCCCGCGCGCTCGCCCTGCTGTTTGAGGGCGGCAAACTCTTGCGGTGAGTAGAAGCGCGCCACGGGCAACTGCTCGCCCGAGGGGCGCAGATATTGGCCGATGGTGACGATATCGACGCGCGCGGCGGCTAAATCCCTCAGCACCGCGCAGGTTTCATCGAAGGTTTCGCCCAGTCCGACCATCAGCCCGGATTTGGTGGGTATGGCGGGAGCAATTTCGCGCGAGCGCCGCAGCAGGCGCAGCGACCGCTCGTAGCGCGAGCCCCGCCGCGCCACAGGGTAAAGGCGAGGCACGGTTTCCGTGTTGTGATTCAGAATGTCGGGTTGACCGCGCAGCACGATTTCCAGCGCCGCGTCGGAGCCGCGGAAGTCCGGAATCAGCACCTCCACTTGACAGGCGGGAATACGCTCGCGCAACGCTTCGATGGTGCGGGCAAAAATCGTTGCGCCGCCGTCCTCCAGATCGTCGCGGTCGACCGAAGTCACCACCACGTATTTCAACCCCATGTGGGCGGCAGCCTCCGCCACGCGCGCGGGTTCCGCCCAGTCGACCTCGCCCGCGGGTTTGCCCTTGGGTACGGCGCAGAAGCCGCAGCGCCGCGTGCAGAGTTCGCCCAGAATCATGAAAGTCGCCGTGCGATGCTGCCAGCACTCACCGATATTCGGGCAGCGGGCGCTCTCGCACACGGTGTGCAGCCCGAGATCGCGCATCAGCCGCTTCAGGTCAAAGTAGTTTTCTCCCGCGGGGAGCCGTACCTTCAGCCATTCGGGCCGGCGAACGGCCGCTTGCGGCAAACCGATTTGTACCAGATCACCCATTCAACTCATTGTAGCCCGACTGCCCCGGCGGCACAACTGGGACGGAAGCCCTTTGGCGGGTGTTGGCTGCGGGGCCGCAGGCCACGGATGGAGGTGGGAAGGCAATTCCGCAAGGTTCGAACGGGTGCGCAATGAGCGACATTGTGTCCGTTTTTGAGTATGGCGCCAGAGTTTGCGCGGTAGATGATTTCACGACAATTTGTCGCTTAAGCGGCGAGTTTGGCGCCTCCGCCGTGAGCTTAGGTCACGATTGCCCCCGATTTGCCCTCTGTGCTGGGGTATCCACAATCAAAATGGGGGGAACCGGGAGAAACGATAAGAATTCCCTCATCTTCCCCTGCCCATCCGCCGATGATACGTCTGGAAATGCAGATTCATTCGATTATAGGAGGCGCTATGCAGTGCAAAATCTTCAGTGTTCCCCTTGGGTCGGAGCAAGGGCTTGATCGCGAGCGGAAGTTGAACGATTTCCTCGGTGCGACAAACGTGAAGCGGGTTTTTGCCTCTCTTGCCAATCAGCCGGAAGGTCCCCTGTGGTCCATTCTCTTTTTCTATGAGGAGGGAGCGCAGCAAACGCAGAAAACCTCGGCCAGCCCCGACGCCGCGGTGGCTCCCGAAACTCCCCTTACCGGCGAGCAGGTGAAGTCGATCGTCGCTTTGAAAAAGTGGCGGACGGACCAGGCTGCGCAGGAGGGCGTCCCGCTGTACATGGTGGCGCAGAACAGATGGCTGGAAGACATGGTTCGAATGCCCGTGCGGACTCTGGATGATCTCGCGAAAGTCAGAGGGCTCGGTGAGTGGCGAGTGCAAAAATACGGAGCCAAGATCGTTGAGATTCTGAATGCGGCGAATGCCGCCAGACGTTCCTGGCCAGCATCTTCCCTCTCTGCCGGCCGCGCCTGATTCTCCTCCGGGGCAACCTGGATCGTAGCGGCGATCTCCGATCGACGACGGCGGGCGAAGACCGCCGGGAACTGTTGCGGCGGTCTCTGACCGCGGCTGTCCATATTAGCGGGCTCTTCGAGTGGCCAACGCGGCTGTGCCGCCCCCGCTGTGCGGAAAGGCTTCGCCTTTCCGGCCCAGCTTGCCCATTTTCTCCCTCTCCGCGCCGCCTGCCCCGATTCATCGGGACAGGCAGCGCGGAGGGGTTGGTTGGCGTCCTCCCGCTACGGAAAGGCGGAGCCTTTGTCGCCGCGGCGACCGAAGCCGCAGGTCATCGGTCAATGGCCAGACCGTAACTTGAACAAGCTTGAGCGGCGCTCCCCTGCTATTGTACTCGCCCGCGGGGTTGTAAGCATATGCAAGCGCAGCGTCCCGATTCATCGGGGCGGATTTTCGTTGTCAAGGGGGAACGAACCGATGCATCGGGGCGCTACGCTTGCTTCTGCATGATCCAAAGAGGAGAATTCCTCTTGCCCCTCATTGGAAATTCTTGATTAGCACCGCGTCGGCTTGGCGGGTACCGCGGGAGAGGGCCAGGCGGCCGTCGGGGGACCAGTCGAACCAGAAAATCTTGTCAGAAGTGAAATGCGTTACCGGCTTCGGCGGGCCGCCCGCCACCGGCTGCTCCCAGACGTTCCCCGCGTCATTCACGTTGTTGACGAAAGAGATGGCGCTGCCATCGGGGGTCCAATGAAGGGCAACGGTACGAGTTGCGTTAGCACCCCTCTCGGGTCGGCCCGGGGCCCTTCCATCGGAGTTCCGAAGAACAGGAGCGCTACTCGTAGGCGGCAGCGAGAAAACCTTGGCGGGTTGGCCGCCCGCGAAAGGAACGATCGCCAGGCTGGCGGGCTGATGTTGGCCGGATAAGTAGAAGCAGGCGATCCACTTGCCGTCGGGGGAGACGGATGGCAAGTAGGTGGTGTAGTCCGTCAACTGAGATTCTGGGCCGCCCCCACTCGGAACCTTCATCAGAAAAGACTTGCCGCCCTGGCCCCGGGTGAAAACCACCCACCGGCCATCCGGTGATATAGCGGGAAGCGTGTCCTGCTTACCCTGGCTAAGCTGCTTCCGTCCGCCCCCGTCCATATCCATGCGCCAGATACTGGGCCCTAAATTTCCTCCCGCCCATTGGGTGAAAGCAATGAAGCCACCAGGGAGAGAGACGGCGGGGGACTCGGAAGCCGCTTGTACATCGTTGTTGGTGAGCCGCTGGGGGTTCGAGCCGTCCGCGCCCACCTCCCAAAGATCATAGTGTCCGTTCAGGACCGAGCGATACACGATTTTCCCGTCCGGCGTCCATGCCACACCCACCTCGCCGTCGCGGGTCTGGGGGCCGGCGCTCAAGGTCCTGGCTTCCGACTCCTTGCCCGGCGTGGCGACCTGGAGAGTGGCAACAATCTGCAACTGAAGGGCCAGCAGCGTTTTTCCGTCTGCGCTCGCCCGAACTGCGGCGTACCTCGACAGGTCGTGAGTGATCTGCCGGGTTTCGCCTCCCTCCAGTGAGATTTCGTGAAGTTGCATGGATCCTGCGAGAGGGAAGAAGGCCGCCATGACCAAGTCACGGCCACCAGGGAGCCAGGTGAGATCGAGGATTTGGTACAAATTTGCGCCCGCCACCGGCTGCGCCTGGCCGCCTTCCGCCCCGATGGTGGTCAATACCTGCTTGGGATTATGGTGAATAAAAGCCAGGGTCTTGCCGTCCGGAGACCACGCCATGCGAGGGTCAATCCACTCGGCGCCCTTGTAGGATGCCAGCACCCTCTCGGAATTCCAGGAAAGGGGCTGGCCGGGAGAGCCCGCCAGCGTGGCGGTCAACAAGCTGGACTCATTATTGTTGTACAGCACAAAAGCTATCCGCTGGCCATCCGCTGAAAATGCCGGCATGGTAGTAATCCCGCCCAGCGCCTTTTTAGGGCTTCCGCCCAGCAACGGCACCTGGTAGAGATCGCCGTTGGCCGTTCGAGGATCCAGGCGGACAAAGTAGACGTAGCTGCCATCAGGCGAGAAGGCCAGGCCGGTGCAAACCTCCTCGCCCATCTCGGCGATCTGCAAGTCGCTTCCGGTGGCCAGTTGTTTCAGCCAGAGGCTTTGCTTTCCCGACATTCCACGCACGTAGGCCACATACTTGCCATCGGGGGAGAGGTCCACTCGCTGGATGTCGCCGCTGGTGGTCACGCGGGTAAATTCCAAGGCGCCGGACGGCGCCGGCGCATGGCGGGCGGCGCGATAAAAGCCAACGATGAGGGCAGCGGCGATCACCATCCCCGCAGCCATCAAGGCAATCAGAGCTTTCTTGTGGCGCTTCACCAGGCCCGCGATCATCTGCGAATCGGAGTGGCTCTGTAGCGCCGGTGCCCCCACCGGCGTTTGTAGCGGCGGTGTCCTCACCGCCGTCTCCGGCGATGGGGACATCGCCGCTACAGCACGGTTCGGATCCGTGTCGCGCTTCAGGCGCTTCAGGTCAGCGCGAATTTCCGAGGCGTGCTGATAGCGCAGGTCACGGTCTTTTTCCAGCGCCTTGTGGATGATTTCTTCCAGCTTGGGTGGCAAATCAGGCTTCAGGCTTCGGGGTGGCGTGGGGGCTTCGTGCAGGATGGCGCCAAATATCGCCCCGGAGGTATTTCCGCGGAAGGCCTGTTGCCCCGTCGCCATCTCGTAAAGCACGCTGCCGAAGCTGAAAAGGTCGGTGCGCGCATCCAGCCGCTCGCCCCGCGCCTGCTCCGGCGACATGTAGGCCACCGTGCCCATCGCCATGCCCGGGCTGGTCAGGCTGCTCTCGGAATCATGCGCCGCCGTGCCCTGTTGGGTCGGCGATACGCCGTCACCCTCTCCGGGGTGGGATAAACCCTTCGCTACCTGCCAGGTTAATTTCGCCAGGCCGAAATCCAGAATCTTGGCTTGGCCGCGCGTCGTGACCCAAATATTCGCCGGCTTGATGTCCCGATGGATGATGCCCTTGGCGTGCGCCGCGTCCAGCCCGTCGGCAATCTGGATCGCCAAGTCGAGCAACGTGTCCAATTGTAGCGGCGGTCTCTGACCGCCGATTCGTCGATCAGAGATCGACGCTCCAGCAAGCATGTCCTTGAGGGTCTCGCCCTCCAGCAACTCCATGGCGATAAAGGACCGGCCGCCGTCCTCGTCCACATCGTAGATGGTGCAGATGTTGGGGTGATTGAGGGCGGAAGCGGCGTGGGCCTCGCGCTTGAAGCGCTCCAGCGCCTCGGAACTCTCCGCCAGCACTTCCGGTAGGAATTTCAGGGCGACAAAGCGCGGGAGCTTGGTGTCCTGGGCCTTATAAACCACCCCCATGCCGCCGCTGCCCAGCCTCTCCACGATGCGGTAGTGGGAAAGCGTCTTGCCCACCAGGCTGGTGGTGTCCTCGTTCGATGCGGTGCCCCGCGCCCCGGCTTCCTTATGCGCCAGTTGCCGGGCCGCCACCTCCAGCGCGGGCGATTCCATAAGGCTCGTGTCTTTTCCTTCGCGGGCGAGCAGCGATTCCACTTCCCGGCGCAGTTCCTCATCCCCCGCACAGGCCTCCCCCAGGAAAGCCGAGCGCTCGCTCCTTTCGCGCTCGAGAGCCGCGCTAAAGATCTGCGCCACTTGCTCCCAACGCTCAGGTTTCATCCCGCTTCTCTCCACTCATCGCACCTCTTGGAGTGCGGTAGCAGCAGCTACCGCCTTCCCCCTTCGGTGATAAGGCAAATCACTGGGCTCAACAACTAAAGGCAAAAGCGCACCGCTCGACAGCTCAAGGCGGTAGCTGCTGCTACCGCACTCCAAGATCAGGCCGCGTCAGCCGACCAATCTACTTCGAAGTCGTCTGGAATCTTCAAACGCTCAATGCCGAACTTCATGATGGTTTTGTAAAACGAGGTAGACGCACCCCGCTGGAACCAGCCCGCCGAGCACCAGGGGTAAAGCGACGGCTCGCGAACCAATCCGTGAAGAACTGCGTTGCGATGCACGTAGCTCAAACGTGCAAAGTAGGAGCGCTCAAAAGTGAGCTGGGTTTCCCAGTATTGATACCATACCTGGCGGCCCGCGACTCCATCCCATTGATTTACCGCAAAAGCTGTATCCGAATGGAGCGTCCTGATAAAGCTGACCAACGGACTTGATTGTGGGGAAGCCAACGCCACAAAATGGTAGTGATTGGGGAAAACCGCCCAGGCTTGAAGGTTCCACTGATAGTCGGCAGCGAGACGCAGGAGGTATTCGGAAAGATAGCGCAATCGTTCCGTGCCATGGAAGTGGGGTAACTTCAGGTAGGTTCCGCAAGTGACCATGTAGGCCCCCGCTTCGCTAAGCCGGTGCATCGGGCTGTGCGGCCAATCGCCCATAAGATACCCCCTTGGAGTGCGGCAGCAGCAGCTACCGCCTTTCTTCCTCCGCCATTTGCCGTATGAATCGAAGGCGGAAGGCGGTAGCTGCTGCTACCGCACTCCAAGGTGCCTTCGGCACAGATTTCAGCGAGCCGCCCAACGTTCAGGCTTCATCCCTCTTCTCTCCACTCAAGGCGCGTCCCAGCCAGGCCTTGGCCACCTTCCAATCGCGCATCACGGTTTCCGGGGAGACCTTAAGCACTTCCGCCGTTTCCTCCATGCTCAGTCCACCAGAAAAGCGCAACTCCACCACCCGGCTTCTGCGCGCGTCGATGGCGCACTCGTCCCCTTCGCTCCAGGCCTGAAGTAGTTGCGTGATGTCGTGTGCCGGGGTCTCCGCCATATACCCTCGTAAGGACCCTGTTATACCCCGATTGGTAACACCCTATCATATCTTCGCCCCCCCAGCCGGGAAAAATCCATTCACCACAGAGACACAGAGGCCCAGAGAACTGAAGGAACAGGGAACTGAAAAAAGGTCCTTTCCTCTGTGCCTCTGTGGTGAATGGTTTGTACTTCCGAAAAAATATTTCCACGCATGACAGTTTTCCCCCGCCCTTTGCGTTCTATCAGGTGAGGCAACAAAGCAGCGTGGTTGCCCAACTTCAAACTTGGAGGATGTCATGAAAACGAATCAAAGCTTGAGAATGGTGAAAGTTGCAGTGTTTGCTCTGGTCACTGTGTGTTTCGGCGCCAGCCTGGCCAACGCGCAGGAAGTCCAGGGTAAGTTCACTCTGCCCTTTGAAGCCCACTGGGGAAATGCCGTTCTGGCGCCCGGAAGCTATTCGTTCCGGCTCAATATCAGCAACGCCGGCCCCGATTACACCGTGGTCGTCCGTGAGGAGGACCAGACGGCAACCATCGTTATGGCTGCGTCCCGCGGCCCCAGCTCCTCTGGCAAGAGCGGGTTGATCGTCGAGCGGCACGGTGTCCAAAAGACGGTTAGCTGCCTGCGTCTTGCCGAGGCCGGTTTGGTTATCTACTACCCGCCGGCCAAGGCCGAAAAGGCGGTGCTCGCTCAGGGCCCCGTGCTGACCCAGCGCATACCGATTCTGATGGCCCAGAGGTAAGCGCGTGGTGGGGTGCAGGGCTTGGGGGTGGAGCGGTCTCCGCAGGCGGATGCGAGAGGCAAGCTCTGCTCCCATTTCCCTGAGATAAAAGTGTGCAATTTCGAACAGACAAGCCACCCCCGATGATGGTACATAGTGCGTGGCTTATTAATGGCAGCCTTGGCTGAACCGTCAGCCACTCAGGGACCCGAATTAAAAATCCCGGAGAGCTTTTTTGAAAGATCCCTTCGCTGCCTGGACTCTTCTCGGTCTTTTACTTTTACCCAGGGCAAATAAAGAGTTGGACGATAACGTGGAAAGGGCGCCCCATACCTCGAGGCGCTACCATTTTCTTATTGTTGAGTTTAGTTATTTGGAGACTATGGTGTTTCGATCCTCAAAACACATAAATCTTCGGGGAAACCGTTCAAAAGGCTTGCGGCTGATTGCCTTTTGTTTGCCGCTGTGCCTGGGCCTTTGCGTTCCGTCACTGAATGCCCAGAGTGTGAGCTCCGCCCTGGAGGGATTGGTGCAGGATGCGAGCGGCGGCGTGGTGCCGGGAGCAAGCGTGGTCCTGACCAACCTCGGCACGGGAGGCATACTGAGGACTGAAACCAGTGATGTGGGACGCTATACGTTCCCCTCGATTCTTCCCGCGCCCTACACTCTGACGGTATCCAAAGCAGGCTTCGAGACCTATGAGGAATCGCAATTCAAGGTGGTGGTAGCACAACAGGCGACGATCGATGTGACCCTGACGGTGGGAAGTTCGTCGCAATCCATTACCGTCCAGGGGAGTGGGCTTGCCCCCCTCTTGCAACCCAACTCGAATGACCTGGGAAGCTTGATTGAACCCTCCAGCGTGCAGGAGCTTCCGCTGAATGGCCGCAACTTCCTCCAGTTGGGATTGCTTTCCGGAGCATCGCAAAGTTCCGGCGGCACAAACTCTGACGCGGTCACCGCGCAGACGGGGCATCCAGGACTTTCCATCAATCTTGGCGGAGGTGAGCAGGACTACACCCTGTTTCTGATTAACGGCATGGCGACCACAGGCAGCAGGGTCGGGGATGCCAGTCTGAATCTTTCCCTGGGGGCCATTGACCAATTTCAGGTTCACTATGGATTCTTCCTGCCGGACCTTGGCATCGATCCGGGGATCGTGGATGTGATTACCAAGGGCGGCGGCAATAACCTTCATGGGGAAGCTTTTGAATTTCTCCGCAACAATAATCTCGAGGCCCGGAACTTCCTCAGCAATGTTCCCCCTGGCCCGTTTCATTTGAACCAGTTTGGAGGCGACGTGGCGGGGCGCATCCGGCGGGATAAGTTGTTCTACTTCGCGAACTACGAGGGGGAACGCCAGGACCAATCGGCATTCACCGGGGCGTTTGCTCCCACCGCGGCCATGTTCGAGGGCAACTTTTCCGCGATTTCCACTCCCCTCTACAATCCCTTCAGTTACAACGCCGCAACGGTCCAGCGCGCGGCATTTACCGGCAATGTCATTCCGCCCGGCATGATCAACACGGTGGCGAAGAACCTGCTTCCGTATTACTTGCCCGGATCGAGCTATGCGCAGACGCCCATCAATGTTTCGGGCACCCCGCTCAGCAAATACGACTACGATCAGTACACAGGGCGGGTGGACGCCAACCTCAATGAACGGAACACCTTCTACGCGCAGTTCAGCAGCGAAAATTCCCCGGTCGTGAACAGCAGCTTGTTCCCCTTGGCCGGGACGGAGTTTCCCTTAAACACCCAACTTGCCATGGCCCAATGGGCTTGGACGATTTCCCCATCGCTGGTCAATGAGCTGCGAGCGGGCTGGACCCGCGGGTATATCTTCAACGTCGGACAAAGTCAGGCAGGGGTACAGAACGCCATAGGGATCACGGGCACCGCTGATCCCAACGGCATTCCGGGCATCACCCTCAACGGCATTGGCAGTTTCGGACGAAAATCCGGCCTGAACGGAAACATTGATAACGTCTATCAACTGCACGATGCACTCTCCTGGCTGCGCGGAAACCACCAGATCAAGTTCGGCGCGGACCTCGACTACACGCGGAGCATTCAGCAGGATAGCAACGGCAATGCGCGAGGGTCGTTATCCTTCTCCGGGGGATTCAGCTCGCAACTGACCACCAACGCCAGCGGAAAGCCGGTAGTGGCTGCGGGCACAGGAAACTCCTTCGCCGATTTCCTCCTGGGTGTACCCACCAATGGACTCGTGTCTACACTCCCCCGCATGGATTACCGTTGGACCCTGTTTGACCCTTACGCGCAAGATTCCTGGAAGGTTCGGCCGGGCCTGACCCTCAATGCGGGTCTCGGATGGTTCGTTGAGACCCCACCCAACCCTTCCGGAGCGGACGCGAAGTTGCCTCATTCGGTGGACTTCGCCACCGGGCAGGTCTTATTCGCGGCATTAGGCCAGATCAGCCCGGAAGTAGTTCCGGACAACCTGACCAATTTTGCCCCAAGAGTGGGCCTCGCTTGGCAGCCCGGTTTTTCCAAGCAGACTGTGGTGAGAGCGGGCTGGGGAATTTATTACGCCTCGGGAAGAGTCTTATTCGAGCAAGCTGCGATCAACGCCACGGGCGTTACCATTAGTCAATCCATCGCGAATTCTCAGCCCGCGCCAACTTACTTATTAGGACAAAACGTGTTCCCGGTGATTACCCTGGCCCCCATCACCCAGGCGTTTGCCAATAACCTGTCAGGGGATCTTTACGATATGCCATCGAACAATCGCACGCCTTATGTGGAACAATGGAATTTGGATGTCGAGCACACCTTCACCCCGCGCTATCTTCTGGATGTGAGCTATGTGGGCAATGAGGGGCACCACGAGACTGCGACTTATAATGGTGACGATTGTTCCGTGCCCGGATCACTGGTTTGCAATCCCGCGGCTGTTCCCTTCAAACAGTTTTCCTTCATCGGCCTGTTTGCTGCGAACTCCGCCAATTCCAATTACCAAGCCCTGGTGGTGAAATTCCAGCGCCAATTCTCCGGCGGCCTGAGCCTGCTCGCGAACTATACCTACTCAAAAACTCTTACCAACAGTTTTGAAGGATCAGGAGGCGGCGTCTCCTTGTCGCAGATTGCCGCCTGCCGCAGATGCGATAAAGGATTAGCCGCCTTCAATGTCCCTCAGGCGCTGAGGGTCAGCACGGTCTATAGTTTGCCTTTTGGCAAGGGAAAACGGTTTGTCAAGGATGCCACGCCCACCTTGAACGGCTTACTGGGAGGCTGGGGGCTGGATGCGATTACCACCTTCCAAGGCGGAAACCCCTTTGAAGTCACTTCTCCAAATACTACGGCAGTCACTTTTGTCGATTATCGGGCCAACCGGTTGTGTAATGGCCGAAGCGAAGTTACGAACACGAATTTGAGGACCGATGGCTTCCAATTTCTCGATACGAGTTGCTTCGCCAAGCCCCTCAGCGGTTACTTCGGCACGGGAGGGTTTGATATCCTGAACGGGCCGGGAGAGAACAACTGGGATATCGGCATTCACAAGGACACGCAAATCCACGAGTCCGTGCGGCTCCAGTTCCGCGCCGAATTCTTCAATGCCTGGAACCATGCGCAGTTCGCCAATCCGGACAACGGCGTCGCCGACGTCAACTTCGGGCGCATTTCCACCACCCAACAACCCGCCCGCGAAATACAGTTTGGCCTGAAACTTCTCTGGTAAGGCAAGAGCAACTGTGGCGCGGACCTGAATTGCAGGTCCGGTTCCGCCAGATGTAGCACGGGCATCCAAAGTTGTGAGTAAATTCTGGAAAGACCAAAACATCTCACGCCAAGGCACCAAGGCGCAGAGGCGCAAAGGAAACAAAGCGATTATTCTTTGCGATCTCTGTGTCTTTGTCCGTCGGCTGACGGATGAAACCGTCTATTTTTTCAAAGCTTCTCCTGCCCGTGCCTTCCACGGCCAGGATGGCCGTGCTACGGTTATCACACAAACTCCCCCGGGGGAGAGGGAATTTCTCCTACAAGGCAAAAACCTTCAGGTCGGCGCTTGCTGACCTCCCGGCGATGCGGGGACAGGTTCCGCTCAGCGCCACTGTCCGCCGTCTACGGTTCCCCGTCTACAGCGCTTTTCTCACGCCCACTTTTTGCCGAGACCGTCCAAGCCCGACTTGGCCAAATCCTCGGGGAGCATCACCGGATGAAGCTCCACATTGGCGTTGAACGTAAGGAACCACGGCTCGGCAATGACCGGAATCTGCGAAGTGCTTTCCATATGGATAATCAGCAGCCCGGTGCGGCGGCCACCGAGTTCCGTATAGTAGGCTGCCTCCGGCTTCAGCTCATCAAGGATGCGCTTCATCTTCGCTGAGACACTGCCCTCCCTCACGTAGGTGTTAAAAGGCTCGTGCGGAAACGTGACGCGGAGTAGTATTCGCATATCTGCCTCCTTCAAGGCGTAAGTTGGTTGTGTGAAGTTGTCCCGGATTGGGATAAAAAGCCTGAAGCTCCAGAGTACCACAGAATGACAGCTTTGGGACTGCCTTGGCGTCCGGCAGGTCGTTGAGTTCGCTCTTCTTATGATTTGATCCTGCTGGTACAATCGCTGGGCGTCCGTTCGTGCACGCGCGAGGGAATGCGTGCCGGCGGGCGAAGCCCCATCAAGACGAGGAGCGTGCCGTGAGTGATGACGCGGAAGACTTTGCCGCGATGTTCGAGGCCTCGGTCCAGGCCAAGCGCCTCGATCAAGGCGAACTGGTTGAGGGCACGATCGTCGCCATCGGCCCGGAGGTGGCGTTAGTCGACGTGGGTCGCAAGGGTGAGGCAGTCATGGATATCGCCGAACTGAAGAACGCCGACGGCGAGTTCGAGGTCGCGCTGGGCGATCGCGTTCAGGCGATGGTGGTATCGACGTCAGGTGGGCTGACGCTCTCCCGAAGGCTGGCGGGAGCGGCCGCGAGCGATCGGCAGTTCGAAGCCGCCTTTCAAAGCGGCCTGCCGGTGGAAGGGAAGGTGGAACGGGCGGTAAAGGGCGGCTACGAGGTGCGCATCGGCCGGCGCCGGGCGTTCTGTCCGATTTCCCAGATCGACGTCCGCGGCGCGGACGCGTCGGCGCACGAAGGGCACGTCTACCAGTTCCGGATCATCGAGTACAAGGAAGGCGGCGCGAACCTCGTCGTCTCCCGGCGCTCGCTCCTCGAGGACGAGCAGCGGGCGAACGCCGCCAAGGTCCGCGACAAGATCGTCCCCGGTGCCGTCATGACTGGCCGTGTGACCTCCGTCCGCGAGTTCGGCGCGTTCGTCGATCTCGGCGCAGGTGTCCAGGGGCTGCTCCATGTATCCGATATGGCGTGGTCCCGTGTGTCGGACCCTGCGGAGTTCGTCAAAGCCGGCGAGGAGGTCACGGTCAAGGTCCTGCGCGTGGACGGGGAAAAGCAGAAGACATCGCTCGGGTTGAAGCAGCTCTCCGCCGACCCATGGTCGAGAGTGCCCGAGGCCTACAAAGTAGGCCAACGGCTGCCTGGCCGCGTCACGCGCGTCGCGGAGTTCGGCGCGTTCGTGGAACTCGAGCCGGGCATCGAGGCGCTGGCCCATGCTTCCACGTTCGCGCCGACCGGACGATCGGGAGGCTGGTCGAGTCAGGTCGCTCCAGGGATGACGGGCACCTTCGAGATTCTCGCCATCGACCTCGAGCAGAAACGGATCGGCGTGGCGCTCGTTCAGGAAGGCTGGGCGCGGGCCGAGGGGGCTGCGGGAACCCGGCCGGGCATCGTTCCGGGCGCGCGCCTGACGGGAAAGGTCGAGCGATACGAGAAATTCGGCGTGTTCGTCTTCCTGGCCCCCGGGCGTACCGGTGTCATCCCCTTGAGCGAAACCGGCATCGCGAAGGAAGGCGATGTCCGGCGAGCCTTTCCGGTCGGGGCGGACGTCGAGGTCATCGTGCTGGAAGTCGATCCGTCAGGTCGGCGCATCCGCCTGAGCGCGAAGGCAGTCATGGAAGCGCGCGAGGCCGAGGAAGTGCGCGAGTGGACGGAACGCAATGCCGCTCCCGCCGAGGGCCTCGGGACACTCGCCGACAAGCTGCGCTCGGCGCTCAAGTCGCAAGAGAAGTGACACTCTCACCTTCCCGGCGAGAGTGGGTACTACGTCGTGTTGGGGAAAGACGGGGGATGGGGACAGATGGAAAGTTATACTGGCTTTTTTGTCCATGTTCCGTCCCTGGGGGGAACCGGAGGTTCTTCCCAACCAGCGCTACCCGCTGTTAAGCAGAAAATCAGTGTAACGTCCCGTCTGTTCCCCCTCCCCCGTGGCAGAGACCTTTGTCGCGACCGCCCCTTAGAAGGTAACCCTTACCGCTATGGCGGTCTTGACCGGGTTGCCTTTCGCGGTGGGGGGCTTGAATTTCCACCCTCGCGCCGCTTTCTGCACCTCCGAGCCGAAGCCGCTGGTATCGTTCAGAATCCGATTGGGATTTACATTCCCGTTTTCATCGATCGAAATCTCAATTACCACCATGCTCCCGGCCGGCGCGCCCTGCACGGGGGGCATGGTGAGGTTCGTGGATTGGAGACCGCTATCCACGTTGTAATCAGGCACCAACATTCCCTTGCGCCAAGGAAGCGTTAAGGGTTGGGGTTCGCCCCCGAAGAGGGGTGTAATGACCGGTTTATGCGTGGGGCCCGGACTAGGGCCCGGTGATGGGCCAAAGGTGACTTTTACCCTTATGGCGGTCGAGACCGGCTTCCCTTTTACCATCGGTGGCTCAAATTTCCATGCCCTGGCCACCGCCATCACCTCCGGCCCCAGGCCGTAATCATCAAGCGTTTTTCTTCCCGGAGTAACGTTCCCATCCGGGTCGATGTTAATGATGAAGACGACGATAGCTCCCTGCGGTGCATTCGACAGAGGAGGCACAGTGAGGCTGCCAATGGGCTTCAGACCGCCTTCGATGCTATTGTCTGGAAGCATCTGGCCTTTCGACACCGGTCCATTCCAGCGCTGGAAGTCACCCGAGGGAAGTAGCACGACCTTCGCGTTACGTGTCGAGGTGGTAGGTGTTGACGGCTCTGGGTATGGCGGCGCTGGACTTGCTATGGTGGGCTTCGTGCTGGCATCGGCAATTGCTTGCGATAATTGACCAACACGGTCCAAGGCCTCGGCCTGCTTCGGACCGGGCTTCGCGGCGAGGGCCTTGAATTCCGCCAGCGCGGCTTCCAGGTTTCCGCTGTTTTCCGCCTGGAGAGCAGCATTGTACTGTTGCTGAGCTCCAGCGATGTCGATCATCTCGTTGAGCTTGGGTATGCGAGCCTTTGCTTCCAACTGGTAGTTCCCGGGCTTCGCGGCGATGGCCTGGAATTGTTTCAGCGCGCCCTGGAGGTCGCCCCTGTTCTGGGCTCCAGCCGCAGCATCGAACTCCGCCTTGGCTTGGAGGCTTGGGGTAGCCGAGTTCGGTTGCGTCCGCGCTTCGGGCGGCGGGGCGTTCGCCTGCTTTTCCTGCTCTGGGATATTTGAAGTAGCCACCTGCTGGTTGGTAGCCGTTCCTGCCGGCGGGTGGGGGCGGAACGTCATGAAGCCACCGATCGCCAGAATCACCACCAGGGTGCTGCCCGCCACCATGATCATGGGTGACTTCCTCGACGCTTCCTTTCTTGCCATCACCGGAGGAGCTGGCATTGCACGTGGTGGCGCTGGCGCGGGGGCCGTTATCTTCGGTTCGACGCGCGGAGGGGCTGCCGCGCCCGGTGGCGGGGCCGCGCGCAGACCCGAAAAAACTACCGTTCCCTCGATGGCCGGTGGAGGGATGTTCGACGCGGGGGGCGGAACCGGCTTGGCCATCGGCGGAGTCGGCGGTGGGGGCGAAGCCATTGGGCGCGGCGGAGGCGCCGACGGGGCCACGGGCCTTGGCGAGGTCTGAGAACTATGGGGGAGTCGGCCCACATATTCTAACGGCTTCCCGGCCTCGCTGGTCGGCATGCCACGCATCGGCGTATATTCCCCCTTAAAGCCTGGCGTTGGGGGTGGTGCCGGTGGAGCCGCTTGTGCCGCCCGTGGCCACTGCGCTTCGCCCACTGGAGCGCCTGCCGCAGCGCGCAGACCGTAGGCAATAACCTCCAACGGTATCGAGACCAAAACGTTTGGGCCGATGGCTAGTGGTTGTTCTGTAATCTCCGCTACCGTCCTAATCGCCCGCGAAGCAACCAACACCTCGCCCTTGAGAACCTCCAGATTGAGGAGAAGTTCGCCCCCCACTTTGGGCGTTAGCAGGAAAGTGCAAACTTCCGAGTCCCTTTCGGGCGGAACCATCAGCTTCTTGGTTTGCGATTTGGGTTCAAAATCCGGAGAGTCGAGTCTCAGGATAACCTCCGCGGATTGCGGCGTCCCCTTTCGATCTAAAGGGAATTCCAACCGGAAGGGTTTGGCTCGAATATCCTCTTTGGTTAAGGGAGCTGTTTCCTCGATGTCCACGAAAGGTTTGAGCCCAGCGGATTCGACCCGCCTGATCATCGCCAGCACTTGCATCGACCTGCCGACGGCCGCGCGTTTGGGAGCAGCGGCTTCCAGCATGCGCGGTTGCTCGCTGGGCTCGACCGGAGGAGCCTGCGGCTCGAGGGCTTTGATGATCTCCTCGGCGCTCGAAAACCGCTCTGTCGGGATGCGTTCCAGGCAGCGGAGGATGGCCCTCTCCCACCTCGGATCCAGGCTGGGATTGTGGCTGCGAGGCGAGGGAGCGGGCTCCTGCAAACGCTTGACCGCTGTCGAGAGCGGCGTATCTCCCTCAAAAGGGCATCGGCCGGTCACCATCTCGTAGATCACCACACCCAGCGCGTAGATGTCGGCGGCGGGAGTAATCTCGCGCCCCTCCACCTGTTCGGGCGCCATGTACGCGGGTGTGCCGGAAATAACCCCGCTGGTTGTGCTCAGGCCCATTGAAGCGTCGCTCGTGGCGCTGCGCCGCGCCAGGCCGAAATCCATGATCACCGGGCGAAGGCCGCCATCCTCAGCCTTGGCGCGAACCAGCATCACATTGCCGCACTTGAAGTCGCGGTGAACAATTCCTGCCTTGTGAGCGGCCGCCAAGGCCGCGGCCATTTGCGCCACCAGGGGGAAAGCCTCACCCGTGGTCATGGCGCCGGTCCGCCGCAATCGCTGCGCCAGGGTCTCGCCCTCCAGCAGTTCCATGGTCAGGAATATCGTTGTCCCGTGATAAACCAGATCAAATATGCGGCAGACGTTCGGGTGCGTGACTTTGCGGGCAAGCTGGATCTCCCGCTTGAAGCGCTGGATGGATTCCTCTTGTCCGGCGATTTCCGGAAGGATGGTCTTCAGCGCGACGCGTTCGCGCAATTCGCAATCTTCGGCCTCATAGACCTCGCCCATGCCTCCCTTGCCGATATAGCGCAGAACCTTGTAGCGATGGGCAAGCAGCTCGCCGACGCCGAGCGTCGCGGGGCTCCGAGGGCCTTGCCCTTTCCAATGCCCTGCATCCATAGGAGTGGTGCTGTCATCGGAGGAAGGCGATGTAGGTCGGTCCGAGGATTCGTCGCGTGGGTCGCCAGACATCGAGTGCACCACCATCCGTTGGGATCAAGCTAACGGTGAATGGAAATATGGGTTGCTTGCACTTGACCCTAGACTGGACGCATCATAACGAGGCCCGTCCAGCCAAGTCAATTGAAAACCTGCCCTTTGAAGACTCGCGAACAGCGCTTCCTCTGCCAGCGGGTAGGCACAGCCAATGCCGCTAACAGCTCACAGCCGACAGCTCACATTAGTGCCGAGCACCTTGCTCGTGGGTGGTGGGTCGTAGGTGGCAGGCGGGGAGAAACAGGGCAGAGCCCGCCGTCCCGTAACCTGAATCCCGTACTATGCAGGACGCTTGGGCATCGAAGCCAAGGCCAAATTCACACAGGCTCACAAAGAGGTGGTCGAGAAAGAGTCGGCACTGGCCGACTGAAAGCAGAGGTCAGTTTTCAGTCCTCAGTTTTCAGTGAGAACGGAAAGAAGCCATAGGGGAAGTCGAGCGGGCCAACTACGCAAACACCAGTCGGCCCTTGGGGGCGGGGACGGGGCGGCCGATTTCCTTGGCGGTTTCGATCCACTCCTGGATGACCACTTCCACGTTCGCGAGGGCTTCCCGATACGTTTTGCCGTCGGCCGCGCAGCCGGGAAGTTCCGGCACTTCGGCGATGAAGGCTTTGTCCTCCTCGCTCCAATAGATGATGACTTCATACTTAGGCATCTCGACCGCCTCCCAACCTGTACTTGAGTATAACATGCCGGACCTGCTTCACCTGATAGGGTTTGGCCTTGCCGCCCTTGGGCTGAAGGTTCAGGATCTCCTCGACGCCCTCTTTCCAAAAGATGTGATGACTGCCGCGAATTCGCTCAACAAAGCCCAAACGCTGAAGTAATCCGCGGAGGTCCGCAAAGCGCATGTTGGCGTCGGACTGTCCGCGCAAAACCTGGATGAGAATTTTGTCGGTCTCAGGCATAGAAGCGTATCTCGGTGCGAGAGGATATCGCAGACTGGCTAAGCACGCAAACGGGGAACACGCGAGTTTCAGTGGTGAGTAGGAACGGATGATTCGAGGGTTGTAAGTCGATAGTCGGTAGCCAGGACTCAGGATCCAGGATTTAGGATTCAGGGCTAGCTCCTAACTCCTGACTCCTAACACCCAGCCCCGAGCCCCGTGTCCCGAATCCCGGCCTCCCGTCCCGAACCCCTGATCCCCAATCCCGCGCTCCCGATCGCTTACTGCCGTACCAGTACGCCCGTGCTCTTGAGCGCTCAGGGCCGGCAAGAGAGAATGGCGGCAGAGAAGACAGGGCGACGCTCTCGCGGGGAGAGCAGGAGGTAATGCTGTGAACAAGTCAACCTATTTGAATCGGTGCCGGCGGTCGTTACTGGCCAAGCAGCGGGAGTTACTTTCCGCCAATCGCGGCAGACTGGTTTTGGCGCCTGCGGGAGGGCTTACAGGGGCCGACGAGATGGACCAAGCACTGGCGGAAAGCCAAGCGGCGGTTGAAGTCCATGTGAGTCAGACCAGGAGCCGTCTGCGCCAAGCGATCGAGTGGGCTCTTGTCCGTCTTAAGAAAGGAAATTATGGGTTCTGTACTGCTTGCGGGAATCCGATCAGCAGGGCTCGCCTCAAAGCCGTTCCTTGGACCGATTATTGCCGCGATTGCGCGGAACAAGAGAGTGCCCGGTTCTAATGCTTGCTGATGAGGCCGGCGCCCGCCGGCTGAGGTGAACGACCGCGGACCTATACAATGGGTCGGCGCAAACCATACTAAAGAAGTGGACAGTGCACAGTGGACAGCGCACAGTGGACAGCGCACAGTGGACAGCGCACAGTGGACAGCGCACAGTTTACGTTAGCCCGGGAGCTCCCTCCGGCTCCTGGCTCCTGACTCCTGGCTCCTAATTTCTAACTCCTGACTCCTGACTGCTCAACGCTGACTGCTGAGCGCGTTCGCCCTTCAGGCAGGGCTTTGAACCTAAGAATGTTCAAAGTTCGGCGCCTCTTCGGCCGATAGAATAGATGGGGGAGGCACGGCTTTGTTGGAGTCGCGGCGCCGTTTGCCAACTGGGAGGGATTGGGAACGAAAGTTCTGCGTCCCTCTACCCATCGATCCCTAGGAGTGCGCCAAGGAAACGAGGATGCCATGAGGCGAGTGCTTTTTGTAGACGACGAACCCGGAGTCCTGGAGGGACTGCGGCGCATGCTGCTTCCCCAACGCCATGAGTGGGAAATGGCTTTCGCCCCGGGGGGCGAGGCGGCGCTGGCAATGTTGGAAGCTTTGCCCTTTGATGTCATCGTCTCCGACATGCGAATGCCGGGCATGGACGGAGCCACCCTGCTCTGCCGCGCGCGCGAACAGTACCCCCAGATGGTGCGCATCGTGCTTTCGGGCCATACGGAACTTTCTACGGCGCTGCGGGTGGTCCCCGTCGCGCATCAGTTTCTGGCCAAACCCTGCGATGCGGAAATGCTGCGCGTCGCCGTCGAGCGCGCCTGCCACCTCAAGGCCCTGCTCAGCGATGACTCGATCCGCCGCACGGTGACCGCCCTGGGGGACCTGCCATCGCTTCCCCGCACGTTTGAAGCTCTGACCCTGGCGCTTTCCAACCCTGACGTGTCGCTACAGAAAGTCGCCAAAATCATCGAGCAGGACGTGGGGATCTCCGCCAAGGTCCTGCAACTGGTGAATTCCGCCTTCTTCGGCCTCGCCCACTCCATGACCAACATCCAGAGTGCGGTCAGCTACCTCGGCATCGATACTCTCACGAACCTCGTGCTGTCCGTGGAGATCTTCCGGGCCTTCAAACCCCAGAGGGGTCTGCCGGGGTTTTCCTTGGAGAAGCTCCAGAACCATGCGCAGCTTACTGCGCACATCGCCGCGCGCCTGCCCGTACCCAAGCACCTCGCCGAAATTGCCGTAGTGGCCGGCATGCTCCATGACGTGGGCAAGCTGATCCTGGCCTGGAAGCTCTCCGCGCACTTCGAAAAGATGCTGGCGGAAGCGCTCGAGGCGCCCTGCCCGGTCAATCAGGTGGAAGAACGCGAGAACGGGTTCAGTCACGCCGAAATCGGCGCCTATCTCCTGGGGTTGTGGGGATTACCTTACGCGGTGGTGGAGGCCGTGGCCCTTCACCACGGCCCCAATCGCGTGCCGCACCAGAACTTTGACGCGATTTCGGCCGTCTATGCCGCCAATCTGCTGGCCCATGAGCTGGAGGAGCCTTCCAGCGAGGGACCAGCAGTCTACAACTTGGAGAGTTACCAGGAGGAGCTTGCGGCCTTGGGCGTCTGGGAGAAGATCCCCGAGTGGCGAGTCATGGCGAAAGAGGTGCCGGGTTTGTTGGTGGAGGCATAGGAGCGGCAGGTATTCCCAGCGGGCCTCCCCCCCAGGGAGGACTCAGCCCCAACGCGCCGACGTTTGACCGGAGCGGCCCTCTTCATGCCACCCGCTTTTTCCGGGGCATCGCCAGCGGCGCGCTTGCGGCCGCATCTCAAAGAAGAATTCTCATAGGCTGCGCCGCCCAACACACAGCCTAACCCCCCCGCGTGATACACTTCCAACGCCGTGACGAGTGACTTGTGACCAGACCCGGGCAAAGTCCGAAAACGGAAACCGGGCTGGTCTGCGTATTAAAATCGTCGATGGCCCGACAACCCCATCGTTCGAATTGGTGAATTTATGTCCCTGATGTTGAAGGAAATTCTGGAGCAGCCGCAGGCTTTGCGGGCAACGTTTCGGGCCGAGCGCGCGCATGCCTTGGACTTCATGAAGTTCGCGCGCCAACAGAATTTCCGCCTGGTGGTGCTGGTGGCGCGGGGAACTTCGGACAATGCGGCGCGATTTGCCCGCTACCTGACGGAGATCACCACCGGCATTCCCGCCTCGCTGGCGGCGCCTTCCGTGCACACGCTGTACCGAACCAAAGTAGATTATCGCCAGGCGCTGGTGGTGGGCATTTCGCAATCGGGCGAGGGCACGGACATCAATATCGTGCTGGAGGCCGCCAAGCGTCAGGGCGGCTATACCGTCGGCATCACCAACGAGAAGAACTCGACCATGGCTAAGCTGGTCGACGAAGTCTTCCTGGTGCACGCGGGGCGGCAGCACTCCGTCGCCGCCACCAAGACTTACACGGGCCAGCTCATGATTTTCTATCTGCTGGCCGCGGCGCTGGGCACCTCCGTGAGCATCGAGAGTGTCAGCGAGATCCCCGACCGCGTCAAGGAAACGCTCAAGCTCATCCCTGAGCTGCGCGAACTGGTGGAGCGTTACCGCTATATGAATCATTGCGTGGTGGTGGGGCGCGGCATCAACTACGGCAATGCCTTTGAGTTCTCCCTCAAGCTCATGGAAACCTGCTACGTAATCGCCGAACGCTTTTCGGCGGCGGACTTCCTGCATGGCCCTATCGCCCTCATCGAACACGATTTCCCGGCGTTCGTTTTCATGCCGCCGGGCAAGACGTTCAATAACCTGCGCGAGCTGACACGCCGCCTGCGCAAGCTCCACGCGGAGGTGGTGGCAGTTACCGGGCCAAAGACGCGCATTCCGTCCGCCACGCGTGTCATCCGCGTGCCCGGGGAAATGCCCGAAATCTATTCGCCCATTCCCTACATCGTCCCCGGCCAGATTTTCGCGGCGCTGCTGGCCGAAATCAAAGGACTCGATCCCGATAAGCCCCGCTCTCTGCATATCGTGACCCAGACGCTTTAGTTAACGCTCCTTAATCTGCCAGGATTACTCAAGTCTAACCTTCGTTTTGCCGAAGGATAATTGGAGGGTTACTGTGCGTGCAAGGTGAGGCGTTTCCCGCCAGCCGCTTTCTCCGAGCAAGCGCACGCCGAATACTTATCGTCTCGGCGAAAGGTTCGCCCTGGCTAAGGAGCAGGATGGCCACCATCATACCCAACGATAGCCGGCCGGCCAGCTTTTTGCCTAATCCGGCGTCCTCGGTGGGGCCGCACGAAGCGACCTATGCACCCCCTTACGGCGCCGCAGGGCCGGGCGAGGGAGTAGAAGCCCGGACCCACCAGCTTTCCCTGTTGGTGGAGGTCAATGCTGCGCTGGCCGGCGCCCTTGATGTGGAATCGGTTCTGGGCGCAATCCTGATGATTTTGGCGAACCGGCAGGGGTTAAGCCACGCGCGAATCTATCGATTGGACGAGTCAGCAGGGGAACTTCAGTGGGTGGCGTGCGAAGGAAGGGATAGGGGCTCTCGGCGCGTCGTTTCCCTCCAGGAGCCCACGCTTTTGAGTTGGGCGATCCGGCAGAGGGAGGCGGTGTACGTTCCGCGGGTCGAAAGGGACCCGCGCTGTCAGGGGTTCGGCGCGGAGGAAAAATGCGCCTACGCCGTTCCCTTGCAGACCAACACGCGCGTGCTGGGGGTTCTCGAGGTGGCCGCCGATCAGCCGGATGGCATCCGCTCGGTAACCCGCAAGCTCATCGATCATGTTGCCACACAGGCCGCCCTGGCGCTTGAGCGCAGCGAACTTTACAAGCAACTGAGCGTCTCCGAAGAGCGCTTCCGCTCGATTTTTGAACAGGTTTACTTTGGGGTCGAGGTGGCGAACCTGGATGGGAGGTTCACCGCCGTTAACCCCGCCTTTGCGCGTTTGCTGGGGTACACCTGCGAGGAGTTGCTGGGGAAACACTTTACGGAGGTCACCCATCCTCAAGATGCGCCGGAAAAACAGGAGCGGGTGCGATCACTGCTGGAAAACGGGACGGGGCAAGTCAGCCTGGAAATGCGTTATCTGCGCAAATCCGGCGAATCCGTTTGGTGCGCGACCCATATTTCCCTTCTCCACGACGCGGCGGGCGGTCCCGCCTATTTCCTGGGGATGGTGCAGGACATCGACGGGCGCAAGAAGGCGGAAGAAGAGCGCGGCCGGTTGCAGCAGCAGCTTTTCCAGGCACAAAAAATGGAAGCCCTGGGAACACTGGCGGGCGGCATTGCCCACGACTTCAATAACCTGCTGAGCGTCATGCTGGGTTTCGCGTCACTGGCCCGCCAGCGGCTAGGTTCCGACGATCCTTTGCAGGAATCCCTGGGCATGATCGAGCAGTCGGCCCAGCGCGCCGCCGACTTGACGCGCCAACTCCTGGGCTTCGCCCGTCCTGAGCGGGACCAGGTGAAGCCGGTATGTGTGGACGAAGTCCTGGAGCGGCTGAGACGCATGGTGGCGCGGACGTTCGATCGAAATATCACCGTCGCCGTCCACACGGAAAGCGAGCCTCTGTGGGTCAACGCGGAGCCGAGTTACCTTGAACAAGCCCTACTGAATATGTGCATCAACGCCCGCGACGCGATGCCGCAAGGGGGAAGGTTGGGCCTCGAAGCGGGACCCGTCGGCTTCGAGGCAGCGGAGCCTGACCTTCCCGCGACTTGCCCTCCGGGGCGCTATGCCAGCATTTCCGTCCAGGACACGGGGGCGGGAATCGCACCTGAAGCCTTGCCCAGGGTATTCGACCCGTTCTTCACCACCAAGGAACCAGGCCGCGGTACAGGACTGGGTCTCGCCATGGTCTACGGATTCGTCAAAAACCACGACGGGTTCGTGAAAGTGGAAAGCCAGCCCGGCCGCGGCGCGCGGTTCACGATCTTCCTTCCCCTCATCCCTGCCCCCGCCCCGCAGAGGAGCGCCCGCGGGTTGGGAAATATTCAGCCCGGGTGTGGAACTGTCCTGGTGGTGGACGACGAGCCGTTTGTCCGCGCTTTCGCAACAGAAGGATTGAAAGGGCTCGGCTACCAGGTTTTGGCGGCCGAAAACGGCAAGCAGGCTCTCCAGATTTACGAGCAGCACAGTAGGGAAATCGGCTGCGTTCTGCTGGACTTGATCATGCCGGAACTGAGCGGACTGGAGACCTACCGCCGGATGCGAGCGCTTGATCCAATGGTGCGAGTGGTTTTCGCTTCCGGCTACAGCACCGGTGAGATTCTGCGCGATGCTCCCGAGGCGCGCTCGGCAGGGTTCATTGGGAAGCCCTATACGCTCGAAGGGCTTTCCAACGTACTTCGCAAGACGGGGATGGGCCAATCGCCTGGTCGGTGAGATTCCGGTTTGAGAACCGAAGTGCCGATGGCGGTTCTCAAGCCGGGGAGACTGGAAAGGACCTCTTCCATGAGGATCTTGGTGGCGGAAGACCAAGCGGTATCCCGGCACGTCCTGGTCGCGGTCTTGCGCAAGTGGGGCTATGACGTCATGGCAGTTCAAGACGGGACGCAAGCGTGGGAGGCCTTGCAAGCCGAAGATGCGCCGCAGTTGGTGATTCTGGATTGGCTCATGCCGGGCATGGATGGAATCGAGATCTGCCGCCAGATCCGCAAAAGCCCGCGGACGCGGTCAATTTATCTCATCCTCTTAACCGCCCGGCGCGGGCAGGAAGATAAGATCCAGGGCCTTCAGTCCGGTGCTGACGACTACATCACCAAACCCTTTAACCGTGAGGAGCTCCGCGCGCGCGTGCAAGTGGGAATCCGCGTTCTGGAACTCCAGGGGGCCTTGGCGCAGCGCGTCCGGGAGCTGGAAGAGGCTCTTTCGCGTGTCAAGATACTCCAAGGGCTGCTGCCCATTTGCTCTTACTGCAAAAAGATCCGCAACGATCACAATTACTGGCAACAGGTCGAGGGATACATCAGCGACCATTCCGAAGCCCAGTTCAGCCACGGGATATGTCCGGAATGCTACGCGCTGTTCGTCCAACCTGAGCTCGACCGTTTGCAGGCTCATACCGAGAAGACGCAGTGAACGCACATATAGTAACTCTTGCCATGATGATTCTGGGACTTCTCGGGATCCTGGGCGGTTTCATCTTGTATTGGCAGGTGGGGGGAGGGCAAATTGCCGTCGTCCGCGAGTGGCTGCGGCGCGAGGCGCCGCAGGTGGAGGTGGCAGAAGCCCTGCACCGGCGCAATGCGATTCTGGAAGCTGTCAGCTTCGCCGCCGAAAAGCTCCTCTCGGGAGGTGAGTGGGAAGAGAACATTACGTCCGTTTTGGAGCGGTTGGGACAGGCCATGCCTGTAAGCCGGGCTTATATTTTCGAGAACCATCCCGGCCCGGAGGGTGATCTGTTGACGAGCCAGCGATACGAGTGGGCAGCGCCGGGGATCACGCCGCAAATTGACAATCCCGAGCTCCAGAACTTCTCCTGGAAAGAAAACAACCTGCAAGAGTGGATGGAAGAATTGAGGCAAGGGAAAGTTGGACAAGGGGTAGTCGCCGACCTTCCGGAATTGGCCCGGCGGCATCTGGAAGGGCAGGATATTAAGTCCATTATCGCTGTGCCTATCTTTGTGGGTGAAACGTGGTGGGGTTTCATCGGCTTTGACGACTGCCTGCGCGCGCGCCAGTGGTCGAGTGTGGAAACCGAGGCTCTACGCGCGGCAGCGAGAACCCTCGGCGCCGCCCTGCAACGCAAGGAGGCTGACGAAACCCTCCGCAAAGCCAACGAGTTGGTGAGAGCCGTGGTGCAGGCCTCCCCGACTGCCATTGCCGCCTTGGATGCCGATGGACTTGTCCGCATGTGGAACCCCGCTGCGGAAAGGCTTTTTGATTGGAGCGCAGCGGAGGTCTTGGGTGGGCCGCTTCCCACGGTCCCGCCGGAGGACCGGAACAACCATAAATCGATTTCAGGGCGAGCAATGCAGGGCGAAGCCCTCTTAAACGTGGAACTGCGCCGCAAGCGGAAGGACGGCTCCTGGATTGATATTGAGCTTTCCACCGCTCCCGTATTCGACGCTCACCGTCAAATTGTCGCTCACCTGGGCCTAATGAACGATATTACCGGGCGCAAACGCACGGAAGCAGCGCTGAAGGAAAGCGAAAGTCGTTATCGCCGTTTGGTGGGGGCGGTGACGGACTTCATTTGCAGCGTCGAAATCGTTGAGGGGCGGCTGGTTCGCGCCTTGTATGGAGCCGGTTGCGAAGCCGTGACGGGGTACTCTTCCGAAGAACTCCAGTCCGATCCCGAGCTTTGGCTCCAGGTGGTTTATGAAGAGGATCGTCCAGCAGCCGTCGCGTTGGCGGAAAGCCTGTTCCGCGGGAATGACCCCCCGGTCGTTGACCTCCGGATCGTGAGGAGGGACAAGTTCATCCGCTGGGTGAAGTGCACGCCGGTTTGCCGTTCTGACACGGACCACCGGTTCGTCTCTGTCGACATCCTGGTGTCCGATATCACGGAACAGAAACAGGCGGAGAAGGCTATCGCTGAGCGGACCGCGCACCTGAATGCGCTCATCCAGCACAGCCCTGTAGCGATTGTCTCCCTCGATGTCGAGGGGAGAATCGTGATGTGCAATCCCGCCTTCGAGCAACTGTTCCTCTACTCGGAAAGGGAGCTTCTCGGGAAAAAGGTGGATCAGTGCATCGCGAACGGTGAGATGGCCGAGGAGGCCGAAAACCTCACCGACCGTGTGAAGCAGGGAGAGACGATCCATGTCACCACCCGGAGGCAGCGGCGGGACGGAACAATTGTGGATGTGGAACTCCTTGCAGTCCCGCTCCGCATTGATGAAAAAATCGCGGGTATTTATGGGCTGTATCTGGATGTCACCGAGCGCAGGCAGGCGGAAGCGGCACTGATTGAGGAAAGGCATCTCCTCCACACCCTCATGGATAATCTCCCCGATGTGATCTACTTCAAGGATCGGGAGAGCCACTTTACCCGGATCAATAAAGCGCACGCGAAACAGTTTGGGCTGAGCGACCCTGCCCAAGCGGTCGGCAAGACCGACTTTGACTTCTTCACCGCAGAACACGCCCAAGAGGCCTACAACGATGAGCAGGAAATAATCAGGACGGGCCAGCCGGTGGTGGGCAAGGAGGAGAAGGACACCTGGGCGGATGGCCATGTGACCTGGGTCACGACTACGAAAATGCCCCTTCGGGACGCCCACGGGAACATCCTTGGGACCTTTGGCATCTCCCGCGACGTCACCGAGCCCAAGCGGGCAGAGGAAAAGCTGAAACGCTACGCCGCGGACCTGGAGGCCGCCAAGGTCGTTCAGGAAAAACACACCGAGGAATTGGCGCTGCTGGTTGAGGAATTGGCCCGGGAGCGGGATCTTCTCCGCTCCCTGATGGATAACCTTCCGGATTACATTTATTTCAAGGATCGCCAAAGCCGCTTCATTCGCACCAATCGGGCGCATGCCCATGCCCTGGGTTTATCCGACCCCACTCGAGCCATCGGCAAGACCGACTTTGACTTCTTCCCGGCGGAAGACGCGAAGAATTTCTTTCGTGACGAAGAACAGGTCATTCAATCCGGCCAGCCGCTGATCGGCCGGATTGAGAGCGCGCGGTTGGCCGACGGCCAATGCCGCTGGCTTTCCACTATCAAGATGCCTCTGCGGGGCACGCACGGCCGCATCACCGGACTGGTGGGGATTAGCCGCGACATTACCGAGCGAATGCTCGCCGAGGAGAAGCTGAAGCGCTATGCGGCGGAACTGGAGGCCGCCCGCGACGTACAAGAGCAGAACACCCGCGAGCTCACCAAGGCCTTTGAAGAATTAGGCGTTGCTAAGGTGCGTGCCGAGGCCGCCAGCCAGGCGAAAGGCGAGTTTTTGGCCAATATGAGCCATGAAATCCGCACGCCGTTGAATGGCATCCTCGGTATGAGTGAACTTCTCTTCGACACACCTCTTTCCGCCGAGCAATCCGAGTACCTCACCATGCTGAAGTCCTCCACGGACGCGCTGCTCACCCTGGTAAATGACATCCTGGATTTCTCGAAGGTCGAGGCCCGGAAAATCACGTTGGACGCCATCGAGTTCAAACTGCCGGAAAACCTTGGCGATAGCTTAAAAATATTCGCCGTGCGCGCCTCCCAGAAGGGGCTGGAGCTCGCTTGTTCCCTGTCGCCACAGGTGCCCGAGTACGTGATCGGGGATCCTGGCAGGCTTCGCCAGATCATCCTCAACTTGGTGGGCAACGCCGTTAAATTCACGGAGAAAGGCGAGGTGGTGGTCCAGGTCGAGGTGGATTCTCAGAGCGCAGACCATGCAACCCTGCACTTTGCCGTTCGCGACACCGGAATCGGCATCCCTCCCGAGAAACAACAGATCATTTTTGGGCCCTTTGAACAGGCAGATGCCTCAACTACTCGCCGTTACGGAGGCACCGGACTGGGCTTGGCCATTACCTCGCACCTGGTGAAGTTGATGGGAGGGCGAATCTGGTTGGAAAGCGCTCCGGGCCAAGGTAGCACCTTCCACTTTACCGGACGGTTCGGCTTGGGGCACAGCGCCGGCGCAGCGCGTTGGGCGGAATTTGCCCTCCTCAGAAACCTCCCGGCCTTAGTGGTGGACGATAACTCCACCAACCGCCACATCCTGGTGGAGGTGTTGAGGCGCTGGAAGATGATCCCCACCGAGGCGGATGGAGGGCAGCGCGCGCTGGACCTGCTGGAGCAAAGCAAGCGAACCCGCAACCCCTATGCGGTTATTCTCCTCGATTCTCAATTGCCGGATTTGGATGGATTCACCGTGGCCGAATTCGTCAAGCGCGACCAGGAGCTTGCCGGGGCGGTGATCCTGATGCTGACTTCGGGAGGCCGGCCTGGAGACGCGGCACGCTGCCGGCAGTTGGGCATCGCGGCTTATCTGATGAAGCCGGTGAAGCAGTCCGAGATCTTAGAGGCAATGCTCCTGGCGTTGGGGGCGCCATCGGGAGCGCCTTCCCAGCCGCTCGTCACGCGACATTCCCTGCGGGAAGAGGGGAGGAAGTTGCGCATTTTGCTGGCGGAAGACAACCCCGTGAACCAGGCGTTGGTCATGCGTCTTCTGGAAAAACGGGGGCATACGGTCGAGGTCGTGGGGAATGGAAAGAAGGCGTTGGAAGCGTTGGAAAGAGCGTCCACAACCCGCTTCGACTTGATCCTGATGGACATGATGATGCCGGAGATGGATGGAGAGGAGTGCCTCGCGCGGATCCGGGCCAAAGAGAATGGCTCCGCTTCCCGGATCCCTATTATCGCCTTGACGGCCCACGCCATGAAGGGGGACCGCGAGCGCATCCTGGCCATGGGAGTGGATGGTTATCTCCCTAAGCCCGTCCGGGCACAACAGCTCTTTGAAACCATGGAGGGGCTCCTCCAGATACCTGCGGGGCCCGTGGCCAGCCAGCCTCCGGACAACCACCAAGAGAATGTGCTCGACCGGCATCAAGTGTTGGCACGTTTCGAAGGGGACGAGTCGTCGCTCGGAAATCTGATCAGTACCTTCCTGAACGATTGCCCCAAGTTGGTTGCCGCCGCCCAGGACGCTGCGGCGCGCCTGGACAGGGTGGAGCTCCAGCGCGCCATTCAGGTTTTGAGAAACCATCTCGCCATTTTTTCGGCGCGAGCGGCCTGTGAAGCCGCAGATCTGGCGGAGCTGGCCGGGCGCGCACAAAGTCTAGAGCATGTCGGCGAGGCTTTGGCGCACCTGGAAGAGGAGCTTGAGCGCCTCCAGCCGGCCCTGGCCAATCTGGGAAAAGAGGTAACCCCATGATCGTTCTCATCGCCGAAGATGATTCCATTTCCCGCCGCATGCTGGAGGCGTTCCTCGTGAAATGGGGTTATGAGGTTAGAGTGGCCACGGAGGGAGATGCGGCTTGGGAAATCCTGCAAGGGAACGATTCCCCTCGGCTGGCTATCCTCGATTGGATGATGCCGGGTAGAGACGGCATCGACATCTGCCGGAGCGTCCGGCAGCGCAAGGGTCGGCCTTACGTCTATATCCTCTTGCTGACAGCCCGGGGCCAGAAGGAAGACATCGTAGAGGGTTTGGAGGCGGGCGCCGACGATTACGTTACCAAGCCTTTCGATCCTTTTGAACTGCGCGCGCGCCTGCGGGCTGGTCGACGCATCGTGGAACTTCAGGAACAACTCCTTCAGGCGCGCGAGGCCTTGCGCGTCCAAGCCAGCCGCGACCCCCTAACGGATCTTTGGAACCATGGAACCATTCTCGCCATCTTGCGGAAGGAAGTAGCGCGCGCTTCCCGCACCCAAAGTCCCTTCGCCGTCGCTATCGCCGACCTGGATCGATTCAAAGCCATTAACGACACCTATGGCCACACGGCGGGTGACACTGTCCTGCGGGAGGCCGCGCGCCGTCTGCGGGCCGCCACGAGATCGTACGATTCCCTGGGGCGTTACGGAGGAGATGAGTTCCTCGCCGTAGTCCCCGGATGCGACCCGGCAACCGCCGCTCGCTTTGCCGAGAGCTATCGCGCCCGCATCGACCGCAAAGCCATCGAAACGCCGGAGGGCTTGATTGCTGTCACCCTCAGCCTCGGCGTGGTGGCCCTCGACGACCTCCGCGATGTGAAGTCTGACACGCTCATCCGCGTCGCCGATGCTGCCCTTTATCGCGCCAAGATCGCGGGTCGGAACCGCGTGGCGTTGGCTACCGCCCAAGACGTTGAGAAAGAGGTGTCAAAGCATCTCCCGGAATATGCGCAGCAGGGGCCCGACGAGTCTCTTCCCAACCTGCCTACGCTCCATCCACAGCTTGGACAAGACTGAGTGTAATCGCGCTGGCAGGCCACACCACAACACCCTCGGGGGTTTTCCTTTTACTGAGAAGCGGCCCCTTCGACACTTTGAACGCCGCCAGCGCTCTCCCTTGCCGGCGGTAATACCACTTTCTTTTCTTACCAGAACGCTGTACTCTCTCGCCACCCGATGCGGTTGCTTTCGCTCGCGAGGAACTTATAAGAAAAACCAATGGCCCCATAGGGGTCGCTTGGAAAATTTAGAGATTATTTATATAAATCTCACACACAGCAATATATGTATTTATGAGCAGAATGGAGGAGAACTGATGCAACGCATAGTTTCGCGACTGATGCTGGGCTTGATACTCGTTTGCAGCCTGTTGGTCCCTGCAGGTTTTGCCCAGGCGCCTCCGACCGCTGGGGCGGCGGCCGCGCCGCAAGTTCAGGCCCAGATTGCCACACTCGAACAGCACGTGGCAGATGCCCGCAGCGCCGGGGATAACGCCTGGATGCTGGTGTGCGCCGCCCTGGTTCTGATGATGACGGGCCCCGGCCTGGCGCTTTTTTATTCAGGATTGGTGCGGAAGAAGAACGTACTGGCCACCATGATGCAGAGCTTTATTCTCATGGGGCTGGTTACAGTCCTGTGGGCATTTTTCGGTTACAGCCTGGTCTTCCATGAAGGCAATCGGTTCATCGGCGGCCTCGGTTACCTGTTCCTGCACGGAGTGGGCGCCGCTCCCGACCCGGATTATGCGGCAACGATCCCCCAGCAGACCTTCATGGTGTATCAGCTCATGTTCGCCATCATCACACCGGCCTTGATTACCGGCGCGTTTGCAGAGCGCATGAAATTCAAAGCCATGCTCCTCTTCATGGTGCTCTGGACCATCATCGTTTATGATCCCATGGCGCATATGGTTTGGGGCAAAGGCGGCCTGCTGAACGCCTCCTTGGGCGGGGCGATTCCCACCTTGGATTTCGCGGGCGGCACGGTGGTGCATGTAACCTCCGGTGTATCCGCGCTGGTGTGCGCGTTGTATCTGGGGAAACGTCTGGGCTTCCCGAAGGAACCGATGCCCCCGCACAGCGTGGTGCTGAGTGTCATCGGCGCATGCTTGCTTTGGGTGGGATGGTTCGGCTTCAACGCCGGCAGCGCTTTGGCGGCGGGGAGTCTGGCTACCAGCGCTTTCGTGGCCACGCACTTCGGCGCGGCCGCGGCGGCGCTGGGCTGGGCAGCAGCGGAGTGGTTTGTCAGTGGCAAGGCCAGCGTCCTGGGCGCAATCTCCGGCGCCGTCGCCGGTCTTGTGGCCATCACGCCCGCCGCCGGCTTCGTGGGGCCGATGTCCGCCCTGGCGATCGGCGCCATCGCGGGCGTGGTCTGCTACCTGATGGTCACGCGAGTCAAAAGCAAGTTCGGTTATGATGATTCGCTGGACGTTTTTGGGGTCCACGGCGCGGGGGGCACCCTGGGTGCGCTCCTGACCGGTGTCTTTGCAGTCAAGGCAATCAACCCGATCTTTAAGGACGCGCAGGGGACGGCAACCGCCGTCGGGCTGATCGATGGCCACCCGTCTCAGGTGCTCAACCAGTGCGTGGGAGTCGCGTTCGCGTGGGTGTTGGGCGTGGTCGGCACGCTGGTGATCCTCAAGGTTGTGGATTGGGCCGTCGGCCTGCGCGTCACCGAGGAGCAGGAAGTCCAAGGCCTGGATTTGTCTCAACACGGGGAAGAAGGTTACAATCTGGAAGCATAAGGGGTAGCTATCAGCTCTTAGCCCTCAGCTAAGGACCTGGCTGACCTCTAAGCTGATAGCTGAAGGCTGATTGCTGAGAGCTTAAAAAGGATAATTTGCTATGAAAAAAATCGAAGCCATCGTGCAGCCCTCGCGATTCGATGCGGTAAAGAGTGCGCTCCAGGAGGTTGGGGTGGAAGGCATGACGGTCTCCGAAGTGCGCGGTCACGGCCGGCAAAAAGGGCACACCGAAGTCTACCGGGGCAGCGAGTACACCGTGGATCTTCTGCCCAAGATTAAAGTGGAGATGGTGGTTTCCGAGACACTTGCGGTTTCGGCTGTGCAAGCCATTTTGCGGGCAGCCAAGACCGGAAAGATCGGTGACGGCAAGATCTTCGTGACCACCGTGGATGAGGCCATCCGCATTCGGAACGAAGATCGCGGTGAGGCGGCGTTGTAACCGGGGAGTTGAAAGGGTGAAGGGTAAAGGGTAAAGGCTAAAACACCAACCCCTTCTTACTCTTTACACTTTACCCTTTAGACTTTACCCTTTCGGCGGCTTATGTCGTTACCTCCAACCCCCGCTGCTGGCCCCCTCACCCTTTCCATCCTGGCGGATTATTACGCTGCCGAGTCCCAGCGAATTCAACAGAGCTTCGAAACGACGAATGAGGGGCTCGCCGTTTTGCGTGCGCGGTCGGACCTGGTGGACGCCCTCGTGGTCCGGCTCTACCAAGAGTTCATCTCAGCAGACCCGCAAGAGCCCCGCCACGTTTGTTTGCTGGCCTTGGGCGGATATGGCCGGAGGGAACTCTTTCCGCATTCGGACATTGACCTGCTTTTCCTGACCGAGGATGGCAACGCGCAATCAACCTACCGCGAAGCCATTGCCACCTTTCTGCGCATGCTTTGGGACCTGCGAATGCGCGTGGGAAACAGCACGCACACGTTGGCGGAGTGCGGCCGCCTCTATCGCGACAATCTGGAATTCAACGTATCTTTGTTGGACCTGCGGTTCTTGGCGGGAGACCCGGACCTTTACACACGTCTCCGGAGCTCGGTCGTCCCCCACATGGTGGCGCGGGACCGCCAGGACTTGGTGCGCAATCTGGTGGAACTGACGGGCCAGCGCCATGCGAAGCATGGCAACACGATTTTCCATCTGGAGCCCAATCTCAAAGATGCGCCCGGCTGCCTGCGTGACTTTCACGTTTGCCGATGGCTTGCCCGCATCGAGGAGCTGGAAAAAACCAGAGGGTGGACGCCGCCGGAAATGCTATGGCCGGACCGGGATCGCCCCGCGGCCCAGCGGGCTTTTGGTTTTCTCGCGGATGCCCGTTGCTTCCTTCACTATCATTATGGAAGAGATGATAACCAGTTGAGTTACGACGCTCAGGCGCGAGCCGCTGCCCGTGGCGTTGGATTGAAGCGGACGGAAAGACCGGCTCCGGCGAATTGGATGCGCATCTATTTCCGGCAGGCGCGGGTAATCGACCAACTGACGGCCGAACTCATGGAGGAATCCGCCCCCGCGCGGTCCGGCCTTTACGCGCTTTATCAGGACTGGCGATCGCGCCTGTCGAACGCCGATTTTTCGGTCGTCCGGGGCCGGATCTTTGCCCGCCACCCCACTGCCTTTGCCGGCGATTCCCTCCTGCTTTTACGCCTGTTTGAGATGGTGGCCCGGCACGGGCTCCCGCTGAGCCGTGAAACCGAAAAGCTGGTGGAATCGGAGCTCGCGCGAGCCGACGCCGGGATGCTCCGTCCGCCGCAGCTCTGGCAGCATTTCAGGCGCATCCTGGTTCAGCCTTACACCGCTGAGGCGCTGCGCAACATGCACCGCTTGGGCTTGCTCACCCGCTTGTTTCCCGAATTCCAAGCGATTGATTCCCTCGTGATCCGGGACTTCTACCACCGTTACACGGTCGATGAGCACTCCTTCATGACGTTGGAAAACCTCCATCGGCTTCTCAGGGAAAAAACCAAGTCCACACCCCGGGAGACGTCGGGAGCCGAACGGGCTGGGGAGAGCAAATTCGGAGAGATCCTTTCGGAAATTGAGCAACCGGAGCTTCTCTATCTCACGCTCCTCTTTCACGATGTCGGCAAGGGGTTTCCCGAACTGGACGATCACATTCAAGGAAGCTTGCAAGCGGTGGAAGGAATTCAGGCGCGCCTGGGAATCTCGGAAGAGGATTGGCAAACGGTTCGGTTCCTCATCGCCAGCCACTTGGAAATGTCCGCCGCGTCCCAGCGGCGGGATGTCTTTGACCCGGAAACGGTGCGCGACTTTGCAAAAGTCGTGGTCACCATGGAACGCCTGAAGATGCTTTGCCTGCTCACTTACGCCGACATCTGCGCCGTCAATCCTGAAGCCATGACGCCGTGGAAGGCCGAACTCTTGTGGCAGCTTTACGCCGCGACCGCCAATTACTTGACGCGGAGTGTGGATGATGAAAGGTTACGCGTCACCGGAGCATCCTCGGAGGAAATAGAAAAAATTCTGGCGGTGCTGGGTACTCCCGCCAGCGCTGAGGACTTGCACTTTTTCCTGGAAGGATTCCCGCGGCGTTACATTGCCACCCACACCCCGGAGCAAATCGCCGGACACCTTGGACTAGCTCGTCGATTGGCGAGCAAACCGATCGGGGTGGAGCTCCAGCCGCGCAACGATCATTTTGAGCTGACCGTCGTCACCGCCGACCGGCCTTATCTGTTTGCTTCCATCACCGGAACTCTTGCCGCCTGGGGAATGAGCATCGTCAAGGCCGATGCTTTCGCCAATGCCGCCGGCATCATTCTGGATACCTTCACGTTCATTGATCTTCACCGCACTCTCGAGCTCAATCCTTCGGAAGGAGATCGGTTCAAGAAGAACCTGATCGAGGTTCTTAAGGGGAAAGTGGAATTGGAAAAACTCCTCAGTGGCAGGGCTCGCGCGGAAGCGGCAGCGCAACCCAAGATCGAGGTCGCCACGCGCGTGCGGTTTGACAGCCAGAGCTCCTCTCACAGCACGCTTCTCGAACTTGTCGCCCAGGACCGACCGGGGCTGCTCTTTGACGTCAGCTCGGTGCTTGCCGATCAGGGTTGTAATATCGAAGTCGCGCTGATTGACACCCAAGGACAACGCGCCATTGACGTGTTCTACCTGACCTGCCGTGGCGCCAAGCTCGATCCCATGACGCAAGAAGTCGTGGGCAACGCTTTGCGGCAGCGGTTGTAATCGGCAGGATTGACCTGAATATTCCAAGCTAACAGCAGGATCTCTTCGCTCGTCACGCGTTAGGGCTTTTGACCGGCTTCACTTCAAACAGGCTGCGAGGATGCTGGCGAACAATGCGCTCCAATCCATACAGGGCTTGCTCCGAACCTTCTTCCTTGAGCTGTTGGAAAGACCGGGTGTTGGTGCTGGAGCAGCGAGGGCAGGGGAACATCATGCGTCCCATAAAATCCTCACCCGGAGTATCTTGAAAGAAGAGTGAACGCAACGGGTCATGGTTCGTTTGCATCAGACACGCGTGGCAAATGAACCAATACTTCCGGTTGATTCTCTTCAAGTAACTCAAGACACGCATGAAATATGTTCTCCAAGCCCTTCTCTGATTTTCTCCGCATGGGGAATTCTTCAAGACATGTTCGGGTACGCCTTCACACCGGCTTGAGCCCGAGGCCGGGACGATCCGGGAGCAAAAGTTTCCCATTCTTGACCTGCACTCCTGAGAAGGGATCATTGGCGATCAGAAGATTTCCGTCCAAGTCGGCGTAATCAACCAGGGGCGATAGGTGAGCTGCGGCCGTGACGCTCACGGAACTCGAGATCATGCAGCCCAGCATGGTCCTGAGCCCTAATGCGCGCGCCATTTGCAGCATCTTGAAGGCTTCCAAGATTCCACCCGACTTATCCAGCTTGACGTTCACGCCGTCGAAAATGCCCACGAGCCTGGGAATATCGCTTGCATGCTGGCACGCCTCGTCGGCAATCAATGGCAAGTGCACGCGTTCCCGCACCCAACGTGTCTCCTCCAGCATGTCGGCGGGCATGGGCTGCTCGACGAATTCCACTCCTTGTCCTGCCAGCCAGTTAATTTTTCGTACGGCCTCTTCTTTGTCCTTCCAGCCTTCGTTGGCGTCCACGCGCAGAGGTTTGTTCGTGACACTGCGCACGGCCGCGATGGTGGCTTCATCGGTGTCGAGGCCCACTTTGATTTTGAGGACGGGAAAAGGCTCAGCTTCACGAACCTTTTGGCGGGTGATTTCCGGAGTATCAATCCCGATGGAAAAAGTGGTGATAGGAGCATCCTTGGGATCAAGGCCGAAGTAGCGGTACAGCGGCACCCCCAACTTTTGTCCGACCCAATCCATCAGGGCGATGTCGAGAGCGGCTTTGGCGGCGTATTGTCCCGGCACGCGATGAAAAATCTCCATGAGGAGTTTCTGGAATTGCCAGGGGTCGGCGCCGGTCATCAAATCCTGCACGGATTGGGCCGCCCGCTGCGCGTCTACGGCGTTCTCGTGGTAACGGACGATGGGCGCTCCTTCCCCGTGGCCGGTCACGCCGTCGCGAATATACCGCACGTGGAGCGTGTCACGGTACGCACTCGATGACATTGTGGTGGTCCAAGTGTGGCGAAGATTCAGACGAACAATTTCCGTCTCAAACAGTTGCGTGGATAGGCTGGGGGCGGCCTGCGGAGCGCTCATCCGGCCCAGCGCCCGCGCCGGAGCCTCCCAGCCCTTCACGACAGCAGCCGATCCCAAGGTTTTCATCAAGTCGCGCCGGTTCATTTCAACCTCCTGCATGCAACAAGTAGTTTGGTCCAATGCGGATCGGCGAGGCGGCTGATCTGCACCCCGGGATGCTCGTGCGTCGAGTCGTGGATGAATTTTCCGTGGCCGATGAACATCCCGGTGTGAGTGATCTTCTGTGGCGACTCGCCGAAGAAAAGCAAATCACCCACGTGCAGTTTGTCGCGTTTCACCGGCACAACACCTGCCCATGCCGCCTGCATGTCGGCGTCGCGCGGCATCACGATCCCACGGCGGCCCACCAGCATTTGCGTGAAGCCCGAACAATCGAATCCGAAGCTGGAAGTCCCGCCCCACAGGTAAGTGAGGCCGAGGAAGCGCTTGGCGAGCTCGATCGTTTCCTTAATGCTGAGCGGCCTGGGGTTCAAATTGACATCGCCGCGCTGAATCCAGGCGGAGCTCCCATCCGGAAGTCGAACCTCCATCCAGCGGCCGCCGCCGTTCTCGGGCTCAGCGACCACCTCCAGACGCGCCGCGAACGGGAGCGTCAGCACTGGTTGATGCTTCGTCACGTTGGGTTCGCGGTAGACATTTGCAAATAGGTTTTCCACTTGCGCAACTGTTCCTGTGGAAGCGTACGCGTGATCGGCCGCGTCGTAGCGACGCAGCGCCGCAAGCAGCATCCAGCCGGTGTAGTCGTCTGCCGTGCGCACCTTTGCCCAAGCGGGCTGCTCTTCCACCAGAACGACGCTGGCGCCGCAGATCGCTTGTGACACCACGTCGGCGTCCTGACTCGGGGCGGAATACATGTTGGCGACGGGCTTGACCACAACCGCACCTTGGGAAGGTGGGATCATCAATGCGAAGGCCAGCAACAAGCTCATGAAAATACTCCTCGCACAACCTCACGGCTTGGCGCGCCGCAAGCTCGTGAGGCTTGCCTTCAGGGCCACGTTACTTGTAAGAAATGACGCGCCCATAGGAACTCGACCGGCCCAGGCGGTTGAAGTAGTCATACGCCAGCCGCGCAACTTCTTCGACGGCGTGCTCGCCCTCATTGTCTCGGGCGACGTAGGTGGTGGAGACCGACATGATGAACGGATGACCTGGAATGTCGATCAAGCCTGTGTCGCAACGCACGCCTTCCAGGGCCCCGGGCTTATCCGCGACGGAAACATCCTCAGGGAGAGCTTTGTGGAATTCGCTGTCCTTGGGCAGCCTGAGGAGGTCAAAGTATTCCTTGGTGCGCGCTGCATCAAGCGCCTGGCCGGCATTGACTTTTTCCAGGAGTGTCAGCATCTCGCGCGGCGTGGAAACGTTTTCGTTCCCCTTCTTGGCGGCCTCCAGGTCAATCATATGACGCCGCAGTTTGGTCTCTTTCAGCCCCAGGCGAATAACCCCGGCGTTGATACTGCCCATTCCCAGCCGGTCGATGAGGATATTCGTCGCCGTATTGTCGCTCAGCACCACCATGAAGATGGCAAGGTCGCGCAGTGTCAAGGTAACTGTGCCGTCCCCCAGCATGGTTAGAATCGGTTCCGTGTCTCCGACGGTCATCTCACTGCGCCGCAACGTATGCTTCTCGTCGAGCGACAGCTTTCCCTCCTCCGCCTGGTGCATCAACTCCAAGAGGACCGTCAGTTTGATGGAACTCGCCTGAGGAAAGACCGTGTCCGGCAGGCGCAGAAATGTCTCGCCGGTCGATAGGTCCTTGATCGCATAGCCCATCACCCCGTCCAGATGATCAGCAACGTTCGCCAGGCGCGTTTCGAGTTTTGCATGCAGGGCCGATGGGAGCGTCTCCTGTGCGCGCAGTGCCGCGCCGGCAGTCAGTACAATCGGCAGAAGGGCCAAAGCCCCGGACGAAACATGAACCTTTGCCATTTTGCTCCTCGCGGACGGTGGCGGCTATTGCAGGGACGTCATTTCGCGCACCCATGATAGATCATAACACCGCAAATCACCTAGACACCAAGGCGCCAAAAGAGCTTGGCGTCTCGGTGATGAATCGGCGCGGACAGTTGCTTAAGCGAGGAGCTTCTTTACGACGTTTCCGGAAATATCCGTGAGCCGGAAATCCCGGCCTTGGAATTTGTATGTCAGTTTGGTGTGATCCATGCCCATAAGGTAGAGGATGGTGGCGTGCAGGTCGTGGATGTCAATGGGATCTTCGACGACGTTGTAACCCAGCTCGTCAGTCTTTCCGAGAGTCATGCCGGGCTTGATGCCTCCCCCGGCCATCCACATCGTGAAAGCGCGGGGGTGGTGATCGCGCCCGAGAAATTTCGATTTGTCGCGCGCTTCATTCATGGGCGTGCGCCCGAATTCTCCCCCCCAGACCACCAGCGTGGAATCGAGCAGGCCGCGCTGCTTCAGGTCCTTCACCAGGGCGGCTGCCGCCTGGTCGGTTTCCTGGCATAGTCGCGGCAGCCCGTGTACGATGTCCTCACGGGCGGTGGTGCCGTGGGTGTCCCAGCCGCGATGATAAAGCTGCACGAAGCGGACACCGCGCTCCACCAACCGCCGCGCGAGCAGGCAGTTGTTGGCAAAAGATTTCTTGCCGGGTTCCGTACCATACATCATGTGGATTGACTCGGGCTCCTTCGAAATATCCGCCAGTTCCGGAACACTGGTCTGCATCTTATAAGCCATTTCGTAAGAATTGATGCGCGTGGCAATTTCCGGATCGCCCGCGGTTTTCAAATTCATCTCGTTGAGATCTTTCAAAACATCCAGCGAGCCGCGCCGTTGTTCGGCGGAAATGCCCTCGGGATTGGTGAGGTACAGCACCGGGTCGCCTTGCGAGCGGAATTCAACGCCCTGATAAACCGTGGGGAGAAATCCGCTTCCCCAACAGGACTTGCCGCCGTCCGGCTGATTTTGACCGGAGAGCAGCACTACAAAGCCGGGCAGGTCGGCGCACTCACTTCCCAGGCCGTAGGTGAGCCACGCGCCCATGCTGGGGCGGCCGATGATTTGGAAGCCGCAGTTCATGTAGATCTGAGCCGGGGCGTGGTTGAATTGCGTGGTGCTGATCGATTTCACAATCGCAATGTCATCGGCGATTTCCTGCAGGTGAGGAAGAATTTCGGAAATTTCCGCCCCGCATTTGCCGCTCTTGGGGAATTTGTAGGGCGAACCAAGCAGGCGCGGCACGCCTTTGATGAAGGCGAATCGCTGGCCCTTCATAAACTCCTGGGGAATGAACTCGCCGTTATACTGCTGCAGCTTGGGTTTGAAGTCGAGCATGTCAAGGTGCGAAGGCGCCCCCGCCATGAAGAGATAGATAACGCTCTTGGCCTTGGCGGGAAACATGGGCGGTTTGGGAGCCAGGGGATTAGGCCCGGCCACGGCCAAAGCAGGCGGCACCGCTCCCGCTGCCAGGAGGTCGCGGCGCAGCAGGAGAGAGAGCGCGCTGGCGCCGAGGCCGATTCCCGCTTGCTTAAAAAAATATCGTCGCGTCAGAGCCTTCAACAGCTCTTCCCGGTTTTGCGGAGGTGTGATGCTCATCGGTTACTCCTCGGTTAGCGCCTCATCCAAGTTCAGCAGGACGTTGGAAACCATCGTCCACGCCGCGGCCTCCGGCAGATTTGCGGGTGGGCCGGTAAATCCCTTGGCGACCAGACCGGCGGCCTTCGTGTCTTTTTGAAAGTACGCGACCTCATCACGGTAATACGCGAGGATGCGGTTCAGTTCCGGTGCAGTCGGGCGCCGGGTCAAGCAACGCCGGAATCCGTAAGTGGCGCGGGCCGTGGCGTCCGGTCCCCCCTCTTGCAGAATCTTCCGGCCCAGGGCCTGTGCTGCCACAAAAAACGCGGGGTCATTGAGAGTGGTCAAGGCCTGGAGCGGCGTGTTGGTGCGCACGCGCCGCACGGTGCAAAATTCCCGCGTGGGCGCATCGAAATTGGTCCAACTGGGGTAAGGTGAAGTGCGCCGGATGAAGGTGTAGAGAGAACGGCTGTACTGATCCTCGCCCTTGCTTTCCTCCCACTTATCATCATTGTAAGGCCGGTCCCACACGCCCGCGGGCTGGTAGGGGAAAACGCTGGGGCCGCCAATCTTTGGGCTGAGCAAGCCGCTCGCCGCCAGCGCTGAGTCGCGGACCATCTCCGCGGGCACGTGGAACCGCGGGCCCCGCGCCAGCAGCAGATTGTAGGGATCCTTTTCCTCGAGCTCCGGCGTGGCGTTGGAGGATTGACGGTAAGTGGCGGAGGTCACGATCAGCCGCAGCATCTTCTTCATGCTCCAGCCGTCGCGCATGAATTCCGTCGCCAGCCAATCCAGCAATAGCGGGTGGGTGGGAGGCGCGCCCTGCGTTCCGAAATCTTCGCTGGTCTCCACAATGCCGCGGCCAAACAACTGCTCCCAGTAGCGATTTACCGTGACGCGCGCGGTCAGCGGGTTGTCATCGGATACCAACCAGTTGGCCAGGCCCAGACGGTTGGGCATTTGATCGTCGGGCAGAGGATTGAGGATGAAAGGAACTCCTGCGCACACCTTGTCAGCCACGCTCAGGAAAGAGCCGCGAATATGGACGTTCGTGCAGGGCCGCTCGAACGAATTCTTTTCGCCCATCACCAGAGTGGTAGCAATGCCCAACTGGGAATCCGCTTTTTCCAGCTCCTTCTTTTTGTCGCGCACGGAGTCCAGCAGCGGGGCGATGACCCGATAAGCGGCCGCCAGGTCCGCGGCCTGTTTTTCCGTGCGCTGGGCAGCGGGAAAGTCCAGGACATTGCGAAGTTTCGCGGGGAGGGTGACCACCACGCGGGGATTTGCCATGGTGGTGACAGAAATTCGGAAGCGGCCGATGGCACACTTGGTAAAAGCCATATCGTGCTTCAGGCGGATGGTCAGCACGGTGCCGCCGGCGAATCCAAACGGCTTGTCGGGAATGAGAATCCCCCGCCGGGTGGCTACTGACTTGTCGTCAGACGTATCTACGCCCCAACCTTTAGGCCGCGGCTTGTCGTTCACCAGATTGTCGAACTTGTAGCTGGACTGTTCCTCGTCGGCCGCCGCCTCTTTGAAGACGATCTTCTGCGGGGTTGCCAGATTTGCTACCGGTGCGGCTTGCACCTCGAAGTCACTCAAAAAGAAATTCCCATCAGGGTCGCGGCCCGGCCCACCGGCGGGCAGGCTGGGATCGCTCATCACTTCCAGCCGCATGCCCGTTATCGCCACGAGTTGCGTGCTGGCCGAAATTTCGTAGGCATCGGCATCGGGATTTTTTCCGCCCGCCAAAATCGATCCATCGGGCAGAAGTTTGAGGGTGGCGCCACCCTGCGACACGAAGTGACTGGGTTCGAGAACGGTCCATCTTCCCTCTGCCGTTTTGATGTCCTGTTCCCATTGTGCTTGCGCGGCGGCCAGCGCCGGTGTGGGCGTATCCAGCACGGTCTGGAGACTCGCGATTTCCTCGCGCAATTTCTTGCTCTTGGCGGCTTGTTCGGGGGTAGGAAGCTCGATATCGGGTTCGCGCGCGTAAATATAGCGGCCGACATCATACTTCTCACCGGCAAAGAAGGCCAAAAAACGGTAGTAATCTTTCTGCGTGAAGGGATCGAACTTGTGATTGTGGCATTCGGCACATGCCAGGGTGCTTCCCAGCCAAACGGTAGCGGTAGTATTTACCCGGTCCACTTGCGTGTACCAGTAGTACTCTTCCGGATCGACGCCACCTTCCATGTTGGTCATGGTGTTGCGATTGAAACCGCTGGCGATTATCTGTTCCGTCGTTGGTTGCGGCAACATGTCGCCGGCGATTTGCTCGATGGTGAACTCACGGAAAGACATGTCTTCATTGAAAGCGTTAATAACCCAGTCGCGGTACTTCCACATCGTCCGCCGCATATCCTTTTCGTAGCCATGGGTGTCAGCGTAGCGCGCCAAGTCGAGCCAAGGCGCCGCCCAGCGCTCTCCAAAGTGTGGAGAGGCGAGCAGGCGGTCCACCACCTTTTCATACGCCTGAGGATCGTGGTCGGCCAGGAACGCATCTACTTCCTCCGGGGTGGGCGGGAGGCCGATCAGATCGAGCGACACGCGGCGGATCAACGATTCCTTGCTGGCTTCCGAAGAGGGCTTGAGGCCTTCCGTTTCCAGCCGCGCGAGAACGAAGTTATCAATAGGATTCCGGCACCAAGCGTTGTTTCTCACCTTCGGCGCATCAGGCCGCACGGGCTTGACGTAAGCCCAATGCTTGACCGGATTCGCAGCGGCCACGAGTGCCGCGGAATCGGGGCCGCGCGCCCCCTGGTCAATCCACTTGCGGATCAGTTCCACGTCATCAGCAGGGAGCGGCGGGCCCCCGTAAGGCATCTTCGGACGTTCGAGCCCTAAGATGCGCCGCACCAAGCGGCTCTTCTCGCTGTCGCCCGGAATCACCACGCTGCCATTCGCGCTACCCTTCAAAATTGCTGCCAGCGAATCCAACCGCAGCCCGTTTTGTTGAAGCTCGGGCCCATGACATGAGGTGCAACGCGCGGCGAGAATAGGGCGTATCTCCGCGGCGAAAATTCCTAACTCGTCCTCATGCGCATGAGCTGCAACGGGCGCGACTTGCGTCAGCGCGGATTCCTTGGGAATCACGAAAGAGTTCTGATCGATCCAGGCACGAATCAATTTGATTTGACTCGCCGGAAGCGGATCGGCGCCCACCGGCATCCGGGCCTCTTCTCCAACACCCAGCAGGCGCTTCACCAAGGGGCTCTTCTCGCTGTCGCCGGGAATGACAACCTTGCCGGATTCGCCACCCTTCAGCGTGGCAACTTCGCTGTCCAGGCGCAGCCCGCCCTGCGGCTTCTCGCTGCCGTGGCAGGCGATGCAGCTCTTTTGAAAGATGGGGGCAATGTCGTGCGCAAAGGTGATCTTGGCGCGAGGTTTATGGGCAGTGCCCTGGGATTGGGCGGTGATTTGCACCGCGCCTGTTGCCAGAGCCACGAGAAGAAAGCAGAGGCCGCCCGCCAGCAGCGGAGGCTGGATCCTTGTGTGCCCGGGTTGGGAAGGAAGCTTCATGGAGCCTGGATGTTTGCCCGAAGGCTGGTTCTGTTATTTGCGCGCGCCGGAAAAGTCGCGGAAGCGGAAGCCCTGCAAGCGAAACTAAAATATACCGCCACGTTGGGAGAGGATGCAACCAAATCCTTGGGGCTCGCGGCCCTCTCTTTCACAGTGTGGAATTTGTAGTCCAAAACTCTACCGTACCCCACAGGTTGAGGTACCCATGGAAAAAAACCAGGACAAGGGGTCCACATCTACAAACCACGTTGCGATTTCAGGAAAGAGGAATTACACTTTGCGGATATGAGTGAAGAAAGAAGGCGAGTTCCCCGCTACTCAGCTCACATAAAGGCCAGCATCAAATTGCCGGGGGAGAACACTACCCTCGCAGTGATGGTGGAAGACTTGTGCGTCCTCGGATGCTTGCTGGAGAGTGCCCCAACCCTGGAGATTCAGCAAGAGTGCGATTTTGCCCTGACATGGAAAGACCGCGAATTCAAGACTTCCGCAGTGGTCGCCTGGAGGGGTGAGCAGGGCCAAGTGGGATTGGAATTCCGCAACACTGAGCCGGCGAACAAGCAATTGCTGCGGGAAGCCTGCGCCGATTTTCTGATGAAACCGCTTGTGCGGCTGTCGAAGGATCACCGATAGCCTGAATCAAGCAGCACGACTCGTGCCTCCGCCGGTGGGGATCAATGAGGGCTGCGGGACCCGCCCCTGGTTCCGAGGAGGGCAACGATGCAGCGTTCATTCTCGTGGCTGCGCACCATGTTGCTCCTCATTCCGGCGGTGGTGCTGCTGGAGGCCCTTGCAGAGGGGACGCCTCCGCGGATAATTCCACGAATTACCTTCTCAGCCAGGACGCGCTGAACGAAACGCTGAGCGCGTCGACCGACCTTCGCGCCAAGAATCTTCCCATCAAAATTGACGGCGGCAACCGCTCCCCAACAAAAAAGGCCGCCAGCGAGGGCGGCCCTTTTCGATACTGTTGGGACCACGGAGTTAGACTGCGACCTTCTCCTCTTCCGGTTTCGCGGCAGCGGCAATCTGCACGAGGTCGGACTTGGGTTTCTGAAGGACAATTTCCTCATACACCTTCCGGACTTGAGCGGCCTGCTCTGCTTCCCACGCTGCCTTGCGGCGAGCCTTATCTTCTTCCGCGGCGGTGAGGGGTACGTCGTGTTCGAGGGTGCGAACACGGGCGGCGTCCTCGGCATTCACCGTGAGAGAGTGCTGCGTGGTGTCAAGTTCCACGCTCTTGCCCTTGGCATAGATCGCGTGCTTGCCGTGGGTTTTGTACCACTCCGCCACGCTGGCGTTTTTGTACATGTTCTCGATGATTTTCCGCCAGCCAATACCCGTGTTGTACGCGCAGAAGGAGATTTCTCCCAGTTGGGTCGCATAGGGAATGATGCACATTTCGGTGCGGCGGAAGTCGTAGTTGAAGAGATCCTGGAACCACATGCCGGCGATGAAGAGCAGATTCCACGGATCGGAGCGGCGCTTCAAGGCGTCTTCCAGCGTGCGGTTCGGATCGGAAGCGCCATATTTCTCCCGCGTCTTCTTTTCCCCTGAGAGCGCGAACGACTTGTCAAATTTCTTGATCAGATCCATCAGCGCCAAACTCTTGGGCGCCTTAAAGGGCTTATAGTTTTTCAAGATCCCCATGGCCAACATGAAATTCGAGAACTTTTTCCCCCGGCCCGCGTCGGTGATCTTCTGAATATCCTTCACCAGTCCGGGGACGTTCAGAAATTCTGGTACCGGCGCCCATTCCTTGGTTTCCTTGTTGATCATGAGCGCCGTACCCACGCCGCAGTTCGGGTGGCATCCGCAACTGACCATGCCCCATTGCGCCTCCGGACCTTTCACCAGGTCCGCGAAGTCGGCGAAGGCGCTGAACATCGAAATGGGGAACCAGTCGCGAGTGGGTTCGGTAATGCCCGTCTGCTTTTTCACGTCGCCGGCAAGATGCGCAAGCGTGTAACGCTGCCGCAGCCGGCGCTGCGGGGTGATGTCCTCATCGCGCCCGGTAAAGGAAACGGGTTGGAAAGCGACGAAGGCGATTTTCTTGGGGTTCTCGCGGGCGAAATTCACGATGGGGCCAACCTGGTCGTTGTTGACGTTATTTACGATGGTGATGACCAGGATGATCTCAATGCCCGCCTCATGCATGTTCTCGATAGCACGCAGCTTCACGTCGAATAGATTGCCGACTTGGCGATGGTTGTTGGCGTCGTTGCCGATACCGTCAAATTGCAGGTAGGCGTAACGCAGGCCCGCTTCGAAAGCGCGGCGGCAGAAATCTTTATCCTTGGCGAACTCGATGCCGTTCGTCGCCGCCTGCACGCTGTTGTAACCAAGCTTGCGCGCGTAGCGAATCGCGTCGATGAAATACGGCGACATGGTCGGCTCGCCACCGGAGAATTGCACCGACATCTGGCGGCGCGGCTTGATCTTGATGGCATTGTCAAGAATCTCTTTGACGTCCTCCCAGGTCAGTTCGTGCACGAAGCCAACCTGGTTGGCGTCCATGAAGCAAGGATCGCACATCATGTTGCAACGATTGGTCAGATCCACTGTCAGCACCGATCCGCGGCCGTGCTTGATGGAGCTGGAGCCGTGATTGTGCAAGCCCTCGTCATTGTGGGCGCGAATGTCGCGGCCCGGGAAGTTGCGTTCGATCCAACTGAGGAACTTGGCGTCGACGGCCATCATGTCTTCGAAGTGACCATGGACGGGGCAATCCTTCACCATCCAAACCTCGCCGTCGCGCTCGATGATGTTGGCCTTGACTTCACCGGTCTTCTCGGTGAGCAACGACTGCCAGTTCTCATCGCCATTCATAATCTTGGCGCGCGCTTCTTTCACGCACTCCGGGCACAGTGAGTCGGTCTGGCGGGGCCAGCCCAATTGGGGTTTGGTCTTCTGCCAGGATTTCAAGAGCGGCTTGTCAGACCACTTGGGAATGAACGTTGAACCCGGACGGTACTTATTGAAGAACTGAACTGTGTCAAACACGACCGAAGCCGTCGAACAAACGGCTTGGTCCACGTACTTCATGAGCCGCTGACCTCTGATTCTCGGCATAGCGAATTATCCTTTCCCCTTAAGTGTAAAGATCACGAACCCTAACTCCACCTGGAGCTGCGTGGGCCTTCTTTGTGGCCCTTAGGCAGAAGCTTTTGGTGAAATCCCCTGACTGTTTTCCCCGAATCTAGCGGACCAGTCATCGCGTAGATTTACAAAGGCTCAAAGAGCATTAATGCCTGTGCCTTAAGCTCAAGGAATCGCGCAATCTGGTATTACCTTGCCCTGCCTAGCGCCTCCGGATCATCACAGGCTAAATGTCCGAAAACTCCGGTGCCGCATTTACGCGTGCAAATGATACGGGTTAGGGGAGTTAAGGTTAAGGAGTTTGTGCTAAATGGTTGTTTTGGCCACTTGTATGGCACAAAAAGTCCGGCGAATGGCTTTCCCTAAGTCGCTCGTACTGAGGTATTTGTCAGACACTTAGATGATATTCGTCATAATCCTTAGTGCCTATTGTCGTTCATTACTGGGCCTCGTCTCGAGAATGTCCTCCTCTTCCTATTCCAAAATTTAACCCGGCTGCTCGCCCGGCGTGGTCCGGCAGTGGCAGTTCAGGATTCCCACGGGCAATGGGTCAATTGAAGTTTAGCCGGGTAATTTTACATCGCCAAATCGCTGGACCGGATTACGCCCAGATAGGCAACTTGGCCTATAAATCAAACTAACCCACGGCCCTCGATTTCTAGCGTTTGACCATTCTGTGCACTCGTTGTTATAGTTGAAGTGCGCATCTTGCAGGTAGAAAGTCGTCTAGCCAATGGCCAGTATTCACATAACATTTCCTGATGGCGCATCCCGAGAGTTTCCCCAAGGCACGACCGCCCTGGAAGTCGCCAAGTCGATCGGTCCGCGCCTGGCGGCCGACGCGTTGGCAGCAAAGCAAGGTGACCGGCTGGTTGATCTATCGACCAAGCTGGAAGCGGATGGGCCCATTCAATTCATCATGCCGTCGTCTGCCGAAGGCCTGGAAATTTTCCGCCATTCCTCGGCCCACTTGCTTGCCGCCGCCGTCACCGAACTTTTTCCTGACGCGCATCCCGGCGTCGGGCCGCCCACGGAGACCGGCTTCTACTACGACTTCTATCGGGAAAAACCCTTCACTGAAGAGGATTTGGAGAAGATCGAGGCAAAGATGCGGGAGCTCGTTCAGGCCAACTTGCCCAATGAGCGCGTGTATTTTCCGAAGGAAGAAGGGTTGAAGGTCTTCGAGCAGATGGGCGAGTTCCTGAAATGCCAGTTGATTCAGGAAAAAGCCGACCCGGTGTTTTCCGCCTACCGAACCGGCAAGTTCCTGGACTTTTGCCGGGGGCCGCACATTCCTTCCACGGGACGGATCAAGGCGTTCAAGCTCTTGAGCGTGGCAGGAGCTTACTGGAAAGGTGATGAGCACTCGCGTCCGATGCAGCGCATCTATGGAACCGCCTTCTTCAGCCAGAAGGACCTGGATGCATTTCTCCAACAAATCGAAGAGGCCAAGAAACGCGACCACCGCCGCTTGGGCAAAGATCTGGATCTCTTCAGCATTCAGGACGACGCCGGACCGGGTCTGGTTTTCTGGCATCCCAAGGGCGGCATCATCCGCAGGGAAATTGAAGACTGGCTGCGCGACGAGCTGACCGCTCGTGGATACGATCTGGTCTTCACCCCGCATGTCATGCGACTGCATTTGTGGGAAATCAGCGGGCACACGAACTTTTATCGCGAGAATATGTTTGGGGCGATGGAGGTTGAGAACGACCAGTATCAGCTCAAGCCCATGAACTGCCCCGGCCACATTCTGATTTACAAGTCTCGCCCCCGCAGTTATCGCGAGTTGCCCATGCGTCTGGCGGAACTCGGCACGGTTTATCGATACGAACGCTCGGGCGTGATGCACGGGCTGTTGCGCGTGCGCGGGTTCACTCAGGATGACGCGCACATCTTTTGCGCGCCCGAGCAACTGGAGGCCGAGGTCCAGGCCTGCGTGGACTTTGCGCTCCAGGTGCTCAAGACTTTCGGCTTCGATCAATTTCAAGTGGAGCTTTCCGCTCGCGATCCAGCGAATGCCGAGCACTACGCGGGCACCGTGGACGAATGGAACCTGGCGGAAGGCGCGCTGAGGAACACCCTGAAGCGCATGGATATTCCCTTCAAGTATATGCCGGGCGAAGCGGTTTTTTATGGCCCCAAGATTGATGTCAAGCTGGTCGACGCGATCGGCCGGCCCTGGCAGCTCAGCACCGTCCAGTTCGATTTCAACCTGCCGCGGCGCTTCGGGTTGGAGTACGTCGGTTCGGATGGGCATCTGCACACTCCGGTCATGGTGCATCGTGCGTTGTTTGGGGCCGTCGAACGCTTCTTCGCGGTCCTCCTTGAGCATTGCGCTGGCGCCTTCCCCGTATGGTTAGCGCCGGTGCAGGCCGTCGTGTTGCCGATCAGCGATAAGCACGCTTCATATGCCCGGGAGGTTGTCGAGGCACTGCGCCACGCCAAGGTGCGCGCCCAATTGGACGATCGCAATGAGAAGTTGAATGCGCGGATTCGCGACTCGCAACTGCAGAAGGTCCCCTTCATGCTGGTGGTGGGTGATCGCGAGACCCAAGACCGCACGGTGGCAGTCCGCCGGAGAGATACCGGCGACGCAGGCTCTCGGCCTCTGGCCGACTTCGTGGATTGGGCCCGACAGCTTATCGACACTCGGGCTACGAAATGGTAAGCTAGGCAACAGCTTCCGACCGTGTGGTCTCCAGGCCTGGACGGAACGTGCAGTCTTTTAGGGCCCCCGTGGGGGCTGGGAGGGAAGACTTATCGCCGACCGATTCGCTCGAATAAATGAGAGGATTCGCGCCAAGGAAATCCGGGTGATTGATGAGGAAGGGGCGCAGCTCGGTATTATGCCGCCCTTCGAGGCCCTGAAAACCGCAAAAAGCCAGGGCCTGGACTTGGTGGAGGTGGCCCCCACCGCCAATCCTCCGGTGTGCCGCATCATCAATTATGGGAAGTACCTCTATCAGCTCAGCAAGCGGCAACACGAGGCGCGCAAACATCAGAAGTCCATTGGGCTGAAGGAAGTGAAAATGCGGCCCCGCACCTCGACCCACGATTTTGAAACCAAGCGGAACAAAGTTGTGGATTTTCTCCAGGAAGGGGCGAAGGTCAAGGTCACGATTATGTTTCGCGGGCGCGAAATGGCGCATCGAGATTTGGGCTTTAATATGATCGATCGCTTGATCCAGGACGTAGGGGAAGCCGGGCAGGTGGAAGCGCGGCCTCGCCTCGAAGGCCCGAACCTCACCGCCATTCTGGCGCCTAAGAAAGCGGCGGGTAAGAGCGGTGGGACATCGCCGCGCCCTCCGGCCAGCCAGCATGGCGCGTCCGCTTCCCCGCCCGTCAAACCCAATGCGCCGCTATCGGCTTCGGCCAAGCCCGCGGGATCGCAAGGATCTTCAGGAGGATAGATTTGGCAAAGGTCACGAAAGGCAAACTCAAGCTCAAGACCCATAAGGGAGCGGCCAAGAGGTTCAAGATAACCGGCAGCGGCAAGGTCATGCGTCACCATTCTTTTGCTCGCCACATCCTCACCTCCAAAGCCAGCAAGCGCAAGCGGCGGCTGGGCAAGGCGGTGGAGTTGTCACCCGCCAACGTGGCGCAGGTTCGCCGCATGCTCCCATACGGAAAGTAAGAAAAGCAGTGGTTAGTGGCTAGTGGTTAGTTCCATCCACTAGGCCTTGTCCTTAAGGCAGTTGCCGGGCACTAATCACTAGCCACTAGCCACTGCTTTAAAGGGTGCGGGAAGGCTTCACCGAGGCCAAAAGGGTGCCTTCACTGCCCCGCATGAAAAGCAGTTGCTAGTGGCTAGTGATTAGTGGCTAGCAATTGCGTTCAGAGCAGTGGCTGGAACTAACCACTAGCAACTAGCCACTAACCACTTTCTTTAAAAGGAGAAACCCATGCCTCGAGTCAAGCGCGGGACTGTGCGTCGCGCCAATCGGAAAAAGCTCGCCAAGCTCACCAAAGGCTATTTCCTCACCAAAAGCAAGCTCTACCGCTCGATGAAGGAGGCCGCGGATAAGGCTGGCCGTTATGCCTTCCGCGACCGGCGTCGCCGCAAGCGCGATTTCCGCCGGCTCTGGATCCTGCGCATTAGCGCCGCCGCGCGCTCGCACGAGCTCACTTACAGCCAGTTTATTCACGGATTGAAAACGCTGGGAATTGAACTGGATCGCAAGATGCTCGCGGAGATGGCCGTGAAGGATCAATTGGCTTTCACGGAGTTGGCCGGTAAGGTGAAGCAGGCAGTTAATAGTCAACAGTCGACAGTTGACAGTTAGAGCCACTCGGAGCTCGTTTTTTTGCGGCCAATACCGCGTTATTTCTCTTGTAGGGGCGCACGCTCGCATTTGTAGCGGCGGTTCGCGAACCGCCCCTACCCAACCGACTATGACCATCGACGATAAAGCGGAAAGGAGCCTCCAAGAACTCGGTGTCATTGACGCCGATGGCGTGAAGAATCTGTTCGTAGAAGCCAACTCTGCTCTGGAACACGAGAAGACAGCCTTCATGTCCCGCACTTACGCGAACTCGGCCGAATGCCGACAATTCGCCAAAGAATTCCGGGATCGCTGGCTGGCACGCAAGACTGGCCTGGTTGGACGCCTTCGCGAAAACTGGCTAAATTCCGCCCCGAAGGATCTGAAGCCTATCGTGGGGGGGCAGTTTAATTCCTTTCGCGTAAGAGCAGAGGTCTTCGAAATCGACTATTTGGTTGGCTTGGTTCAAGCGGTCGAGGAGTTACGAAAGGGCGAACAAGTTCCGGACCTCACTCTTCCCGGCAACCGCCGTCCGCTCGGCACGCTGCATCCCGTTACTCAAATGCAGCGCGAAATTGAAGAAATCTTTCTCAATCTCGGGTTCCGGATCGAGAGCGGGCCGGAGATTGAATCCGTCTATTACAATTTCGATGCGCTGAATATTCCGGAGAGCCATCCTTCGCGTGACGACTGGGATACGCTCTACATCGACGCGAAAACGGTATTGCGCACGCACACATCGCCCGTGCAAATCCGCGCGATGGAAAAATATGGGGCGCCGCTTTACATTATTATTCCCGGGAAGTGTTATCGCCACGACAACCCCGATGCCAGCCACTCGCCCATGTTCCATCAGATCGAAGGCTTGGCCATCGCGAGTGATATCAACTTTGCTGACTTGAAGGGGACGCTCGACTTCTTTGCCAAGAAACTCTTTGGTGAAAAAGTTCGCACGCGCTTCCAGCCCAGCTTCTTCCCCTTCACCGAGCCGAGCGGCGAGGTCGCCATCAGTTGCATCTTTTGCGGCGGGGAAGGTTGCCGGGTGTGCAAAGAAAGCGGCTGGATTGAAGTGATGGGTTGCGGCATGGTACATCCCCAGGTGCTGCGCAACGGAGGCATCGATCCCGAAAAATACACGGGCTGGGCATTTGGATTGGGCATCGACCGCTTCGCCATGTTGAAGTATGACATCAATGACATTCAGCTTTTTTTCCAGAGCGACGTTCGGTTCTTGAAGCAATTTTGAGTTGTGAAGAGTGATCAAGAATTATGAATTCTAAATTATGAATTATGAAAAAGGGCAATTCGCCTGTTCGCAGTTCAGGTTGGCGCAGACCTGTTCTGTAGGCCGGCGGCTTTTCCTTGCCCATAGGGGACGAGCCGCGGACCTACAGAACAGGTCCGCGCTACACCTGCTTTTCTCATTCATAATTCATAATTCATAATTCATAATTTCTCCCAGCCTCATACAACGATGAAGATTTCGATAAACTGGCTCAAAGAATTCGTCGAGATTGCGAGCGACCCCCGCCAGCTCAAGTCGGACCTCACTATGATCGGCTTGAACACCGAGTCGCTGGCTCAGGTGGGCAATGATTGGGTGCTTGACGTGGAGGTTACAACCAATCGTCCTGATTGCCTCAGCCATTATGGTATCGCACGGGAGCTTGCCACGCACGATCGTCAACCACTGAAAAAGTTGGAAGTTTCGGTGAAGGAGTCGGGTGGACCTGCGCAGGGAGTCGTGTCCATTGAGATTGCCGATCCCGATCTCTGCGCGCGATACTGCGGCCGCGTCGTGCAGAACGTACAGGTGGGACCTTCCCCGGACTGGCTGGTGAAGCGCTTGGAAACCGTTGGCCAGCGGTCCATCAACAACGTTGCCGATGCCACGAATTATGTGCTGATGGAGTTGGGACACCCGCTGCATGCTTTCGATTTGTCCCGCCTAAGACACCAGAAAATTATCGTGCGGCGCGCCAAGCCCGGAGAACCGCTGCGAACGCTCGACGGTGTGGACCGCATGCTGACGCGCGACAATCTGGTCATCGCCGACGGCGCACACCCTGTGGCTCTCGCGGGTGTGATGGGTGGCGAGGAATCCGAGATTTCCACAAGCACCCGCGCTGTTCTGCTCGAGAGTGCATGGTTTGAGCCGGTGTCGATCCGCCGCACGGCGAAATCCCAGGGATTGCACACGGAAGCTTCGCACCGCTTCGAGCGGGGCGCCGACATCCAGATGGCGCCGCTGGCCCTGGATCGCACCGCAGCATTAATTCAGGAAATTGCGGGTGGAGAAATCCTCGAGGGAATGATCGACGTTTATCCGCGTCCTTGGCACCCTCGGAGTTTGGCGCTTGGGCAGGGCGAGATTACACGCATCTTGGGAGCAGAAATCCCCGGAGAAGAAATTGAGCGCATCCTGCGTGGGTTGGGATTTCAGGTTGAACGAATCGACGGCGAAAGCTGGCGAGTTTCCGCGCCATCATTCCGGTTGGATGTATCCCGGGAAGTGGATCTGGTGGAAGAAGTCGCGCGCCACGCGGGCTATGACCGCTTGCCGTCCCGCGTACGGCCCGCACCGCCCTGCGTCGAGAGGGATACTACCCGAGACAAGGTCATGACCACCTCATCCCTACTGGTGGGGTTGAGATTTCATGAAATCATCGCACCCTCAATGGTCGATCCGGCGGAGAGCGAGCGCTTTTCCGCTTCTCCGCCGGTGCTGCTCGCCAACCCTTTGAGCCAGGATGCTTCCGCCATGCGCACCTCGGCTGTCCCCAGCATGCTCAGGGCGATACGCTGGAACATTGACCGCGGGACAATTGATGTGAGGCTCTTTGAGCTGGGCAAAACTTACAGCATGAGCGCGAATGGCGTGCCGGAAGAGCGCCAAGTTCTTACGCTCGGCGCCACGGGTCATCGCCGGCCTGCTTCGGTTTACGATAGTGAAGCGGACCTCGACTTTTTCGATTTGAAGGGTTATCTCGAAACGATCTTGGGGGAGTTCGATGTGCCGGCATTGGCTTTTGAATCGTCCACGCGCCCCTACCTCCAGCAAGGGTATAGCGCACGCATGAGTTCTCCCGGTGTGGAATTGGCGGTTTTTGGGTTAATCCAGCAAGATCTGGCGCGTGAGTACAAGTTGCGCCAGAAAGTTTGGGTGGCCGAGGTCGAATTTGAGCGCCTCCTGGCCTTTTCGCTGCGCTCCCGGCAATTCCGCCCGCTCTCGAAGTTTCCAGCGGTGGAGCGCGACTTCTCACTGGTTGTGCCGGACGAGATGCCATACTCTCGCCTCACCGCGGCCGTCGCCGGCTTAGCCTTGGAGGAGATTCGTGGCTTTCGTCCCATGGATCGCGCAGATCGTTCCAAGGCGCCCACAATTCCGGCCGGGCACTACGCCCTTTTGCTACGCGTCGACTTCCAGAGTCTTACCCACACGCTCACCAGCGAAGAGGTCAACCAATTGAGCGAGCGGGTAGTGGCGGCACTGGAACGCCTGGGAGTGCGTCTGCGGAGTTAGAAATTGTCGATTGCCGATTGCCGATTTTCGATTGAAAATCATCAGTTATCCGTGATCAATAGTCAGCAAAAGCCTTTAACTGATGTCGGAGAATTGAAAACTGAAGAACATCCTTTGGTTCAATCGGCAATCGGTAATGAGGAGCACGTGACAGATCCAAACGAGCAGTTCGAAAGACTGGAAGAAAAACTCTTGAGGGCGATTGAGCTTTTCAAGCGAACTCAGACGGAGAAACGTGCCCTCGAACAAGACGTCGAAAAACTCAAGGTGGAATCCAAGGAACGCGCCCGCGCCATCAGCGCGATGGAACGAGAATTGATTGCTTTGCGCCGGGAGCGCGAGGATGTTCGCTCTCGCGTCGAAAAACTGCTGGAGCGGATTGGCTTGTTGACAAGTGGGGACTCCGAGAGCAGTGGTTAGTGGATAGTCGCCCGTGGTTAGTGATAGTGTGGAGTGGAGGGTGGTAAGCGTCTAACCACTGACCACTAGCAACTAGCCACTGTACTTAGCAAAGGAGGTTTCTGACCATCGTGGCAAAGGAACCCCAGAGCATACGAGTCGTAATCTACGACCAAGAATATTTCATGCGGGGTGACCTCAACCAGGAATACATTCAGAAGCTCGCCCAATACCTGGACACGAAGATGCGCTCCATTGCGGAGCGCACGCGAACCGTTGACACCTTGCGAGTGGCGATGCTGGCAGCGCTCAATGTGGCGGACGAGTACCACCAGTTGAAGGCCCGGTACGAAGAAGTCACCCACCACATGGACCAGAAAGTTGGGGAGTGCACAGACGCGCTGGATGAAATCTTGAAAGGCAGTGAATAGTGGCTAGTGGTTAGTGGCTAGTGGCTGGCAAAAAGAGGACACCGCATCGTGATCACCTGCTGACCACTAACCACTGACCACTATCCACTGCATTTATGCGCATTCTCTTTATCGGTGACATCTTTGGGCAGCCCGGCCGGCGTATCCTAAAAGAAACTCTGCCGCTTCTCCGGAAAGAGTTGCAACCCGACCTCGTCCTGGCCAACGCGGAGAATGCCGCCGCAGGTTTCGGGATTACTCCTCCCCTGGTGGAAGAGTTGCTCGACCTGGACATCGCCGTTTTGACTTCCGGCAATCACATTTGGGACAAGAAAGAGATCTATTCCTATCTCCGTGACCAAATTAACGGCCGTTTGTTGCGGCCTGCCAACTATCCCGCGGACGCTCCCGGCCATGGCCTTTTCGTGGGGACGACCCCGGCGGGGATTGGCTATGCCGTCATCAACCTGCAAGGCCGCGTCTTCATGCCAGCCCTCGACTGCCCTTTTCGAAAGGCGGATGCGCTTCTCGGCAGCATTCCGGAGGACGTGAAGATCCGCATCGTGGACATGCACGCCGAGGCGACCTCCGAGAAGCAAGCCATGGGTTGGTACCTTGATGGACGTGTGACGGCTGTCCTGGGAACCCATACGCATGTTCCCACCGCTGACGAAACGGTGCTTCCTCAAGGCACCGCTTACCTTACCGACCTCGGCATGACCGGCCCTTACGAATCGATCATCGGTATGGAGCGGCAGACAGTTATCCAAAAATTCCTGGATCAATTACCGGCACGCTTTGAAGTTGCCAAGGGTGACGTTCGCCTCTCCGCCGCGCTCCTCGAAGTAGACCCCCAGTCCGGTCGCGCCTTTTCCGTCCAAAGAATTCTGCGGAAGTAATCTTCTCAAATGGCACGGGAGCTCTTTTTCCCAATCTGACCCGCCTCAATAAATTCTTCTGAGTAAAGCTCTCGCCGGGTTAACATGACCGTCCATGCCCCTGGCAAGCACTATCAAGCAACGCGCTCTGGAGGTCGGCTTCGACCTGGTGGGGATTGCGTTGCCCTCCGCCCTCAAGGATTTAGAGTTTCTCTCGCAGTGGGTCAAGAAGGGATACGGCGGGGAGATGCATTACCTGGCTGATCCGCGACGCGAAGATCCGCGGCGAGTCCTGCCTTCGGTAAAATCCATTATCTCCGTTGGACTGGTTTACAACACTCGCCACCCTTATTCCACGGACGTCGCTGATCCAGACGAGGGTGAAAAGGTTTTGAGTTTTCGTGGCGCCCCGACAGGGGATGTGCGTCCGCGAGGGTGGATTTCGCGTTATGCATGGGGAAGGGATTACCACGAGGCCATGCGCAAGAAACTCGAACAACTGCGCGCGATTCTCGAGCGTGCGGCAACTGGTGTCGAGACACGCGTCTATGTGGATACGGGACCCGTCGTGGAGCGCGCGTTCGCGCGCCTCTCGGGAATTGGGTGGATGGGGAAAAATACCTGCCTCATCAACGAAGGCAAAGGATCATGGTTTTTTCTGGGGGTCATTCTAACCAATCTGGAATTGGAATTCGATTTTCCCGCCCCCGATCGATGCGGTTCTTGCACACGCTGCCTGGAAGCGTGTCCCACCGGCGCGCTGGTTGAGCCCTACGTTATGGACGCTTCCCGTTGCATCGCCTATCTCAACATCGAGCTCAAAGGCAGCATTCCGGAGCATCTCCGGGCCGCGATCGGATGGAACGTCTTCGGATGTGACATTTGCCAGGATGTTTGTCCGTGGAATAGCCGTCCGTCGCTAATGGCGAATGGCCCATTGCCCAACGCCGGCGCCGTAGGCGGCGAGCCCTCCGGCGCTGGCTCGGGCGAAAGACGCGCGGCGACCACGAGCCTCGCCGAATTTCAGCCCCTTCAAGTTGCGGTCCACTCGCACCAGCCACTTGCACGACAGACGACTGAAAACGCTCAGATCCCAAACACCGAGCCGTTTTCACTCTTCAATCCGGCCTTAGAAACGTTGGCTTCGATCAAAGAGGAAGACTTTCAGCGAGTCTTTGCACGATCGCCCATCAAGCGCGCGAAATACCTCGGCTGGTTGCGCAATTTGTGCGTAGTAATGGGAAATTCCGGTGGTCGCCGGTTCATACCCTGGCTTGAAACGGCAACAGACCATCCTGATCCCGTGGTACAAGAACACGCCGCCTGGGCCCTGCGCAGGCTGCAAGGCGGCGTTTAGTTGCGCGTGTTTATTTTACCGAGTGAAATCGCTTTTCGATTTCAGGCCAGTTCACGACATTCCACCACGCGCCGACGTAGTCAGCCCGCCGATTCTGGTACTTCAGGTAGTAAGCGTGCTCCCAAACGTCGAGCCCCAAAACCGGGAATTTGCCTTCCATAACCGGACTATCCTGGTTGGCAGTCGAATAGATATCGAGCTTGCCGCTGTGGGCGATGAGCCAAGCCCATCCCGAGCCAAAGCGGCCCATGGCGGCGGCGGAGAGTTTCTCTTTGAAGGTGTCGAAGCTTCCAAAGGTGCTGTTGATGGCCGCAGCGAGGGTGCCGCCGGGGTGGCCACCGGCGTGGGGGCCCATGATTTGCCAGAACATCGAGTGGTTAATGTGCCCACCGGCGTTATTGCGGACGGCGGTCCGGATCGATTCGGGCACAACCGCGCAGTTATTGGCGAGCAGTTCCTCGAGACTCTTGTTCGCCAGCGCGGGCGCGGATTCAAGGGCTTTATTCAGGTTGGTCACATAGGCGTTGTGGTGTTTCTCTCGATGGATTTCCATCGTCATCTTATCGATGTAAGGCTCCAATGCATCGGGAGCATACGGCAGCGCGGGTAGTGTAAACGACATAACTCCTCCTCTTGTTCTGAAAGTATCGAAGGTACGACACCGCATCTTCCTGTGGGAAGAAAGTCCCCCACCGGTGGGCGGCGCCACCCTCGGAAAAGTCTTGAATGTCTCTCAATACAGCCCGGACGGTGTAGTCCTAAAACACCAGACTAAACCATGCGGCCGAGCCTGTCAAATTCCGGCGGGGCTTAAGATGGGAAAGGTACATCGTATCCCCCCGGGGAGTTGAAGTGTGTGAGCGAGAAGAGGAGGGGAGAGATCACTGCCTTCGTGGAGTTGGAGCAATGTGAAGTCATTGTCCGATGGTAGCCTGAGGCCCCTTCAATTGCCAAATGACGCGCTGGGAGGTTTGAGCCCGAGCAACCCGGGTGCAAAATCCTCTGGGGAGTAAGCCCGACTTCGTGCATAATCGCGGAGGACGTGGCCAACTCAATTTTCCAAATATTGTCTGACTTCTTCGCACGCTACGGGTACTGGGTAGTCTTCTTCGGCGTGATGTTGGAAAACATTGGCGTCCCTATTCCCGGTGAGACAGTGCTTCTGTTTGCCGGGTTCCTCGCCTATCAGGGTAATATCCACATCCTGCCGGCAATTCTTATCGCCATTGCCGGGGCCACAATAGGTGCCAGTCTCGGCTATTTGCTCGGCCGGTACGGCGGCACTTCTGTCGTCAATCGTTTTCTGAGGCGTTTCCCTTGGGTGGCGAAGCGGTACGATGCCGCCCAAAAGAAGTTTCTCAAGTACGGTCATTGGGCAGTCTTTGCGTCACGTTTCATCACGGGCTTGCGCGTCTTTGCGGGAATTTTGGCCGGCGCTTTGCGCATGCCTTTTCCCACCTTTCTGTCCTTTAGTTTTGCGGGTGCGGCTTGCTGGGCACTCGTCATCGGTTACGTGGGTTTTCTGTTTGGGAGTAGCTGGGGCAAGCTGGTCAATATCGTGAGCCGAATGAACCGCCTTGCACTAACAGTCATTGGCGGCTGCGCGGTGGTGCTGCTTCTGGTTCACCTGCTCCGGCGGAGGAAGTCGCCATGAGACGCGCCGCCCTTTCAGTTGCCCCACCTCTTCAGATCGTCCTTCGCAGCTTTAAAGTTGGGCCTGAGCCGGAGGGCGGTCTGAATTTCCGCGCGCGCTTCGGCTTTCCGGCCTTCCCTCTCGAATAAAAGTCCCAACAAGCGGTGCGCCTCTGCGTAGTCCGGCTCCTCGCCCTCCGGTTCCTGCGAAAGATATTTCTTCGCGTAGCCTTCGGCTCTCGGAAAATCCTTGCCGACTTCCATTAGGGCCTGGGCAGCTTCATAAAATGGGCGCAGGTCATCCGGAATGTTTTTTTCCGCGGTGGCAAGGATTTGCTCAAGATCGCTCCACCGTTCCTGGAGTGCGTAAACCCGCGCGAGGATCCAGTGCGCCCCAATTTGCTTGGGATCGAGCAGCAAGGCGTATTGGGCGTGCTTCGTGGCCTCATCATATTTTGCGTGGGGAGGCTGACTGTAAAACTTCGCCACCGCCGTAAGCGCACCGTAATTCTTGGGGTTTGCTTGCACAGCTTTCAAAAAGTCCGCTTCGACCTCGGCCGGATTCTTTTCCAGCTCCGCGAGCTTTGCGTAGGCCAGGTATCCTTCACTGGGGTTGAGAAGCTTTATTTTCTCGGCCAAGGCACGGGCTTCATCCTTGTTTCCTCCCATCAGGTCGGGCGCCTGAAACTTAAACTGCATCAGAGAGTTCAGCGCGTCCAAATTCGTGGGATCGAGTTGGATGGCGATTTCCACTTCCTTCCGGAACCTCACCGCAAGCAATCCTGCCGAAAAAAAGCTGGCCCGAGCAGCCATTTCTCCGAAAACCCGGCCCAGCTTCAGGTGGTAGTCTGAGTTCTTGATGTCGAGGTCGACGGCGTGCTGGGCAAGTGGAAGCGCCCCGTCGAAATCTTTAAACGACATTTTCACTTCCGCAAGCAGGTAGCAATCCCTGGGGTCTTGGGGATGGGCTTTGACTTGAGGCTCAAGAATGGAGCGAGCTCTCTTCCAGTGACCTGATCGGATAAGCGCTTCGACGTCCGCGCCCTGGGTGTCGGGGGCAGATCCGCGGGCAAGATCCTGCCAAGCTGGTAGCGGCCATAGGATGATGGCTGCCAAAACCGAAGCGGAGAATTTGCGCGACATTGTCGCCCGATACTTTAAATCTGATAGCAAGGAAATTGAAGAGCCCCTACATGTGATCCTTTTGGCTTGCTCGAATCCCTGACCGACGCGGCGCGAATTGGCCACCGCCGGGACCCAATAAGGTCTGACGCCTTCATCGACCAGGCTCCAACACGAGCTTGTGAACAGCGCCCTTTTCAACAGCCGCATCGCTGAACAGCATCGGAAAGCTTTGCCCGCCGTACCAAGCCAAAAACTGGTCGCGGTAATAGGGGCTAAAAGCCTGGCCGGATTCTCCCAACGTGATGTTTTGCATTGACTGGTCCAAGTCGGAGAAATCCACCACCATGCGCATGGAAGGCCCCACGCGAGGGGTTGTTTGCTTCACGGTAGTGCCTGTTCCCGCCTGCGGGAAGGGCCCTACGTCCAGCCATCGCCACAAGAACGGCAATCCGCCACTCAAGGGATGGCGAAAGGTTAGGGGAATTGTATCACCCCATCTCCAGGCCGCGTGACCCTGGCTGTGAACCAACGAGGGTATCTGGAGGATCCCTTCGCCCAGGCTTTTCATCAAGGTCATATTAAAGTCTGTATCGCTCGGGGGGAGCCAACGCGTGAGGTTTTGGTCCAAGACATTCTGAAGGAATATCGTGCTCATCGGCCAACGATATCCGGAAAGGTCGTCACCCAACTTCGTTTTCAGGATGCGGGCCAGCAAGGCGCGCCGGGTAACCTCCAAGACAAGCGTCGCAGCGGAATCCGCGCGCGCTTCACCGTCCCAGCCTTTCAAGACACTGAGCGCATACAGGGCGTCAGGGCTTGAAGGCGGTTGCTTCCCCGCTGCTGCGAGGAGTTCTTTGGCGAGCCACTCATCTTCGAGGCTCAGGATATCAGTCTGAATCCGCAGCATATCCGATGCCGTGAAGGGACCCCCCACGCGGAGGAGTTGATATATTCTCGCGGTTCGGAACGGAGCTTCCCACATGGCGGTAATGAAATACGCATAATTGTCAGGAACAATGCGCCCGTTGGCGGTTGCGATCATGCCGCTCGGGGGATCAAAAGAGTGGGGAAGGTCGTCAAACGGGATGAAACCAGACCAATCGTAGTCGTCGGTGCTGCCTGGCACGGGGACGGCGCCATTGCCCTGTTTGCGGATAGGAACAAGTCCCGCGGCGTAGTACCCGATATTGCCTTTGGCATCGGCATAGACGCAATTCTGCATCGGTACATTGAAGTCGCGGAGGGCCGCTGTGAACTCCTGCCAGTTGCTCGCTTGATTGATGCGCAGGAAGGGAAAACGGACCGCGTGAGGAACGAGTAATGTCCATTGCAAGGCAAGGTCTCGGTCAGCGTCGTGGGAAATCACCGGCCCGTGCCGCGTGACCATAACGGTGAAATGGTAATCACGCTGGCCGCGCACTTTGATGTTCTCGTCGCGTACGTCCGCGCCCACCCACTGGCCGTTGTGCAAATATTTGCTGGGGTCGCGGAAATTGAAGCTCTCGATGTACAGATCTTGAACGTCGGGCCCCGTGTTGGTCAGGCCCCAGGCGATATGTTCATTGTGACCAATGATGACGAGGGGTAGGCCGGGAAGGCTGACGCCGGTCACATCGAGTTCGGGAGCCTTGAGATGAACCATATACCAGACGCTGGGGATACTGTAGGCCAAGTGGGGATCATTCGCCAGTAGCGGCTTGCCGGATTTCGTGTGAGATCCATCCACAACCCAGTTATTGCTCCCGACCCCGCCCGGGGATTCCATTCTGGTCGGGAAAAATGCTTCGGCGAGAAGGTTATCTTGGAAAGCTTCGTTGCCCGGATGGGCGCCTGCGGTTTTAAGACCCCGCGGCTTCAAGGTTGTAACTTCCGCAACCGGCACATCGAGCGTAGAGTGGTCAGGAAACACGTCAGAGAAAAGATCTTTCCCCAACTTGGTGGCGATATGCTCGCGCATCAAATCGGTCTCCCAGGTCTTGCTCAGGGCCGTCGCAAGGTTAAGAGTAACGGCCACCGAATCGATTTCGCGCCATGGCTGGGGTTGGTATTGCATCATGAGGAATTCTAAAGGCAGACGGTCGCGATGGCTTTCAATGAAGGCATTAACGCCGCGAACATACGAATCAAGAAGGCGGTGCTGGTCCGAGGTGAATTCGGCGAGGGCACTCTGCGCCACTCGGGGGAGGCCCAGCGTGCGGCTCTCAATGTCCAAGCGCAGAGTGCGATCACCAAAGATTTCTGAAAGCTCCCCCTCAGCATTCCGCCGGCTCAAATCCATTTGCCATAGGCGGTCTTGAGCCGTGACGTAACCTTGAGCGAAAAGAGCGTCCGCAATAGATTGGGCGCGTATATGGGGAACACCGCGCGCGTCTCGCAGAACTTCCACCCGTGCCGAAAGCCCCGGCGTGGGAATCGCACCATCAAGGACGGGAAGGCTTGCACGCGTGCGCCAACGGAGCCATACCCCGCTACCCACAATTGTGAGCAGCACGACGATAAGGACTAATAGCGAAAGACGCCTAAGGAAACTCTTCATAGATTTTTGGTCCGCCGGGCCAGCCGGCAGAAGACCCCGCTCAGGAGTGCAAGTGCCCTCCCCAAATAAATCTCCCGCGACACCCCAGGGCGCCAACGTGGAGCGCATTTTACGTCCTTAGCCATTGCAACTTCACCTTGGACAAAAGCGCAGGTTCCCCGCCAAGTAGTTTAACTGCCAGGAGGTCGTTGGGCGGCGACCTGTTTATCTGTTGCGAGGGGTTAACCTACGTTCCGGCACTCAAGGGGCCGGATACTACTAAAGATCGCCCGGCGTAGCAACACGCGAAGGCAGGCTAAATTGAACCCGAGACTTGTGATTACCTTAGACTAAATTATCAATTAGTACTGGACATACACAAAGGTAACTTGCCCTTTCGAGCTTCCAAAGTTATAGTACGCGCTACGGCTTTTGATGTCCAAATTCAAGGTGGGATAAAATAAATCATGGCAAGCGCTGACCCTCGTGTGCCAACGGTTGATGACAGCACCATACCGTTTGGCTTAGGTGGAGCTTGGCCGCTCCGATTTCGCAATCTCATCGTCCGGAATCTGGAAGGGCTGTTCATCCTACTGGTGGTGGGAATTGTCCTAGCGGTCTTTTATCTTTTCCCTTACAAGATTGCATTCCTCAATTTTTTCTATCTCCCTGTCTTGTCGGCCGCCTACTTTCTGGGCAAACGTAAAGCCGTGATGGGCGCCGTACTTTGCTGCTTGTCGGGCGTGCTGTTTGCTTATTACCGGCCGGCTGAGTTTGCAGTAACGGGAACGCGGATCAATGCCCTATTAGTGCTGGCAACCTGGGGCGGGTTTCTGATCCTGGCGAGCGCTTCAATCGGGTCGCTGCAAGAGAGGCTTGCCAAAGGGTTCCAAGATCAGCGGCAGCTCTATGAGGAACTGAAACGAAGCCGCGTGACAGAAGAGATGAAAGAGAAGGTGGAGAAAGCCCTGTACGCCACGATGGATCCAGTGGTCGCGAAGTTGGCCACGGAGGGAAGGCTGCGGTTCGAAAAGCGCGAAATTAGCATCATGTTCACGGATCTCACCAACTTCACGACCTATTCAGACAGCAACCGCGCGGACGTGGTGCTGGAGGAACTCAACCGCTTTCTTGGACAAATCGAGCCCATCGTGGGTCTCTTCCGCGGTCACATTGACAAATACATGGGTGACGGGATCATGGTGGAATTCGGTGCACCGATTGACTACGACCGTCATGCACTCCTGGCGGTTGTAGCCGGGCTGCGGATGCAGAACAATGTCAAGAAACTGAACCTGCCGTGGCGTATGCGGATTGGCATCGCGACCGGAAGTACGGTGGTGGGCATGCTGGGTGTGCGGCGGCAAGCATACAGTGCGGTGGGCGACCGCGTTAACGTGGCGAAGCGGCTCGAAGAGATTTGTGAACCAACTAAAGTGTCCATCGACGAACCGACGTTCCGCGCCGTGGAACCCTTTGTGATCGCCAACAAGCTCCGCAACTTGGGGTACGGCCGGCAATCGGACAATGAGTTGATCGAGCGCATGACGGCCCTGGAAGAAAGACTCTCGCGGGAAAGTGAAAGCGCGGAACTTCTTTACGAATTGGGCAAAGCGAATTTTGAACTTCACGATGCCACCACAGCCATTCGCTATTTTGAGCGGGCCCTCGCTTTGGACCCCCAATCCACGCAGATCAAGCTGGCCTATGCGGATGCCAACTTCAAACGCGATGAGTATGAAAAGATTCAGCTCAAAGGAAAATTGCAGAAGATCACCATCTATCAGGTGACGGGGCTCAAGGACCGCTGGAGGGACCCTGCTGTGATACCTCCTGCGATAGCGGCAGCTTACGCGGGCGCGGAGTCGCACATTGAAATTCCGGAGGAAGTGGTATTGGCGGTGGAAGCTTTGGATGGAGCAATCGGCCATTGCCGCGTTGTGGCGCTTCTCTCTTACGCCCTGGCAGACCGGCTGAGGGTAAACGAAGAGATGAAGAAGACCATTCTGCTGGCAGGCTACCTTCAGGATCTTGGGAAGGAAGCGGTGCCGCACAACGTTCTGAATCGTGGGGGCAGCTTGACTGACCAAGAGTCGAAGTTGGTCGAGAAATACGTGCAGGAAAGTGTTGCTGCCTGCCGCCGCATGGGCTACGTCGATCCCCATCTCTTGGAAATTGTGCTTCATCATCACGAAGCGTGGGATGGAACGGGGTATCCGGACGGCCTGCGTGGTGAAGATATTCCCCTGGGGGCGCGCATCACGGCAGTGGCGGAGTCTTACAGTGCGCTCACCTCGTGGCGGCCCTATCATGAGGCTTGGGACATGCGTGTCGCGATCAGTGAGATCCGCAAAGGGATGGAAAAAGGTCGATACGATCCGAAAGTTGTCACGACCCTCATCGAGATGCTTCGGCCCTCAGGCGCTTCCTCCTAATTGCCCCTGATGTCTAATGGCTGGGTGCGCACGGGGGCACAGTTCATGACAATCTTTTTGGGGCGAAGAATGAATGCCCGTCCCAACATCAAGTAAACCCTTATTCCCCGCTTAAGCATCAGTAGTAGTAGGAGCTTGATATGAGGGTTACGGTGGGATATTGAAAAGCTGGTGGGGAGAAACATGACGTGAGGAAATTGACGAACCACCTGCCTTGATGACATAAAGAAGTGAATTCCGTCTAATAACTCTGGGGCTGGGTTTTGAGATGCCCTGGAATAATCATGGGGTTAACTGACGCGGCGGTGGTGGGCACTATTTACGCCTCGCGGGGGAATTACCTCGCGCGAATGCAACGACCGGTGTGACACCCAGCAAGACGAAGCGAGTCGACCAGTCGTCTGAAGGCTGAAGGAGGAAGATTTTATGCGATTTGACAAGCGATTTTTGCGGGAAAACTTGGGGGGGTTGAGTCTGACGTTGATCGGGATCTTGACCTTGGGGTTGTCGTTAATGCTCTACCAGGGAAATCACCTGTTTCCGGATTTTGCTCTGGCCCAAGGAAAGGGCTTGGATGGACCTGATATCGACTTCTTGGAGAAGCAAAACCAGGCGTACGAGCGGATCGCCAAAGCTGTTACGCCCGCCATTGTGGCGATTCAATCCACCCAGGTTATTAAGGTGCAACAATCGCCCTTTCTGAGCGATCCGTTTTTCCGGCAGTTTTTTGGGAACATGTTTCCCCAAGTTCCCCGCGAGCAAAAAGAGAAAGCGTTGGGAAGCGGGGTGATCGTGTCGCCCGAGGGATACATTGTGACCAACAATCACGTGATCGCCAAGGCGACGGAAATCTCGGTGACGCTTTCCGACAAACGGGAGTTCAGGGGGAAAGTCGTGGGAGCAGATCCCTCGACAGATGTCGCCGTCATCAAGATCGACGGGAAAGGCCTGCCAACCGCCACTTTCGGCAATTCCGACCAGCTCAAGGTTGGCGACACGGTCATGGCATTTGGGAACCCTTTTGGGCAGTACTTCACCGTCACGCGCGGGATCGTCAGCGCGCTGGGCCGTTCGGGCATGGGGATTGAGGGGTTTGAGAACTTCGTCCAGACCGACGCCGCGATCAACCCCGGAAACTCAGGCGGAGCTCTCGTAAATGTCCACGGCCAAGTAGTGGGTATTAACACTGCCATCCTCAGCGGGAATTCAGGACCCGGCGGGGAAGGCGGGTCCGTCGGAATCGGATTCGCGATTCCCTCGAACATGGCGAAGCACGTCATGGAGGACCTGGTCAAGACGGGGAAGGTAACCCGTGGCTACCTGGGAATCCACCCATCGACCCTGAGCGCAGATCTCGCCAAGCAGTTCAAGTCGCCCGATACCGCCGGTGTGCTTGTGGACGACGTGCTGGCAGGTGGGCCCGCTGAAAAGGCCGGGATCAAGAACGGCGATGTCATCCGCAAGCTCAACGGCCAGGTGGTGGATGAGCCCGGCCAATTTACCGCCCTGATTACAAACCTGAATCCAGGAACGGAAATCACCTTGGACATCCTGCGCGAGGGGCAACCCATCAGCATCAAGGTGACGCTCGGCGAGCGTCCCGCGGAATCCAGCCTGAGGGGCGGCGGGTCCGTCCAGGAAGGGACCTTGCGCGGCATCACAGTGCAGAACCTCACTCCTTCACTCCGTGATGAGGCGGGTATACCCCCGAATGTGACGGGCGTGGTGATTACCGAACTTGATCCGAACAGCCCGGCCGCTCAATTCGGTCTACAGGCGGGCGACGTGATCGAAAGCATCAACCGGCAGCCGGTCCACAACGTGGCAGACTTCAACAAACTGGCCGCCAAAGCGAAAGGCCAGACGCTGCTGCGAGTCAACCGTCAGGGCAATGGCCAATACGTGGTCATCTCCCCAGACGAAAGTGGCGGTGACGGTCAATAATCCTTGCGGCCCGGCCTCACCCCACAGGGGGATGAGGCCGGGTCTCACCTCGAAAACGCGCCGGAGCCATTTGAATGGAGATGGTGAGCGCCATGAAGGTGAGGAGACTTTTCAAGGTGGCTCTGGTGGCAGTCGCGGCCGGAATTCTGCTCGTTGTTGTGACCCTTAGGATTATTGAGAATCAACTCATTTACTTTCCCCCGCGCTACCCTGAGGGCTTCCCCTCCCAACAGATCATCGAACGGGAGGTTGAGGACGTTTGGCTGCTGACGGGGGATGGCGTCAGAATCAACGCCTTCTACCGTTCGAACCCCGCATCGAAACAAGTCCTCCTCTGGTTTCATGGAAACGCGGAAAACATTGGAGACGGCCTTGACCATCTGAGGGCGCTCGCGAAGGTTGGAGTCAGCATCCTGGCCGTCGATTATCGCGGCTACGGGAAAAGCGAGGGCAAACCCGATGAAGCGGGCGTTTACCAGGATGCAGACGCGGCCTACGACTATCTGCTAAAGCAGCGGCATTTCCGCCCTGAAGACATCATCATCTATGGACATTCACTGGGAGGCGCGGTGGCGGTAGACGTGGCGTCTCGACGGCCGTGTGGAGGCCTAATCGTCGAGAGCTCTTTCACCAGCGCACGGGCGATGGCACGGCGAATGTTCAAAATTCCAGTCATCGCGTATGTGGTGAAGTCCCGCTTCGACTCACTCCGGAAGATTCGCGATGTGCACGCGCCGATTCTGATTGTCCACGGTACACGGGATGAGATGATCCCCTTTGCCATGGGGCAGCAACTCTTTGCGGCGGCGCCTGAGCCCAAGCGCTTCTACCCCATCGAAGGAGCAGGTCACAATGACATGCTGGAAGTAGGCGGTGAAGCGTACCTGGCCAGTCTTCAGCAGTTTGTTTCTGAGTCTGCACCGCGGTAGCAGCGGCCTTTGGCCAAGAACCGAAGGGTGCCCTAGATCGGGCAGGCACGAGGCCTGCCTCTACGTTGTCCGAGCTCAGTGAATCAGAAATCCCGACAAGGTTATGCCCACTCCCACCACCGCCATCAGAATTCCCAATTGCCAAAATTGCCGCCGCTTGGTAAGCAAGGTCAGTGACACAATTACAATGGCGGCTTCCAGGCAGACTTCGCCGAGATCGAAGCGATTGGCCCGGCGCTGCTCCCCGGCAACCTCGCTTTCGAGCGAACCGGCCTCTTTTTCGATCTCCTTCAGTTCTTCCTTGTAGCGTTCCACTTCCTTAGTGTACCTCTCCCTTACCTTGTCTGCTTGCGCGGGGTCTTTCACGGCTGAGACGGAGAGAAGATCCAGGACGATCTCATAGGTATGTACCCGGATATTCTTAGCCTGATAAAATGCCCACTGATCTGTTGCCTTACTTTGAAAGAGCAATTGTTCGGTGTGGGCGCGGTGCCCGAGCAGCGTGGTGGCGGCCAACACGACGGCCAGTACGGCCATCGTAAAGGTGACGGGCAAAAGCGAAGGGTCGTGCGCGGCGTGTTCCGCGTGCTCTTCCATCTCGTGGAGTTCTTCGACGCTCATGGCACCTCGATGCTGTTTGCGGCCCCCGGCGGCTTGCTCAGGAATTGAGTGCCCGGGGCTTTGGGGATTGTACGATAAAAAATTCTAAAGCCTTGGCCGGAAATACCGCTACGCTTTGGCGCCCGATTCAGGTTTGGCCGCCCCGGCACTCTTGGGCCCGGCGGCCCCAGGCCCGGCACCTCCAGCACCCATCGCCCCATGACACTTCTTGTATTTCTTGCCGCTCCCGCATGGACAGGGATCGTTGCGTCCGATCTTTTCCCGCCGGATGACCTGCTGCGGTTTCTCCGCGCCCCCCCCGCCGATCATCTGCATTTCCCGCTGTTCGCGCCGCTTGCGCTGCTGGTATTGCCGGATCATTTCCTCCTCTTCCTCGGGGGTGCGCATCAGGAAGAGGTAGCGCAAGGTTTCATCTTCCACGCGGTCCATCATGCCTTCGAACATCTCGAAGGATTCGCGCTTATACTCGACGAGGGGGTCGCGCTGGCTGTATCCGCGCAGGCCGATCCCTTCCTTCAGGTGATCCATGGCCAGCAGGTGATCCTTCCACTGCGCGTCGACCACCTGCAACATGATCATGCGTTCGTGCAGCCGCATGCGCTCGGGGCCCCACACCTGCTCGCGTTCATCGTAGTGCGCGTGGACCAGCTCCTTGAGCTGTGCGCTGAGCTCGTCCAGGCGTTTGGGATCGAACGGCAGGTCGTGCTTCTTCAGGTCGATTCCGACCCTTCCCCAGACTTCCGTGCGCAGGCCGCTGGTGTTCCACTGGTCGGCGTGCTGGTCCTTGGGGCAGAATTTCTCCACCAGCCAATCCACCACGCGGTCGGCGGCCTCCAGGACGAAGGCCTTCTGATCAGTTCCTTCCAGCAATTGGCGGCGCAGGCCGTAAATGGTCTCGCGCTGCTTGTTCATCACATCGTCGTATTCCAGCAAATGTTTGCGCGATTCGAAGTTCTGCGCCTCAACGGCTTTCTGTGCGGCCTCGATGCGTTTCGAAATCAGGCGGGATTCAATGGGCACGCCCTCTTCCATGCCCAGCTTGTGCATGATGCTGGAGATGCGCTCGCCCGCGAAGATGCGCAGCAGGTCGTCTTCGAGCGACAGGTAGAAGCGCGAGGATCCGGGATCGCCCTGGCGGCCGGCGCGCCCACGCAACTGGTTGTCGATGCGCCGGGCTTCATGCCGCTCGGTGCCGAGAATGTGCAGCCCCCCGAGTGCCACCACTTTGGCATGCTCGGCATCGGTGACGGCCTTGAAGCGGTCCACGAATTGCGCCCACTGGGTTCTCCAGTCCGCGTAGGATTCCACGTAGGCGCCGAAGACATCCGCTCCGGAGCCTTCCGGCGGCCGTTCGGGAGGCTCGGGGTTGATGCCCTGTTCGCGATACTTATCGGGTGCCTTGCGGAATTCCTCGCGCGCCATGGTTTCTGGATTGCCGCCCAGCAGGATGTCGGTGCCGCGGCCCGCCATGTTGGTGGAAACGGTGACGGCGCCAACGCGTCCGGCTTGGGCCACCACCAGCGCTTCGCGCTCGTGTTGCTTGGCATTCAGCACGTTATGCCGGGTTTCTTTCATGCCCAGAACCTCGGCCACGCGCGCCGGCCGGCAGCGCTGCTCAATCAGATAATCCAGGACCGGTAAGCATCTTTGATCGGTATTATTGGCAAGGGCAACGAGGTCGGGAAGAATGGATTCGTCGGCGGTTGGCAACCCGTTGTAGGGGTATCCCCTCGGCGCGCGCTTCAGCACCGCATCCAGGAAAACTTGCCGCGTGCCGTTGGCGCCGGCCGCCAGCGCCTGGTAACGGCTCTGGCTTAGCATTTCTTTTACCGTGGAGACTCCCACCCCGGCGCGAATCAGCCACTCCAGCCCCGGATTGGGGGCTTGCGCCAAGCGCTCCACCCACATTTTCAGCTTGGGGCCCTCCAGGCCTGCGGCCTTGGCAAGCTCATGCAGGCGGGCGGGCACCACGCCGGCTTTTCTGAGCGCCACGCTCAGCCGCTCCGATTTCTCGATGGCGATGCTGCCCACCAGCACCGGCTGGCCGCGCAGGTGATACTCTTTGATTTCCTCGATCACCGCGTTGAATTTCTCTCGCTCCGTCCGGTAAACAACGTCGGCATATTCGTGCCGGATCAGGGTCCGATTGGTGGGCACGATGACGATTTCCAGGTTGTAAATCTTCTCGAATTCCGCCGCTTCCGTTTCTGCCGTGCCGGTCATGCCCGCCAGTTTCTTATACATGCGGAAATAATTCTGGAAAGTGACCGTGGCCAGGGTCTGGTTCTCACTTTCGATCTTGACGCCTTCCTTGGCCTCCACGGCTTGGTGCAGGCCGTCACTCCAGCGCCGGCCAGGCATCAGGCGGCCCGTGAATTCATCCACGATGATGACTTCGCCGTCTTTCACCACGTAGTCGCGGTCAAGCTTGAAGAGCGTGTGAGCTCTGAGCGCCTGTTGGAAGTGATGGTTGTACTCGATGTTGGCGGGATCATAAAGGTTCTCGATTCCCAACAACTTCTCGGCCTTGGCGATTCCGGAATCGGTGGGCGTGGCCTGGCGGTGTTTCTCGTCAACTTCGTAATCCTCTTTCTCCACGAGATGCGGGATGACCTTGTCCACGCGGAAATACTTGTCCGTGGATTCGTCGGAGGAACCGGAGATGATGAGCGGGGTGCGCGCCTCATCAATCAGGATGGAGTCTACCTCGTCCACAATCGCGTAATGGTGGGGCCGCTGGACGTAGTCCCGGAGGTCGAATTTCATGTTGTCGCGCAGGTAGTCGAATCCGAATTCGTTGTTGGTGCCGTAAGTGAGGTCGCAACCGTAGGCGGCGCGCCGTTCATCGTCGCTCAGGTCGTGGACAATCACGCCCACGCTCAGACCCAGCAGCCGGTAAATGGGTCCCATCCAAGCGGCGTCGCGCTTGGCCAGATAATCGTTTACGGTCACCAGGTGTACGCCCTTGCCCTCGAGGGCATTGAGGTAGCAAGGCAGGGTGGCCACCAGCGTCTTGCCTTCGCCCGTCTTCATCTCCGCGATCTTGCCTTCGTGCAGCACCATGCCGCCGATCAGTTGCACATCGAAGTGCCGCATATTCAGCGTGCGGCGGCCCGCTTCTCGGCAGAGGGCAAAGGCTTCCGGGAGAATCTCGTCGAGCGTGGCCCCGCCAGCAAGGCGTTCCTTGAGCTGGCGCGTGCGCAACGGAAACTCGGCGTCCGGGAGCTTCTGCATCTCCGGTTCGAGGGCGTTGATTTCCACCAAACGCGCGCCCAGACGCTTCAACTCGCGCTCGTTCTTGGTTCCCAGAACCTTGCCTAAGGCGTATTGAAGAAAGTTTCCCATCGTGTATAGATTACTTCCGACCTAATACTCCAACCTTTCCATTGTAAGGCCCGGTGCCCAAGTTGACAAGGAACGGCGGAATCGGTTCATCGGCTCATCAGTTCATCGGGCCATCGGTCCATCTGGTCATCGGGTGATTTAGCGATTTGTGACTTGCGATTTTCGAAGTCAGCAAATTGTTTCATCTTCTCACCCGACACGACCGATCGCCGATACGAGGTAGGGCAAGTTATAAGGCCTTACTTTGCCCCGATTTATCGAGCACTCCGTGCATTTTAACCAACAAGTTCTTTCGGTTATTGTCAATTGTCGCGCGATCAATAGATTTTCGTGTAAAAATCGTGTTTTTAGCTGGACATTTTGTCATCCTCGCCTTTGTTTTCATGTACATCCCCGGAGGTTCCTTCATTTCTAACATCTCTAAGGGTGGTTTTCGAGAACGCGTTTGGGAGTTTGGGAGATTTTTGGGGGCCGTACTGCGCCTGGCCTTCATCGCAGTTATAGCCTATATCACTTGACTCATTTTGTCAAGAGACAAGTTGTCCCCCTGACATGGAAAACGCCGGCCACGCTGCCGCCTGCTCCCAATCCGCCGCCTCGATTGAGACATTGGGATGCTCCTCGTAGCCCGCGCGGTCGCGGGCCTCAAGTTCTCGCATCTCAAGACGTTTCAGGTACTCGCGCAGCGCCTCCCGGATCAACGCCGAACGGTTCACCCGCGCACGTTTCGCGGCTCCATCTGCGGCGCGGAGGAGTGCCGAACCCAGAACAACTTGGATGGTTTCCATACTGTGGAGTTTACTCCACACTCGACTCAACAGCCAGCATGGCGCGAGTCTTTGCGCCTTGGCGCCTCCGATTTCTGGAGTCCGATGGACTCCATCGGAGTCCTCTAATCGGACTTTGCGTGCGATTGTCTGTTCTTTCAAATTTTCTCGCGCTTTGGAGGCGAGTTATGACGAATCACCAGCTCTTGGGGAAAATCAACGGGTTGCCAAGAATCGTGCGCAATAGAACGGCGGGGTACTCGCAGTAGCCGTACTGTCCTCCGGGTTTCACGGTATCTCCGTCGCCGGGGTGATAGCGCTCATACCAGAGCCCTCCTGTTTTTTGGCCCATCTGGCAAACCTTCACCACGGATTCGCGCAGCCGCTCGAGATCTTTCATTCGCAGGCAAGCCAGCGTTTCCAGGTACCACACCCTTCCCATCGCGGCGACATCATTCGTATATTCATGAAATTTGAAGGGCAAGGGCTCAGTGAGTTCCCACGATTGATAATTGAACGGCTTGGTCACCAATTGGGTCGGCATCCCTCCCCGCCAAAACATCGGTTCGCGCAGAAGAATCGGCCAGAGACGTTTGACTTGGTCCTCGCGGGCAATTTCCAGTCCTACGGCCGCCCAATTAACATCTGACAACCCATGCGAATCGACCAGCCCATATTCAGGGTGAAGGTATTCGGCAAAATGATCGCGCTGCCAGAATATTTCGAGGAAGCGGCTGCACAAGGCATCGGCCCGATGACTCCACGCGACCGCGGCATCATTTTTTCCAAGAACCCTGCACAGCGTGGAAAGCTGGCGAAAGGCGCGAATGGCATAGCATTGGGTAACGCCGTCCCATTGATTGCGGGGCGGCGATTCGATGTAAAAACCGGCGCCGCTCAGCAATCCGTTTTGGCTGATGCGCGTCAAGAGATACCGTCCGGCTGCCTCCAGCGCTGGCATTTTTTCGGCCAACCAGGATCCAGATTGTGTGGCCGCATAAATTTCCTGGCCGGTCAGAATGAAACAGATGGGCGCCAAGACACTCAAGGGGTTGACCTTGACCTGCCAATGGGTAAAGAGGCCGATCCACTTGCGCGGCATCATATTGCTCGAAGGGGGTTGGCCCGGCCGAACGATCGGCTTGTAGGTATAGACGTCTTCAGGATACCGAAGCCCGCGCAAAAAGGAGTCCATCCCCTGGGGCGGCACATCGGCCGGGAAAATAGCAAAGGGAATGTTGCCGTCCGGCCGCTGAGAAGCTTGCACGAAATCAAAGTAATCCAATACCTCCCGGTGCTTGCCCAGCAGCAGATAAGCGCCTGCCATCTGCCAGGAGTCAAGGCCGGGCCAGGTATTCTCCGGCCCATAGCCTTTTCCATCCGCGACAATTGCGAAGTGCCCGGGGTAAGCACGCTCGAGCAACGCTGGATAGAGGTTCTTGTCCAGGGCTGCCCTCACCCCCGCTGCGATTATTTCCTGCTCAGATTCGGCAGGCGCGGCGCTGAGTGTTCCGGTCTTGCCGGTCGGTTTGAGGATTTCCGGCACGACCGCCGCCAGCGAAGTTTGCACGAATTTTCGTCTGTTCATGTCGTTCCTCCTCACAGCACCGCGGTTTCGTGGATCAGGCGGCCTTCGGCGAACCGAGCGAGGTTGAGGGCACGGGCGTCGATCAGGTCGGAGTGATCGTGCAGTATCAAATCTGCCAGAACCTTGCCGGTGGCAGGGGAGTGCATTACGCCGTGTCCGCTAAAGCCGTTGGCGAGAAAAAAACCGGGGACCTCGGGCACGGGTCCGAGGATAGGGTAGTGGTCCGGAGTCATTTCGTAAAGGCCGGCCCAGGCACGTTGGGGATTCACTTCCAGCTCCTCAAAGCAGGGAACGCGATCCACGGCACGCAGAAGAATTTTCTCGACGAACGCCGGATCGAATTGGGTTTTGAATCCCGGCGTCTCCTCCGGATCATTCCAGGCGAGCAGGATTCCCAGGCCCTCCGGACGAAAGTGAAAACCCGTGGCCATATCGATGGTCATGGGCGCCTCGCGCGCGATGAGCGGGAAAGACTCGGTGGGGACTAACATGCGGCGCAGCGGTTCGACGGGCAATTGCAATCCGGCCAATGCTGCGACTTGCGCCGCCCAAGGTCCGGCGGCGTTCACCACGGTGCGTGTGGTCACTCGGCCGCGTATCGTCTCAACACCCGCGATGCCCTGCGCGTCTTGCAAAATCGCCGTGGCCTCTGCACCTTTCCACAGACGCACCCCTTTTTCAGTGGCGCGCTGCATGAAGCCGGTCATGACGCTGTGCGGGTCCACAAATCCGTCGGTGGAACCAAAACTGCCGCCGCGAATGTCGTCGGAGCGCAAATGCGGCATGCGGCGCAGAACCTCCGCGGGCGAAAGCAATTCCACCGACTTCACCCCGCACGCCACTTGCAGTTGATAATTAGTCTGCAAGCCGGCCAGATGCTTCTCGCTCATCGCCACGAACAAGTAGCCCTGCGGACGATAGCCGCCGGGGAAGCCCGTGGCTTCCTCGAAGCGCGCAAAAAAATCGAGAGCATAGAGCGACAGGCGAATGTTGATCTCGGTGGAAAACTGCGCGCGCACGCCTCCCATGCTCTTGCCCGTGGAGCCACGGCCCAAGTAAGGCTCGCGCTCCAGCACCAAGACGTTTGCGCATCCGGCCTCGGCAAGATGATAGGCGATGCTCGCGCCCACAATCCCCCCGCCTACAATCACCACATCGGCTGTTTCCGCCACGGCCGCGCCTCCACTTGCCAAAATCAAAGCAGTCGTGCTGGCGGACATCTTAGCTTGCCTGGCGCGGAGAAGGAATCCCCTTCGCAGTGCACGAAAAACCGCCCCTGCTTATTGCATCCGCGCACACATCGGGTCAGAATAGTGCGGAAGGCGGAGGGGAACTATGAGAGCAGCGGGAAGCATTCTGGGATTAGTGATCGTAATGGCGGTTGTCTGGTTTGTGGTGAAGTCGCAGGTCACGCAAGGACCCACGGGCGGGCAGCCTCCCAAAGAGGTAATTGACGTGGTGGGCGTAAAGAACGACCTACTGGCTATCGCGCAGGCTGAGAGAATGTACCTGGCGAGCCACGGGTCCTACGTCTCGGTTGACGAGCTCCAGCAGGACGGCTCGATTACGTTTTCCGGCACGAACCGGCGCGGCTACAGTTACACCGCGGAGGTGGACGATGGCCAACATTTCAAAATTACCGCCAGGCCTTCGGACCCCGCCAAGGCCACTTGGCCGACCCTATCCATCGACGAATTGATGCAAGTGACGCAGCAATAGAGGAGCCCCATGCGAGTTGAAGCGCGAGCGCCCGCACGAGTGGATTTGGCGGGTGGAACTGTAGATATCTGGCCACTCTACCTTTTTCATCCCGGAGCACAAACGGTTAATATTGCAATCAGATGCTATGCCTCATGTGTGATCGACACCCGCGCCGACCGGCGCATCGTACTTGTCTCGCAGGACCAGGGATTGCGGGAAAAATGGGAAAACCTCACCGCCCTTTCTCTCGGCGAGTCGCAATTGCCCTTGCTGAGGGAACTGGTGATGTTTTTTGAGCCCCGGCGGGGTTTGAACATCAAGACCAGTTCGCAAGTGCCGGCCGGCGCCGGTCTGGGAGGCTCCTCCGCGCTGAATATCGCCCTGTGCGGAGGCCTGGCACGCGTCACGGGCAAGCGCTGCACGCGCAGCACGATCCTGGAGATTGCCAAGAACGTGGAGGCCATTGTCATCCGCGTGCCCACCGGCTGGCAGGACTACTTCCCGGCGCTCTATGGCGGCGCTAATGCCGTCCATCTGGAGCGAGATGGGGTGAAGCGCGAGCGGCTGCCTCTGCCGTTCACCGACGTGGAAAAGCGGTTTGTGCTTTGCTACACGGGCCAACCGCGTAATTCCGCCATCAACAACTGGGAGGTCATGAAATCCCACATCGATAACGACGAGCGCGTCCTCAAGAATTTCGATCAGATCACCACCATCGCCAGCCAGATGCGTGAAGCGCTGCTGGCGCGGGATTGGAACGATGTGGCCGAGTTGCTGGCGCTGGAGTGGGAAAATCGCAAACGCAATTTCAAAGGCATCTCCACGCCCAAGATCGACCGCTTGATCGAGCAAACCCGGAAGCAAGGAACCATGGCCGCCAAGGTTTGCGGGGCCGGGGGCGGCGGATGCGTGGTCTTCATGGTCCGCCCGGGCACCAAGCCGGCTGTCGAAAACGCCCTGGCCCGAATGGGCGGGCAGGTCATTAACTTCGCCATTTCGAGCACTGGGCTGGAAGTTCGTGCCGATCAAGTCGAGCGAACCCGGGAAATGCGCTGATTTCGATGGTGTACCTGGCGTTCACAAAAAGCATCTATACGAGTGAGGAAATGAATGTCCCGGTTTTTGCTCCGGCGACATCGGATTGTCCTGCCGATTGCAATTTTCTCGTCTCCTCCTGAGGAAGAGGCGAAAAGAGACTGATTCCCATGTCTGCCTGGCGTTTAAAGAATCACGCCCGCTCTGAAAAAGCCACCCGGAGATGGCTATGGCGGAGCCTGTGGATGGTCAGCGCCTTCCTCCTCATTCCTGTCGCTTTTCCCAAAGAGGGCATGGATCGCAACGCCCGTATTGACATCATCCGTGGCCTCCTGCGGGAAGTGGGGGTGACCAAGGTTCCCCTGCCTCGCGGGAAAAGGGGCGTGCGCGTGGATGCGCAGGGAAAGTTGGATCAGCGGGACGCCCAAAAAGAGATGCACGTCAACGGTTTGGCCATGCAGGCGGGCATGCCTGCGGAGATCACCAAGATTGAGTTCAAGTCGAAAGAGCTCATTTTCGAGGTAAACGGAGGCGGAAGATCCGGGAAGAAGTGGTACCAGCACATCGAGATCGGCATGGGGCCGGAGACGAGCCCGATCGGTTCGCAGCAGCAAACGCTCACCGCATATGGGTCCTCGGTCACGGTGGATTTTGGCAAGGCCCTTCCCGACCTTACTATCCCCCAAGTGAAGAAAATTCTCTCCGGCGTCCTCGATTTCGAGCGGCACTCGCCCACTGTGTTGTACTCGCCCAATGTCACGCCCGAGGTCAAGGAGGCCATCAAGAATCACAAAGTTATTGTGGGGATGGACCGCGACGCGGTGCTTTCTGCTAAAGGCACCCCTGACCGGCGTGTGCGGGAGGAACGGAACGGCTCTGAGCAGGAGGACTGGATCTACGGAAACCCTCCCCATGTACTTTTCGTCACCTTTGATGGCGACCAAGTGGTGGGCGTGAAGCAGTATTGAGCGCTCCGAATGTCACTCATCGGTCTCCGGTTTAGCTGAACGCCCGCCAAAGATGTGTCCCCCGCCGCTGCCCAGTGCAACGCCCGTTAGGTTGGCATCACCTTTGGAATCCGGGGTGCGGCGTTCTCCTCTTCTAGCCATGTGCTGAGCTTTTTCGCGCATGCAAGAAGGGATAGTCTGTCCGCCTAAACCTTTTAGCCTTTGACTTAGTTTGCAAGGCCGAATAGAATTTTTGATTTAAGTCAAATCTGCTGAACTAGACTGGAGGTAGCAATCATGCCTGTTAAGATTGGAATCAATGGTTTCGGGCGAATTGGCCGAAATCTTCTGCGCGCATCACTGAACGATCCCGGGATCGAAATCGTCGCCGTAAATGATATTACTGATCCCAAGACTCTGGCCCATCTGCTAAAGTACGATTCTATTTTCGGCATCTTGGACGCCACCGTTGGCTACCACGAGGACTCGATTACCGTCAACGGCAAGTCGATCCGCGTCTTCAAAGTAAAGGACCCCGCTGAACTCGCCTGGTCCTCGCTCGGTATTCAGGTGGTTGTGGAGTCCACCGGCCTGTTCACTAAGGCCGACGATGCCAAAAAGCACCTCAAGGGCTCGGTGAAGAAAGTCATCATCTCCGCGCCGGCGAAGGGCGAAGACGTCACCATCGTGTTGGGCGTCAACGAGAGCATGTACGATCCCGCCAAACACCATGTCCTTTCCAACGCTTCTTGCACCACGAACTGCTTGGCGCCGGCGGCAAAGGTCATCCACGACCACTTCAAGATCCTCAAGGGATCAATGACCACAATCCACGCCTATACGAACGACCAGCGCATTCTGGACCTCCCGCACAAAGACTTGCGGCGGGCGCGGGCGGCGGCTCTTAGCATGATCCCCACCACCACCGGCGCGGCCAAGGCCATTGGACTGGTGATACCCGAACTCAAGGGCAAGCTGGATGGTTACGCCATGCGCGTCCCCACGCCCGACGTTTCCGTGGTTGACCTCGTGGCGCTTGTCGAGAAGCCCACCACCACCGAGGAAGTGAACGCTGCCCTTAAGAAGGCTGCGGAAGGCCCCATGAAGGGCATCCTTCAGTACGTCGAAGAGGAACTGGTTTCCAAGGACTTCACCGGCAACCCGCATTCGTCCATGGTCGACGCGGGCTTTACCAAAGTGATTGACGGCACGCTGGTGAAAGTTGTCGCCTGGTACGACAACGAGTGGGGATACTCCTGCCGCGTCCGCGACCTGATCGATTTTGTGGCCAAGAAGGGACTATAGAAGAACCGGAGGCAGTAGGCAAAAAGCAGTAGGCGCTAAGCACTAGGCAGCGGACGACTGTCCATGGTCCGTGGTCAGTCGTCCGTTGCGATATCCTCTCTCCTTAGGAGGACAATCGGAACTCCGGACCTCTGGTTCGGACAGCCACAGGAGGGACAATGGGATTAACCGTTCTGGAAATTGAGGTAGGTAACCCGGCCACCCCCGAAATAACTGAGAAAGTGGAGTTCTTGGTCGATTCCGGCGCGATCTATTCGGTCGTGCCCACACCCATCCTTGAAAAACTCGGCATCCGGCCGATCACGAAGCAGGAATTCCGGTTGGCAGATGGTTCAAAGATCGCTAGGAGAAAGGGAATCGCTCTGTTCAAGCGTGGTGACCAGGTGGGTGGGGCGGATGTTATTTTCGGTGAAGAGGGAGATACTAATCTTCTAGGCGCTTTCACGCTGGAAGCTCTCGGCCTCTCGCTGGACCCCCTGCGCCGCGAGTTGAAACCGCTGCCGATGATTCTTGCGGAAAGCGGGAGGGCGTATGACCGGGGAACAGATTAAGGTTTGTTTACGCGATCAACTGCAGAAAGCACAAACAGACCCATCGATCCTAAAGAACATCCACATAACTAACTCGACCGGCGACGCTGAAGATCTTTGGGGACTGATCGGCAAGAGCCCCTTTGATATTTTTTGTGACAAAAGCGAGTGGAACAATAAAAAGGGGGTTATGCCGGAGATCATTGGAAACATGACTCCTGACATCGTGCTTCGCTCAAGAGTTTCCGGCCAGAACCGCATCATCATTGAATGTAAAGGTACGAGGGAGAAACCGACTAGGTTTGGAATCGCAGACTCTCAGTTCGTCCGTTTTTTCCTGTGGCTACTCACGATGACCGAGTCAAGAAGGGGCCAGGACATCCGGCGGGCTGTGTTGCTTGCGGCACCCTCTCCCTGGTTCACGGACAATGAGATGTCACGATATTGGAACTATTTGTGCGAGACGTATCAGCTGATCGCGTCCTATAAAACTAATGAGGGATTTGACATCACGCTAGGCGAAATCCGATGGGACGCCATTTCGGTTTAAGGTGGCCCTCTACTGGGTCGGCCGCGGCAACGGACCACGGACAAAGGACAACTGACCGCTGACAAAGGACTAATACCATGGCCAAACTATCAGTTCGTGACCTCGATCTCAAAGGCAAGCGCATTTTCATGCGCGTGGATTTCAACGTGCCCTTAAACGACGTCGGCGAAATCACGGATGACACGCGCATCCAAGCCTCGCTGCCCACCATTAAGTATATCGTGGAGCGCGGCGGCCGGCTGATTCTGGCTTCGCACCTGGGCCGGCCCAAGGGCAAACCCAATCCCAAAATGAGCCTGAAACCCGCGGCCACGCGGCTGGCGCAACTGCTCGGCAAGCCCGTGGCCTTCGCGGCGGATTGCATCGGTCCGGAAGCGGAAGCCACGGCGAAAGCGCTCAAAGACGGCGACGTGCTCCTGCTCGAAAACCTGCGCTTCCATCCGGAGGAAGAAAAGAACGACCCGGAGTTTGCGAAGAAGCTTGCCACGCTCGCCGAGGTTTACGTGGACGATGCGTTCGGCTCCGCGCATCGTGCCCATGCCTCCACGGAGGGCATCACTCACTATCTGTCCCCTTGCGCGGCGGGATTGTTGATGGAGAAAGAGCTCGAATACCTGGGCAAAGCCGTGGGACACCCCGAACGGCCCTATGTTGCCATTGTGGGTGGCGCCAAGGTTTCCGACAAGATCGAATTGGTGCAAAATCTGATGAAGTTTGCAGACACCCTCTTGATCGGCGGCGCCATGGCCTATACGTTCCTGAAGGCGCAGGGCGTGGAAGTGGGGCTGTCGAAGGTCGAGGAAGACAAGCTCGACTTGGCTCACAACCTGCTGCAATTCGCCGAGCGCCGCAGCATTGAACTTCGTCTGCCCCAGGACCATATCGTGGCGGAGAAGCTCGACGCCAACGCGGCAGCGGAAGTGGCGCCCACACGCAGTATTCCTGCCAATCGCTTGGGTGTGGATATCGGGCCGGCCACGCGAGCTGACTACGCCGCCCGAATCGCCAAAGCCAAGACCATCGTCTGGAACGGCCCGATGGGGGTTTTTGAAATTCCCCAGTTTGCGGAAGGCACCTTGGCCATCGCCCGCGCCGTTGCCGATTCATCCGCGGTTTCGGTGGTCGGGGGCGGAGATTCTGTTGCGGCCGTGAAAAAGGCCGGCGTGGAGGCGAAGATCACGCATATCTCCACCGGCGGCGGAGCTTCGCTCGAGTTTCTCTCTGGGATCACCCTCCCCGGCGTCGCGGCGCTGACGGAAAAGCAGTAGGACGGTAGAGCTTGTCCGTGGTCCGTTGCCAGTTGTCCGTCCGCACGGTATGTTCCCCGAAAGGGAGATTATCATTCGTCGCAGGCCCTGGAGAGGCCCGCTGTGCACAATAAAACATGTGGGCGGCGATCTTATCGAGGTCCGGTATCGGTCCACATTAATATGGTTTCCCTATGGACAACGGACAACTGACGACTGACCACTGATAACTAATTCAAAGGACTCATCATGCGTAAACCTGTGATTGCTGGAAACTGGAAGATGTACAAAACCATCTCGGAAGCAGTGCATTTCATTGAGATGATCAAGCCGGTGGCGGCGCAAGCCGAGCACTGCGAAGTGGTGGTGGCCCCTTCTTTCACAGCTTTGGCCGCTGCGGCAGAGGCGGCCGAGGGATCGAAGGTTGCGGTGTCCGCGCAAGATATGCACTGGGACAAGGAAGGCGCGCATACCGGCGACGTCTCGTGGGCGATGCTGGTGGACGCCGGCTGCACGCACGTCATCCTCGGCCACTCCGAGCGCCGCCACGATCACGGCGAAACCGACGAACAGGTGAACCGCAAGCTCAAGGCGGCACTGGCCGCCGGCCTTACCCCCATCGTGTGCGTCGGCGAAACCTTGGCGGAGCGCGAATCCGGCCACACGGGGGAAGTGCTGAAAACCCAATTCGAGGGCGGCTTAGCCGGATTGACCCCCTCCGACTTTTCCCGTATCATAATTGCTTACGAGCCTGTATGGGCGATTGGCACGGGGCGCACCGCAACGCCGGAAATGGCAGCGGAAAGCCATCGACTCTTGCGCGATCTGGCCCGGCAGAAGTTCGGAGAAAAAGCAGCGAGCGCCTTGCGCATCCTTTACGGCGGCAGCGTAAAGCCCGACAATGTTGGCGGGCTGATGGCTCAGGAAGAGATTGACGGCGCACTGGTCGGAGGGGCGAGTCTGAAAGTGGATTCGTTCACCGCTCTGATAAATTATCCTCGAGGGTAAGGGGCGTGCGCGAGCGAGTCCCGTTCCGACTATCTTGGGTCCGCATTTTCCATTCAGGAAGTATGGATCTTCAGGCGCTGCTGACGGTCACGTAGGGGGCCATGCAGTTAGAACAGTACGAGGAGCGGAATGATCACTCTTATTGAGATCTTACATGTCGTTGTTTGCCTCCTGCTGATCGGAGGAGTGCTCCTCCAGGGTGGCGAAAACGTCGACATCACCGCGGCCTTCGGGGGGACCAGTCAGGCGGCCTTCGGGCCGCGGGGTTCCGTCACCCTTTTGGCCAAAATCACATGGGTGCTGGGAGTGCTTTTCGTCATTACTTCGATCACCCTCTACGTCCATTCTGCGCGCACGGGGGGTGGCTCGGTGTTGGAGAACGTGCCGGCCAAGTCCGCCCCAGCAGTCCCCGCGCCCGCGAAGAAGTAGAAAGAACGGTTGCCAGTCATCGGTTGTCGGCAAGAGCTTGTTGAGCTTGCGACTGATAACTGGCAACCGATGACCGACAACCGATAACTGCCTTTTGTGCGGAAGTGGCGGAACTGGCAGACGCACCAGCTTGAGGGGCTGACGCTCGCAAGAGCGTGGGGGTTCGAATCCCCCCTTCCGCACCAACTCTTGTGCGCGTTCAGGGTTCGTGTCGCAAAAAGTGCAGGGTTCGTGTCGCAAGAAATTCTGGTGCAGGGTTCGTGTCGCAACGTGCGGCTAGAAACACAAATCCCTTCGCATTGCGCGAAGGGATAAGGCAAGATTTTCTCAGTGTCTGACGAGTACAACGCGCAGCATCATCCCAGCTTCTCCCCGTTGTAAAGGCTATTGGAAGAGGTCAGCGTGAACTGCCCGCTCTTGGTGCCACTGGAAATCTGCGCGCAGACCTGGGTCAAAGTGTCGGCGCTGATCGCGCCCTCAATGTAGAAATGATTATTGGTGGTGCCCCCGCCCGGCGCCGCGCGCCCGCCACTGTCGCCGCCCGACCCGCCGCCGCTGCGGCTAGTGGAATACAATCCACCCGCTCCGCCACCGCCGCCACCCCCCCCCGCCGCGCCCCCCCATAAGCGCATATTGCGCCGCTGCCTCAAAGTGAAGGCCCGCCGCAATGAGAGCGGCAGGATTCGGCGGCCACGTTCCCTCTGCCAAACAAGCAATGCCGCGCGCAGTTTCCCACACAGCCTCAACTGCCGCTTGAGCTTTGCGCCCGCCGATTAGACCGGCCAAGCCTTCGGTGAGCTGCTGCGCGCTGGCGGCTATATCCGACTACATAGCCTTGGCCGCCATTTTCGAGATACTTTCGTTCTGTTTCAGAACGTAATTGACCTGGCCCACCACATTGCCGAATTGGGTCAGATTGCGCGTTGCCAGGGGTAGCTCATCCATGTAACCGTGCCGGAAGTGAGATTCCCAGATTGTGATGCTTTGCACCCAATCATTTTCCGATTTCGTCACGCCGTCGATGGCAACCCGCGCCTGATACATCTGTGTCACCCATTCAGGCGTCGGCCCCGTTCCAAAAATCGGAAAGTCATGCACCTTCTTTCCTACCGCTGCGACCTTCTCCCCTTCCTCTGCGGCTTCTTTCGCGGCTGCCTGCTGCGCCCGCCTCTGTGCGAGAAGAGCTTTTTGATCGGCTAACACCCAAGCCTCTCGCGCCTGGTTGACTTTCGCCGTGGCTACCTCTATCTGTTTGGCATACGCGCCGCCCGCATCTGCCGCGAACACCCCCGCGCCCTTTTTCGCTTCCTTCACTTTGTCGTTTAGGTCCGCAACCGCTTTTTCGGCCTTGAACAAATTCTGTAATGCTGCGTCCGCGTCCTCGCTGGCCCACTGCGCGCGCATTGCCGCCTGTTCGGCTTCCTTCTTGCCGAACAAATCTAGTTCATGCTCGACGGAGAGAACTTCCCTGCGGAGTTTCCCTGTATCTTCGATGGCCTTCGCCATCGCTTTCTGTTCGGCCTTCCCGAATCCCTCCCACTCATTCGCCAAGTCCCTTATACCGCCAACGATTTTTGGAACTTCCTCGACAGCGAACACCCCGAGCAAAACCGGCCCAATCGAGCCGAGAGCCGGGATTATTTCCGCAGCCGCGCCGGTGACTGCGCGCGGCAAGTGGACTCCCATTTCTTCGGTGAGCAACCGCGCAGACTCGCGGTTAGAGAGAAGCCCTTTGTCAACGTCGTCGGAGAGTTTCTTCGTCTTGCCCCCGGTCGCAGCTACGGCATCCCCAGCGCGCCCGGCCTGAATTTCAAGTTGGTCTATCGCGGATTGCACTTCGGAAGGGTCGGCCCCAAGGCCGATCACCAACCCCAAATCGCCCATGTCTCACCACTCAATCACGTTCGTGTCTACTGGAATCTGAACGCCCCCTTCTCGAAAGGCCGCCTCTTCCGCCGCACCACAGTCGAAAACATACGCGCTCATTCCTTGCAAGCCCACCAGGTCACTTGGACGGCACTGGCAGCGGCTCGCCACCAGATACAGGTAGTACAGGCGATCCCTGTCCCGCATGAAACGTGGCGAGGTCAACCGGGCTGCCATTCGCGCCCGGAACAACCTCACCCCTCAGCCACGCAAAGATAAATTTCAAATCTTCCATGAGGATGTCGCGCAACCCGATTTCCTCCGACTCGGGGGCAGAGGAAAATCAGGGTCGGACGAACAGGCTTGTCAGTGATTCGCAGAGCCATTTGGTAAAAGCGTCCGTATCCTCAGACCGCACTTCTTCCGGCTTTACGTCCAAGACTTTCCGTTGAAGCTCTGAACCCTTGCGCCCCATCACCAGCGCCGCGAAGATTGGCGGGCGGCAGAGCAAAACCGTAATTCCCGACGCGGGCAGCGCAACCCGCTCGACGCTCTTCGCCTCGACAGCGCGCCGAAAGTCCAGCGCCGTGCCGATTCCGTTTGCCTTCGCTCTTTTTTTCGCAGTCATAGAATCCTCGTTCCATTTTCCGGGCTGAGATCGGAACCATTTGCAGAAGCATATCCTCGCGCAGTTGGGCAATCACCCCGGCAAGGTGTCTCCGCCCTTCCTCCGGCGCCAGCAGTGAGCGGTTTTCGGGGAAAAATCTCTCATGCCACGCCACTAATTCCGCCGCGACTTCCACAGCCGACTTTGCCGGGCCGTCCATGTGCAGGCCCTTTATGTCTCGAATCACCTCATCAGTCGCGGCGCGCAGCGTCTCGAATTCCCTCTGCGCGTCGGGATTTGCCGCCGCGACGCCTTTCAAGATTTCCGCTATGTTCATAGGCGCCTTTTCCCTTTCGCGCTTCCCACCTACAAAATCGCTCCGCGAGCGAGCGAGTCAAACCCTCGCCGGAATTTCTCATCGGTCGGGGAGGAGTGGCCCCGCGCGCCCGGATAGCGTAGAACGGGTGTGGAACGCTTCCTGCGCAAATCCCGACAAGGGCTTGACGCGCCCGCTCGCGTTGGCTCTTTCTCGCATCCTGAAAACCTGCGCCCTTTCACCGGGGCATGAATCCGCTCGCCAAAGCCCATTGAATATTTTCGGGCGGAACTTCCGGCACGGGCTCTCCCGGCTTCCATGCCTCCTCTAGAACTGGAGGGCGTGGCGGCATCATCGCGCGCTGGATTTCTTCGATTTTAGCCTCTTCCGCTTTAGTGAGATTCGGAGTGTCACCAGAGGCAAACGCATTGTTACAGGCAAGCGTCTCTGGCAGCGTAGCCTGTCCGAACTGTATGATGCATGGTCGCCGGTCGCCCTCGCGGCCAAGAAACCAAATCACCCACTTTGCCGAATCGCCCGCCATCCCTTGGGGTAGACTGTGAAGCAAAGCCCTGAATCGGCCTTCGTCCAGGTCAAGGCTAGAGTCGAATTCCAGCGCTGCCGCGCCCTCATACATTTCGGCAGTCAGCGCCGCGCGCTCTTCAAGAATCTTTCGCACGGATGCCAGCGCCGAATCGAGTTCGCGATCCTTGTCGAGCCGCCTTTCAATTTGGGTCGCCAGAATCCTTTGTGCTTTTGCTCGCTTGGCAACCTTCTCAGGTGTCAGTTTCAGTGCGTCTAACTGCCCTTGGAGATTCCCGGCCTGCGTTTTGAACGTGGCAATCATTTGCTCGGCTTTTACCGCGTCCTGAACATACGTTTCGAGCACTGCGTGTGCGTAGCCGTAGCCCGCCGCGATTTGCGAAGCTTGGCGTTTTTTGCCTTCCTCCGCCGTGGCGAGATTCCTTTCCCATAAGCCAATTTGCGCCTGGCAGTGTTTCAATTCACGTTCGAGCCGCCACTGTGTTTTGATACTTTGCTGGCTACGCGCACTCCCGGTGAATTCCAACTCCGGTTTACCGGCTGCCTTTTTTGCTTCGGTTTTTCCTCGCATTTCAACTCCTATTTGTAGATAGCCGATTGCTTCGCCCGAATGCGTGCAAGCGTTTCACACCCTCTGCACGTCCGCACGGTATTCCGAAAGCAGTAAAGGGTTTTCCTTTGAGACTTGTGCGGTCGCCAATCGGTGCAATTCTAGTTCGGTCAACTCAGGATTAGCCGACCGCAGTTCCCCGATTCGAGTCAGCACGGCATTGTTGAATTTTTGGCGAGCGAATCCCGCGCTGCGCCCCGTGTCATGCGGCGTATTCGGAACCGTGTAGCTCCCCGGAAGCGACGCAACATAGGCGCGAAGGTGGGCTTCGTCGATTTCCCCAATCGGCTCATTTTTGCCGCCCCGCTGCGCGTAGGCAATATGTCGGGTTCTGACCCTGCCCAATTTCAGATTTTCCATTTCGCCTTTCTCCTTTCTCAATTCAGATTGCCGCCCCGCGCTTCGGCCTTCAGATTTCGAAATCGCAGCAATCGCCATGCCGTTCATTTTTGCCTTCCGGCCAGGTTGGCGACTTCATTGCTCAGCCTCAAATCCAGACCCAGACACTTATTGTGTTGCCCGGCCCCGCGTCCACGGTGTAGTAAAGATTGGTGGAATCGGCAGGCTGTGTCTGGTGCACCTGGATATTAGAAGTCAGAAGCACGTCTTCCCGCCAAATCTTTGGGCCAGACGATGGCATCCAGCTAACCGCGATCGAGCTTAAGTGGTGGGGGATCACATTCGGCCCCAAAGAAAGCCCCGTAATATCAAGGCGAAACTGATGAATAGGGGGATTGTTCCCCGGCATGTTGTAATCCCCACCCACCATCACGCTGATCGACATAATCCAACCTCCGTTCTATGCCCATCTGGGCAAATTACCTATAAGCTTGCGCGCCGAATCCTTCCCGGCGCGCTCAGCCCCTTCAGCCAGCGCCGGAAACTGTCAGCCTGATAAACCACCACGCCCCGCGCCCTCAATTCGAATGGAGGCCCCACGGCCTTGACCCGCATATCGGCCAGTTCTTTGCGCGAGACTTTGAGCAAGGCCGCGACTTGCGCCGGTGTCAGGAATTCCGCCGTCAAAATGTTGACGGCCTCGGAACTCGCCAGCAAGGAATCTGGCATCACTACCGCCGCGCCGGTCATGGCTTCCCCTCTGCGGGCGAGCGCTCGCCTCCGCCCGCTGGAATCGCGCCCCAAAGACGTTGGCGTAGGAAGTATTCGAGACCGCGCCTCGGGTATCTCACAACGCTTTTGGAAAGTTTCACGAAAGGCGGCCCGCGCCGTTCTCTGCGCCAGTCAATAAGCGTATCGCGCGAAACCCGTAACAAGCGGCCAACCTCGAAAGTTGTCAACAGCCGCGCCGAATCAGGTATTCGAAGCTCCAACTTTTCCGCCAAAACTTTTTGGATGCTCCGCTTCACTTCTCGCCCTCCCTCACTGCTTCAGATGCCCAGTCAAGCGACCGATGACTTTGCCCAGGATGCAGATTCCTTTCAGCATTCGGAATTCCGAGCGCGCGCGCTCGCCAATGAAATCATCGCTCCTCTTCTTTTCGGACGCCGCCTTCTTTAAAGCGATCTCCAGGCTCTCTCTAGTCTCCGTGTAGGTACCGAGGTGGATAAATGGGTGGGTAGTAGTAACCAGCCTCACAAGCGTTCCCCGAAATCTGATTGCTTCGGATTCATGGGGACTGTAAAAGCCTGGCTCAAGCCTTCCCATGTAAATTCCTCTCCGATCCGGGGATATGGATTCCGGGTCGTCCGGCGCGTAGCGGAGCATGACGACGTGGCCCCATAGGGCATGGAGGTTCTCCACACCTTCGTATGATATGTCAAGGATCACGAGGCCCCTGGGCGAATCCTCGATCACACTTGAATCCTCATCCACCGACACGCAGACCGTAGCCAGTGGATTCGGGACAAACTCCGGCTCAAAGCGCACCGGAGGCCCCGCTTCTTCCGCTCCCTGAAGCGTCAAATGCACGCGCGGAATCAGAACCATGTCGCCCTCTTTGGGGCGGATCAGAATGTCTTCGCCTGAGGCCTTGGCCGCTGCAACGATAATTTCTCTGCTAAGCCCAGCCTGTTTCAAGAACCAAAGATTCTCCGGGCCACGGGCCAAGCTGGCTATCTTTACCCACGCTTCAGATGAAGGCACGTTATCGCCCCGCTCCCACGCAGACACGACGGTCTGCCCGACCCCGAGAGCGTCGGCAAAGGCTTTCTGACTAGGGTAATGATCCTCACGGAATTTCCTAATGCGTCGGCGAATTGAGCCATCTCTTTTCATTTGGTCCCCGCCTTTACCTCCCTACCCTAGCTCGAACTGGCTTGTCGCGAGATTAAAATAGTCCTTGACATCCATTTCACAGCTAATCTATACTCCATTGTAATGGAGGAGTAAGGATGCTCAAGCCTAATTTTGCATCAGAAACTTTCCCTAAAACTGACCCTGAAATTGTGAAACTTGGGGCTGAGGTCCGCGATTTATTGACCAGAGCCTTGAAGCGCTCGGGGAAAAACGCAAACGAAGTCGCTAAGGAAATGACCGAGCGTCTCGGTGGCCGACCGATCACGGGAAGCATGATTTACGAGCTTACCAGAAACGGCGGGCAAGGCCAACCGCGAGAGGTCCGGCTCCCGGTGACGTGGGTTCCGGCCTTCTGCGAGGTCACGGGTGACGACCGATTGCAACGCTGGCTCGCAGGTCCGCGACTTGGCGTATTCATCGAATTTGGCGAGCGAGTGAGCAGCGCAGTCGAATTTTTCAAGATTGCCGCGACGCTGAGAAATTGCGAGCGCGGCAAGAAGTCGGGGAAAAAGCAAACTCGAAAGGCGTAGCAGCATGGGCAGCACAGACACAAAATTCACCGCGCCGCAACCGCCCTGGCTGAGAGATTATGAGGTGGCGGCGTGTGAGGACATCTCACGCCGCGAAGTCTATCGCCGGGGCCAACAGGATGAGTCGGGCCGGTATCTTGACGAGGCTCCCCTGATCTGGAAAAACCGTGAGGACGGTAAGCCGGGACGGCTCTATGACCCGGCCTCGCTGAGCGCTACGGGACGCGAGCGCCTGAAGCTATCTCGTTTGTCAGCCGCCATGGATGCCTACACGCGCCCGGCCACATCACTGACCGACAAGTCAACTCAATTGAGCCTCATTCCTGATGTGGACGCCAACCGCCGAAGGCTTGCGGCTATGGGCGTTCCAGGGGAAAAAGCGGATGAAGTGCTACGCGAATTCGGCGCCATGCAGCCACTCTTCAACGGCGACCACATCCTACTGCACTATAAATCTCACGGCGCATTGCGGAAGGATATCGCCAAAAAACTCGGCGTCTCCGCACGGACGCTTCAGAGGAGAGAACGCGCGTTCAAGCGCCGTCAGTTCCTTGGGGACTTGGTGAAGCGAGACCCCGGCCCCAGGGTTGGAGAGCGTCTCACCCTCGATCTAAGCATCCGCAGTTTCATTCGTGAAATGTGGCTCCAAGGGCAAACCCGCGCGCAGATTGTGCGCGCGGTCCAAGGGTACATCCAAACTAAAGCGAACTCTCCCGAATGGCGGGCCAGTCACTCTTGTAAGCGTCCGAGCCGGTCAACCATCGAAAGAGAAATTAATCGCCTAGATGCGCTCACCGATGCCGCGCGGGAAGGCCCCGACAGCGTGCATGCCGCATCTGGCCACATAAGCCGCGCCTATCTCGATCTGGAATCGCTTGAGCGGGTGGAATCGGACGAGGTGAAGCTCAACGCGCTTTCGTTCGATCCGCGCCGCCCTGTAAACCGGCGAGGCGAGCCGTGGATTCGCCGTTATTGGCTGTTGACCTTTTACGATGCGCGCGCCATGTACCCGCTAGTCTGGCATCTTTGCGAAGGCTCGGAGTACGAGCTGCGCCACGGAATCGCGGTGGAAGACGAAATCAACCTGTTTGTCGCGCTTATCCGGGGATTTGGTGTGCCAGCGGCCATCCATTCCGACCGTGGGCGATTCCGGGGAAGGGATTGGGGCGGGGAGCCCTACCAACAGCGCATCGACAAGGAATTTGCGCCCGCAAATGGCATCCTTCAGCGGGTGGGGCAACTTGCGGGCTTGCCGGAGGGCATCCGCCATGATATGCCGCGCGTCCACAATCCGCGCGGTACACGCCTGGAACGCTTTCACCGTTGGGTTGCGGACTGGTTTCGATCTAAGCCGGGATGGATTGGCGCGAATACGAAAGAGCGCAAGATGACCCATGGCGACGCGGAAGCTGAGTGCCACAAGCTGTGGTGTGTCGGAAGCCTCGCGCCTGGCGAGCGCTCGCCCTTGATGACGCGAGATGAGATTTTTTCGGAAGTAAATAAGACGATGGAGGCGTGGCGCCAGCATAATTCTGAAGGAACGGACATGTGCGGGATGACTCCGCACGCGGTTTTTACCCAATGCGCGCCCGTGTCGGGTTTCCGGCAAATCTCCGAAGATCAGCTAGCCTTCGCCACCGCAAAGCATTTTGAGAATCAACTCATCCGGCAAGGCGGAATTATCGAACTGCCCGGCGGATTAAAGTACTTCCATGCGTCCCTTGCTCCCCTGGCGGGCCAGAAGCGCGAGGTCGCGCGGCTCCGCCATGACCACTCGTTTATCACTGTCCTTCCCGCGCAAAAAGGGCAGCCTGAAATCATCGCCCCGCGCCGCATTCGCGTAGGGATGAAAGACGAGCAGGAGCTGTCGCGGCAGATGGAACTACACAAGCGCATCGAGAAGATTGTCGGCGAAAGTGTGAAGCCTCTGGAGTATGACCCCGGCTCGCAGTTTGTCGAAGCGCCCAAAGCGTCACAGGTGATTCACCCTTCGGAATTCATGGCCGCTCAGGAAGCGCCCGAGCCGGACGCGCCAGACTTCCCGGAAACCGGCTCAGTAGAATGGCAAAGCGAGGGGAAAGGGCCGCGCCCGGAGCCGTGGGACTTTGCCGACCTGGAGACTTGACCTATGCGCGAGATTGTTCGCCGCGCCATCCATGCCCGCCCGGAGTTGACCGCCGAACTGCTTAGGCGCGGCATGTTCGAACCAAAAGAGAAGGCAGAGTTGCTTCGCTGCCATCCTGAGAGCAAGGGAAAATCCGACCAGACCCCGCTCGGCATGATGGAATTCACGGCTTTACTCGCTGAGGGTGACTCACAATTTGCGGCCCGCGCCGTCCTGCGAGACGCGCTCAATTTCGCGGAATTATCCCGGCTCGACCGTCTGCTGAGATTCCAGAAGCCGAACAAAAAGCGTGATGAGTTGGCCCGCATTGTAGAACGTGCGATGGAAGGAAGGAAGGGAAATGCCCGCAGAAACCACTGATAGCGCCGGAAACGTCCTCATAAATTCCGTGGTCAAGAACCTCTCGGCACTTGCCGCCCGCGCGTGGGCCAAGCATTGGATGATAACCTTTACCGCGCCGACCGGCGTCGGCAAAACTTCCGCCGTGGACTATGCCGACCGCACTCTAGCCTTTGACCATCGGGTGATTCACTGCAAGCAAATCACCACGCGCTATGTGCTGCTGCGCGCCTTGGGCCTCGCGCCGGGTGAGAAGTGGACAACCCACGGACGCAGTTGGGTGTCCAGTTCCGACCTTTATTTTCGCGCCGTGGAACGCATCCGCGAGCGCCCGTACCTTCTCATCATTGATGAAGCCGACCGGCTCAGCGTGGACTGTTTCGAGATTTTGCGCGATTTTTGGGACGATGCCCGGTTGCCCATGCTCCTGGTCGGAAATGAAGTCCTAACGGAAAAGTTGAATCGCCAGCATGAGCGCCTTTTCCGCCGCATCCGCGTGCGCTTCGCGCAGCCGCCACTGCGCGAGGCCGACCAGCGCAAGGTGCTGGAATTTATGGGCCATCAAGTGACGGATGAAGAGTTCGCCCTGCTCTGGAAGCTGGTCGGCGGCTCCCCCGGCTTCGCGGAAGCGCTGCTCGAAAATGCCAATGAAATCGCGACTTCCAAAGGGGCGAAGCGCGGCATCGAAGCCCTGGAAGGCGCGGCGCGCTATTTCCCGACGTTAAGGAAAGTAGTATAGTGCCAGCGTAAGAAGCGGGACCGCCCGCTGCTGAAAACAGCGTGCGGCCCCTAACCCACATAGGAGGTAAGTCTCCAATGCAAGCTAAAAGGAAAGTAGCAGTAAGCCCCCCAGCTCTGCAAGAACTTCTCGACCCTCCGCGCCACATCCCACAACTCGACCTTTGCGAGTATCTGAATGCCCAGCGTACCTTTGAAGCGGCTCGCTCAGAGGTCGATAACTTGCGTTCGCTTATCGTCGCAAAACTTGTTCGAAAAATTCCCATCCAGCGAGGCCCTTTAGTTGCCAGCCTTGACTCGAACGGCCATCTCGCGGTGTGGTTGGAGGGGGAGTGATAAGCGCTCCTACCCTTTTAGTGAGGGCGGGATCGGCCCGCCCTGCCTCCTTTGCTCTTTTCGCACATTGACAAAAATTATTTTCACACATTGCCAGGATGCCTGTTTCGCGCCTTCTCGCTATATTAATTTTCACGCTCGTCATGACGTTCTTTTCGCGTTTCATTAATCTCAGCTTTTTTGGTTTCTCTTATGAGTATCGCTTTTCCTCATGCTTTCAGCTCTCTGATCTGCCACTTTCAAAAACTCCGTCACACCCTTTTTGTCGCTTTCCGCGTGCCAGGTCACACCCTCACTCCGACTTGGCATGATTTTTCTAGTCAGGTCACACCGCCAAGTGTTTGACCTGTAAACACTTCTAGGTTTTCGGATTTTTCCGCGCCGCCAGGTCACACCCTAGATGCAACTCACTATTGTATAAGCCCTTTCTTTTCAGTAAAACGGTTGCAGGTACGGTGTGCCTTTCCCTCGCGTTGCGACACGATCCCTGCACCATCCCGGAAATCGGTTATTGAAAACACGCCGCTTCCGCCCACCTAAAGGCAAATCACGCGACACGATCACTGCCCTCTGATAACTCTATAAGCGTGCATGGATAGCGGGAGGTGGCGGTAGGTGGCGATGGATGGAAGTGGCGTGTTTTAAATGGCCGAAAATTTTAAATGTGCATGGATAATGGGTGTTGTTGAGTAGTGTGCACAGTTATTTCAGGATGCGTTGACTGAGAGTAAAGGACTTACCTTTTTGATGGGAATGAATAACTGTGTACGGACGATGAGCAGTTAGGCCGGAAGCACTTAAGTAATACAAATAGAACGAGATATAATTGTGCACAGGCCACTAAACGGTGTGACGACAGAGAAAAAAGCAAAATTAATTGTGCATTGGGATGCGGGAAAGCCTGTATTATCATCATGCTTGCACAGTCAAACCCACGATCCGCGCACAGGCACACCCACGATCCGCGCACGGGCACAAACTCCATGGAGAGCAGGGAGGAAGGCCAATTCTTATGGGCACATTACCCTCTGGAATCCCCTCAAGATATCCACGCTTCTCACTTCAATTTGATCCCCCGAAAAGCCTTCAGTACAGGCTGCGGATTCTGCTAGAAAAAAACTCCAGCCAGCTATTCGGGTGAAGGACCGCATGCACATCAATGACTGCCGGGATGAATGAAGATTTGGTTTTTGGGCTTAAAGCCGGGCAGGGTGACAATATTCGAAAACACGTCGATGCCACGATGTCCGGTGCCCGGTGTAATGTAGACGGCCGACCCGATGCGCAACGGCAGGTGCAACGACTCGTGCAAATCGGCGTTGGCTGTTTCCACTGCACGCCAGAGTGCCAAACCCGCTTTCCGCCCGTACATTGACAGGCCATACACGGCCGGGTCTGCCACAAAGTAGATCTCACATTGGGGTTTGCCGCCCCCCACAGCTTTACTGGGGTGGTAGTGTGCCCGCGAAGTCTCGTTCGGGATGTTCACAAAGTGGCTGTTGACCTGATTGACGCCATCCGGATTATCGGCAGTCACCCCTCTCTTCGCATAATACGTCAGGGACATTCGCCGGAAAGCATCGAATTGGAAATTGCAGCCCCCCGAAGTATCTTTCAAGTAACGCAACCGGCGGAGCGCGGATACGTGCTGAAGCGGCCGGGGCGTTTCAATGAACCAGTAACGGAAATCCCCTCGCACTCGCCACGGCTGTTCGCCTACCAGGATCTGATCCCCAGGCTGGACCGGTTCCCAGCCCGAGCTGGTCTTTGTCGAAAAACCCACTTGGTCGTAAATCCGCTCAAAGAGACTCATGAAAGCCGCGAACTGGGGGTCGGGTGCGACACCGTCGTATTCAATCCAGGCCCAGAGGTCGTTGGCGGCATCCCCCAGGTAAGTATTACCGTGTAGCCGCGAGCAAATGCTCTGAATCGCTGTCCGGATGTCACCTTGGAATCTGTCGGCCCGGCTTGCGGCGTACCTTACCGCCTTGAGCCACTCGTCCGGAGCCGGCTCAGCCCGATACTCGGGGGGGAGCGGGCCGCCGTCACCCTCTTTTGTACGATAGCCCTTGGGGACAAACACCTGGCCCCGTCCGTCCTGAATCCACGCGACCCGGGACCCCGCTGCTCGCTCCCAGTCCGCTTCGCCGTGTTGTGCTTGGCAACCCACCCGATATCCCGGATTGCCTTCCTCGAAGAGCCTCGTGAACCCGGCGAGTGAGGAAGGATCGTCGATATGGGCCAGGGCATAGTAAGGGTTCTGGTTACTGCTTACAGAGGCTTGGCCAATATCGAGTGAGCGGCCAGCGCAGCCCATAGTACCCAGGCCCCCAAGTGCAATGGCCTGCAAGAATGCTCGCCTCGTGATGTTCACCGGAATATCCATTATCGACTCGACCCGACACCATACAACTGACCTCCCCCGAATGCAATCGCCAGCCGCGTTTTCAGCAATCGGAGCTTCCCGGCCTTTTTCAATAGCCGCCGTATTTGTGGAAGGCGTTGATCATGGCAGTGAAATTTTCGTGAGGGATATAGTTCACAATGCTGTGGCTACTGGCCGCCACCCACCGGCCTCCGGGCTTCAGCGCTTCCATGTGGTCGCGGACGTCGCGCTCGACGTCGGCAGGGGTTCCCTGGACAAGCGGCCACGTTATGTCGATGTTGCCAAACAGGGTCAAGGACGACCCATGACGCTTCTTGAAATCCCGGTAATCAATCCCCGAGGGATCCATGGGATGGACGGCGCTGACCCCCATTTCGCGGAGCATTTCGATCCCGGCATCAATGTTGCCGTCCGAGTGAAACATGACGGGAATCTTGGCCGCGCGGGCCGGAGCGAGAATGCGGTCGTAATGCGGCCGCCAGATTTTTTCGAAGACTTGCGGGCGTACAAAGAATCCTGTCTTCAAAGCAAAATCGTCAGCACAGAAAAGGACATCGATGCCGGCTTCTACGGCGCGCCGCGACAGTTCTGCATAGTAATCCGCCGAGCGTGACATCATCTCTTCGAAAAGGTCTCTCTCCTCAAGGATCATCACCATGCAATCATTCAGGCCAATTACGAACTCGTAAAGCGTCTGAAAGATCGAGGCGCAAAGGAAGACCACGCCGATGCCGGTGCCCTGAGCGGCGGCGACGTACTCCTTGACGTACTGAAGTCTTTCGTTCAACTCCGCTTCGCCCGGCCAGATCACGCGGCTAAGGTCGGCACGCGTCTTGATGCTTCGGTCGGTGATGGGCCCCGTGCTTCCATCCGGCCGAAGGTGTTTGATGGGGGTCCAGATGGCCTCGAGCGCAATTACATCCTGTCCGATGGTCCGGCACAACTCAATGTAATCGCGCGGGTACATGGGGCGAGTGCCTTCGGCGGCCGCTGCGCCCTTGGCGGGATCGCCGCCCACTCCCAGAGTGTTGCCAGCGGGCCGGCCAAGAAGTCTTTCCACATGCTGGTCCTCGATCAGAATTTCGAAATGGGGCACGCGATCGGTGCGCTCTCCGCGCAGGGCTGCGAGAAATCGGTCTTTGTGGGGTTTACCAGCAAAGGGTTCAATGCTTGACATAGGGGGCTCCCCGGAATTGCAGTCTGTGGCGAATGATCTCTGGCGCGCTGCAAGCGTCAGCACTCTGGACGACCTTCAGGGACTTGTCAAGCCCACAGAGTTCACTGGATCTGCACAAACGTGCGGGAATTTGAAGACGCGAACTTCCCGTGGTAGAATGCCCGACATCATTTTGGCAGCGCGCTAATAAACTCGGCTTTTAAATTGAATTATCGACCCCCAGAACTGCGTTGCAGACCTGCGGGCGGCGAACGTTACCCGCCACGTGGCACAACACTGCTCGCCGCCGAGGCAGTGCGATTGATAGACGCATCGCGCGGCACCCGGGCTACGCCCTCCGTCAGCGAGTGGGCAAGCCGGCGGAAGAAACCCTTCGGACTTTTTTGTTGAGGCCCGTTTTTCAGCATCGTGTTAGTGATTCAGGCTCGCGGGAGGTGTCGATGCCGTGTAGATCGGTCGCGACCATCCTTATGTTAATCATCAGAATGACTCTGGCTCAGCCCATGTGGGCGCAACAGAAGCCGATGAACCAGGTGCAGATTTTCGCGCTGCTTGCCGGGCAGGTGCCAAGCCGCGGCGTCACCATGCTGGTCCAGGAACGCGGAATCGATTTTGAGCCCAGGGATGACTACCTTCAGGAAGTCCGCTTGGCCGGTGGCCAGGACGAACTCATTAGCGCGCTCCAGAGCGCCAAGGTGACGAAGCCCCCCACCGTTGATCCGGCGGCGCAGGCGCAGCAAGCGGAGATCCAGCATCACGTGGCGTTCGGGGCGGAACTCCTTCAGAAGAACCGGTACGCGGACGCGGAGGTGGAATACCGCGCGGCTGTCCGTCTCGATCCCGAGAATGCCGACCTGCATGCTGATCTCTCCCGCGCTCTGAACGGTCAAAGGGAGACGGAGGAAGCGCTGACGGAAGCGCGCGAGGCCCTGCAATTTAATCCCCGAAGTGACCTGGGGCATTACAGCCTCGGCAATGCGCTCAGGGCGGAGGGCAACTGGAATCGCGCGATTGCGGAATATCATGCCGCGCTGCGCCTGAACCCCAATTATGACGGGGCGCGCGTCAACCTCGGCGCGGCGCTCGCCAGCAAGGGCGACTGGGATGGCGCGATCCGTGAAGAACGCGTGGCGCTGCGCTCGAACTCCCATGATGACATGGCGCACCTCAACCTCGGCTTTGCGCTCGGAAACAAGGGCGACTTGGATGGTGCGATCGCGGAATGTCGCGAGGCGCTGCGCTTGAACCCGAATCTTGCCGAGGCGCACTACAACCTCGGCATCGCCTTCTACGAGAAACGCGACTTGGATAGTGCGATCGCGGAATATCGTGAGGCGCTAGGCTTCAACCGCAATTATGTCGACGCCCACACCAACCTCGGCGTAGCGCTCCGACACAAGGGCGACTTGGATGGTGCGATCGCGGAGTACCGCGAGGCGCTGCGCTTGAACCCGAATCTTGCCGAGGCGCACAACAACCTGGGCGTCGCGCTGGAGCGGAAAGGCGACCGGCAGGGAGCCCTCGAGGAATACCGCGCGGCCTCCACCCGTGACCCCAAGGACACAACCTATAAGCGGAATTACCTGCGCCTATTGCCGCAGGCGGAGAAATGATCTATGGGCGTGACACTTCTCTTGAGTTTGCTTCCGGCGCTCGCTCCGCCAAAGGGGGGACCTCCGACGGTGCGAATTGCAGTCTGCCAGATCCTGGCCATTGATGGTGATCGAGAAGGAAATTTCCGGCGTATCGAGTATGCGCTCGAGCAGGCTCGCGCCCAGCGGGCAGCCATTGCCGCGTTTCCGGAATCGGTGATTCTGGGCTGGCAGAATCCTGATGCCCATCGCCTGGCCACGCCCATCCCTGGCGCGGACAGCGACCGCATCGCCGCGCTCGCCCGGCAATACGGTTTGATGATCTCCATCGGACTCGACGAGAAAGACGGCGAGCGGCTTTACGATTCTTCCATCCTCGTTGACAAGACTGGCAAGCTGCTTTGGAAACACCGCAAGCTGAACGTCTTGGCGCATTTGATGGACCCGCCTTACGCCGTCGGAGTACCGGAGGGAATCGGCGCCGTGGATACGGAGTTCGGCCGCATCGGCGTCCTGATTTGTGCCGACACCTTTGTGGATGCTTACGTCGACCGCATCAGCAATCTCAAACCTGATCTGGTGCTGGTGCCCTACGGGTGGGCCGCCGAGGTCGAGAAGTGGCCCCAACACGAAAAGGATCTTGAGCATCTCGTCGTGCGCCGCGCCCTGGCGTGGAAATGCCCCGTGGTGGGCACCGATTTGGTGGGAGTCATCATGCACGGCCCCTGGAAGGGCCAGACCTACGGCGGAGCCAGCGTCGTGGCGGATGGCTCAGGGCAGGTGGTAGCAATTTTGCGCGATCGCGACGTAGAAGTGCGCGTGGTGGAATTGCCCATCGTGCATCGCGACAAGTGATCGCCTATAGCGACGCAAAGAAAAAATTCACCACAGAGCGCACAGAGACCACCGAGAAAAGCACTTTTGCTTGCGCGGGTAGAGATCACGCTTCCATGTTTGTAACCCACAGTCTTTCCCTGTCTGCTCTCCGTGACCTCTGTGGTCTCTGTGGTGAATTCCTTTTTTAATCTCGGAGTTAGTTTCCTATGCGAACAATCCTAACCTTCCTCGGTCTTGCGGCGCTCGTTCTGATTTCCGCCAAGGCCCAGATGGCGCCGGACTCCGGCGTTCCGGAAAGTGTTTACCGCGGCGAACTACTGACTTACCCGGGCCCTTGGGCATTCCAAATTCCTCGCTCGGCCATCATATTGGTCCGCGACGACGAACTTGTGTCGCTTGCTTCCGACCCGGACAAGACACTGAATCTTTCCCTCGACCGCACGCCCCGTTATGAAAGCCTGCGGCAAATTTGTGAGCGCGCCCAGGCGCGGGGAGACCGAACCCTCATTGTGGCGTTCGATCATTTCTTCAAGCAATACCGATCCGGCCAGGACACTCCGCGGCGCTTGATGCCTGACACGGATGCGTATATTTCCAAAGTCGCCGCGATCAGCCGCTTCGCGGCCGGTTACGGACTCGGGCTTGAGTTGAGCTTGCTTACACCTCTGGAACTGGGCAAGGGTTATACCGCGCAGACGGGCGAATCAGGTGTGTGGATGCATTACCGTGAGGGCTTGCGCGATCCCGAGACCGGCGCCTTCAGCGTCGAACTCTGGCAGCACCAGCAGTGGGTGAATAATAAGGGACCGTTTGCGGTCCAGGACGCGGGGGTGCGGGCCTTTGCCTTCCGCGAAACGCGCGTGCCCGGCACTTTCTACCGCGCTGTCGATCCCGCGGACATCGTGGAGATTAAAGACGGCATTGAGGTTGAGCGCCTGGCCAACGTTACGGTACAGACTGGGGATTTTCGGGCCGTGCGCATCCGTGTGCATGGCATCGGCGCCATCGCCCGCGAAGGGTTGGATCACGTGCTGGTTGTGCAAGTGTACCGCACGCCGGAGATGGACTATTTCAGCCCGAAGGCGCTTCCCTTTCTAACCCACCTCGTCGATCAGTATGCCGCGGCGGGCATACGGCTGAATGCGCTTTACTCCGACGAGATGCACATCCAGCAGGATTGGGAATACTTCGGTCATCACGATCACGGGGAGTTCGCCCTGCGGTACGTGAGCCCCGGATTGGCTCGCGAATTCGCTGCGCGCTATGGCGCGGAGTACGCGGACTTCGCCAAATACTTGGTTTACTTTGTGCACGGCCAGGAGGATTTTGCCGTCGACTTGACCGCCAAGCAAGGCGTCATGCATACGTTCGGCGCAACTCCGGAAGCGATCCAACGGACGGCCTTGTTCCGCGCGCGGTACTACCACCTGCTGCAAGACGGCGTGGTGGATCTTTTTGTGCAAGCCAAGCACTACGCGGAACAGAAGATGGGGCAACAACTCCCCTCGCGCGCCCACGCCACCTGGGCCGAAAGTCCCACCATCGATTACTGGGCGAACAACGAAGCCGGCCACGGGCAGGCACAGTACGAGTACACCTCCAATTTTGTTTGGTCGAACACCGTCCAGCAGGCCGCGGCCGCTTGCTATGACTATTTCAAATGGGGAGATTTTCTCACCGGCAACGGCAATGACCACGCGGAAGGCGGCTGGATGGACCGCGATTATTTTGCCTTGGCGCTCGCTGCCTCGACGGGCATTCTCAATCAAGTGCCCTATTCGTACGCAGCACATTGGGGCCTGCCGGAGGGAATCAGCAAGCGTCGCACGGCGCTGGAAGAGACCTACGGCGTGGAAGGCTCCCCCCTGTACGCGGCGGTCGAGGACATGCAGCACCGCGATACCGAAGTGCTGATGCTCTACCCACTCGATTTGGTCGCCGCCGAGGAACGCTATGGCAGTTGGATGGTGCAGTACGGCTACGGAAACTACGTTACTGCCGACAAGTTGCTTGAACGCGGGATGGTCGAAGGCAATACAATTGAAATGGCCGGCAGGCGCTTTACCACCTTGGTGATCCTCTTCGAGCCCTTTCCCTCGCAGAAGCTGCTGGCGTTCATGCAGGAATTCGTGGCCGCCGGCGGCCGCCTGATCTGGTCCGGTCCACCGCCGCTCGTGACGTTTGAGGGCGAGCCCGCGCGCGAGACTTGGCAAGATCTCTTCGGTGTGGACTACCAGGCGCGACCGGGAGACGGCATAGCTGTTCCCGGCAGGCTGGTGGGCTTCGAAGGTCCGCTGGCCGCAGTCGAGCCCCAGGTGATCCTGACGGACTTTCTGGTTGACCGCATCTACCCTGTGCACCCACGCCCCGGGACGAGCGTGGTGGCGCGGGTCCAGGAGCGGATTGTGGGCACCCAGCGAGGCAACGCCACGTTTCTGGGTTTCCGCCCGCGCGATGACCAATCACGCAGCCTTGGCTACGACGTTCGCACGTGGTTTGAGATCTTCGACGTGCTGGGCGCCTACGCCCCCACGGGCAAGTTTGCTGGCTTGAACGATAATACCGACCACCTCTCGCGCACCGGCCCTTACCTAACCTGCCGGTTTCCTAACGGCGCCGTGGCATTAGCGCCGCACCTGAGAGAAACCGAAGAGGGCGGGGCCGGCGGCTTTTCCCGCGATTCGGAACAGGATCGCAAGTATGAGGAACAGAACCCGCCGCCCTCGGAATCCATTCTCCTGCAAGAATTTCGCGCGAATGGCCACACCGTAACTTTTATCGGCGAGCACGCCGTGGCTTTCCGTACCGATGGCGAGGGGAACCTGATCGCCTTCGCGGGCCGGAAATGCCACGAGATTACCGTCGATGGGCGCAAGACGGTCTTTGCCGACGCCGACATGGACGAAATCGGATGGGCTCCTGTCGCCGCGGCGCGGCGCGTGGCCGGCGGCGCCGTCATCCAGATACAAATCTCCGGGAAAGGAATGGTGCGCATTCCCGTCGCCGGCCTGCCGTCGAGCCTCACTCTGTTTGCCGAAGGGCCGAAGCCCGGGAGCCGCGGGGCCCGCATTCCGTGCAGCCGCGAAGGTGATGCTCTCATCTTTTCAGCGACAAATGAACTGCGCGGCCGTTGGTTGTACGGATTGCCATAGGTATGGATTGCGCGGAGCGAAGCTCTGCGCGATCCTCTCTACGGGGTGCCTCAGCTCAAATCTGTGAAATCTGCGTAATCTGTGGATCAGGTTTCCAGCTTGAATTTTGTGGACGCCAAGCCGTACAGGCGGCGCCAAACGAGGCGATTCAGGGTGACCACCATTGCGGCCATGACCATGGTCGCCGCCAGCAGCACGGGAAAATTTCCCGTGTCGGTGGCGTGGCTGATCACTGCGCCCAGCCCTACGGTGGAGAGCGTTTTCCCTTGAAAACGAGAGTACTCGGCCACGATGCTCGCATTCCAGGCGCCGCCCGACGCGGTGATGAATCCCGTGATCAGGTATGGAAAAATTCCCGGCAAGATTAATTTCCGCCAGCGCTCGACATTTCCCAGCCGGAACACGCCGCACACTTCTTTCAAATCCGTGGGAATGGCGCTGGCGCCGGCGATGACATTGAACAGGATGTACCATTGCGTGCCGAGCAGCAACAAGACCATGGAACCGATCCCCATCCCGCCGCCGACCCGAACCAACATCAGGAGGATCACGGGAAACAAAGCCGTGGCGGGCACTGAGGCGGCAATCTGCGCGAGGGGTTGCACGAGGGCGGAAAGCCTCGGCCGCAAACCCACGAAAACGCCCACAGGGATTGTCCAAAGCCCCGCCAACACCAGAGTTGCTTCCACGCGCAAGAAGGTGGCTCCGGCTCCCCGCGCGATTTCCCAAACTTCCGCGCTCGATAGCGCCACAAGCATCTGGCCCATGCGGATCGCCGCATAGGTGATGGCTACGAGCGCGGCAAGCATGAGCACTCGCCACGTCCATGACGCGAGCCGACCGCTCTGTTGACGCTCGCGCGGCATCGCGCCGGCTCTGGCGAAGTGAAGGTTCAATGCCTCGCGCGCCGGCCGGATGAACACGCGCGCGGCAAGCGGGAGGATCTTCGAGCGGCGCAAGAGATCCAGGATGGGTGAGCGGGTGGGTTCGGACGCCTCGACCTGCTCGAATTTGAATTTCTCCGCCCAAGCGATCGTGGGGCGCCATACCACCTGGTCGAGCAGCACGATGATCGCGACCATGACTCCCAAGCCCCAGGCGATGGATCGAGTATTGCCCGCGTTGGCTGCCGTTTGGAGGTAAGAGCCCAGCCCGGGAAGCCGCAGGTCGCGGTTTCCCAGCACGAACATTTCGCACGCCATCAGGAAAAACCAGGCGCCTGCCACCGACATAATGGAATTCCAAATGAGCCCGATGGCGGCGTAAGGAACTTCCATTTGCCATAGCCGCTGCCACCAACTGAAGCGGTAAATCTCCGCGGCTTCGTGCATTTCGCGCGGAATACTCTTCAAGGAAGAGTAGAAACTGAAGGTCATGTTCCAGACCTGTCCCGTGAGGATCAGCACGATGCACCCCAACTCCGCTCCCAGTTGGCTGTGAGGAAACAATGCGATCATCGCTATCATGACGGGAGGGAGGAAGCTGAGGACAGGAATGGATTGCAGGATATCCAGAAGCGGAATCATGAATCGCTCCGCTTTGGCGTTGTACGCGGCCACATATCCATACACCAGCGTAAAAACCAGGCTGAGAAAATACGCAATCGCGATCCGCGTCACGGAGAAAAAGGCGTACTTCGGCAAAGCGCCGGGAGAAAGCTGGATTTCCGCCTGGGTGTTGACGGGGCCGATTCCATAGTGCGCAAAGGTGAGCAAGCCGTAGAAGAGCGCAAACCCCGCGATCAGAATGGGGAGGTCCCTCAACAGGGAGGGGGCCCCCGTGGGAAAAACTCCCCATGGTGGAACTCCCGAAGAGGTCTTAGGCGGCGGTGGCATTATCCCTGGTGCAGCAGATCCCGCTGGGAATCTCCACTATGTTCAAGCCGGTGCAAGAACAGCTTGTCGCTCTCCGAATCGTAAGAGAAGATCTCGCCATATCGGCCCCAGTTCAAAGCGGTTTCGATTTGCCGTTGCGTCTCTTCTTCGGAAAAATGTTCGTCCAGGATGTCCCGGAAGAACTCCAAAGGCATCGCGCCGTCGGACTTGCTGGCGAGGCAGCTTCTGATCTGTTGAAGAAGCACGGCATGAGCGAGTGCAGCTTCGCGGAAAAGGACCTTGCGCGTGGGGATGTCGGCGTTGACAAACTCGCGCCCCTTCTCCGTGATTTCCACATCACCCTTTTCGGTCCGCGCAAAATCCAGCAAGGTTGCGGCCTCGAGGATGGGCAGCAGGTCATTCACTTCCCACAAAAGCTCGTCCGCGATGTGATACAAGTCGTCCTTCCCGCCGCGATCGTTGAGCAGTTCGAGCATTCCTGCGATGGCGCCCCGCCTGGCGTGGGGAAGCATCGGGTAGGGAGTTTTGGCCGCTCGCGCCGGGGCAGAGAGCGGCGCCGGCTCGAGTTGCGGCTGAGTCATCAACTTGTAAATATAATCGACGTAGACCAGGAATTCCGCGGAGTTGCGCTCCCGCGGTTGTTTCAGGGGAATGTGGAAGTCGGCGCGGATGCGGGCGGGATTTTGCCCCAGCACCAGGATGCGGTCAGCCAGCAGCGCCGCCTCCTCGATGTTATGGGTGACCAGGAAGATACTCCGCGTGGGGATTTTTTTCCCCAGCCACAGCTCCATCATTTCACCGCGCAGATTTTCCGCGGTCAGAACGTCGAGAGCCGAAAAGGGTTCGTCCATAAACAGGATCTCAGGCTCCAAGGCCAGGGCCCGCGCAATGCCCACGCGCTGCTTCATGCCTCCGGAGAGTTCCTTGGGATATGCCGTCTCAAACCCTTGCAGCCCCACAGCGTGGAGGGCGCGCAAAGCGCGTTCATGGCGCTCGAAATGTTCCATGCCTTGCGCCAGCAGGGGGGTTTCCACATTGTCCAGAACCGTGAGCCACGGAAAAAGGGCGAAACTTTGAAACACAATCGCCAGCTTGGGGGCGCAATCGTGCAGCGGCTTACCGTGCCACAGGACGATGCCCTTGGTGGGTTGGATCAAGCCCGTGAGGATTCGTAAGAGGGTGGATTTCCCCGAACCGGAAGGGCCCAGGAGAGCGGTGATGGCGTTGGGCTCAAGGGATAAATCCGTAGGTGCAAGCACAGGGATCTGCCGGCCGTCAGGTTGGAGGAAGGACTTCTCAACCTGCACGGCCTCGGCGATGGGCTCCACCGCCGGAATCGGCCTGGAAATAACGCCCGCGGCCTCCGCACCCTCCCCCCCTTGGGCCGCAGGGGAATACTCGCCCGAGAGTTCGTCCATCATGCGCTGCCAGGCTTCCCCCGGCAGTTCATCGAAGAACTGCAGCCGCTCGCCGGGCCGCATCTTGTCGATGATAGCGCGCAACTTTTCTATCGACCGCGTGTGCAGCAGGACGTACGAGTGGTAGTAGGGAAAGCGGCTGACTAAAGTCGCCGCGAAATCATCGGGCATGACGCGGAAGAGAACCCGCTGCTCTTCAAACGGGAGGCCCATCATCACATCCGCGGCGACCGCGGGACCCAGTTGTTGCAGCAACGCGACCGCGCCTTCCCAGTCCCCTTGGGACAGCGCATCGCGCACTTTATCCCCTCCCGTTGGCTTCATCAAACGCACCTCATGGGGAATCCAGTGTCATCTACTGGAAGATTCGCCAGTGTACACCGGCCGGCGCCATCGGGGAAACTCCCTTGACCAGAGTCCGTATTGGACCTGTGCGCTTATGTTCTACACTTCGGCGTGACGGTCCACCTTGGCAGGCAGCCATTTTCCAGGTTGGCGACTTCACAGGCGGAAGCTGCCAAGGGCGTTATCGACCACCTGAGAATCATTTGTGGGATGTGGGATTCGGGGGACTCAGGGCGGCACATCTGCGGGTAGGCCGTATCTCGGCCAAGTGGCGCAACGGGCGTGAAGCTGACTTCTCAGTCCGAATCCGATCAGGACGCTATCGATCATCCAGAAATCATTGGTGGGGAGGGGGCTTACCACCAGGAATCGGTATTACTAAACACTACGCCGTTGATCGCGACTGATGGGGAGGAGGGCTGTTCGGATCAACCTCCGAATGGCCCGCCAGCCGACCCGAATACTGAGGCCCAATGACTAGGGATAAACCCTTCGCGACCAGCAAGCACTCATTCGCCCGGCGACACGCTCGACATCGGCGCTCAGATGCAGCAACTACCTAACCACATCCATGCGACCAACTTCAGAACCCTGGCAAGCAGAGCCCCGCCGGCGCGGAGTCGCGAGGCTGCCTTGGGTGCCCCGACGACACAGGACAATTTGTCTCTACATTGATTATTAACGTGACATTTAGTCTGTTTACATTACCCGAACTTGACATACCACTTCATTCGGGCATAGATTCGCAGCAGTTGTTCGGCCCTGGTCGACCGAGGCCACCTATTCCGGTGCGCCTCAGTGCTCTCCACTGATTCACGCGCTGGAATTCGAAGCGTCCTCTGCAACAGGAGTAACCCAACGATGAATTCCCCTCGCACCCGCCACTGCATTTTTGGAAAAGCTCTCATAACAATGTTTGGTTTGCTGTTAACGAATTCTCTCCTTCATGCCCAGGCCTACCTGTTCAATCAAGCCAACTTCGCAGTGGGATCAACGCCGCAGTCACTGGCGGTTGGGGATTTCAATGGCGACGGGAAGCCTGACTTGGCGGTCACCAACTATACGGCCGGCACCGTCTCCATTTTATTGGGCAAGGCCGATGGCACGTTTCTACCTCATGTGGATTATCAGGTGGGCCAGTCGCCGAGCTCCGTGGCAGTCGGCGACTTCAATGGTGATGGCAATCTGGATCTCGCCATTACGCTGGCCGGGAGCAATTCGGTCGCCATACTCCTGGGCAATGGCGACGGAACCTTCGGCACCCCTTCCATTGTTGCGGTTGGTGGAAATGGCCAAGGCATCACGACCGGGGATTTTAACAAGGACGGAAATCTGGATTTGGCGGTTAGCGTGTCTACCGGGTCCACCGGCGCGGTTTCAGTACTGCTCGGCAATGGCGATGGAACGTTCGAACCTGACAACAATTTTGCCTTGCCTTACACACCGGGAATGGTAGTGGCTGCGGATTTGAACAACGATGGTAAGCCGGACTTGGTTGTGGCGATGGCTGCGTATCCTGGCGCCTTTGCAGTCCTGCTCGCTAACGGCGATGGAACCTTCCAGTCTTATGTGAACTACTCTATCGGTGGCAGCGTATCCACCGTTGTCTTAGGCGACTTCAATCGGGACGGGAATTTGGATGTCGTGGTCCCCAACAGCGGTTCACCCGGAGCCCTTATCTTTCTGGGCAAAGGCGATGGAACCTTTCAGTCACCGGCCCAGATCTCGACCGGCGGCGCGACTGTAAGCACGATTGTGGCCGGAGACTTTAACGGCGATGGCAAGCTGGACATCGCCTTTGCCAACGCCTACGGCATACCCAGTGTAATTGAAATTTTGGTGGGCAACGGTGACGGCACCTTCCAGAGCCCGCCAGTCATTGCAGGCATGGGCGCGGGGGTTCTGGCCACCGCGGATTTCAACAGTGACGGCAAGCTGGATTTGGCCTTCTCGGGTCCGAGCAATTCAACAAGTATCGGGGTTCTGCTAGGTAATGGTGACGCAACGTTCAGCCGCTCGGTCACCTACTCGACTTCCGCCCCCTCCTCCAGCGTGGTCAGCGGCATCGTGACCGGCGACTTTATCGGCAACGGCAAGCAGGACATGGCAGTCGTCACTGAAGTAGGCCAATACAGTCCAGGGACGGTCTCGATCTTTATCGGTAATGAAGACGGGACGTTCCAAGCGCCGGTCAATTACGCCGTAGGTACCGATCCTCAGTACATCATCGCGGGAGACTTCAACGGCGATGGAAAACTTGACTTGGCCGTAGCGAATTACGGCAACAGCGCTGGGCAGGGAAGCGTGTCCATTTTGCTTGGGAATGGTGATGGCACCTTTCAATCCCATGTTGACTACGCTGTGGGTTACGTCACCGGAGGAATGACCGCGGGTGACTTCAATGGCGACGGCAAGTTGGACTTGGCCGTGGCCAGCACGAACCCTTACCCAACTACCAGCGAACTGGCGGTGGCAATTTTGCTCGGCAACGGTGATGGCACTTTTCAGTCTCCCTCCAAGCTCAGCGTCGCGAACACCTATGACGCTGCGTACGGCGTGGCGGCGGCAGATTTCAACCATGACGGCAAAATCGACTTGGCGGTGACTACCTTCGACTACGTCTACATCCTGTTGGGAAACGGCAATGGTTCGTTCGGCTCTCCCGTCGCTTACTCCGCCAACGCTGGGGCGGATGCGATTGCGGTTGCGGATTTCAACGGAGACGGAAACGTGGATTTGGCTTTTACGGGAGAGAATGGCGATGAGTCCGTTTCCGTCATGCTTGGCAAAGGCGACGGGACGTTCAAGAACCCGGTGGTTTACCTCGGCGGGAATGGCGTCAGCTCGATCGCCATCGGCGATTTCAATGGCGACGGCAAGCCGGACATAGCCGCGTCCTGCACTTTTACTGAATCTGCAAATGTCCTTTTGGGGAAAGGCGATGGTACGTTTTCGCTCCCGTACGGTTTCGCCGCTTCGGGCAGTTATGCTTCCGCGATAGGGGCGGCCGACTTTAACGGCGACGGTGTGCCCGACCTGGTCATTGGTAACGGCTCTTCGGGCACTGTCTCGATCTTCCTGAGCCGTCCGGTCATTGCTCTGTGGCCCCCCCAACTGGCGTTCGGGCCCTTGGCGACCGGTTCCACCAGTTCAGAGCAAATGGCCACCGTGAGCAACCCTGGCAGCGCTCCTCTCGCTTTCGCGGGCTTGGCGGCAACGGGGCAATTCGAGCAAACCAATACCTGCGGTGCGGTATTGGCTATCGGCGCCAACTGTACGGTCAGCGTCGCCTTCGCGCCATCATCAACCGGCGGAGCGACGGGCGCCATCAACTTCACAGACGACGCATTGGGCTCTCCGCAATTGATTGCTCTCAGCGGGACCGGGTTTAACGGCGCGGGGGATACCCCTTCACCCTCCAGCCTGGCGTTTCCCAATCAGGAGGTCACCACCACGAGTTCGCCCGAGGAGATTACCATTACCAACAATGGCGCGGCGGTTCTGAACGTGACCAAGGTGGCGGCGAATGGCGATTTCGCTCAATCCAATAATTGTACTTCCCTGAATCCGGGAGACACTTGTTCAATCTCGGCGACTTTTACCCCTAGTGTTTTGGGCGAACGAACGGGGACAATTACCGTTACGGACAACGCCTGGGACAATCCCATGACCGTGAATCTCAGCGGCAAAGGCGTGGGTCCCATGGTTAGCCTTACGCCTCCCAGCTTGACCTTCGGGAACCAGCTTGTCGGAACTACGAGCGCAGCGCAAAACATTGCCGTGAATAACAACGGCCACTCGCCACTCACCGTGAAAGAGATAATCGCCACGGGCGATTTTAGCCAGACGAATACGTGCAACAACTCAGTGGCGCCAGGTTCCAGTTGCAGCGTTAGCGTCACCTTCACGCCGCCAAGCATGGGAGCACTTGCCGGTGGCCTCACCGTGACGAGCAATGCTTCCAACAGCCCCAATTCCGCCCTGCTCACGGGGACCGGAGTCGCTGCTTATATCGTTGTCAGCTCGACGAGTCTCTACTTCGGGAATCAGTTGGTGGGCATTGCCAGTGCGTCCTACCCGATCACGGTCTATAACTATGGCCAAGTCAACTTGACGTTTACGAGCATTGCGACGACCGGGAATTTCTCCCAAACTAATAACTGCGCGGGCGGCGTGCCCCCCCAGGGGCGCTGCACCGTGAATGTCTCATTTAGTCCCACCGCAGTCGGGTCCGCCTCCGGAACTCTTAACTTCGTCGATAACGCTCTCAACACATCGCCGGTTGTGACGCTCACCGGCACCGGGACGACCAGTTATTCCCGGCCCTCGATCTCTTCGATAACGCCCACGGCCGCCGTGGCGGGTGGGTCCGATTTCACGCTGACCGTGAACGGATATTATTTTGGTCCCAGTTCCGTGCTCTATTGGAATGGCTCGCCGCTCAGTACCACGGTCGTGACCGGTGGCCAATTGACGGCATCGATTCCAGCGTCCGACATCGCCTCTACCGGCGCGCCCCTGCTGACGGTCATAAACCCGGCGCCCGGAGGTTCGTCCGCCGCTGTAGGATTCGATGTCATCCCTCCCAGCCCCCCGCTTGCGTTCGGAAGAAGCGATGTGGCGGTCTCAACTGCCCCCAAGGCGATGGTTTCCGCAGATTTCAATGGCGATGGCCAGCCGGACCTGGCAGTTGTCAACACCGGTGGTTACAACGTTTCCATTCTGCTGGGCAATGGCGATGGCACTTTCCAGACTGCCGTTGGCTACGGCGTAGGCCTCTCTCCGAATTCGATCGCCGTGGCGGATTTCAACCATGATGGCAAATTAGATCTGGCGGTGGGCAATTCGGGATGTCCCTACCCCGGCGGGGTTTGCGGGTCAGGCAGCGTCACCATTCTCCTCGGCAACGGCGACGGTACCTTCCAGACTCCCCTGGTTTTCTCGGTCGGTACGAGCATCATTGTTAACTCCTTGGCGGCGGGCAACTTCAACGGCGACGGTAATGTTGACCTGGCTGTCGGCATCCGGAATTCCCAGGGAGGGGCTATTGCGATTTACCTGGGACAGGGGGATGGAACGTTTCAGGCTGGCGCGGTTTATCGGATTGGGCCCCAGGGGTCGCAGCCGCCTCAGGCCATATTGGTTGCCGACTTCAACGGCGATGGCAAAGCCGACTTGGCGGTCGCGGACGGGAGCGAGTCAAATAACGTCTCCATTCTTCTCGGTAACGGCGATGGGACGTTTCAGGGTCCGGTGCAATACACCGCCGGCACAAGTCCCTATGCCCTCCTCGCTGCCGATTTCAATGGCGACGGGAAGCTGGACTTGGCCGTTGCCAACGCGGACGCCGGGACCAACTCCGTCTCCATTTTGTTCGGCAATGGCGACGGGACGTTTCAAGCTCACGTCGACTACCCAACGGGTGTGGGGCCGCACTCGTTGGCCTTGGGTGATTTCAACGGCGACGGCAAGCCCGACCTGATCGCGGCCGACGCGGTGAGCAGCACTCTCTCCGTGTTGTTTGGGAATGGCGACGGGACCTTCCAGCCCAGCCAGGATTTTCTGGTTGGCGCGAGTCCGGCTTCAATCCTCGCGGGCGATTTCAACAGTGATGGCCAGCTCGATCTTGTCGTGGCAAACTTTGGATCGAATACTGTCTCCGTCCTGCTGCGCCAGGTCCCGGACATTACGGCTGAGGGCGCCAGCCTGACATTCGGAAATCAACCCATCGGCACCACCAGTGTGGCACAGCCGCTGGCCTTGAAGAACACCGGCAGCGCCCTGCTCACGATCTCCGGCATTACCTTCACGGGAACCAACGCGGCGGACTTTGGCCAGACGAACAACTGCGGAAACTCTCTCGCCGTTGGAGCAAGCTGCACGATCGGTGTGACGTTCACACCCAGCCTGGCGGGCTCCGAATCCGCCACCCTCGTGCTTACCGATAATGCTGCGGGCAGCCCCTTCAACGTGGCTTTGAACGGCACGGGAACGGCCGCGGCCGTAAGCTTTTCCTCGTTAGGTCTCGGCTTCGGTAGTCAACCCCTCAGCACGCCGAGTACCGCCCTGGTGGAGACCGTCACCAACACCGGTACGAGCAACCTCACCGTATCGGGGGTCACCATCGGCGGTGCGAACACCGGTGATTTTTCCAAGTCCGCCGACACCTGCACGGCCGCCGTGGTGGTCCCCAACGCCACCTGCACGGTCAGCATCAAATTCACGCCTACCGCCCTCGGAAGCCGCAGCGCCTCACTGACTTTCATCTATAATGCGGCCAACAGCCCGCAGTCCGTGACTCTGGCTGGAACCGGCACCGCCCCCACTGCCACCTTGTCCGCGCCGACGCTCAGCTTCGGCAACCAGCCCGTGAACACGCCGAGCACGGCTATGGTGGAGACCGTCACCAACAACGGCACGGCAAGCCTCATCATCTCGACGGTCACGATCGCCGGCTCGTACCCTGGCGATTTTGCCAAGAGCGCGGACACTTGCACGGGCGCCACCGTGGCGCCCACTAGCACTTGCACAGTCAGTGTGACCTTCACTCCCTTGATAACCGGAAACCTCGTCGCGTCGCTGAGTTTTGCCGACAACGCTCCGGGCACCCCCCAGACGGTAAGCCTCAGTGGGACGGGGACAGCGCCCGCCGTAAGTTTGTCCTCTTACAGCCTTAGCTTCACCGCTCAGCTTTTGGGTACGACCAGTTCGGCCCAGACTCTGACCGTCACCAATACCGGCACGGGCAATCTCCACATCTCGGCGGTCACGTTCGGTGGTACCAATGCCCAGGACTTCGCCAAGAGCGCCGATACGTGCAGCGGCGCCAGCGTAGCGCCCAATGCTACCTGCACCGTCAGCGTGGTGTTCACACCGCTCGCTATGGGGAGCCGCAACGCCACATTAAGTTTCGCCGACGACGCTTCCAACAGCCCGCAATCGGTTTCGTTGTGGGGAACGGGGATCGCGCCAGTGGTGACCCTCTCGGCTTCTAGTTTGAAGTTCGCCAATCAGATGCCGGGCACAACGAGCCCCGCCCTGACGGCAAAGGTTACAAATACTGGTACGGCGAACCTGACCGTATCGACCGTGACGATCACCGGCACAAACGCCAGCGACTTCGCCAAAACATCGGATACCTGTGCGGGCACTATAGTCGCACCGTCCAATACGTGCAGCGTGAGCCTAACGTTTACGCCGTCAGCCCTGGGCCGCTGTACTGCCGCACTCGTCTTCACCGATAATGCGAGCGCCAGTCCGCAAACCATGACGCTCACGGGGACAAGCCTTAATCCAGTGCCGTTTATCAGCCAACCACTTATACCCGCCAGCGCGTTGCCTGGCGGCCAAGGATTCACCCTCACCGTCAACGGGGTGAACTTCGTTTCTGGCGCGGAGGTCAATTGGAATGGCGGGCCACTTGCCACAAACTACGTGAGCGCTCGGAAGCTCACAGCGATGGTGCCGGCGGCAAACACCGTTTCGCCCAGTACAGCCGAAATCACAGTGGCAAACCCCGGTACAGCCACGGTCTCGAACCCTGTGCCATTCTCTGTAACGCCCTATGGGACGGACGTAACTTTCGCCAACGCTCCCGGCTCACCGATCCTGGTTGGAACCTGGCCAACTTCAATCGCAGTGGGAGATTTCAACGGTGACGGGCGATTGGACCTTGCTGTGGGGAATTCTGTCGGCGAGAGTGTGGTCGTTTTGTTATCAAACGGTGACGGCACTTTCGCTCCCGCCTCGGTCGTTGCCACAGGAATCTACCCAGACTCAATCGCCGTAGCAGACTTGAACGGGGACGGGAAACCGGACTTAATCATCTCGAATGATTTCTCCCAGAGCCTGATCATCCTGCTGGGAAACGGCGACGGCACGTTCACACGGGCGGCACAATCTCCGGCTACCGGAGTTCAGCCGGAGCAAGTGGCGGTGGCGGACTTCAATGGAGATGGAGCGTTGGATATAGCGGTGACGAATCCGAATGCCAACACTCTGACGATCCTGCTGGGGAACGGTGACGGCACCTTCACCCCTGCCGCGGGGACTCCCGCCACGGGAAATACTCCCATTGCCATCGCCGCCGGGGACTTTAATGGGGATGGGAAACTGGACTTGGCAGTGGTCAACCAATACGGCAACAGCCTGACCATTCTGTTGGGAAATGGCGATGGCACGTTCACGCCCGCCGCGTCCCCGGCCACGGGGAGTAATCCGCAAGCGATTGCGGTGGGAGACTTTAACGGGGATGGCATACTGGACTTGGCGGTCGCAAGCGCGTACTCGAACAACGTCACGATCCTGTTGGGGAAAGGCGACGGCACGTTCACGGCCGCCGCATCGCCGGCCATTGGAGGTGTGCCCGTGGGAGTTGCAGTGGGAGATTTCAACGGAGACGGGAAGTTGGACCTCGCAATAACGAATGGTGCGGGCAGCTCCGTTACCATCCTCCTGGGAAACGGCGACGGCACGTTCACAGCCAGCGCCTCATCTCCGGTCACAGGCCAGTACCCCACCCTGATTGTCGTGGGAGATTTCAATGGAGATGGCAGGCTTGATCTGGCCACACCTGATGAGGGGACAAACAGCGTTTCGGTGCTACTGCAGTTGCCGCCGCAGTGGGCTGTCGTCTCGCCGGGCAGTTTGACCTTCAGCAATCAGAACGTGGGGACCACGAGTGCAACCCAGTCGGTCACGCTGAGCAACAAGGGTGCGGCCGCGCTCACCATCGCCAGCATCGTCACCAGCGGCGACTTCGGCGTAAACGACAACTGCAAAGGCAGCGTGGCCGCCAACAGTTTGTGCACGATCAGCGTAACGTTCACGCCCACCGCTACCGGCTTGCGCACCGGCACGCTGACCGTCACCGACAACAGCGGCGGGGTAGCGGGTAGCACGCAGCAAGTGAATTTGAGCGGAACCGGGGCAGTGGAACCCGTGGTGAGCCTGTCTCCGTCCTCCCTCGCCTTCCCACCTCAGGTCGTCGGTACCCGCAGCAACCCCCAGACCGTCACGCTGAGCAACACAGGTTATGCCCTGGTCACCATCCTCAGCGTCTCCACCGGCGGGGATTTCGCTCAAACCAACAACTGCGGGACCACGATGAGCGCGGGCGGTAACCGTGCCATCGCAGTGACTTTCAAGCCCCTGGGCCCCGGAACGAGGACGGGCACGCTCACTATTTTCGACAGCGCCCTCGGCAGTCCGCATACGGTCGCGCTCAGCGGAACAGGGCTGGTCTTCACGGCCGGGCCGCATCCTCCGGTGGTTCAACGGCCCCCCACGAGCCCGGAGCCTGGACAACCGGGGGCCCCCGGCGGCACCGGTTCGCCCATCGTGGTGGGGCCGCGCCAGCCGATTGTTCACCCATTGACCCCGGCCAACGCTCAGCCTGGAGCTACGGCCACCTCCCTTGCGCCCGCGGCGAGGTTGTCCTCCTCGTCGCTTGTTTTCTCAGGGCAAGTGGTGGGCACCACCGGCAGCGCCCAGACCATCACCTTAACCAACCCAGGCGATACCCCGGTGCCGATTTCCAGCATCACCACCAGCGGAGACTTTACCCAGACCAATACCTGCGGCACTACTCTCGAAGCAGGCGCGAACTGTACCATTTCGGTGACTTTTAAGCCCGGAGCGGCAGGGGCGAAGTCCGGCACGCTGAGCATTTCCGAGGATCCCACCGGCAACCTGCAAACGGTGACGCTCAGCGGGACGAGCGTGGCCTCTGAGGTTGGCCCGCATCCGACGGTTACCCCAACGTCGCCATCGGCCAACCCACCGCCTGCAAATTAAGCGTGGCCGGTCAAAGAGGGGTTACTTCTCCCTTGTCGCCAAGGGCTTACCTATATTCGATGACTGCCCAATCCACCACTTAAGCCGCATTGGGAACGAAAACCGCCCTACCCGGAAAGTGGGACGACGGCACTCTGAAAGCGGGCCAGGTTCTTATCGGCTGGGCGTCGGTAAGGGGTAGTCGCCCACCCCGGGTGCAGATCCTGTCTCCATGCGCTCCGATGTCCAAAGGGCGTTTCGCAGCAGGGGGACGGCTTGCCGTCTCCTCTGTGTACATTGCCGCCGAACCTCGAAGGATAGGGTAAGCCCACCCCTGCGTCAGGTTGGGGATTTCAGGGTCTCCCCACGGACGAGCGCTACGCCCGCTCTCAGGGGGTTGCCGGAAGGGCGCGCAGCCACGCGAGCAGGGCGTCCCCCTTGGCGGCGGGGACTCCTTCCGCCCACAAACACTCGTCTCCCTTGCGCAGCAGCAGGGTCACGCCGTTGGCTGCGGATCCCATAAACACATCCGTGCTCGAGCGCTGGTCGGTGATGAGTTCCGGATACTTGTGGGCCAGAATCGTGTGGTAGTCGCGGAAAAACGTCAGAGATGCTTCCGGACTGGTCCAACGCGTCCGCGCCACCAGCGTGTAGTCATTCCCACCGGAACGCTCGTAGAGCAGGTACCGGTCCGCGAGCCACGAGGGGCCGACGGTCTTGGCTTCATCCTCGGAAATGAGTTGCCCAAGGAGGCAGTAATAGCCGAGTTCGCCCATCGCGTTCTCGCTCAGAAACCGCAGACCGGCCACGCCCTCGAGCGCAGGTGGATGCGCCAGCGCGATCTTGGGTAACGCCTGGTGAGTGAAATAGGTCTGCGGCTGGAAGATTTGCTTGGTGGTTTCCGGAGGATGCTCGAACAATTCCTTGAGGTCTTTCCAACCGCCGAGTTGCAAGCCGGCTTGGATAAAGCCCATGCCTTGGACGTAGGGAAAGAGAGCCTGCATACGGAAAAAGTAGGGGGCACTCGAAAACGCCGGATACTCCTCGAACTGCTGATGAACCACCATTTCCATGAGCGGCGCGATGGAAGGCAGTTGCCCCAGATCCGCCCCTCCCGCCGCTTGTTGCAGCATGGCGGCCGTGGCATATCCCTCCACCACGGCCTGCCGCGCGTCCGTGGCATCGTCATCGTCGCGAGCGCCGTGGAGATAACTCTCCAGGTCCCAGCTCTGATCCTGTAGCGCGTGGGTGAGTTCATGGGAAAGCGTCATCGTCTGCAATTCCTCCGGAAGCCAGTCCGCGATGAACATGGTTTTGCGCTTGGGGTCGTAAAAACCCGCGGCCTGCTCGGTGTAGAAGCTGATCAGAAACTTCTCCAGGTTGAAATCCCGCGACACCAGGCCAAAGGCGCGTACCAGGGCTTCCTGCGCGTGGATTTCCTCCGGCGTCATCTCTTCGTGCAAATTCTGGGTCAGGTATTTTTCGATTTCCGCGCGGCCGATGACCTGCTTTTTGAGAGGCGCCTTGATGGGCAGGCCCGTAATCTGGCTCATTTGCTGAAAAACGTCGTCGGCCTGCGAAAGGAGGTTTTGGGCCGTTTGTGGGTGGGATAGAAGTGTCGCAGGGTACGACAGGATCAAGCAGAGGGGGATCATCCAAGAGAGAAATGGACATTTATACCGAAATACCGGCTTGGAAAGTTTCATGGTGTTGAACGCCCCCCCTGAGATATCGTCAGCATTCATGGTTTATCATGGTTTGTCCACAATGAGGCATCGACTGAGTACCGTTTGACCCGCCCCTCCCAGGAGACTATCATACAATCTGCGCGAGCAAGCCGGGCGATCGCTGCCTCGCCTTAGCGCCCCATTTTTCGGGGCAAGCAGGGGTGGGGGAGAGGAAAGTCCGAACTCCGCAGGGCAGTGTGCTCGCTAACGGCGAGGGCCAGAGGCGGATTCCCGATTCATCGGGACGTACGCCTCCGGTACGGAAAGTGCCACAGAAAATATACCGCCGCACCGGCGCCTTCGGGCGGACCGGCGCGGTAAGGGTGAAAAGGTGCGGTCCCGGGTCGCCGGGAATTAAAGTAAGAGCGCACCGCCTCAGTGGTGACACTGGGGGCATGGTAAACCCCACACGGAGCAAGACCAAATAGGAGGGGAGGGGCGGCCCGTCCCGTTACAACCCTCGGGTAGGTCGCTGGACCCCACGAGCAATCGCGGGGCTAGAGGAATGATCGCCATCCGTCCATTGACGGAAACAGAATTCGGCTTACAGGCTTGCTCGCGCTTCCCTTCTGATTTCAGCCCTGGCGATGTCTTAGCCCCGCGCTCAGCGCTTTCAGCATCAAATATCAGGTCGGGCTTGGCCCTGTTAGAGAAAAAACTGCGCTCATTCACCCGGCACGCACCCTCCAAGACTCTTTTCATCGGAATGGAAGTGGAGTACCTTGTGGGGCGAGCTTGCCGTCTATTCGGGAAGTTCGGAACATGAGGAGGTACATTTATGTATTCACGTGCATTCGCAGCACTTTTGATGTTGGCGATCATCGCGCCGGTTTGGCCGGTCAGCGCATCTGCAAGCCCGGCAGGAGACGATGCCTTCCTGGGCAGATGGGATATCACCGCGACGGGGACGAAATCAGGCCTGCCGAGGAACTGCTGGCTGGAGTTAAGGCGCGACGGGGGAGCGCTCAAAGGGCGCTTCAATTCCGGCGGGGGCGCGGTCTTCGATCTGCCGCAGGTTATGATCGCAAATGGCGAGCTGGGCTTCCAATACCCGCAGGGGAAACCGCCGAATCAAACTCAGCAGGTATGGCAAGCCAAAATGAAGGACGGGCGCCTGGTAGGAGTGGCGCTCGTCAATGGACAGACGCTTTCGTGGAGCGGCGAGCGCGGGCCGGTTTGGCCTGCGACTCCGCCGACGCGCAAGCCCGGCAAGCCCATCGATCTTTTTAACGGCAAGAATGTGTCCGGATGGCTTTGCCAGGACCCACGTCGCCCGATGGGCTGGTTTGTCAAAGATGGCATTCTAATGAACGAGGGCAAGCAGGCCTGCAACATCTATACTCAGGAAAAGTTCAACGACTTCAAGCTCGAAGTCGAGTTCAACGTGGATCCGCAGAGCAACAGCGGGGTCTATCTGCGCGGCCGATATGAAATCCAGATTCTTGACGGCTATGACCGCCCCCTGGATGTCCATAGTCAAGGGGCCCTTTATGGGTTCATCGTTCCAGCCGTCAAAGCGGACAAGCCCGCGGGGCAGTGGCAGACCTATGAAATAACCCTGATTGCCAACCGCGTGACGGTGATCATGAACGGAACCAAAATCATCGACAACGGCGAGGTGCCGGGGATAACGGGCGGCGCACTCGACGCCAATGAAAAAGGGCCCGGCCCGATTATGCTCCAGGGAGATCACGGCAAGGTGCAGTTTCGGAAAGTGCGCCTTACCCCACTGATCTGACGCCGATGGCCTCGGTATCTTCCGTGCAGCTTTTCGTAGAGGCGCCCTTCAGGGCGGCAGGTTTTGTTCCCTCATGGTACTGCCCGGCTAAAGCCGGCCTCTACGTAAGAAAAAACGCCCCCCAAGTCCGGAAAGGACGATTTCATGGTTCCGATTTCCCGGCGTAATCTTCTCGCTTCATTGCTGGTTCTGCCCGCCGCATTGCGCGGCGATGATGATGAAGGGACGCCCCTTTTTAATGGCCACTCGCTTCACGGCTGGAAAGCCGGAAACCACTACCACTCCTTCCGAGTTGAGGACGGAAATATCGTGGCGGATGGACCCATCTCGCACCTTTTCTACACCGGCCGCTTGGAGAACGCGAATTTCAAGAACTTCGATTTGAAGGCGGAAGCGCTGGCGGGCCCGGGGGCATGCTCCGGCATCTATTTCCACACGCACCTTCAATCGGATGGCCCGCTCAAAACCGGCTTCAAGGTGCAAATCAACAACTCCTATGCCGGTGAGGGAGATGAGAACGACCGCCGCAAGACCGGCTCGCTTTACGGCATCCGCAACATTTACAAAGCAATGGTGAAGGACAACGAGTGGTTCCAGGTGCGCGTTCAGGTGCGCGACAAGCAGGTGCAGGTCTGGCTGAACGGCACGTTGATTGTTGATTACATCGAGCCTGCCCCGCCCTTGGACGGCACGGCAGCAAAGCTCGGTCGTGGCACCTTCGCACTGGAATGCTGTGGCATGTCAGCCCCGGTGCATTTTCGCAATCTGGTGGTCAAGCCCCTGCCTGATGACCTGCGGACGCCCCCGGATCAACTGCCGCGGGTGGATGACGTTTACCGCCAGTTGCTGCAAATGAACCAGGAGGGCTACCCGGTGGTGGACTACCACGTTCACCTGAAGGGCGGGCTGACCCTGGAGGAAGCGCTGGCCAGCTCGCGCCGCCTGGGGATCATGTATGGAATCGCCGTCAACGGCGGGCTGAAATTCCCCATCACCAATGACGCCGGGGTGGAGGATTTCCTCGCCAGCATGAACGGCCAGCCCGCTTTCATCGGTTTGCAGGGGGAAGGCCGCGAGTGGGTGACCCTCTTTTCCCGTGAAACGATTGCCAAGTTTGATTACACCTTCACCGATGCCATGACCTTCAGCGATGACCGCGGCAAGCGCATGCGCCTGTGGATTCCCGAGGAGACCGGAGAGATTCCCGACCCCGAGCAATTCATGGAAATGTTGGTCAGCCGCATCGTCGGCATCCTCAATCACGAGCCCATCGATATCCATGCCAATCCTACATTCTTACCGCAGGCCATTGCGCGCGACTACGACCAATTGTGGAGCCCAGAACGGATGCAGACGGTCATCGAAGCCGCCAAGGCCAACGACGTGGCGATTGAGATCAACAACCGCTACAAGATTCCCAGTGCGGCGTTCATCCAGCGCGCAAAAAATGCGGGAGTGAAATTCTCCTTCGGCACCAATAACGGCGATCCCAATTTGGGAAGGATGGAGTACGCGTTGGCGATGGTCAAGCAGTGCGGATTAACGTGGCAGGACATCTTCATTCCCAAACCGGACGGGCAAAAGGCGGCGCAAAGACATAAAGCGTGAGGGAGTGTAGCTGTACCGAATGCGGCGCCGGAACCGGCTTGGTTGCTGCTGGCGGGCTATTGAGTTCCCTCTTCTTATGATTCGATCCCGCTGGTACAATCGCTGGGAGTCCGTTCGTGCACGCACAAGGGAATGAGTGCCGGCGGACGAAGCCCCATCATGACGAGGAGCGTGCCGTGAGTGATCAGGCGGAAGACTTTGCCGCAATGTTCGAGGCTTCGATCCAGGCCAAGCGCCTTGATCAAGGCGAACTCGTCGAGGGCACGATCGTCGCCATCGGTCCGGAGGTGGCGTTAGTCGACGTAGGTCGCAAGGGTGAGGGGGTAATAGACATCGCCGAACTGAAAAACCCCGACGGCGAGATCGAAGTCGCGCTGGGCGATCGCGTTCAGGCGATGGTGGTATCGACGTCAGGTGGGCTGACGCTCTCCCGAAGGCTGGCGGGAGCGGCCGCGAGCGATCGGCAGTTCGAAGACGCCTTTCAAAGCGGCCTGCCGGTGGAAGGGAAGGTTGAACGGGCGGTAAAGGGCGGCTACGAGGTGCGCATCGGCCGGCGCCGCGCGTTCTGTCCGATTTCCCAGATCGACGTCCGCGGCGCAGACCCGTCGGCGCACGAAGGGCATGTCTACCAATTCCGGATCATCGAGTACAAGGAAGGCGGCTCGAACCTCGTCGTCGCCCGTCGCCCGCTCCTTGAGGACGAGCAGCGGGCGAACGCCGCTAAGCTCCGCGACAAGATCGTCCCGGGCGCCGTCATGACCGGCCGCGTTGCCTCCGTCCGCGAGTTCGGCGCGTTCGTCGATCTCGGCGCAGGTGTCCAGGGGCTGCTCCACGTGTCCGAGATGGCGTGGTCCCGCGTGTCGGACCCTGCGGAGATCGTCAAAGCGGGCGAGGAGATCACGGTCAAGGTCCTGCGCGTGGACGAGGAGAAGCAGAAGATATCGCTCGGGTTGAAGCAGCTCTCCGCCGACCCATGGTCGAGAGTGCCCGAGGTGTACAAAGTAGGCCAACGGCTGCCTGGCCGCGTCACGCGCGTCGCGGAGTTCGGCGCGTTCGTGGAGCTCGAGCCGGGCATCGAGGCGCTGGCCCATGCTTCCACGTTCATGCCGACTGGACGATCGGGAGGCTGGTCGAGTCAGGTCACTCCCGGGATGACGGGCACATTTGAGATTCTTGCCATCGACCTCGAGCAGAAACGGATCGGCGTGGCGCTGATTGAGGAAAGCTGGGCGCGGGCCGAGGGGGCTACGGGAACCCGGCCAGGCATCGTTCCGGGCGCGCGCCTGACGGGGAAGGTCGAGCGACACGAGAAATTCGGTGTGTTCGTCTTCCTGGCCCCCGGGCGTACCGGTGTCATCCCCTTGAGCGAAACCGGCATCGCGAAGGAAGGTGATGTCCGGCGAGCCTTTCCGGTCGGGGCGGATGTCGAGGTCATCGTGCTGGAAGTCGATCCGTCGGGCCGGCGCATCCGCCTGAGCGCGAAGGCAGTGCTAGAAGCGCGCGAGGCCGAGGAAGTGCGCGAGTGGGTGGAGCGCAATGCTCCTCCCGCCGAGGGCTTCGGGATATTCGCCGACAAGCTGCGCTCAGCGTTTAAGCCGCAAGAGAAGTGACCCTCTCACCCTCCCGCCTCTGCAAAACAGGTCCGCGCTACACATGCTTCTGATACGATAAGAACATGGGTCTGTTTGGGCCGAAGTCCAAGAAAATGACCGCAGCGAAGAGACTGGAAGGTATGGTGCAATTCCCCGGGGATAAATCTATCTCCCATCGCTATGCGATGCTAGCAGCCATTGCCACGGGGCGTGATGAGAATGAGTCGTACCAAAATTCCGCCTCACCGGGTCTGTGATGGGCATTCACGCGGTGATGCGAAAAGAACGGGGGCATTCCCATGTCAAAGTCACCGGCAAGAGCCTGTCTTCTACTCGTGGCGCTGGCGCTCACGTCCGCGACTCAGGAAGGCATGGTTGTCGCCGCCGGCAACGAAGCGCAAGGCAACGCAACGGCTGCGCCCGGCAAGACATTTGTCTTCCACAACTCCATCCGCGATCTGAATGAGTTTCGCACCTACGCGCAAATCGCCGCGCGCTTGAAGCGCTATGGAAACGTTCAGGTGGATCTGGGCGTGCTTGCTGAACGGAACCCGGTGCATACGGTGAGCGTGCGGAGTCCCTGGCATCAATACGGCGCTTATATGGCTACGGAGTGGGCCTTCTTTCCGCCTCCCAAGCTTGCTCCCTATTTGCCGGCGGAGTGGGTTGCCAGGAACCGCGAGCTGCTGTTGGCGAAAGTGGCCATCCTCAAGGAACTCAAGTTGGACGCAGTTTTCTCGGGTACCAACACACAAATGCTGCCGGAGAGTTTTTTCCGGCAGTATCCGCACCTCCGCGGACCACGCGTGGACAATCCGATCCGCAGCGGCCAGGCAGCGTTTTCCTGGTGTGTGGACCAACCCGAGACCCTCGAAATGATTGAGTGGATGACGGCAGAATTGAAACGGAACGCGCCCATGGTTCAGGCGATCGAAGCATGGAACAACGACTCCGGCTCGGGAATTTGCTGGCTCAGAGCGCTATATCCAGGGCCGAACGGCCCTGACTTTTGTCGCGGACGGGATCCCGGGGAGCGCGTTCGAGGTCTCCTCGAGGCCATGGACCGGGGCGCCAGGAAGGGAGGGGGGCCGGTGCGGATCGTGGAGGCCGGCAATTTCCCCACCGAGGACGTTGCGCGCATCCAGCCGCTTCTGCCTTCTTACGCTTCACTCCGTCTCGGTGGCACGTCTCCGGCAACGGAAGAATCCCGGATCGTCGTGAAGTCGCGGGTGGGGGAAGCCTATCCCGTGCGGGGGATCATTGACGTCGCGGCATTGCTCGAGACCCTGGAGAGGATATCCGATCCAGAGGTTCGCGAGGTTGACATCAACACCTGCCAGTCCTGGTATTTCCGCACGGACGAACCGATATCCGTGGTGGAACGGTTAGTGGATCTGGTGGAGGATTCCCTGCGCGCGCCGGCGCGGGGCTTGTTTAATCGCGAGCAAAAGGCCCACACCCTGGCGGCCCGTTGGGCGAGAGAGCAGAACGCCGATCGCGTGATGGAAGCGTTCAACCTGGTCCAGCAATCCTTCCGCATCTATTCGCGCGGGAACTTTCGCGACGTCGTGCTCCCACAGGATTATGCTTTCACGGCCACCAACCGCCTCCTCACCCGCCCTCTCGTCATCAAGCCTGAGCTACTCACTCCGGAAGAAGAATCTTATTTTCTTCCCTATGTCTTCAGTGTCGATGAGCAGGACGCCCGCCTCGATTACAACACGGCGATGGGTGACCGGCGGATCGGCCCAGGCATGTATCGCTCCTTTATGTATCAGACCGTGCACGGCTCAGCGTTGGAGGCTGCCCAGCGCTTCGAACAGGCGGCAAATGACGCGCCGGAAGCCGCCTGGTTTCATCAGTTGGCGCTTTCCCTCCGCTTGTGGGCCAGCGCCGTCCGCAGCACCGACAACTTTTACGGCGCCCAGTTGATTCGCGACCGCCATAAGGAAGCCCTGGCCGCGCCCCCCCGAATTCTCGTAGCCCGGATAGGAATAAGCGATCCCGACTTGCTCCTCTGGAATGAGATCCAACGCGACGAACTGGATAACACTAACGAACTTCTCGAGCTGCTTGCTAACGGCGGCTTGGATCTTATCGCGCGCGCCCGGAATTCCAAGGACGAGGAGACATTTCTATACGGCCCGAACCTTCTCGACGATATGCGAAAGAAAGTCGCCATCATGCGTGAGCACTGGCTGGATGGTCAACGCTATCTGACGCCGCCCAGGAACTAGGCCCATAATCGCTAAGGTAAGCGTGGTAATTGCCAGCCCGCGAAGCGGGCGCAGTCCTTTAGCCCACGGCGAAGCCGTGGGACAGAGAGGGCATTAATAAATTTACAAAAGAAGCCCCGCAAGGGGCGACATCCGATTTCTTATTAGGGAGATTTCCCGTGTCCCACACTTACACCAACATTTTGATTCACGCGCTTTTCAGCACCAAGGACCGCCAACCTTTGCTCACCCCGGAAATCCGGGACGAAGCCTTTCGTTATTTGGGAGGCACGATCAATGAGTTGGGAGGTCAGTCGTTACTCGTGAATGGCCCACGCGATCATGTCCACATGCTGTTTGCGCAGCCGCGGACGCTTTCCATCGCCGACCTCATGGAAAGGGTTAAAGCCCATTCTTCAGGCTGGGTGAAGGCGCGGTGGCCGAACCGGCGCCATTTCGGCTGGCAGACCGGCTATGCGGCGTTCAGCGTAAGTAAATCGCACGTGGAGCAGGTGAAGCGCTATATCGGGAATCAGGAAGAGCATCATCGCAAAGTCAGCTTTCAAGAGGAAGTATTGGCTTTTCTGAAGAAACAAGGAGTCGAGTACGACCCTCGATATGTCTTTGTCTGAAGAAATCCCAGATGGCGCCCCTACCGGGGCTGGAGGGTGTTTCTTCCCGTCCCTTGACCCACGGCTTCGCCGTGGGCTAAAGGACTGCGCCCGCTTCGCGGGCTATCAATTGCCCGCGGAGATTAGCTTAGCGCTTGTGGAAACTAGGCCCGCACCCATCGAGCTGTCTGATAGTCTATAAGCTGAGGGAATTCAATCATGGGTCTGTTTGGTTCGAAGTCGAGGAAACTGAGCGCCGCGAAGAAGCTGGAAGGCGCCGTGCAATTTCCCGGGGATAAATCCATTTCCCATCGCTATGCGATGCTGGCGGCCATTGCCGAAGGGCCGAGCGAAATCCACTTCTTTTCTTCGAGCGCCGATTGCCGGTCTACGCTCGACTGCCTGAAGTCGCTGGGCATCAAGATCGAGCGCAAAGACAACGTGGTGAAGATCGCGGGCGCCGGTCTGGAGGGTCTGCGCGCGCCCTCGCGGCCGCTCGACGCGGGGAATTCCGGCTCGACCATGCGCATGCTTTCCGGGATTCTCGCCGGGCAGTCATTCCGCTCCGTGCTGGTGGGTGATGCGTCACTCTCTCAACGCCCCATGAAGCGGGTGGCCGATCCGCTTGCCCTCATGGGTGCGCGCCTCAAGACCGCCGACCGAGGCTGCCCGCCGCTGGAGATTGAAGGCGGCCACCTCACTCCTATTCGCTATGAGATGCCGGTGGCGAGCGCGCAGGTGAAATCCGCCATCCTGCTGGCAGGCTTGTTTGCCGAGGGTGAAACGGCCGTGGTGGAAAAGCTTCCCACGCGCGACCATACGGAAATTGCCCTGGAGCAAATGGGAGCGGACATCGGCCGCCACCAAAGCACCATCGCCGTGCGCGGCCGCGCGCGCTTGGAAGGGAAAAAATTCTACGTTCCCGGCGACATTTCTTCGGCGGCTTTTTTCATCGTGGCCGGCCTCATGACGCCGAATTCCAACTTAATTCTGCACAACGTCGGCCTGAACCCCACGCGCACGGCGCTGCTCGACCTGCTCGTCCCCATGGGGGGGCGCGTCAAGGTGGTGAGCCTCGAAATCCTCAATGGGGAACTGCTCGGCGACCTTCACGTCGATTCCAGCCAACTCACCGGCGGTGAGATTCCGGAGGAACTGGTGCCGGGCCTGATCGACGAGCTGCCGGTGCTTTCCGTCTTAGGCACACAAACCGAGCAAGGATTAACGTTCCGGGGCGCAGCGGAACTGCGTGTGAAGGAGAGCGACCGCCTGGCGGCCGTGGCGGAAAACCTGCGCCGCATGGGGGCCGAGGTGGAAGAATTCCCTGATGGGCTGCGCGTGGCCGGCCGTCAGAAACTGCGCGGCGCAGAAATTGACCCGCATGCCGACCACCGCATCGCCATGGCCTTCACCATCGCTGCCCTGGTGGCGGAAGGCACGACCGTGATCCAAGACAGTTCCTGCGTGGATATTTCCTTTCCAGATTTCTTCGAGACGCTCCAGCGCGTGGCGGGCTGAACCCGGATTCGGCTATCGAGCCCGCCTTGGACTGCGGTAGCAGCAGCTACCGCCTTCCGCCTGCGGTCCATGCGGCAAAGGCGGAATGAGGCCAGGAAGAAAGGCGGTAGCTGCCGCTACCGCAGTCCAAGGAGCTTCGCGCAAGGCCATATGAAAACGCGCGCTAAGTGAGCAGCGTTGCCGTTAGCGGATCGCCAGGGGGTCCGTATCACCGTTTTGCACGCTTGTATCGAACAGAATGCGGCGCAGGTGCGCTTCCATCAGGCGGCATCGCCAGTTTTCATCAGCCGTCGCGCGACAGAGTGGTGTCGACGCACGGCACGCGGAGGCCGCACCGGATGGTTCCAGGTGGTCTGCGGTTTGCCGGGGGGCTGCGGCGGCGCAGGCGGCGTGGGGATTTGTGAACCGGCGCGCAAAATGCGGATGGCGCCGTAGTCGGTGGTCACTCGGATCATGGGGCCGCCTTTGCCATAGGTCCCGGAAATGGAAGGCGCACCGCCTTCCCTCGCCACTTTCAAACCCGGTCCGGAAAAATCGCACTCCACTTCGCCGTGACGTGAGTTGGCTTCGATTTGAAAATTCGAGTTCGGGGGGAGGGTCAGTTCGACGGCGCCGTTTTTCGATTCCACCTGGATATCGTGGGCGGGCGGGGTAGAGGTTTGCAACGTGATTTGGCTGTTGCTGTCGGTGATGCGGATACTGTGTTTAAATTCGTTAACCGTGATGTCCTTCTGGCGGGTCGTAATTTCGAAGGGGCCGTCGATACCATTCAAATCCATGGACCCGACCTCCATGTCCAGGCGCCCGGAGAGCTTTTGCGCGGTCATATCGGTGCGTTGAGATTCGAAGCGCAACGTTTGGCCGACATTGTGGAACTGGAGGGCGCCGCTGAATTCGCCATGGACGGTGACGGTGTCGGAGACGTCGGCGACGTCGATATCGTCGCCGCGACCTTCGATTTCCACGCTGCCTTTCACCCCGCGGACTTCTGTGGAGCTGCCGGATTTGTGGATTTTCACCAAGCCCTGGATATTGGTGGCGCGCACGTCGCCGTGCTGGGTGGACAGGATCTGGTCGCCATTCAAGCCGTCCACCTGGATATCGCCCCGCTCCGAACTGATTTGGCTGCTCAGGGCTTTGGGAACGCGCAGGTTCAGGTCGAGCGTGACGCGGCCGCCGTCGCCAGCCAGAGACCGTCGATTCGAGCGCAGCAGGTAGTGCCCGGCTTCCTCCACCAGTTCGAGTTTCAGATCGTCTGACATCTTTTTGGCCGCGCTCTCGTTATCGGCGCGAATCGATTCCTTGGCCGTCACGTCGATGGTGGATTGGTCAGCGCCGCGTATTTCCACGGGGCCACGTTGGTCTTCCAACACCAGTTGCGATGCACCCTTGACAGGCTGGGAAAAGGTCCGATCATAGGTGTAGGAATTCAAAAAGATGTTGGAAATTTCATCGTCGTCAAAATGCCAACCCCACTCTCGCACGGGGTGCAGGACCACCTGGGAGATGATCGTGCCCAGCACCAGAATCAGCACCAGCATTACCACCTCACTGCCGGAGAAAAGTGGGGGCGGGGTGGTTTCCGGATGGGCTTGCGCCTGTATGTAGTCGATGAGCTTCGAAAGTCCCCAAAAGATGATGAGGACGGGCCAGAACTTGGCGATCAGTTGCCAGGGATGAACGGAGGGGTTGAAATTCTGCCAAAGGAAAATGACGCCCACGCCAATCAGGGTCAGCGCCCAGAAAATTGATCCACGACGGTAGGTGTAGACGCTCATGTTTGCCTCACCCCAGGAAAGGCCGAATCTCGAAAATCGAAACTCGAAAATCGCGAGCCAGGGCTCGATTTTCGAGTTTCGCATTTCGGGTTTCGACCCTGGGAGCCCGCAACCCGACTTTGCCTTCTGCCTTCTGCTTACTGCCTAGTGCCTACTGTTCTCAGACCCGGGGCCCTTCCGGAGGGCGCGGCGGCCGGGTTACGTCCACCAGCTTTAAGACCCCAATCACTACCAGTAGCGCCGGCCAGGTCTTGCTGATTCCCCAACCGGGCACAAGTTGATCGAGCAGAAACATGATCCCCAGTGTAATGAGGAGGACGGGAAACATGAGCCCGCCTCGGCGGTGCACCGGCGATGAAGGTGTTGCTCCCATGATCTAGGCCCCTTGCTTTATACGCTCGAGTTCCAACTCCAGTTCCCGCATTTTGCGTTGGTGCTCCATCTCCTCCAGGTGGAGCTTCTGGTGAACTTCCACTTCCTTCTCGCGAATCCTGGCAGTATGGGCGATGGCCACGATCAGCACGATCATGGCAAACACCGCTAGGGGAACGACGAACGGTGACATTGGCAATGACCTCCCCACCTGCCTGCGTAGCCGCATTCACGTCAGGCGGTCTTATCTCCGGCGTCGCGGCCCTTGGCTTTCTCGAGCTCAATCTCAAGCTGCTTCATTTTTACCTGATGTTCCATTTCACGGATCCGCAGGTCCTGGTGGAACTGCAGTTCCTTCGCCCGCGCCTTGGACCAGAAGGCAATGGCGACGATCCCCAGCACCATCAGCATCCCAGCGATGGGGATGAGTTCCTCAGGAATTACCATTGCACACCTCCTGCCAGATTCCGGCGTTCGAATCGATCTGCGCCCACGACCATTCCCGGCGCCGTGGCGTTCAACTGGCGGTTTTGCCGGTGAGCTGCAGCGCCTTGGCTTTTTCGAGCTCAATCTCGAGCTGCTTCATTTTCGTCTGATGTTCCATTTCCCGGATCCGCAGGTCCTGGTGGTACTGCAGTTCTTTGTCGCGAGCCTTAGACCAATGGACTATTCCTACGATGGCCACAACCATCACAGTGCCGAAAATTATTCCCACAATCGGAATCAAGAACGGAAAGATGGGCAAATTCTCCATATTCATCAGCCTCCTCGACCTGCTGGCCCCGGACGGCGCCGGGCTTTTGTCTCAGCCGTTCTTCGTTGCGCGTGCTTATTCCAGCTCTAATTTGGCTTTCTCAATGTCCAGTTCTTTCATCTTTCGCTCGTGTTCCATTTCCTGTTGGCGGAGCTGTTGATGCGCTTCCAACTCTTTCTCGCGCATCTTTCTCATGGAAGCAATGGCTACGATCAGCACAACCATCACGAAAACTCCCAGGGGGACTATGTGACTTCCCAACATGTACATGATTCTCCTCCAGGTGGTTCGAACTTCACGATTGGGCCGGCCGTTACCTTACCGCGGGTTGGAGGGGTTGTGCGGCAGAGCGGGACCGCCACCGTCTGCCCGTACTCCCGTCACATTTCTTGTATTCGACCCCTTCACCAGCCAGATAATTCCGACGGTCATCAGTAAGATGGGGAACATGAGGGGCAGCAAGCCAAGGGCGCCTCCCAGTAACCCTAATACCATTCCCAACAAACCACCTACCACGCCGACCACGATACCCACGGCTGCGCCGACGAGCCCCATGATAATGCCGATGATTGCCATGTTTGCTCTCCTTCCACTACAGCCCGTTGGGCCCGGGAATATTGCTCGGTCCTTCTGACGGCTTCTCAGGCTGGGGCGGACTCGCCGGAGTTGGGGGGTGGGTGGACCCACCAAACCGGCGCTGCAACAGCAAGAAGCCAGCCACAATCAGAAGGACGGGCCAGAACCTGCTGATCTGGTTGATGACCGGCACGCCAAGGTTGTCCAGTAGGAAGAGAGCGCCTAATCCGATCAGCAACGCGGCCCCAATCGGGGCATTCACTTTGATTTCGCTCAAGCCAAACCACTCCGGCACAGGCTTGCCAGTACACTTCGCCTTGGCCGTCTGGAAGGAGTCAATCACCATATAGAAGTAGAACGCGGCAGCGCCCAGGCCGAAAATGTGTTCCAGGCCGCCATGGACGCGGTCACTCAGGGCGATGAGGGAACCAAAGATCAAAACCTGCATGATGGCCTTAGTGATTTGGCCATTGTAAATGGCCCCCACTCCGGGAATAAATCCCAGGGCCAGGGCCCAACCAGGATTCGGCCCAGTCCCGAATCCCCCCCAGGGTGGAAGAGGACTCTGCAAACGGGTCGTCAGGCAATTTTCGCAGTAAACCATCCCGCCTACATCGCGTTTGCAGTCGTTACAGAGTGCGCGCCCGCACTGGCCGCAATAAACGAAGGCGTCGTTGGGTGGGTGATTGGCGCATTTCATGGGATTGGACTCCTTCCCGCCCTGGTGAAGCCGGTCGGGTTCCCGGCTGCGGGGAAAGCCTGTTCGCTCTTTGCCGCCACCACGACCCATGCGCCTCCGTCGGAGGCCATCGTTTGGTCAGACGGCGTGCCCTGCGAGGAACCGCCTCCCGGCGCCACAGGTTTGGGAGTTTCTTCCTCCTGAACCTGCGGCTGGCCGCGCAGTTGCCGGAAGCGCGACTCAATCTCGTACACCACGCGCAGGTCGTAATAGAACTTCTCCGCGTGCGCGTACATGAGGTGGCCTTGGCGGTTGGCCCGGTCGAGCCAAGTGCGGGGATTTAGGTCTTCAAATCGCAAACTTCGAAGGTTCAATCCGGCGGCGTTGACGATGATCGAAAAGGTGAACACCGTCATGGCGATGGGGTACGCCACCCGGGGTTGCAGCACGGGCCGGAGGAACGCCACGAGCTGCTCGCGCCAAGTGGGTTTGCGCTCACCGATGGTGGCCAGCAGGATCTTGGAAATAAGCCAGGGTTTGGGCTCCACAACTTCCGCCGCCCGGCATACCTCCAGAGCATGGCGGACGTCCCCCAGCAGCTCGCGGCAGGCCGCACATTCGTTTAAATGCGCTTCCACCGCCGCTCCGAGCGTGGGGTCCAGGAGCCCTTCCAGGTAATCGCTCGCCAGGTTTTCAACTTCCAGATGCGTCATGGCTAGCTTCCCGCCTCTGCGGGACCTCTCATACCTTCCATACGCTTTAGGACCCGCGCAAGTTCCAATCGGCCGCGATTTATTCGGGACTTGACTGTACCCTGGGGGACCCCCAGAACCTGGGAGATTTCCAGGTAGTCCAGGTCGTGCAGGTCACGCAAGACCACCGCCTCCCGCAAATCCGGCGAAAGCCGGTCCAAAGCCCGCTGGAGTTGCTCTTTCCGCTCCCGGGCCTCCACCTGGCCGGTGGGGCCCGCTCCTGGGCTGGGCTTTTCGGCGAGCGTCTCCAGGTCGTCTTCGATGGACCCCGTCATCCGGTCCTTTTTAGTGCGCCGGTAGTGATCTACCAAGTGGTTGCGCGCCACTCGATGCATCCAAGTGGAGAACGAGCCCTGCGCGGCGTCAAAGCTCCGCAAGGTCTGGAAGATTTTAATGAAAACCTCTTGCGTCAGATCTTCCGCTTCCTCAGCCCGGCCCGTAAAGCGGTAGCACAAATTATAGATCTTTCGAGTGTAGACTCTGAGCAGGCCTTCCCAGGCGGAGTTTTCGCCGGCAAGGCACCGCTGAAGCAATTCTAAATCTTGGTCCACTACACCGCACCTCAGCCAGCGGAAAAGCCTCGCTGGCTCGGTGCGATCCTCCGGCCAGCAAAGCGCCAAGAGATTAGGCGGCATTGTAGCAGAAGGAAGCCCAAAGCGGGGTGGTGCGATTTCAGCCCGAGGAGGTTCCAGTGGATTTGCCCAACCCTTTTAGGTATAGTTTGTACAGGGCATACTTTACATTAGGGTGTGGGGGAAATCCGCTTGCGAAGTCGGCTGCTTCTTATTCTCGGTATCCTTGCTTCTACATTTTGGTTTTTCAACACCACCAAAACTGCTTCGGTAACCCCGGCACAGGCACCATTGAAGCCGGTGGATTTCAACCGCGACATTCGTCCCATCTTTTCGGACACCTGCTTCAAGTGTCACGGCCCGGATGAAAAGCAACGCATGGCGAACCTGCGTCTGGACGACACGGAAGGCCTATTCGTCGACCGTGGCGGCTATCGAATCATCGTTCCCGGCGACGCCGCCCAGAGCAAACTCTACCAAAAGATCAGCTCCCAGGATGACTCCATCCGCATGCCCCCGACGTACTCCGGGCGGACCCTAACGGCAAAGCAAATAGAGCTGATCAAGGAGTGGATTTACCAGGGAGCAAAATGGGAAATGCTCTGGTCCTTCGTCCCTCCCAAGCGCCCTCCCGTGCCGGATGTGAAAGACAAGGCGTGGACGCGGAATCCCATCGACAACTTTGTTCTGGCGCGCCTCGAGGCGGAAGGGCTGAGATCTTCTCCCGAAGCAGACAAAGCCACGCTTCTGCGCCGCGTTTATTTCGACCTCACGGGCTTGCCTCCGACCCCGGCGGAAATTGACGCGTTTCTCGCCGACCAATCGCCCGACGCCTATGAGAAGCGCGTGGACCGGCTTTTGGCTTCTCCCCATTATGGCGAGCGCATGGCCATGCCTTGGCTCGATGTGGCCCGGTACTCGGATACGCACGGCTACCACATCGACTCGATGCGTGACATGTGGGCGTGGCGCGATTGGGTGATCAAGGCCTTTAACCGAAACATGCCGTACGATGAGTTCACCACCGAGCAAATCGCCGGTGATCTGCTACCCAACGCGACCGAGGACCAGGAGATCGCGTCCGGCTTCAACCGCAATCACATGATCACCCTTGAGGGGGGCGCCATACCCGCCGAGTATCACGTGGAGTACGTGGTCGATCGCGTGAGCACCACGTCCACTGCCTGGCTGGGCCTCACCATGGGGTGCGCGCGCTGCCACGATCACAAATACGATCCCATCACGCAGAAGGATTTCTATCGCTTTTTTGCTTTCTTCAACACGGTTCCGGAGCGCGGCCTGGATGGCTACACGGGCAACGCCGTGCCGGTTCTGCCCATGCCTTCGCATGAGCAGCAACAGCAACTTGATCTGCTCAAAACACAGATCGCCAGCGCGCTGGCCGACCTGCCGGAAAAGGAAATCCTGGCGCAGCGGAACGAATGGCAGAAATCCGCGCTCGCTTCCCTGCCCGAACCCACCCGTCAGGGCCTTGCAGCTTACTATCCTCTCGACGAGGACTTGACCGATGCCTCAGGGTTCCAGCACGACGGCAAGGCGGTGCGCGGCGAGGTAGTTTTTGAAGAGGCCGTCGTCGGCAAGGGGGCGGACTACAGCCCCGAAACCCAGGTCTCTTTCGGCAACAGCGGGGACTTTGAGCGCACCAAGCCGTTCGCGCTTGGCTTGTGGCAGAGGCCTCCGGGCAACACGGCGGTGAAGATCCTGCTGAAACGCACTGCCGGTGAGCATTGGCAGGGTTGGGAAATTGCTGACGACAAGCCGGCCTTTGATGGGCGCAACAAGCGCCTGGCGCATATTGTGCTGCGCTTGGCCAACCGCTGGCCGGATAATGCCATTGAAGTCCAAACCAAAGACCCCCAATCCATCGACACGATACGCCACCTGCTGATCGAATATGACGGCTCGGGAAAAGCCTCCGGCATTGAATTCCGCCTGGATGGCAAGCGGGTAGAGACCGCAATCCTCAAGGATCATCTGAGCGGTGACTTTCGCACCACGGCGCCACTCGAAGTTGGCGACAAGAATCTGGGAACGTCATACGAAGGCCGCTTGGACGACCTGCGAATCTACAATCGCAAGCTGAGCGATTTCGAAGTGGAAGACCTTGCCATTCGCCTGCCCGGGCGTTCGCTGCTGCTGGCTCTGGAAGGGCGGCCGGCGCAGGAGATTGCCGCACTTCAACCCGAGAAGCCGTCGACGGACGACGTCCAAATCGGGGAGGAAGCCAAAGCCACAACCAAAGAACAGGTAGAAAAGGGCCTGGAAAAAGACCGCCAGACTCGGCTGACGGAGTACTTCCTCAAGTACGGCGCGCCGGAGAATGAACGCCACCTTTATGCGCAACTGAAGGAACTGCGAACGGAGAAGGCCAAGCTGGAAGAAGCGATCCCCACAGTCATGATCATGGCCGAAATGAAGAAACCGCGCGAAACCTTTGTGCTGGGCCGCGGCCAGTACGACAACCCCAGGGAGAAAGTCACTGCGGGCGTGCCGGCATTTCTGCCCCCCATGGCGCCGGGCTTGCCGATGAACCGGCTTGGCCTCGCGAAGTGGGTTGTGAGTCCGGGCAATCCGCTCACCGCGCGCGTTGCCGTGAATCGTTTCTGGCAGGAGTATTTCGGTACCGGCATTGTCAAGACGTCGGAGGACTTCGGATCCCAGGGCGAGCCCCCGAGCAATCCCCTGCTGCTCGATTGGCTGGCCACAGAGTTTGTGCGCACGGGATGGAACGTCAAGGCCATGCAGCGGCTCATCGTCACCTCGGCCACCTACCGGCAATCTTCGCGCATGACGCCGGAACTTAAGGAGCGCGACCCGGAGAACCGCCTGTTGGCGCGGGGGCCGCGATTCCGCCTGCCGGCGGAGTTGATCCGCGACAACGCCCTCGCGGTCAGCGGTCTGCTCAACGATCGCATCGGCGGACCCAGCGTTTTCCCCTATCAGCCCAAAGGCCTGTGGGAAGAGATGGCTTTCGGCGCAGGATACAGCGGGCAGACCTACACGGAATCAACCGGCCGGGACCTCTACCGGCGCAGCATGTATACCGTTTGGAAACGCACCGTGCCGCCCCCAGCGCTCACGACCTTCGACGCGCCTGACCGGGAAAAGTGCACCGCGCGCCGTTCCGTGACGAACACACCGCTCCAGGCGCTGGTGCTTTTGAACGATCCGACTTACGTGGAGGCCGCGCGCTTTCTCGCCGCGCGCATGTTGACCGAGGGCGGGAGAACCTCAACGGGGCGAATCAACTACGCCTTCCGGTTGGCAACAGGGCGAATGCCGGACCAACAGGAACGCGCGGTGCTGGCCGAGGCCGCGCAGGAAGCGCTGGCCGACTACCGGCTGCACAGCGGTCAAGCGGCGGCGTTGCTGACCGTTGGCGCGTCCAAGAGCGACCCCAAGCTCGACCCGAAAGAACTCGCGGCCTGGACGACCGTGGCTAGCATCATCTTGAATCTCGATGAAACGATAACCAAGCAATAATACAGATTAGGAACTGACCTATGATGGACCCAAAAAACATAACCGGAAAAGATCTCGCACTCTCCATGACGCGGCGGCACTTCTTCCGCCGCAGCACGGCGGGCATTGCTCTCGGCATCCCGGCTCTGGCGTCGCTGCTGACGGGGGATGGCTTTGCGGCGGCTGACGGAATTGACCCCAAGACGGGGGGATTGCTGGGCTTTCCCAATTTTGCGCCCAAAGCCAAGCGGATCATCTATCTGCACCAGTCCGGCGCGCCCTCGCAGATCGATTTGTTTGACCACAAACCGAACCTCACCAAATGGAAGGGGACCGACCTGCCGGACTCGGTCCGCATGGGACAGCGCATCACGGGCATGACCTCCGGCCAGTCGACTCTGCCGGTGGCGCCTTCCATCTTCAACTTTGCCCCGGCGGGCAAATCCGGCGCGTTGCTGAGCGAACTGCTGCCACATACCGCGAAGATTGTCGATGACGTGACGTTTATCAAGACGGTCTATACTGAGGCAATCAACCACGATCCGGCAATTACATTTATTCAGACGGGCTTTCAACAGCCGGGCCGCCCGAGCATGGGGTCGTGGGTCAGCTACGGTCTAGGGAGCGAAAACCAAAACCTGCCGGCCTTCGTCGTCATGATTTCCCAGGCAAATGCCCTGAATATTGACCAGCCGCTGTTTTCGCGCTTGTGGGGCAATGGCTTTCTGCCTTCTAAATATCAGGGGGTGAAGTTCCACGCCGGGGGCGACCCCGTGCTCTATCTCTCCAACCCGCCGGGAATCACTCCCACCACGCGCCGGCGCATGCTCGACGGCGTTGCCAGGTTGAATCGCTTGCTGGCTGAAAAGTACGGCGACCCGGAAATTGAGACACGCGTGTCCCAATACGAAATGGCGTACCGCATGCAAACCTCCGTACCGGACTTGATGGACCTCTCGAAGGAGCCCGCTTCCACATTTGAATTGTATGGACCGGATTCGCGCAAGCCCGGAACCTACGCCGCCAACTGCCTGCTGGCGCGGCGGTTGGCTGAGCGCGGTGTGCGCTTCGTGCAGCTTTACCATCGGGGTTGGGATCAGCACAACGACCTGCCGCGCGACCTTGCCCTCCAATGCAAGGGCACGGACCAGGCTTCCGCCGCGTTGATCATCGACCTGAAGCAACGCGGCATGTTGGACGATACGCTGGTGATTTGGGGCGGTGAATTCGGCCGCACCGTTTATTGCCAGGGCAAGCTCACCGATACCAACTACGGTCGTGACCACCACGGGCGCTGCTTCACCATGTGGATGGCGGGCGGCGGCATCAAGCCCGGTATGACTGTCGGCAAAACCGACGATTACTGTTACAACATCCTCGAAGACCCGGTGCACATCCACGACATGCAAGCAACCATCCTGCACTGCTTGGGGATCGACCACACCAAGCTGACGTACAAATTCCAGGGGCGCTATTTCCGGCTCACCGACGTCGCCGGCAACGTTGTGGATAAAGTATTGGTTTAATCCGGATTTCCCACGCGGGCACCGTCCTGGCGGTCAGCGCTTTGTTTTTTCGTAGAGACCGCATGTGGGCAGAAAGCAGAGGCGGGCAGCTTTTCGTAGCCGCACCTGCAACCTGGCACCTACCCCCCAACGCCCGCGCTCCCATTGTTTAAGGTTATACGAACCGCCCCTTCGAAAACGTGCGCGATTGTGGCCCCCAACTTCTTGTGTGCGGGGACGGGCACGAGTATATTAGCGGCTCGACCGAGATACCAAGAAGGGATGACCCAGCCCGCCCAGTTGCAGAGGATCGCTGGATTTTTGCTCCGGCAGTGGCGAACCACAACACCACCCGGAAGAGTTTGCCTGCCCGCATGCTGGGTTTAGGAGAACGGAGAGTCCGGGATGAAAACCCTGTTTCAGGCTGCTACCTTAGGGTTCTTGATGGCTGTTTGTCTGGCGCCTGACGCCGGCAGCTCTGGGCCAAAGCAAACGACGAAAACGGACGACGTCCTCCTCTCCACGATGGAACAAGAGCTACAGCGGGCGCATGACCACTTGGGGAATCTGGACCCCCCTGTTTACTTCATGAGTTACTCGGTTCATGATCAAAGCAGTGCGTTGGTCATTGGCAGCCAAGGCAGTCTCGTCAACTCCACCCACTCGCGCACACGGACCGCCGACGTGATCATCCGCGTTGGAAGTCCCGCCCTGGATAACAGTCATCAGAAGAATCGTTCTTCGGCCATCAGTTCCGGGGAACTTCCGCTCGACAACGACGCCGACGCCGTTGCCCACGTGCTGTGGCAGTTGACCTATGGCGAATACCGCAAGGCGTCGAAAGCGTATCTGAACGTAAAGACCTCGACCGAGGTTAACGCGAAGGAAGAAGACACGTCGCCAGACTTTTCCAGCGAGTCTCCGCAAGTCCATTCGGATTACAACGCGCTTCCTCCCTTTCCGGACCAACCGCGGTTGGAACAGATGGTGCGCAAATATTCGGAGCCATTCCGCAAGTACCCGTACATTTATAATTCCGCAGTTTTGGTGATGCTGGAAGATTCCCGGCGACACTTTGTTTCCAGCGAGGGCAGCCGGGAAGTGGTTCCGTCGACCCTGGCGAGACTCGTGATCCAAGGGGAAACCCAGGCGGATGACGGGATGGAGTTATTGCGGGTCGAAACCTTTCAAGCGGAGACCGTGGCGAACCTGCCGGGGGAGGCGGAGATAGCCGCACGAGTGGACAAGATCGCCGCGGATCTCAAAGCCTTGCGCGGGGCGCCGCTCGCGGAACCTTATGATGGACCTGCGCTGCTCTCCGGCCGTGCCGCTGCCGTATTCTTTCACGAGGTGCTGGGGCACCGATTGGAAGGTCACCGGCAGCGCGGGGAGGAAGAAGGCCAGACCTTCACGAAGAAGGTGAACACGCAGGTTTTGCCGGAATTCTTAAGTGTGGTCGACGACCCGACCCGGCGCACCTTGAATAACATCGAACTGGGAGGTTGGTACGCGTATGACGATGAGGGCATGCCGGCCACTCCGGTAAACGTCATCACCAACGGTATTCTGAAGAATTTCCTCATGTCGCGCCTGCCCATCAGGGGCTTTAGCGTGTCGAACGGGCACGGGCGTGCGCAACCCGGGTCAATGCCCAGTGGCCGGCAAGGGAACTTGATCGTAACCTCGACTCGTACGGTAAAGGACAGCGAACTTCGCCAGAGGCTCGTCGAAGAGGTCAAGAAACAAAACAAACCTTACGGCCTGTATTTCGAGGATATTCAAGGCGGGTTTACCCTTACGCAGAGGGCCTTGCCGCAGGTGTTCCAGGTCTTGCCCGTCCTGGTGTGGCGAGTCTACCCTGATGGCCGCCCGGACGAACTGGTGCGCGGAGTGGACATCGTGGGCACTCCTCTGGCTGCCCTGAACCGAATTCTGCTGACGGGTGACACGACGGACGTCTTCAATGGCATCTGTGGCGCGGAATCAGGAAGCGTCCCCGTCTCCGCGGCCGCCCCCGCCATGCTGTTCGCCGAAATTGAGGTCCAGAAACGCCAACACTCCCTGAGCCGGCCACCCATCCTGCCGCCCCCTGGTTTCGACCGCAGCGATGCCGCGTCCCCGGCCAAGACGGGAGGCGCGCGATGATCGCTAAGTTGACGAAATTAATGTCCATGTCGGCGCTTGCGCTTGCGGTCCTGCTTTCCGCCGGGGCCGGTCCCTTAGGCGAAAGCCCGGCCTCCTCTCCTGAGGATCCTGTGCTGCGGGCGATGAAAATCGAACTCGCACGCTCCAAATCACAACTCAAGCTGGAGCAGATGGCCGCACCTTACTATATCGACTATCAGATCGTGGACGTGGAGGAGCGCGTCGCGGAAGCGGCTTATGGCGCCCTGCGATCGAATCTGCACATGCGGTTTCGGTTTCTGCGTGTGGTCGTCCGGGTGGGCGACTACAAGCAGGACAGCTATTTCGGGCAGGGAGAAGGGACGCTTGACTTCGCTCCCCTGGATGACGACGAACTTGCCCTGCGTCATCAGCTCTGGTTGGCCACCGACCGAGCTTACAAGGTCGCCACCGAGTCTCTGGCGGCCAAACAAGCACAACTCAAGCAGTTAAAAGTTGACCAACCCGTAGACGATTTCGCGCACGCTGAACCCCTGCAACACCTTGAGCCGCTGGCCAAGCTCGACGCGGATGCTACTCCCTGGCTCAAAACCATTCAGGATGCGTCGGCGCTTTACAAGACTGATCCGCAAGTCGAGTCCATGACTTCATCCCTCGAATTCCAAGCCGTGAACCGTTACTTCGTCAACACCGAAGGCAGCATCGTCCGTACAGGTGAAACGAGCTATCAGGCGAGCCTTGGAGCGAGCACCCAGGCAGCCGATGGGATGCGACTGGACCAGTCCGCCGGGTACGGCAGAAGAGATTTGAAAGACCTCCCCACAACCGAAAAGTTCTTGGCCCGAGCCGCAGAAATGATCGGCACACTGAAAGATTTGCGCGCGGCGCCGCTCGCCGATGAAGAGTACAGGGGCCCCGTCCTTTTCTCCAGCCACGCTGCTTCCACCGTGTTCGCGGATTTGGTGGGTGAGAACATTCGCGGTCGCAGGCCGAACTTGGGGCAGCCTGTGCGCACCCGGGGCGGGTTCGCCAGCAGCTACAAGAGCCGTGTGCTTCCCGATTTTCTATCTGTGGTGGATGATCCCACGCAGGCGTCCTATGACGGGAAGCCCTTGCTCGGCCACTACGAAGTCGATGATGAAGGTGTAAAAGCCGAGCGGGTGCTGGCAGTCGAAAAGGGAAATCTCGTGAGCTACTTGTTGGGCCGGCAGCCTATTCGCGACTTTCCCAGCTCCAACGGCCATGGCCGAGGCCGCTTGCCCGCCGGTGCGCCCGAGCCGAGTGTGGGTAATCTGATCGTTACGGCGTCCGAAAAGGTACCCAAGGCGGAGCTGAAGAAGAAACTCATCGAGCTTTGCCAACAGCACGAACAGCCATATGGATACTACGTGGAAACCCTGCCACGCCTGCGGAATCCCGGCTTGCTCTACAAAGTATGGGCCAAAGATGGGCATGAGGAACTCATCCGGGGCGCAGTTTTCGCGGACCTCGACGTCCGGTCGCTGCGCAATGATTTGGTTGCGGCTGGAGACGACATGTACTCCTGGAATTGGACTCAGAACATTCCCCACAGCGTTGTGAATCCGTCGGTGCTGTTTGATGAATTAGAGTTGAAACGCACGGATCAGAATAAATCCACACTTCCAGAGTACCCTCCACCGCCCCTTGCACCGGCCGAGTAAGAAACCCGGCAGGAGGAAATTTTCCCGCAACGCCAGGAGAATTATGGACCGCATGAATCGAAGAAAATTCTTGCAAGCGGGAACGGTTTTGATGGCGCCCAATCTGGGGCAATCCTCGCCCGAAGGCGAAAAGCCTAACGTGCTGATTATTTTCTCGGACCAGTTCCGCCTTGACTGTTTGGGGGCGAATGGCAATCGGATCATTAAGACGCCGAATCTTGACAGGCTGGCCTCCGGCGCCGCGAACTTTACCAACGCCTACGTCCAAGCCGCTGTCTGCGTTCCCTCGCGCATCAGTTATTTGACCGGACGCTATGCGCACTCGCATAAGAATCGCGTGAACTACACCCCTTGCGATCCGCGGGAAGTCATGATGCAGCGAATCCTTAGCGCGAACGGGTACGAGACAGCCTTGGTGGGAAAACTACACTTTTATCCTCCCACAGCGGAGCACGCCCGGTCCACGGGGTTCGACCAGGTTTTTCTCGATGACGGCGTCCAATCGACCGATCCTTACTCAGACTATGTTCGCTGGCGTAAGGTGCATGACCCGGCTCCTGACGCGTCTATCGATGCTCCGGCCAAGGATATACGGAAGGGCCAGAATCCCTACCGCGCGGCGGTGCCCTACGAATTCACACCTACTTTCTGGACGGGCATGCAAACTGTGCGGTTGCTGCGCGAGTTCGGTGCTTCGCACAAGCCCTTCTTCCTTTTCTCGTCGTTCTTTAAGCCCCACTCTCCCTACGTTGTGCCGAGTCCCTATGACGCGATGTATGACGGCATCGAGATCCCCCTGCCCAAAGCCGTAACGCTCGAGGACATTCACAAGCTGCCGCTCCCGGTGCAAAAACAGATTGGCCGTAGCCCCGCTTATGACATCGACCCTACCCGCCTTCAGTGGATTTATCGCAGCTACTATGCCGCGGTGTCGATGGTCGATCATGAGGTGGGATTTATCCTGGACGAACTGGAGCGGTCGGGAAAGGCCGAGAACACCATCATTGTTTTCGCTACAGATCATGGCGATCAATTAGGAGAACATGGGATGGTTGGGAAAAATGTTCTTTTCGAGGCCTCCGTTCATGTTCCCATGATGGTTCGATTTCCGAACCGAGTCGCACCCGGCAACTACAGCCAAATGATCGAGGCCGTGGATGTGCTTCCCACGCTCTTGGATTTGTGTGGCCTTCCGGTTCCGGAAAACGTCCAAGGACGGAGTTTCGCGAGCCTGATCACGGGGAAATCCGATCACTATACTCCGCGAGAAACGGTCTTTTGCGAAAATATTATTCCGGAAGTATTTGCACCGCCGAACCGGAAAGGAACAAAAGTTTATCACCCCTTTGTGCCCGGACTTGGCGAAGACGGAATTCTCCATCCCGACGCAAAGATGGTGCGGACGAAACGTTGGAAACTGAACTACTATCCATCCTGCGATGGTGAGTTGTACGACCTGGAGAATGATCCCGGGGAATCCCGAAACCTGTGGACGGACCCAAGCTGCGCCGAGGTGGTGCGGACGCTGAAAAGCGCCATTTTGGATTGGCTGATCACTGCCGACCAAAATGACCAGATCGCTCCGCGCTGGCTGGTCTGAGGTTTCCCGCGATGCCGCCCTGCCGCTTCTCCAGCGCTCCCCGCCAGGCGCGCTAGGTGAGCAACTTGAAGGCGTGGACCCAGTCATTGCGCAGCAGGCCGGGGATGCACCAGAGCATACACAATGGCTCGATGGCGCGGGCGGCTTCGGCCTTGCCCATATCGGCGGTTTCCCAACCGAATTGATCGAGAATCCCCGCGACGGTTTTCCTGGCCGCGTCGTCGTTGCCACAGATGAACATGGTGGGCTTTCCACCCTTGAACTGTGGGTTCACCATGCACGCGTTGCCGACAGAATTGAAGGCCTTCACGAAACTTGCATCCGCGAACTCGCGCTGGAGGCGCTCCATGAGCGATTCGTTGAGATCGGTAAAGAAGCGCAAGACTCCGTTCGTGGGTGGCGCATCAGCGATCGGATTGGTGGCGTCGATGACGATCTTTCCCGCCAAATGAGCAGCGCCGGCAGCACGTAGCGCATCCGCAGCTACGGTGCCCTTAACGGCCAGGACCACCACGTCGGCAAACTGGGCCGTGGTGTCAAAGCCGCCCGTGCGTCCGCGCGCGTTCTGCCGGACCCAATCCGCAAGTTTAGCGGGCGTGCGGGTGCCTACCATGACCTCGTGGCCATGCTTGAGAAAACCGGTCGCCAGCACTTGCCCAACGATTCCTGATCCCAGAATTCCAACTTTCATTTTTCCTCCTCCTTGTCCTACGGAAGTTAGATTACGGGGAACGGCAAACGCTCCGTTAAATTATGGGGGATGGAAGGGTGAGGTCCACCCAGCATGCTTCTTCCTACGAACGTCCAGTGAGGCTGATTTGGGCCGCATGGAAGTTTTTAGATTTGAGTTTTGCGCTTTGCGTTTTAACCCGCTGTTGAAGGCCGAGAGCAGCTAGGCCCGCCGTTACGATCGCGATGCCGCCCTAGTGGGCAGCGCTCTTACTGAGCAATTCTTGCGCGGCCAGAACCCTCTCGAGCTTGGCGCGGTTTTCGGGTTTCATGGGAACCATGGGCAGGCGGTAGACTTCTTCGATCAAGCCCATCATGGCGAGTCCGGCTTTGACAGGACCGGGGTTGGTCTCCAGGAAATTTGCCTGCATGAGCGGCAGCAGTTGAAAGTGAAGTTTGCGTGCGTGGTCGTATTTGCCTTCCAGTAGCAAGTGCGTGAGTTTGGTCATCTCAGCCGGAATCTGGTTTGAGGTGGTGCAGATGACGCCCTGCCCGCCGAGCGCCATGAGCGGGAATGTGAAAGTGTCGTCGCCGGAGAGAACCCGGAAGCCCGGCTCGACGGCTCTCAGCACTTCCATCTGCTGCACGATGCTTCCAGATGCTTCCTTGATGCCGACGATGTTGGGGATCTGCGAAAGTCGCCCCACGGTGGCAGGCTCAATGTTCGACGCTGTGCGCCCCGGCACATTATAGAGGATCACGGGCAGGTCCGTGGATTCGGCGATGGCCTTGAAGTGTTGGTACAGACCCTCCTGCGTCGGTTTGTTGTAATAGGGCGCCACGGAAAGCATGCCTTGCACGCCCAATCCTTCGACTTCGCTTGCCAAATCGCAAATCTTCTTGGTGTAGTTGCCACCCACGCCCGCGATAATGGGGACTTTTCCGCCTGCTTCTTCCACGACGACGCGAATCACTCCCAGGTACTCGCCGTGCTCGAGCGTAGGGTTTTCGCCGGTGGTGCCGCAGGGAACGAGGAAATCAATCCCCTCGCGAAGCTGGAACTGCACCAACCGCCGCAGCGCCGCTTCATCCACGGAGCCGTCTTTCCGAAAGGGGGTGACGAGGGCCGTGCCGCAACCGCGAATTTCCAGGCTCATAAGATCACCTCCGGCTAGGGAACTGCGCGAGCTTTCAATTATGAATTGTGAATTATCAAACCAACCCGAATTCAGCGTCTTGCCCATGCAGGCCAAACGAGCCGGCTTTCATAATTTAGAATTCATAATTGATAATTTCTCATCCCCCAGCACCCAACTCTATCACTTCCGCGAAACTGTAAAAGCCCTTCTTGCCGACGACCCAACGGGCGGCATACAGTGCCCCTTCCGCAAAGCCCTGCCGGCCGCGCGCCGTGTGGCGCAAAACCACTGTGTCCGCTTCTGAATCAAAAACTAGCTCGTGCGTACCGGGGATGTAACCCGCGCGCACGCTGGCCACGGGAATATCGCGGTCCACAAGGTAGGGTTGAATTTGCCGGGAGATTTCAAGCGCGGTGCCCGAGGGCGCATCCTTCTTCATTTTGTGATGAGACTCGGTGAGGAACGGGTCGTACATGGGGAAGGGCGCAAAGATTTCCGCCGCCGCACGCGCCAGCCGGTAGAACAGGTTCACGCCGATGGAAAAGTTCGCGGCGTACACCATGCCGACGCCCGCCTGCTCAATCACCTTGCGGACCTCCGCCTGGTGCTTCTGCCAACCGGTGGTGCCGACGACCAGATTCACTCCCAACGCCGCCACGCGGTGAACGTTCTCCACCACGGCCTGGGGCGTGGTGAAGTCCACGCAGACATCGATGCCCTTGAATTTCTCGCGCGTGATGCCGCGACTTTGCGCGTTGACGTCAATATCCATCACCAAACGCACTTCAAAACCGCGCAGCGGCGCAAGTTGCGCCAGGGTTTTTCCCATTTTCCCGTAACCGAGCAGGGCGAGATTGATCATCAGTCCAGGTACCCTTCCGACTTCATCAGCTCCGCATTGAGCAGCGCCGCGCCGGCGGCGCCGCGGATGGTGTTGTGGCTCAGCGCGACGTATTTGTATTGCAGGACCGGGCATTCGCGCAGGCGGCCCACTACGGTGGCCATCCCGTGTTCGGTGTTCAAGTCGAATTTTGGCTGAGGCCGGTCCCGCTCCTCCCGCACGATAATCGGACGCTTGGGGGCGGAAGGCAAGCTGCGCTCCTGCGGCAGGGAGCGATAGACGCGCCAAGCCTCCATGACGTCGGCAATCGTGGCTTTGGTTTTGAGCGATACGGAAATGGTTTCCGTATGGCCATCTTCCACCATCACGCGGTTGCAGTGAGCGCTCACGATGAATTCGCCCATCTTCACATGGCCATCCACCCATTTGCCCAGGAGCTTGCGTGTTTCGCGTTCGACCTTCTCTTCTTCGCCGCCGATGAAGGGAACCACGTTGGCGAGGATGTCGAGCGTGGGGATTCCGGGATAGCCGGCGCCGGAAACCGCCTGCATGCTGGTCATCACGACCTTGTCGAGTCCAAAGGTTTTCTCCAGCGGTGCGAGCGACATCACCAAACCCACCGTTGTGCAATTGGGGTTGGTCACGATCATGCCCTTCCATCGGCGCTGCTTCCGCTGCTCGCGGACCAGCGCCAGGTGGTCTGGATTGACGTCAGGAATCAGCAGCGGCACGTCTTGCTCCATGCGAAAATTTGAGGAGTTTGAAACCACCACGTGGCCGGCCTGGGCAAATTCCTTCTCCACCTCTCCCGCTACTTTGGAATCGAGCGAAGAGAACAACAGTTGTGGAGCGCCTCCCGGCTTGCACTCGTGCACGGGGAGATCCCACGCGCTTTTCGGCAGGGGATCGCGCAAGCGCCAGTTGCACGCCTCGCGATAGGTCTTGCCTGCCGACCTCTCGGAGGCTGCCAGCCATTTGGTTTCGAACCACGGGTGATGCTCGAGCAGACTCACAAAGCGCTGCCCGACCATTCCTGTAGCTCCCAGAATGCCCACTTCAAGTTTCTTCATGAACGATAACGGCGGATGGATTCCACCCTCTCCTTTCCCAAGAACAGGGGCTAGGATTAGGGGTTAGGAGTTCGCCCCAATCCCTAACCCCTAATTCCTTCTCTTCAGGTCGCGCACCAAACGGTAGTAGAGATCAGCCGCGGCCGCCAGGTCCGACTTGCGCACGCACTCACGCTCGGTATGCGCCATGCTGATGGAGCCTGGCCCGAGCAACAAGGGGCGCCCCCAATTGGTCAGCGACGGCAAATCGGTGGTAAATGCTACGATGTCTGTTTCGTAGCCGTCGAGCTTCTCCATCAGGAGCAACGGCGTGTCGCGCACGATTTCAAGCTCGCAGCGGCCAGCGATGAGGTCCGTAATCTCCCGGCGCAGGGGCTCGGAATTCTCCACGATGCGAATCAGAATCTGCGCCACGGCTTCGTCGGGTACCACGTTGGCCGCGCGACCCGCGGTGATCATGCCAATGTTCATGGTGGAGGATCCCAGCACCGGGCTGACCGGCAGGGGAATCTTCCGAAGATCTGCGAGCACGTCCAGCAGTTTATCAATGGCATTCACGCCCAGGTGCGGGTAAGCGGAATGCGCCATCTTGCCGCGCGCACGAATGTCGATCCGCAGGATTCCTTTGCTGCCCAGCACCAATTTGTTTTCCGTCGGCTCGCCATTGATGATGTAGCGGGAACCGCGCGGGTGCAGATTGGCTTCGCGCGCGCCATCACTGACGGTTTCTTCCCCCACCAGGAATAGCAGGGCGAAATCCTCCACTCCATCTTTCTTGAGCCGTTCCGCGGCTGACACCTGCGCCGCCAGGATCCCCTTGGCGTCACAGGAACCGCGGCCGTAAATGTGGTCCACATCTTCGTGCGCCGGGAAAAAAGGCGGCACGGTATCCATGTGCGTGCTCAGCACGATGTCCGGCTTCCCCCAAGTGGCGAACACGTTCGACCGGTCGCGCGTCACAGGCATCAGCTCTGCCTGAAAACCCAGTTGGACGAGGTATCCTTTTACAAATTCCGCGCAGGCCCTCTCATGACCGGTGACGGAGGCCATGTTGACCAGGCTTTTGGTGAGTTCAAAAAGATCCATAGAAATCCCCGTCCGGGCACTCGCCGCGAGACATCTTTCCCGGTCGGTACGGCGACAATCCTGGATTTAAACCCAGCCCTATCACGTTAGCCCACTAGCGAAAACAGCGTCAAGCCCAATCGGGATTTATGTCCCTGCGCGAGGCAGCGGCTCACGCTTGGGCGTGGAATTGCCCCTGCTCTCTCTCCTTGCTATCACGGGACCTCTTCGACCCTTGGGTTGATTTGCTGTGAGCGGGCAACCGCTGCGCACCCCGGTGCATCCCCTAGAAGGCAAAAGGATTCGCAATCGGATCGCGAGGATGATAGAATAGAGGTTGGTAAGAAGCAATTGGGCTCCCCTGGAGGAGGCCATATGAGCCAGAATTCCCGGACCATCCTTCGCTACACCCTAATATTCCTGCTGGCATGCGTCCCGGCCTTCGCCCAGCGAAGGGGAGGTGGCGGCCACGCGTACAGATCCTATGCTGCTGCGCCTATTTACGGGGGCGGGGGATCGTACGGTGGATATGGCTTTTACCCTTCGTACAGTTTGCCTCAAAGCGTTCCCCCCAACTACTGGTGGGTCAGTTCATATCCCAGCGAAAACCCGTGCCAAGCCGGCTGCAACCCCAACGCCGGTTACGAATGGGATAGTGTGGGAACGCTGATCCTCGATACAAACCCACCTAAAGCTCGCGTCACCCTCGATGGCATTTACTCGGGGACAACCGACAAGCTCGGCCCTTTCCAACTTCCCGTCGGCGAGCACACCCTGCACATTGAAGCCCCGGGATTTGAAACTTCCGATATCATCGTCAAGTTTGACCAGCCCGGCGTGCAAAACCTGAACGTCGAGCTGAAACGCTTGACGGCCTCCGCCAAGCCGGCGCCACGAGGGTAGTGGCTTCACACCTTTCAATTTACCGCAGTCGGAATTGCCCATAAGAGAAAAAAGGGAAGATTTGCGGGTGCAGCCCGGAGTTGAACGTAGGAGGGTTGAGGCAGCCAGTTTTCCACGATCGCGGGCGGCCGCGCGCGTTGGTGCAGCCGATTCCATAGGTGTTCGGAGTCCCAGCCCCAGGTCGAGGCCGCATTCTCAGTCCGGCTCCACAACTGACCGCCGGGAGCCGGAAAGCTATTTGACTTGAATGCGTCTGCCATGGCATTTCCGGGTTCGCTGGAATGATGCTGTCTATCGCCGGCGTCATGGACGCCAGAGTTTTCTTGCGCCTAACAATGTTGCAGGCTGCCCGCACCTCACTGACAATTCTCCTCATATCGTCCCACTTTAGTGATTTAAATCCACACCCGAGACCCGGCAAACCCGCAACGTTTTTTCGCGATTGCGGCCCCGGACGACAAGGGGCAAAGCAATGACAACCCCCGGGGCCCCTGCCTCCTGAGGTAAAATGGCCTCCGGCACGGCCAGGATCCAGCTTGCGGCCGGTCGATCATCAAGTACAAAGAATCAAGGAGGTGATGAGATGCCACCGAAAGCACAACCTGCAAATCGCCGGGGATTCCTAAAACTTGCCGGAGCCACGGCACTCGCCAAGCCCGTTGTGTCGCGCGGAACGGCTTGGGGTGAGGCGTCGCCACCCACTTCCACGCCGGGTCTGCCGCCACTCAAGATCACCGAAGTGCGCGTCATCGTCACCTGCCCCGGCCGCAACTACGTGCTGGTGAAGATCCTGACCAGCGAGCCGGGGCTTTACGGAGTGGGCGACGCCACGCTCAACGGGCGTGAACTTGCTGTGGCCACAGCGCTGGAAAAGCACCTTGCGCCGTTGCTGATCGGCCGCGACCCGGAGGCCATCGAGGACACTTGGCAGGACCTCTATCGAGGCCCTTACTGGCGGGGCGGCCCGGTGCAGATGACGGCGCTCGCCGGCGTTGACCTGGCGCTTTGGGACATCAAGGGCAAGCGCGCGGGCATGCCGGTTTATCAATTGCTGGGCGGACGCACGCGCCGTGGAGCGCTCGCATACACCCACGCTGCCGGTAACAATCTCACCGAGGTCGAAGACTCCGCGCGGCGCGCCATGGAGCGCGGCTTTCAGTGCATTCGCGCGCAGGTGGCTATTCCTGGACTGGAGGGAACATACGGCACGTCCGAGAAGAAGAAATCGGAAGAGATCGCCGGCCGCGTCCCGCAGCAAGCCGATTTGCCGCACACCGAACTCTTCGAGCCGGGGCCCTATCTGCGCATGGTGCCCAAGCTCTTCGCGCACTTGCGCGCGACGCTCGGCGAGGAAGTGGAACTGCTCCATGACGTTCACGAGAAGCTCGGACCGGTGGAAGCCGCGCGCCTGGCGAAGGAGTTGGAGCCCTACCACCTGTTCTTTCTCGAAGATCCCCTGCGGCCGGAGTACAAGGAGAGTTTCCGCCTGATCCGCCAGCACTCCACCACGCCCCTCGCCATGGGCGAGCTCTTCAATACGCTCTGGGATTGCGTCCCGCTCATCAAAGAACAGTTGATCGATTTCATTCGCTGCGACTTGGGGCACATTGGAGGCATCACCAACGCCCGAAAAGTGGCCGCTCTGGCCGAAGCTTTTCAGGTAAAGACTGCCTGGCACGGTCCGGGCGATATCGCTCCCCCCACACACGCTGCCAATGTGCACGTCGATATCTCCATCCCCAATTTCGGAATCCAGGAGATGGTCTTCTTCCCCGAGGTCACGCGAGAAGTCCTGCCCGGCGCGCCGGAGTTCCAGGACGGCTACATGATGGTTCGCGACACGCCCGGCCTCGGGACCGACCTAAACGAAGAATTGGCCAAGAAATATCCTTACCAGCGCGCTTATCTGCCCACAGCGCGGCGTAGAGATAGAAGCGTGCAGGATTGGTAGGAAGGCATTGTGTATGGAGAGCCGACCTCTTGACGCAAGGTCTTTCGGCGTTTTGATATTTGTGTTTGTGGCCCTTACACAGGTCGAACGAGGCGCTTGTTTCGCCCGGCACTTAGAAATGCCGGGGTCTTCAGTCCTCGTCCAGTATGTCGTGCTTTTCTGCCTGATGGGATGTTGGCTCGAACGGGACAGTCATGAGAAGCGGGCGGGGCGAGTGTGGGATATGGGATTCTTCCTCTCGATCGCCTGGCCGGTTATCATTCCCTATCACCTCATTAAAACGCGCGGGATCAAGGGGGCGTCTCTCATTTTTCTTCTTCTCGCCATCACCTATTTTGCCGTCTTTGGGATTGCTGCGGCTGTTTTTCGAGTAATGCAATGAGCAGAGTTCTTTTTAGCAGTTGGGTTGCGGGACGGGCAGATAGAATCGCCCATGGCCCATGGTTCATTTCACGGCCAGTGGTTGTCTATTTCTTGCCCTTTGCGCCTTGTATATCGCTTTGCTTTTCCCTCTCGCTGGCGCTCTCCTCACAGGTTCCTGCCCCACAAATGTCGCCTCCGCAAGACGACGGCGTGTCGCACTCCGTTGTGCAGTTGCTCGCCGTCGGCCCGGCGGAAAAGGAGCAAAACCGCGAATGCTCGGCTACAGGTTTCATGATTGATGAAGAGGGATATATCATTACCAATGCGCATGTGGTGGAAGACGCCCAGCGGTGCCTGGAGAAAGCGCCGGGAGCGAAGATCCTCGCCAAACTGACGATCGCCGACTCGCGAACCGCCCAGGCAGTTCCTTGTGATGTGGTCGGAATCGACGCTCCGAACGATTTGGCTTTGTTGAAAACCGAGCGGCCACTCCTTCGAAAGCCTGATGATAAACCGCCTTTTGCGACGCTCGATGCGCGCCCTGTGACAGTGGGGACGGCAGTGAGGGTCACCGGCTATCCCGCGTTTTCCTGGCAACCGGTTACGCAATCCGGTAGTGTCCTGTGGATCGACAGAACGGGGCTGAGAGAAATGGATGCCCCTTCACTGCCGCCCAGCGGCGCCGTAGAGATTGATATCCACTTGCGCCCGGGAAACAGCGGCAGTCCCGTTTATCGGCCGGGTGGAGGCGTGATCGCCGTGGTTGACAAGAGGGATCCCCTGCGCCCCGCGTATTCCGTTGCCGTGGCAATTCACAATGCCATTGAGCTCGCCCAACGCCACGGTGTGAGGTGGCACGGGGTCGATTAATACGCGAACTACTCACTCCCCAGGCGTTACGCGCCCGCTGGTTTTTCCGAGCGCAGTCTGGGAAAAAAGCCTAAAATATTTGCGGGGGATTTTTAGATCACTGGGAGGGGCGATGGAGTTCAACTGCTCGAGTCGATCAATCCGCGGAGGGGCTCGCCTCGGGGTGCTGGGGGCGGCGATTATCTTGCTATTCTCCCCGGTGCGGGCGTGGCCGTGGGGGTGCGAAGGTCACCAAGCGGTGGCCATGATTGCCGAGAAGCACATGACGGCGCACGCTCTGGAGATGGCGAACAGGCTCTTACAGAGCGCGCCGATTGATCCGGCGCTGCCTCGTTATTGCCCCAGCGTGGGGCTCGATTTGATGGCGGATTCCTCCACCTGGGCCGACGACCTCCGAACTTTGCGGCCGGAAGCAAGTCCGTGGCACTACATTGACATCCCTCGCGACGCGCCCCGCACCGCCCTGGCGGAATCCTGCCCGGCCTCCACCGGCTGCGTTACCAGCGCCATCGCGCATCAGATCGAGTTGCTCCGCAGCGACGGGACCGATGCCCGGGTGCGAGCCGACGCCCTGCGATTCATCATTCATTTTGTGGGTGACCTTCACCAACCTCTGCACTGCGTTACCAACAACGACCTGGGGGGCAATTGCGTCCCCATCGATTTCTTTGGTGTCGCCCCGGTGGAGAGAAACCCGCTGACGGAATCCTACGCCCCCAATCTGCATGGCATTTGGGATACAGGAATCATCCTGCGATTGAAAGGAACGGAAACCGTGGCGCAGTGGGCGGCCTCGCTGGATCAACAATACAGCTCGCAAGAGGGCGGCTGGGAGAAACAGGGCATTAACGTGGAAGACTGGGCTTGGGAAGGCCATGAGTTGGCCGATTCGGTGGTTTACGCCAAACTGCCGGTGGCGATTCCCGTCGAGAAGCCCGTGCCGGCTAAATCCTGCGCTGATGACGACCATGTCTCCACGCGCCTGCTGAAACTCCACGAGCAGGTGTCGCAGCAGTACGTAGACGCCGTTGCGCCCACCATCAACGAGCAGATCACCAAGGCGGGAGTCCGCTTAGCGATGGTTCTGAACCAAATTTGGCCCTGAGATAAGACCAGCCGCCTGTGGATTTCATTTCTACGCGGAAACCCCTCGCTCCCCCGTAATCTCCTCGGAGGAATTCGCAGCCGAGCGATCCGGTTCCGAGGGCTACTCACTCAACTCCGCCGTGGCCAGAAAGCGCGGGGGGCGGCGGTGCTGAGTGGCCTGCTCAAAGGCATAGGCGAGCTTGAGGAGGGTTGGTTCGCTCCAGGCGCGGCCGAAGAAGGAAATTCCCACCGGCAAGGTCGAGACGAAACCCATCGGGACGGTGATGTGGGGGTAGCCCGCCACGGCGGCGGGAGTGGAGGTTTTGCCAAGATCGTGATCGCCGTCGATGTGGTCGGTCAACCACGCCGGCCCGCCCGTGGGTGCCACCAGCGCATCCAATTTGAACTGGTCCATCACCGCGTCGATCCCTTGCGCGCGCATCAGGAGTTTACTTTTGTCGAGAGCGCCCAGGTATTCCTTTCCATAAAGAGATCCCTTGGCCTGCGCCTTGAGGAATAAGTCCTGTCCGAAAAAGGGCATTTCTTGTTCGCGGTGCTGTTCATTGAATTCGATGATCTGCTGGAGGGAATGCACCGGCGCGGAGTCTCCGAGCTGCACCAGGTAGTTTTCAAGGTCAGTCTTCAGCTCGTACAGCAGCACCTGTTGCTCAGCGCCGGCGAGCTGACCCAACGTGGTGATGTCCGCGGGATCCACCACGGTCGCCCCTTGGCGCTTCAGCTCGTCGATAGCGTCGTTGATCAATTTATCAACAGCGTCATGGAAGCCGCACAGCTTGCGCACCACGCCCAGCCGCGCGCCAGCCAAGCCCTTGATGTCAAGAAAGGTTGTGTAGTCGGCGAGCGCCTTCCCGCGGCTGGCAAGCGTGGCCGCGTCGTCGCTATCAACGCCGGCGAGCGCGCCGAGTAAAATCGCGGCGTCGATGACGGTGCGCGCCATGGGCCCGGCGGTGTCCTGGCTGTGGGCGATGGGAATAATTCCCGCTCGGCTCACCAGCCCTAGGGTGGGCTTGATGCCGACGATGCCGTTGACATTCGCCGGGGACACGATCGAGCCATCGGTTTCCGTGCCGATGGCCACGGCGCACAGGTTCGCGGCCACCGCGACGCCGGAACCGGAACTCGACCCGCTGGGATTGCGGTCCAGCACGTAGGGATTGTGGGTCTGGCCGCCGCGCCCGCTCCAGCCACTGGTGGAGTGTGACGAGCGGATATTGGCCCACTCGCTCAAATTGGTCTTGCCCAGAATGATGGCGCCGGCGTCGCGCAGCTTTTTGGCCACACAGGCGTCTTTGGGCGGCATCGACCCCACCAGCGCCAGCGAGCCGGCGGTGGTTTGCATCCGGTCGCGGGTAGCGATATTGTCCTTGATGAGAACCGGGATGCCGTGCAGCGGACCGCGCGGCCCTTGCGCCTGGCGCTCGCGATCGAGCGCATCCGCACTTGCCAAGGCGTCCGGATTTAACTCGATGACCGAGTTCACTCCCGGCCCGCGCTTGTCAATCGCCTCGATGCGCGCCAGATATTTTTCCGCGATCGAGCGCGCTGTGAACCTGCCGGACTTCATTCCCTTCTGGAGGGCAGCGAGAGTAAACTCATCAAACTCGAATGGCGGGGCGACGGGGGCGGCGGCAGTCACCGCTTGAGTCTGTCCCACCAGCGGCGCCGCGGCCGCAGCGGCCCCGCTGAGCATTCCGGCCCCCAGGAAACGCCGGCGATTCAGTCCTGAATGGTGGGAGGATTTCGTCATCCGTATTGATCTCCGGCAGGAATTTGAGCCGCTCGGTCCGCCCGCGTGGGTGGACCAGCAAGCGTGCCCGGATAATATATCAAGGTTGAAGCCATTCTGCTGGACGGACAACACCTCGCTTTCAGTCCGCATCCCGACAGAGGACGGATTTCTGGATCGGCGATGAAACAGGCGGCAAAATTCGCAAGCCTCACATTTCTGCTGCTCACGCTGTGTTCGAATTTGAGCGCGCAAGCCACTGCCCCGCCCTCGCGCGGCAAGGCGAAGGCGACGCCGAGTGGGCCCACCTTTAAAGTCGACGTCAATCTGGTGCAGGTGGAGGTGGGCGTGCACGATGAACACGGGCGCGCCGTCGGCATTCTGAAGCAGGGGGATTTTCACGTTTTCGAAGACGGGGTGGAGCAACAGATCAGCAACTTCTCCCACGAAGAGCTGCCGCTGGCGGTGGCACTGGTAGTCGATAACAGCAGCAGCATTATGGCGGCGCTCCAGGAACTGCGCTCGGGGGCCTTGGATACGCTGGCGCTGCTCAAGCCCGACGACCAGGTGGCCATCTTCAGTTTTGGGGAGAAGCCCGAAATGGTGGAGGGCCTGACCTCCGACCACGAGGCTCTTTCCGTCGATTTGTGGGCGCTCAGCCCCTATGGCGGCACCGCCCTCAACGATGCGATATATGACGCCGCGCTCTACCTGGGATGCACCGCGCCCCAACGCCGCCGCGCCGTCATTCTGGTTTCTGATAACGAACCTTCCGATGAAGAGACTCGCAATGTGCCCGAGGTGGTGCGGGCGGCCGAGCAATCCGGGACGCCTGTTTACAGCGTGAAGGTGGGATTTCTGCAACACTCGAGATCTTTCTTCCTGTCGCACTCGGAGACGCGGCTTCATGATGTGGAGAAAATCTGCAAACAGACCGGCGGCGAATTGATCGACACCCGCAACGGCACCACGGTAAGCGACGCGATGCAGACCATCATCACCTGGCTCAAACAGGGCTATACGCTCGGCTATTACCCCACCAACAAGCGCCCGGACGGAACCTACCGCACCATCGAAGTGCGCCTCAACGAGCATGGCGGAGCCCACTGGCACAAATACTCGATCTACGCGCGACCGGGTTATTACGCCCCCACCGCCCCATAAAGTCCCGCGCCGCCGCCTACCGCTTGCGAAAGACTTCATTTCATGATACGCGAGTGGTTGGGCGGGCCGTTCCCCCAGATGGAAGGAGATGAATGGCGCTGCCAACACCGTCATTCCGCGGAGTTCAAATCAGGAGATTCAACCATGCGCTTTGCTCGGATGCATTTCGTTTTATTGATAGCCACGGCACTTTTATTGGGCGCGGGATTGCGCGTAGGTAGGGGCACGCCATGGCGTGCCCCTACATCCCCCCAAGCGGTGGGCTTGGCGCCGACGCCGCCCATGGGGTGGAACAGCTTCGATGCCTACTGTGGCGACGTGACCGAACAGGAAGTGAAAGCCAACGCGGATTATATGGCCGAGCACATGGCTCGCTATGGCTGGAAGTACGTGGTAATTGATTACTACTGGTATTTTTCCCACACGCAGCCCAACCCGGAGCAGGAAAACATGGATGGTTATGGCCGGCTGATTCCCGCTCCCAATCATTTTCCCTCCGCCGCCCAGGGGCAGGGATTCAAAACCCTGGCCGATTACGTGCACAGCAAGGGGCTGAGATTTGGGATTCACATCATGCGCGGAATCCCCCGCGCGGCCGTAGAGAAAAACCTGCCGATTCTGGGCACGTCGGCGCACGCGCAGGATGTGGCGGACACCAAGAATTTCTGTCCCTGGTCGACGGCCATGTACGGAGTCGATGTGAGCAAGCCTGCGGGACAGGCTTACTACGATTCCATCGTGGCTCTGTACGCGGAGTGGGGCGTGGACTATATCAAGGCAGACGATATGAGTTGGGCCGACAAGCCGGCGCGCGAGAGTTACCACGGAGCGGAAATCGCCGCTCTGCACCGCGCCATCGTAAATTCGGGCCGCCCCATCGTCCTGAGCCTTTCGCCCGGCCCGGCTCCGCTGAGTCAGGCCGCACACCTCGAGGAAAACGCGAATTTGTGGCGCATTTCCGACGATTTCTGGGACAACTGGAAGTCGCTGAAAAACCAGTTTGCCCTCTGCGGCGTCTGGGCGCCGTACGTCGTCCCGAATCACTGGCCGGACGCCGATATGCTGCCCATCGGGCGTATCCGTATTCATGGGTTCAAGGGCCCGGAGCGGCAGTCGCGCTTCACTCCGGCTGAACAGCGAACCCACTTGACCCTTTGGGCGATTTTTCGCTCGCCCCTGATGATGGGCGGCGATTTGCCCAGCCTGGACGCGGCGACGCTGGGCCTTCTGACCAATCCTGAGATGCTGGCAGTGGATCAACACAGCACCCACAATCGCGAGTTGTTCACGCGCGGGAACCAGGTGGCTTGGGCTGCGGATGCTCCCGGGTCGCGCGACAAATATCTGGCGGTTTTCAACCTGGACGATCAGACGCCGGGGGGAGTGACAGTTAGCTGGAGTGAGTTGGGCCTGGGCAGCAAGTGCTCCGTGCGTGACCTTTGGCTGAGAAAAGATTTGGGGGTTGTGGGTGGCGTATTCGCTCCCCAGATCGAGCCGCACGGCGCGGGGCTTTACCGAATCACGCCAGAAAGATAGGTGTCAGGTGCCAGGTGTCAGTTGCTGGGTAATGGTGAAGTGTAAAGGGTAAAGGATAAAGGGTAAAGGAAAGACGGCTTCGTGTTTTATCCTTTACCCTTTCTCCTTTACGCTTTATAACATCCCAATCACGGTTTCCAGCGACCAGAACCCGGCACCTGGCACCTGATACCTGGCACCTCCTTATGATTTCGGTCATCATTCCTACGTACAACGAGGCGGCGGTCATCGAGGAAACTCTTCGGCGTAGTGCGGCGGCGCTGCGGAGCGCGGGCGGGGATTTCGAGATCGTGGTGGTGGATGACGCGAGCGCCGATGGGACGGCGGAACTCGTCGAGTCTCTCGCCAGCGAAATTCCGGTGCGCGTCCTGCGGCGCCCGGGGCGGCTGGGGCTGGCCACGGCGGTACTCGATGGATGGGCCACGGCGCGCGGTGATGTTTGGGGGGTAATGGACGGGGATTTGCAGCACCCTCCGGAAGTGCTTACCGCCCTCGCTCAGGCCATTCGCCAAGGAGGGACCGACCTCGCCATCGGCAGCCGTTATGTGCCCGGCGGCGGCACTTCGGATTGGACGTGGGTGCGCCGCTTTATTTCGCGCACGGCGACGCACATGGCGGCCACCGTTCTGCCCCTCAAGCTCGCGGTGGTCGGCGACCCCATGTCGGGAATTTTTATGGTTCGAGCTTCCGCCCTGCAAGGCGCTCAGCTCAATCCGCTGGGTTACAAGATTCTCTTGGAGGTTATTGCCAAGGCGCATTATAAGAAGTTGGTGGAAGTGCCCTACATTTTCCAGGAACGTGATCGGGGCGCCTCCAAATTGGGTGCGCGGCAATATGTGGAATATCTCCAGCACCTGGGGCGGCTGTCCGTAGGGACAGGCCAACTTCTGGGGTGGATTCGCTACGGCGTAGTGGCGCTCACCGGCGCGTTGATTGACATCGCTTTGTTCACTACGCTGGTGAGGAAGGGGGCTTGGCCGCCCGCTGCCGCATTACCCGTGGCCATTGAGGCCGCGTTGGTGAGCAACTTCGTTTTGAGCGAAGCCTTCACCTTTCGATCCGCCGAAGCGCCTCCGTTTCGCTCCGGAGCATGGGGCAGATTGGCGCGGTACGAGCGGATTTGCCTTCCCGGCGCGATCCTGAATTTCCTGGTCACGCTCTTGTGGCTGGCGCGGGGTGGGAGAATTATGAGCGCGGCGGCGGCGGGCGTCGTGGCGGGTGGCGCAGTGAACTTGCTCATGAATGTTCCCGCCATCTGGCGGACGTGGGCAAGCCGCCCGCCGAGCATGTCGTCCTCGGAGCAGGTGTAGCGCGACCTGTTCTGTTGGTCCGCGGTTCGTCCGCGCTTAGTAACGAAAAGCCGCGGACCTACAGAACAGGCGCTACACTGCTTGACGCTGATTTGAGAACTTAATGGGAACCGAAGCCTCCATGACGCGGAAAAGTGTGCCGCTCAGCACCATCAAGCTTTCCATCGTGGTCACGGTGTATTCGGAGACCTTTTCGATCGATGAGACGGTGCGCATCCTGCTGGGCCGTGATCGGGGTTACATTCAGGAAATCCTCCTTCTGGTCTCTCCCCGAGCGTCCGAAGAGACCTTCGCCATTTGCCGGCAGTGGGAGGCGCGGGAACCCCGGGTCAGGATGGTAGTCCAACAGAACAACCCCGGCATTGGCTGGGCCTATCGCGAAGGGATGCAAGCAGCGAAAGGAAACTACGTGGCGCTGATGGCAGCCGATCTGGAAACAGAGCCTGCCGCCGTGGACCGCATGGTGCAGAAAGTGGTGGAAGCCGGCTGCGATGAGGTTATCGCCAATCGCTGGCTGCCGGGAGGCGGATTTACGAACTACGAGCCTTTCAAGCTTGTCCTCAACTGGATATTTCAGAAGGCTTTCCGAGTATTGTTCTGGACCCGCATCGGTGACTTCACCTTCGGATTGAAGCTTCTCAGCAAAGAAGTGGCGGAGGCCGTGGCATGGGAGGGGACGATGCATGAAATCTGTATCGAGACGACCGTAAAGCCCCTCAAGAAAGGCTATCATCTGGAACAGGTCCCCACCGTTTGGGTGGGCAGAAAAGAAGGCCGCAGTGTTAACACGTTCTTCAAAAATTTCCGCTACGTGAAGATGGGGCTCAAGACGTTCCTGACGCCGGTCCGGAGCGCGAAATCCACTTTCGGGGAGGGTGCGTGAAAAAGGCTTGCCACATTGTATTCACGACGATCTACCACCCAGCCATCCTGCGCGACCTCTATGAGAACATACACCATCACGGCCACCTGGAAGAGGTGAAGGTCTGGGTGGTGGGGGATAAGAAGACTCCGGCCAGCGCCGCTGCTCTTGCCGCGGAGATTTCCGCGCGAGGCCTGGAGACCGTATATTTTGACGTGGACAAGCAGGATGAGTGGGGCCGGCAATTCGCTCTCTACCCTCTAATCCCTTACAACACGGACGGCAGAAGAGTGTTCGGCTACATGCGAGCGCTGGAAGAAGGGTGTGAACTGCTGATCTCCATCGATGACGATAACTTTCCCACCGCGGACGACTTTGTGGGTTTTCACCGGCGGACGGGGCAGGAATGGCGGCAGCCGGTGCTTAAGGAAGAAAGTCGATTCCACAACATCTGTGAATACCTGACCTTTGAGCCGCCGCGCCAGGTGTTCCCGCGCGGGTTTCCCTTCCAACTTCGCGGGCACGTCAATCAACCGCAGCGGTTGCCCTGTCTGGAGGGCGCGGTGATCGGGGTTACGGAGGGATTATGGCTGGAGGATCCGGACGTTGACGCCACGACCTGGCTCAATGGGAAGGTGAAGGGAGTAGATTACAAGGGTCCGGATGCGTTCGTCCTCGACCCGTCCACTTGGTCCCCGGTTAACACCCAGAACACCAGCGTGGTGCGGGAGTTGATTCCGGCCTTTGCGTTTGCCACTATGGCTTGGCCCGTTCCCGGCGGCAAGCTGGATCGTTATGGCGACATCTGGGGAGGATATTTCCTGCTGGCCTTAACGCAGGGCACGAGGTATCACGTGGCGTTTGGGCGCCCCCTGGTGGAGCACCGGCGAAATCCCCACAACTACGTCGATGACCTTCGCTATGAATTCTGGGGGATGATCCTTACCGACTGGCTGCTCGAGATTTTGCGCAACTCGTTCAAACCGGCCAGCCGCTGCATGACGGACCGAGTTTTGGAGTTGGCGGATTTCCTGGAGGCCGAGGCCACCCCTCGCTTGCCCACTTGGTGTCCCGCAGAGATTGCGAGCTTCCTCCATTCCACGGCCAAAAACCTTCGCCAGTGGTCAGCGGCGTGCCGGCAGATCGGTGTCTAGCGGCAATACTATTCAATTAGCGCATGGTTTCAGAGGTTCACGCACTTATTCCCGACGAAATGCTGACGCGGGCTTGGGATGTGCACCTGCGCGAAGCGCCTTGGACTGCGGTAGCAGCAGCTACCGCCTTTTTTCCTCCCCCGTGCACAGTTGCAGAATGAGCCGAAGGCGGAAGGCGGTAGCTGCTGCTACCGCAGTCCAAGGCGGGCCTCGTCCGCAATCAGAATCCTTATTTCGTGATCACGACGGAGGGAACAGTTTTGAGGCTAGGGCTTATTCTCACTGAGTGGCACGTTCCAATGCAGCCGATCGCGCCAGAACGTACGGCCCTTCCGGAATGACGGCAATTCGCGCGTTTCTTTCCAAGGTTGCTACGAGTGCGCGAATAGCTTCCTCAGCGCTTGCGTAAGCCTTTCCCCAAAGGACCGAGTGGAATTCCCGCGGCACCCCCGGGACGTAATAAGAGACTTCCGCGAGCGTGGTAACGAGGGCGAGCTTTTCGAGTTGCCATTGGTCCACGGTCACCGGCGCACGCTCAATTTTCTTCATGAAGAGGTGATCGGGCCGACCCTCGGCAAGCAGGCGAGCAAATTCCGGCCCGCCCACGCCTTCCTCGCAGGCCGCGAGCAGCAGGATTTTCCCGCCGGGTTTCACGATGTGTGAGGCTGCGGTAATGCCCTTCACGGCCTGGTAGAAGGTCAGGTCGAGGGGGTAGCCCGCCGCTGACGTTATCACCGCATCGACAGGATGGTCGAGCGTTTCCAGCATGACGCGCGAAACAAACTCCACTCCTTGCCGGTGTGCAGCCACGGGCTCGCCGGCAAAAACCGCGGCAATGGGCCGGCGGGGAGCGCCGCGGCCGAGTGCCACATCCACCAGAAAATCATGGCGCGCCATTTGGGCGATTTCCAGGAGCTCGCGGTGCAGTGGGTTGTCTTCAATCGAACCCTCCACCGCGCGCGGATCGCGCATGTAATGCGGACTGTGCAGAACCTTGATGGTCTCCTGCGCGGCGAGGCCAGGGGCGATGAGCTTGCGCCCGCCGGAAAAGCCCAGCATCAAGTGCGGCTCAATAAATCCCAAGGTGATGTGGAGGCCGGCGGCAACAAAACGGTCGTCAATAAAAACCGGCGTGCCGGCTGCGGTCTTTCCCAGGGCGCGATGCTCGGAAAGTTCGCGCGCCTGATGATTGAGCACGCGATAACGGGCGGCGGTCTCTTCTCCGCAGATTTCGCGGAACTCCGCTTCCGTCGCGGGCCGGTGAAGCCCCGTGGCGATCAGGATGGTGATGTTCCCGCGCGGAATGCCGGCCGCCTCCAATCGGGCCAGCACCGGAGGAAGCACTTCCCGGTTGGGCGCCGGCCGCGTGATGTCGCAAACCGCGATGGCCGCGGAGTGCTTGCCGCGGGCCATCTCGACGAGCGGCGGGCAACCGATGGGCGTATCGAGCGCCTGCTCGATGGCGGTGGCAGGGTCATCCAGCGGAACGGCCGACCGCGCCTCGAGCACGCGATATTCGAAACCCTCCGGCAATTCGAGCGTTAAACCGCTTCGGCCAAATGCAAAGTTTACCTGCATAGGGGCATTGTAACGCGAAGGATAAAGGGATTGGGGCGAACTTCCGAACTTCTCACCACAATTTCGGACTGCGGGAGCTTGCTCCCGCTTTTTCTACCGCTGACTCGTCAGCAGTCGGTGACTCGCCGCGACCAGTCGCGACGAGCCAAAGCGGCGATCCGTCAGCTGACGGACCGCACTCCAAATTTTCGGAGTGCGGGAGCTTGGGGCGGGTTACGCAAGTCACCTTCCCCTCGATGCTCAGCGAGAGTTACACTTAGGACGCCATGAACAACCTGCTGACCAAGACGGACCGCAAGGAGCAGACAATCACGTACTAAGCGCTGGGAATTAGGTGCCAGGTGTCAGGGGCGGGGATTCGGGGTTAGGGATTAGGGCAGGCTGGCGCAAAGCGCAGCTCTGCGTTTCGAAAAATGATCAAGGCAGCGGGGGCTCGAAATGACGTCCGCGGAAGAGCACCAAGAAAGTATTCGCGCAGGCCGCGAGGATCGTGAGTCGCATGGCTGCGCTCGCCATGCGCCAGACGACCGAATGTTGGTTTCCCTAGCGCTTGCGACGGTGCTGATTCATTTCCTGAGCAACAGCGGGTATGGTTATTTCCGCGACGAACTCTACGCGATTGCCTGTAGCAAGCATTTGGCCTGGGGTTATGTTGACCAACCACCGTTTTCAGAATTCGTGCTCGCGCTTAGCGGCCGCCCGTTGGGTTACTCGTTGTTCGCACTTCGACTATTGCCCGCGGTGTGCGGTGGATTGGTGGCTTTCCTGGTGGGCCTGATCGCGCGGGAGCTGGGCGGCGCACGCTATGCGCAGGCGCTGGCCTCGACGGCGTTCATCATCGGGGGCGTGTATCTCGCGGTCGACAATTATTACTCGATGAATTGCTTCGACCACCTGTTCTGGGTGCTGGCCATTTATCTCTTGGTGCGCATTCTGAAGGGCGGCGACACCCGGCTGTGGGTGCTGTTTGGTTTGGTCGCGGGTCTGGGGCTGGAGAACAAATACTCGATGGGATTCCTCGGCTTGGGGCTGATCGCCGGCCTGGCGCTCACGCCGGCGCGGAGGCATTTTCTTGATAAGTGGCTGTGGTTGGGCGGGGTGCTGGCGGCGCTGATTTTTCTCCCACACGTCCTTTGGGAGGTGCGCAACCACTTTCCCACGGCCGAATTCATCCACAACGTGACCCTCAAGAAGAATCTTCCCATGACGCCTTGGGCTTTCCTGCGAGAATGCTCCCTGCTGGTTCATCCCTTTACACTTCCCATCTGGCTGGCAGGGCTCGGCTACGTTTTCTTCGCACGGCAGGGACGTAAGTTCCAGACGCTGGGTTGGATCTTCCTGGCGGTTTTGGCAATTCTCCTCAGCACGCACTCCAAGCCCTACTATTTTGCCCCCGCTTTCTTGATGCTTCTTCCCGCTGGGGGTGTGGCCATCGAAGCCTTTTTTAGCCACCCTCAATGGAACTGGCTGAAGCCCGCTTACCTCACCATACTGGTTTTAGGAGGCGCCCTCCTGGCGCCGCTGGCGCTCCCGATTCTCCCTGTGGAAACGTTCGTCCGTTACCAGGCCATGATTGGAATCAAGGTGAGTTCAGGCGAAAGAGGCGATGCATCCCGCCAGCTCCCCCAAATCTTTTCCAACATGTTTGGTTGGCCGGAAATGGCGGCGCAAATGGCCCAGATCTACAACCACCTCTCATCTGAAGATCAAGCTGACTGCGTGATCGGAGCGAGTAACTATGGCGAGGCTGGCGCCATTGACTTCTTTGGAAAACCGTACGGTCTTCCGAACGCCATCAGCAGCCACAACAATTATTGGTACTGGGGACCGGGCGACAAACCCGGCAAGGTACTGCTGGTCATAGGCGGATCGAAGGAAGACTATGACCCCTTGTACGAAGACGTCCAACAGGTCGCAACCTTCACCAACCCTTACGCGCAAGAATCGGGGACGCCTATTTTCCTCTGCCGCAAACCCAAGCAGACTCTCCAGGAGGTCTGGCCCAATATTCATAACTTCATCTGACTGGCAGGCTGGCGCAGAGCGAGCGCAGCTCTGCGTTTCGAAAAATGATCACGGCAGCGGGGGCTCGAAATGAGGTCCGTGGAAGGGCACAAAGAAAGTATCCGCGCAGGCCGCGAGGATCGTGAGCCGCATGGCTGCGCTCGCCATGCGCCAGCCGGGCCGGGAAGGGATTGGGCAGGGCGAGCCCAGCCCCTACGCGAGGCGCTCGCTTCCGCCCTCCGGTCCTCTTCACCTCTTCGGGTGGACAGTTTGTCTGCCTTGTAGGTATCATAAACTAGCCTCATTTTTTTGTTGACAAAGCCTAGGAACAATGACATACTAGCCTGGGTACTGTTTGCTTGCCCCGTACTTCCGGGAGTCAGGACTCGGGATTCGGGGTTAGGGATGGGGGGTTCGAGACGTCGTGGGCGGGGGATGGGGATTTCGCGCGCGCAAGGTTTCACCTGCCATGAAGGACTCCGATTTTCGCCGGAAGTGCCGCCTTATCAATGCCTTCGGGAAGGTCCGGGAGGGGATGCGGCAAAAAAAAGATGTTAAAAAAATACGTTCGAAGCCGTTATGTATATGAAAACAAACAAATCTCGGACAAAATGCCTGGAAAAAATTCGGACATTTATGTCTTAGATTCGGACATTTGCGCCTAACCGACGCGAATTTTGCAGAAATTCGGGATGAATTCACGATGAATTGGCGGAATATTCGCGGAGACTGGTCCACGGCCAAACTTCCCACTGCGCCTCTAACGAAATCTGCCGGGCGCTCATGGGGATGCCCCCTTTTGACCTTCGTGTATAATCGCCTCTACCCTCATCGTCACCCTGGGATTTTCCCACAGCACCATACTGCGACGATGCCTTTGGAGGCCTGAATGCGTCGAATTGCTTTTCTCCTGGCCGGCTTGGCTCTTGTCTCCGCTTCCCTGCCCTTGTTTTCTCAGCAGGCGATACTCGATGCGCACATCAAGGGTGCCTTCCGCAAGCCCGCGCAAAATGGCTGGGTTTTCGTGCACCTGGAGGGGACGCCTTTCGATATGGGATTCCAACACGGATACCTGTTGGCCACAGAGATTGAGGATGCGGAAAAAGCGGTCGTCCTGGAGCAGACCCGCGGGGGTACGAAAGACTGGAAGTTTTTCCGTGATGCCGCGAGGGATATGATGTGGCCGCACATCGAGCCGCAGTATCGCGAAGAACTGCAAGGCATCGCCGAGGGTTTGCGTGCGAAAGGCGCCAAACTGGACATTTGGGATGTGGTGGCGCTCAACGCCTTCTGCGAATGGGACTACTACGTCAAGGAGTATGACCGGCAGCATCGCGGCGCGGCGCATGCCTCGCCGGCTTTGCCGGAGCATTGCAGCGCCTTCGTCGCCACCGGCAGTTACACGAAGGATGGCAAGGTCATCATCGCCCACAACGATTGGACCAGTTACCTGGAAGGCCCGCGTTGGACCATCATTTTTGACCTCGCGCCCGCCCGCGGCCAGCGCATGTTGATGGACGGCTTCCCCGGCGCCATTCATAGCGCCGACGACTTTGGCATCAACTCCGCCGGGATCATGATTACCGAAACCACCCTTTCGCATTTTTCGGGTTACGATCCCAACGGTATCCCGGAGTTCGTGCGTGCGCGCAAGGCGATGCAGTATGCTGCCTCCATCGATGATTTCGCTCGCATCATGAAGGCAGGGAACAACGGCGGCTATGCCAACACCTGGCTGGTGGCCGATCGCAAGACCAACGAAATCGCCAGCCTCGAACTGGGGCTCAAGAACGTCACGCTGCTGCGCAAATCGGACGGTTATTTTGTGGGCTCAAATTTTCCCGCCGACCCCAAGCTGGTGAAGGAAGAGACCAACTTCAACGTTAAGGATATGGCGAACAGCGCCAACGCCCGGCACGTCCGCTGGGAACAGTTGATGGCGCAATATAAGGGGCAGATTGATGTGGCGGCCGCCCAACGTTTCCTGGCGGACCACTATGACACTTTCGAGAAGAAAGAGGATGCGGACGAGCGCACACTGTGCGGTCACATCGATCTTTCGCCCCGCGGCGGTCCGCCATGGCAGCCGCCGTACGGGGCGGCGGGCGCCGTTCAGAACAAAGTTGCGGACGCGACAATGGCGGGACGCATGTCCTTCACCGCGGCGGCGGGGCACGCGTGCGGACTCAACTTCAAGGCGACTGAATATCTACGCAAACGACCCGGATTTTCCTGGGAAAAATCCCTTCTGCGCGACATGGATGCTTATCCCTGGACCACTTTCTCCATCGCGCGGTAGGCGCCCTGGGCGCATGTGGGATTGCCCTCCGGCCGGGTCCGGTAGGGTTACGTCGAGAAGGGACAAATTTACCGAGGCAGCGCTTTAGTGCACAGTCTCGGCGACGGAAGGTGAGTGATCAGTGAGGCGGGCGGGTTGAGTCATGCGATAGAGGTGATTCAGCGGCATGCGGCCGGGCCCCACGGGGAAGGCTTGGCGGATGGCTTCCACCACGTACGCCTTCGCGAGCACAACTGCATCGCGCAACTGGCGGCCCAAGGCGAGGTTGGCGGCCACGGCCGAGGAAAAAGTGCAGCCGGTGCCGTGCGTATTGTCAGGCTTGATGCGGTCACCGACGAAAGGTTCCATTGTCGTCCCATCAAAGAAAACGTCAATCGCCTTGTCGAGGTGCCCGCCGGTCACCACCACCGCACGCGCACCCAATTCCACGAATTTGCGCGCCGCAGCCTTCATGCTCTCAAGGTTATCAACGGGCATTTCCGCCAGCGCCGCCGCTTCCGCCAAATTGGGTGTCACTACCGCCACACGGGAGAGCAGTTGCCGCCGGACAAAGTCCAAGCCCGCTGCATCCAGGAGGTCGAAGTTATTGGAGGATCGCACCACGGGATCGAGCACCGCAGGAAGGTCGGGATTCGACTCCAGTATCTCGCGAACGACTTCGGCGGTGGCCTGGTTACAGAGCATCCCGATCTTGAGGGCTTTCACACGGCCGTCGGAGAGAAGGGCGAGAATGGATTCTCTTAACACCGACGGTTTAACCGGGTGGACGGATGCCACTCCCAGGCTGTTCTGGACGGTCAATGCAGTGATGGCCGCAACACCGTAACAGTTGTGCGCCGCGAAGGTTTTGAGGTCGGCCACGATGCCGGCGCCGGCGGAGGGATCAAATCCGGCGACACTCATCACCACTGGCCATGCCGTACTGATGGATTGATTCATTCCGTCCTTTGCGTTTCCCAGGGTTGAGCGAAACTTTTACCGATTATAGGGACGCTGGTCGCTTTGTCAATAAAGATTTCAACCCTCGGAGGGATGGCAGTTGGGGCTTATGAAGGGCTTGTCAAGGCTTGCTCCCGTCAACCTCCATTTCGGTGTCGGATTGGATGTCGAGTCGGGGGAGCTGTTCTGCGGGTGCCATGAACCCTTCCTTGCCTTTCATAAGGGCGCTGAGGGTCTGGTGCAAGGTGGAATGATTTTGGAGCACGCGTCCGTCATCCAGCGCCACCAGAATCCGGCCTTGTCCCTTTCCGTTGATCTGCATGTCCAGGTGGACCCCCATGGCTTCAAGTTGCGGAAGTGCTCCCCCCTTGCGCAAGCTCTCCTGGGCGGGTATGAGCGTATTTTCGAAGTGATAATCCACGATGGCAGCCTTGACTCCCTGGTAGCGCATTTTGCCGGAATAGTGCAGCGTGCTTTTCCCCTGCACCTGGAACGGGTAGTTCTTGAGAGGTTCGGCGTCGAGTTTTTGCGACCACTCTTCGCCTACGCTGACGGGGTGGTTGGGGTAGAGCGACTGACCGCCCATTTGTTCCAGAAAGAGCCGCATCATCTGCAAGAGCGGCTCTCGTACCGGAGCATCAATATCCCGGAAAAGATTGTCGGCCCCCTCGAAATCCACCAGCCGGCCATCGTGGTCATAGTGGGCGGTCAGTGTTTGGCCCACCATTCGCTCGCTCACTTCCTGCTCGGCCTGAGTTATGGAGTCGCGGATGTTCTCGGGGAGCGCCCCGAGGTCGGTTTGAATTGCAAACTTGTCGAAGTGGTGCTGAACATCCGCCGCGCCATCAGCGGCCACTTTCGACACGGTCACGGTACTTTGCTGGCTCAGGCGCAAGTCCGTGGGTATGGGGGGGAAGAAGTTTTTTAGGGCGGGAGGATTGGAATCGATTTTCGAGTTCGTCCGGACCGTCGATACATAGACCATCGACTGCCCGGGGCGGTATTTGCGAGTTAACAATACTTTGCCACCCGCACCCTGTGCCACCGTGGCCCCGGCAAGCACCAGCAGGAGAAGCGCCAGTCCCCCCGCGGGCCGCAGGGGGCAAGGTAACGTGCGCCGAGGCAAAGGTCGTGTCAGGCCGCCATACCGCACGAGCGCCCGGATGGGCTTATCAAGAAGCAACATGCTCAGCATCCTTTTGGTATTTTTCCAGGCACTCGGGCGAGCAGAAGTGCAGCGTATCTGAACCGCGCCTCAGTTGCTGGGAGAGTTCTGTGGAAACAAACATGCCGCACACCGGATCGCGAGCCATTTCTCCACGATGCGGCGCGCCGGAGGGGGGAGTTGGTGGACCACCCCCCGAGGTCCGCATATGAATCCCGGGTGAACGGAATAGAGACCCGAGACTTCGAGCCATCGCCTTAAGAAAGAGCGCGAGGATGACGAATTCGAGAACGTCGAGGAGAAAACTTCCCATAAGGGGTCAGACGGCCTTTCACTCCGGAGGGATGCCTGAGATCGAGTGACGAGTGGCGAGCCTCTTCTCCTGCTTGCTCGTCACTTGTCACTTGTCACTCGTCACTGCCTTTGGGCTGCCGGATGCGCGAGCGGCATTAATTTGCTCTTTTAAACCCGCCAAGGCGGGGTGGCTGGGATTCAGCTTGTATAAACGGTCCCAGGCTTTTTGCGCGGCGGCGAGATCGTGAGTGCCCTCCAGGTTCACGACGATGACATTGAGCAGGGTCGGTTCGTGCCGAGGGTCGATCTCCAGGGACTTGTCATATTCGCGCAGGGCATCCTGCGGTCGCCCCGTATAGAAATACGCGGTGCCCAGATCGGTGCGGGCATTGACATTTTTCGGATCAAGTTCCAACGCGCGCTCATACCACTCAATGGCTTTGCTGTACTGCTTTTGGTCGTAAAGAAAATTGGCGAGTTTGAGGCGGACGTCGGCGTCTTTGGGATTCTGCGCCGCCATGTCCTCCAACTGCTTGATAATCGCCGCGCTGTCTATGGGAGGATGGCCCTCCGGCAGGCCCTGCTGCGGCATCGCTCCACCGGTAGGAGCGGAGGCGGCGCCTCCTGTCGGCGGCATTTCGGAAGGCGTAACGGCGGTCTGCGCCGCCTTCTGACGGGCGCTCCAGTTCATCTGGGCATCGGTGATATACCCCGCCAGAAAACCCACCGCCAGAAAAATCACCGCCGTAATAATCGTTTCCTTTTTCATTGGACCTTCTCAATAATCGGGTCATCGGGCCATTGGCCCATCGGGTCATTAAGTGACCGCGTGATTTTATCATTGAAAACTTAAGGAGCTGCTGTCAATGACTCAATCAACCAATCGCCGATCACTCAATGACCCGATGGCCAGATGGCCCGATCAGCCTTTTGGCGTCCACTGCACAAAAAACGCCTTGATGCTCTCGTAGCTCATGTGGCGGGCGTCAGCGAATTGCCCTTGGTCCATCGCGTACAGAAGGTTTCCGCGCGAGCCCAATACCGCCAGGGCGGGGATTCCATGCTTGATGGGCACATGGTACTGCTCGGCCAAATCCAAGTTCTTATCCTCACGCCCCAGATCAATCTTAACAATGACAAAGCCTCTTTCGATGATCGAAGCGAGCTCGGGTTTATGCATCTGCGCATCCAGCGCATGGCAGTCGGGTCACCAGTTGGCGCCAAAGATGAGCACAATATTCCTTTGGCTCGCCTCTGCGTTAGCAATCGCCGCGGCAATGTCGCGATGCGCATCCGCCTTCTCGTCATAGATGGATGCGGTGGGTTGCCTTCGGGCGCAGCCGAAGAGCAGTAAGAACAGAATGAGAAGCCAATATTTAGGGCGATTCATCAATACTCCTCTCGCTTTCATCATAACGCAGATTTTCCCGATTCCCGAGGGGATCGCCGTTCACTACCCACCCGTGGAGGGGCTGTGATAGCATCAAGTCACCCCAGAAGGAAGCGGAACTACTCATGGAATATACCGGACAAGCCACATCACGATTCGCCTTTGCCGACATCCTTTACGAGAAGAAGGAAGGAATTGCGCGCGTCACGCTGAACCGTCCGGAAATCTACAATGCCTACTCCTCCGACACGCTGCGCGAGATGACGGAAGCCTTTCGCGACGCCGCCCTGGACGATGCCGTGGGAGTGGTGGTGCTCACCGGCGCCGGTGACAAGGCCTTCTGCGCAGGAAGCGATGCCAAGGAGTTTTCCAAGGAATTCCTTCGCCGTCCGCGGAATTTCTGGAAGTTTCAAGGATTGCTGGCCGAGGCGCTTAATTTGTTTCGCCATCTCGGCAAGCCCACCATTGCCCGGCTGAATGGCGTGGTGGCAGGCGCGGGGAACGACTGGAACCTGGCGGCGGATTTGGCCGTCGCGGCGGACCATGTCCGATTCATGCAGATGGGCACACGCGTGGGGTTGGTGGATGCCTGGGGTGCCACCCAGTGGTTGCCTCTGGTGGTCGGAGAGCGGCGCGCCAGAGAGATGCTCCTCACTTGTGACGAGGTCACCGCAGACCAGGCGCTAAATTGGGGGCTGGTGAATCAAGTCGTCCCGCTCAAGCAGCTCGATCGGGCGGTGAACGCCTTGGCCAAAAAGTTGATTCAAAAATTCCCAGAGTGCACCCGCTACACGCGCCAGCAATTGGACATGTGGAAAGATTTGGCGTGGACACTCACCACGGGCCACGCGCGCGATTGGCTTGCCGTGCACGCCACTTCCTGGGAGCCTTACGAGGGGATCCAGGCATTCATTGAAAAACGCCCCCCCGACACCAAGAATTTACGGGAGCTGGCGGCGGCAGGGAGATCTAGCGAGTTCCTTTGGGGCGCCTACACCCGCAAGTGCGAGAACTGTGGTGCCAAAGGCATTCCGGAAAAGTTTGACTATTGCGGGAAATGCGGCGGTAAACTGAAATAAGATCCGGGACACGGGGCTCGGGATACGGGTTAGAGATTCGAAATTGGAGAAGAAGAATTGAGCTAAGACCCGCGTCCCAGGCCACAGGTCCCGTGCCCCGAGACCCGTGTCCCGTGTCCCGAATAAGGAGGATTGCATGGCGGACGAACCGGTTGAACGAACTCCCGAAGAAACAAAGGAAGAAGAGAAGAAAGATTTCAAATTCATCCGCTGGGATGACAGGGGGGTGGTGGCACACCTCACCCTGAATCGGCCCAAGCAAAACATCATGAACATTGACATGCTCCGGGAAATGACGAGGGCCATTGAAAGTCTCTCCGCCCGCGAGGATGTGCGGCTGATCCTGCTGGATGCCGCCCCGGAATGCGAGGGCTACTTCTCCCTGGGCGTCGGCGCGGAGGGGTACACCCAGCAGATGGTGTTTCAGATGATGGACGCTTTCCACAACGTCTTTCGCGCCATGATGGAGATATGCAAACCCGTGCTTGCCGTCGTGGAGGGCGTGGCCTCGGGCGGTGGCGCAGAGTTGGCAGCATTCTGTGACTTGGTGGTCGCCACCGAGAATGCGCAGTTTCGCCAGCCCGAAATAAAGCTAGGCGTGTTTCCACCCATGGGCGCGGTTGTTTACCCGCGCGTCATTGGCCCGCGCCGCGCCATGGAACTGCTCCTTACCGGAGACCCCATCAACGCACATCAAGCGCTACAAATGGGTCTGGTCAATCGCGTTGTGCCGCGCGAGAAACTGAAGGAAACGGTCGATGCTTTGGTGAAGCGCATCTCCGAACAAAGCGGTCCGGTGTTGACCTTGCTCAAACGCGTGATTTTCGAAGGCACGTGGCAGCCCTTCCCAGAGGCGCTGAAGCGGGCCCAAGACCTTTACTTGAACCAGTTGTTTGAGCTTCAGGATTCCCAGGAAGGCCTACGCGCACTCATCGAGAAGCGCAAGCCCGTGTGGAAGAACAGGTAGGGCAGCGACAAGTGGCGAGCCAGCAAGGGCCGAAAATCGAAGCTCGAAAATCGCGACGAGTTTCGAATTTCGAGTTTCGATTTCGTCTTTCGCTTGCTCGTCACTGCTTTTCAAAGCTCACCTAATGATTTCTCCACGTCATCCAATGCAGTTTTGGAAAGCTCGCCGGGCAGCGGGTCGGTGGATCTTCGCGCGTAAACGTGATCGCCGGATTTTGCCGCCTCAACGATCTCCGTGGTGTTCTTGTCTCCGGACTGGACGTTGAACCGGTAAGCCGGTTTGGTCAGCCCAAAGTCCGCCAGGCTTGCGGCCTTGGGGAACGAATCCGCACGCAAGTCGCGCAAGCGGGTCAAGAACGAATCCATCTTATCGGAATTCACAATCTTGGACTTGGGCGCGGTCTGTTTCCACTGATTCCCCTGCCGCTCGAAAGCCCAATGACCCTTGGGCGTGTCCACTTCCGCGCGCTTTACGTCGAACGAGGAAAATGAAAACAGGTCCTTCTCGCGCATATCCGCCGGGTTCTTTTTGAACTGGGTGACAAAATCGGAGTTCAGAGTGAAGACCGGGTCGAGCGCGCCGTTCATGGCGAAATAGCGATCCGAATCCTTTTCTTTTTTCCCTACCACGATCGTCTGCGTTCCGTCGCTGCCCGTCAACTGGAGGTGCAGTTCCGGTGAACCAAATCCATAGTCGCCGTTTTTCCTCTTGTCCTCCGCTGCGATCGTCTGCATGGTCAGACCCCGTAATTGACTCACCAAGCCGTCCACGGTGAAACGGTCCGCGCGCACCGGGGGCGGGAGCACTAAATCCCAAACCCCCTCGGGATTTTTTTCCAGCGTCCAGCTTGTACCCTTGTATTCGACCCCAATTTCCTGAAGTTGGTCGGCTTCCAGGGTCAGCGCCCGGCGGTCGCGCAGGTCGAAGATTTTCTTTTCCAAGGAAGTTTTCAGATAACTCGCCAGGGTGAAGACTTGAGGGTTTCCGCTCACTTGTGCATACACACCGCCACTGGTGGGCGTATCGTCACCCAGCAGCAGAGTAAAGGATTGAGGTTTGGCATCGGTTGTGACTTCCAGCGCGAAGCTGGGAGGATCGAGGCCGAATTCCCTCAAGCTGGTGGGGTGGGGGTCAACGACCTCGTCGGCCGTGGCGGTGGTCAAGCTATTCAGAACCCCCGAGAAGTTGCCCTGGTCAACTTCAAGGTGGCGGGGATCCGTGATGGTCCACTTCCCGCCTTCACGGCGGCAGGAGAAAGCATCACCGTCGCGAGGCTTGAAGGTAATGGACTGGATATGTTGCGCATCGAGGGAAAAAATCTTCGCCTGCGCGGTAGTTTCGACGATGGGTTTCTCGCGGCCCTTGCGTTTGTCGTAATAGGTAAACGCTCCCCAGGTGGCGGCCAGAACCGCCAGGGCAATCAGGGTATTCAAGTATTTTTGCTTCTTCATGAACTTTGCCACCACGGTGCTTGTTCGTCACTCGTCACTGGTGTTTTCATCGGCGCTGCCACCACACCAACACACCTGCCAGCACGATCAGGAGGGGGATCCCGAACACACCCAGAACGAGCAGCCGGCGCATCTGTTCCGCATTCATGGTCAGGTGCTGCGATTCCGGAGGCGTGGCCCGAATGGAAATGAGATCTTCATCGGCCGACAGCCAGTTGATCGAGTTCATGATGAAATCGCGGTTGCTTTGAAAATTCAGGAAGCTGTTTGCCGCGATTAGGGAAGTTCCCAAGGCTACGAAGCGGCCTTCCGTTTTCTTCTCTCCTCCTCCCGAGAACGAGCCCGCCACGGCCACGGAGAGAGGCCCTTTCAGGTCCTTGCCGGCGCGGAACTGGATCTCCTTGATCGTGGGATTCCAGTCAGTGACGTCATAACTGTCGGAGGAAGTGTCGCAGAGAGAGTCGGCAGTCACGCCCGCTTTGGAGTCCTTGCCCACTTCAAAAGAGCGCGAAAGGGGGAAAAGCGTAGCGCGGCCGTTGAGCGGCTGAGCGATGGGGTTGGTCCCGTACTTGACGATCAGTGGCATATACGGTTCGGTGCCGAAAATCTGAGCCACGGGGTTTTCGTCGATCACCAGATCGTTGCGAGCCGTCACACCCCAGTCACCCAGCAGTTTGATCAGATTGGGTAATTCAACCCCTGCATCCAGCATGATAAGGGCGCGTCCGCCGTCTTGAAGGTATTTGCGGATGACGTCAATTTCCGGAGGAAGGTAGTCATTTTGTGGCCCGGCAATGATCGCCATGGTGCAGTCTTTGGGAATTTCCATCTTCTGCAAGAAGGGAAGCAATTCCGTCTGATAGTTCTCGTTATCGAGTTGTTTTTTGAAGCGGTCGTAACCGTCGCGCTCCGTATTGTCCAGATTGCGCTCACCGTGCGTCTGGATGAAGCAAGCCATCCGCTGGCCTTTCAGAACGCGCACCAGGGCATTGGTGATTCCTTCTTCGCCGTCTCCCTGGGCTTCCATATGGCGATCACCGGCGGCCACCACAACCGTTCCATAGCTGCGCACGGAATACTCTTTGGCCAGAGCGGGCTGGCGATCGGGGTCAACGTATTTCACTTTTAAGCGGTTCGAGGCTGATGCATACATACCGAGCACGTCGCGGCGCTCACCGAAGTTGCGTTCTTTGTCGAAGGCGTAAATGGTCACGTCCCGGTTCAGTTCCTTCAGTATTTTGCGCGTCTGCTCCGAGAGGCTGTACTTCTTGTTGGGCGTCATGTCCCATCGCTGGTCATGGTTATTGACAAACCAGTTCACCAGCACGATGAGGGCAATCACAATGAGCGTGTAGAGAGCAAAATTTGCTCCCGTCAGAACTTGTTGTCCGCTGCGGCCAGCAATGCGATCTTTCCAGGCCATGGCTACGGCCTCCCTTTCAGGGCTTCCACGGAGCGCGCGGTCAGGAAAATCCCCAGAATGACGACCGACAGGTAATACACCACGTCGCTCAATTGGATAACGCCCTTCGAGAAATTATCAAAATGGGTTGTCAGCGCGAGATAGGACATCACCTGCCCGAAGGTGCTTTGGGAATAAGCACTGACCCAGTCCAGGAGGTAAAGGAGCAGGAAAACGGCCAAGCCTACCGAGCCCGCGATGATCTGGTTCTTGGTGAAAGTGGAAAACCACATGCCCATCGCCATCAGCGCGCCGCCATAAAGCAGCATCCCCAGCGCGTTGGCAATAAGCGGTTTGGCATTGGGATTCCCATAAATGAAGAGAACTATGAAGTAGAGAAACGTCAATGCTTCCAGGATCGCAAACAGGAGCATGGAGCCCAGATATTTCCCCAGGATGATTTCCATGTCTGTGAGCGGGGAAGTGAGCAACAGTTCGATCGTTCCAGAACGCTTCTCTTCAGCGTAAAGCCTCATGGTAATGAGGGGAATCAGGAAGAGCAGCACCACCGTAAGCACCCCGCCCAGGATAGGCCGGATGATGTATTCATTCAGGCTTAAGGGCGGCATGCCCATTCCACCCTGCGCTTCCATGCGGAAGGATTGGAGGGCAAAGAAAGCTGTAGAGCTGTAGAAGACAAAACCGCATATCGCCGTGTACACGGTCATGACCAGGTAGGCGATCGGCGAATGGAAGTAAGCTTGCAATTCCTTCCCTGCCATCGCCATGACATTGCGCATGGTGCGTTTCCTTTCTGCTCTTCGGGCCACGGGATACGGGGCACGGGATACGGGCGCACGCCCTCGGGCTTAATTTCTCCCGTGTCCCGTTTCCCGTATCCCGTGTCCCGCTAGTTTCAGTTCGCCGCTTTCTCTATTTTCTCTGCTTTCTCTGCGGCCTCTTCACTAAGATCCTTGGTGGTGAGTTTCAGGAAGATTTCCTCCAGGCTCAAACCACTCGTTTTCAGTTCGTACAGCTTCCAGCCGGATTCCACCGTGGCGCGCGCCAATTCCGCGCGCACATCTTTTTCTTTTTCGGAGTGGACTTCCAGGGTCACCCGGCCATCATGGGATTCACGGGGTTCAACCCAGTTCACGCCGCCCACCCGCTGGAACTTCTCAATAATGGCCGCTGCCGGACCTTCCACGGTGACGAGAACGGTTTCAAACCCTTGCAGGCGCCGCATGAGTTCATTAGGCGTCCCGACGGCCACAATCTGCCCCGCGTTGATCACCACCACGCGCTGGCAGGTTTTCGAGACTTCCGGCAGAATGTGCGTGCTCAGGATCACTGTGTGCTGGCCCCCCAATCCCTTAATCAGTTCGCGCGTTTCGATGATTTGTTTGGGGTCGAGGCCGGCGGTCGGTTCGTCGAGAACCAGCACGTCAGGATTATGGATCAGCGCCTGCGCCAGGCCCACCCGTTGCCGGTATCCCTTGGAGAGTTTCCCGATCTGGCGGTGGCGCACGTCGGCCACCGCGCATTTCTCGACGATCTCGTCCAAGCGGGTTTTTATATCGCGACGCGGGACACCTTTAATCCGCGCCACGAAGGCCAGGTACTCCACCACCGTCATGTCCGGGTAGACAGGAGGAGATTCCGGAAGATACCCGGTGCGCCGCTTGGCCTCCAGGGGCTCCTCCACCACATCGTAACCCGCCACGCGAACCTTTCCCTCCGTGGGGGGAAAAAAACCCGTGATCACGCGCATGGTTGTGGTCTTTCCGGCGCCATTGGGGCCAAGAAAGCCCAGCACCTCTCCCTTCTGCACGCTGAAGCTCACGCCGGATACGGCTAACGTGGGTCCGTAACGTTTGCTGAGGTTTTCAACTTCGATCATGGAAAGCCACCCTTCCTGCTTTCGAGGATATGCAAATGCTTCCGCTCTCTCCAGCCCATCCTGTCGACGTGGGTCTTAAGGACAATTTGAACAACCAAATTCAATGGCCGGGCTTGCGGCTGCCAAGCCCACTGGGGATTCCCAAACTCACTCAATCTATAAGGATTATCAGAAAAGGCGTAAGGTTGCCAAGTAGTTTATCGTGAGAAAAGCCTGCAAAGAAGCTTGGGGTTGTGAAACCGCCTGCCTGTATACTGAGCGGCAGGTGAACGCCAATATAGGAATGACGAGGCGCGAGAGGGTGTTATGAACAGACGGCGGTTTGTAAAGGGTTCGCTGCTTACCGGTCTGGCGGGGATTACGGGTGGAGGTCTCTTCACTGGCAAGACCGTGGTGGGAGCGGAGAACTCGAAGCCTTCCGGCGCGACGAGGCAGTCGGCAACTCCGCACCGCATCTATGATTACCTGCTTACGCCCCGCGAGCATCCTGACTACACACGCCGCCACGTTCAGCCGCCCGGATGGGACACATTCGAGGGGCGCACGCACCTTATGACCTTGCGCGATTTCGAAATCGAAAATGGGCTGATCGTCAGATACCATGAAAGGATCGACAAATATGTTGTGAGACACGAATTGGGCGACGTGCTTTGGATTTCTTACCCGATTCTGGAAGCTCGCAACCTCGGCGACCTCGCCGACGAAATCAAACGGCGCAACCTGTTCTTGTTTGACATCTGGGGCTACGTGCCCGGCTCCGGCCCAGGGGGTTTTGGGCGACAGTTCCGGCTTCCGGCGGGCTCTGTCGAATTACTCGAATCGAAGTTAGGCTCGCACTGGTTAGGAGTGGATAATGGCGAGCAGGATGGCCGGTATATCGGCGGGTACGCGTCCGAACTTTATCCCTCGTCGGCGGGGCGGCAGGAACAATACCTTAACTTTCAGCACCACTTTGAGCGGCTCACCAGGGATCTCGGCAACAAACTGTCAACCCTCGTCTCGCTCAACTTCGGGCACTATTTTTTAAAGGAAGGTCTTTACACCTTCATTGGGGCGGAGACTGGCCAAGCGCTGCCCAGCGGGCAAGTCTTTTATTCCTTTATCCGCGGCGCGGGAAAGCAATACGGGGTGCCGTGGTTTGGCAACGCTTCGGTATGGAATCGCTGGGGCTGGAAGCAATATGGCCCCGACATACACGACGGCAACATTACCGGCCGCCCCACCCACGGCACCAGCCTAAGCCTGCTGAAGCGCCTGCTTTATAGTCAGATTCTCTATAACAGCATGATGGTGGGATTCGAGAGCAGTTATTTCTATTCCGTGCAACATCCGCCTGCCACAGGATGGGTGGAGGGCGACGAACTCTCGCCGATAGGGCTCATTCAGCGCGCCGGCGGCAAATGGCTGCAAGCTGCCGGCCAACCCGGGGTGATGATGACTCCCATTGCACTGCTGCTCGACTTCTTCGCCGGTTGGACCTTCCCACGCCACCTTTACACCTCCGACGTGTACAGAGTTTGGGGCAACCTGCCTTATGAGCCGGGTGATTATCTGACGGACGGGGTTCTCGACATGATCTATCCCGGCTATCAGGACTCTTCATATTTCCACGATGAGTCCGGGTTTATCGCCCCCACGCCCTATGGAGACATAGCCGATTGCCTTTTGAGCGATGCCCCCTCGTGGCTCCTGGCTCGTTACCCGCTGCTGGTGATTGCGGGCGAATTGGACGGCGGTGCGGAAATCCGCGACAAACTCGAAGCCTATATCGAGCAGGGCGGGCGCCTGATCTTGACTGCGGGGAATTTGGCCAGGCTTCCTCAACTTGCGGGAATTCAGGCGGGGACTAACTTGAAGCAGTTCGACAAGGGCACGACGGTTCGAGTGGGCGGGCACCCCGTGGTGGAAGACAGGCCGTTTGAGCTTCATGCTCTAGTCCTGCCGAAAACGGCGCGCGTTTTAACGGAATGTTCCGGTGTTCCGGCGGCCTTCGTAATGCCTTTCGGGAAAGGCAGCGTCACGGTGCTTGCCAATCCCTTCGGCGTGAGCGCCAGAGAAGCGCCGGGCGTTGGCGCGACGCTGGCCGGCCAACTTCAGAACGAAGTGGACAAGCCGTTGCCCAAGCCCTATCCGCTCCTCAAGCACGTGCGCGCGATCCTGGACGGAGCATTCCGCGCCCAAATGCTCTTTGAAGCGGGAGACGGCCTGAGCCTGATTACGTGCCGCAAAGGCCCCGGCGAATACACGCTGGGGCTGACGAACAATTCCTGGCAAGCGCGGCCATTTAAAATCTTCTCGCACTGCGGGCCGATCGAATCCATACGCGAACTATCCCTCGACCAGTCAGAGAAAGGAGCGGTGGGCCAACTGCCAGAAGGCTTGGAAAAAAGCAATCTCGGGGTAAGCGACGATAAGAATATCGCCGGCGGTGATGTCCGCATTTTTGCGGTGCAGGTGAAGGAGGAAAACATTGAGGAGATTGCCCACCTGCTTCCCTCCGCTCGCCCGCGAGGCCGGGCGCTGCCTTTGCGGAAGGCCCGTTCCTTGAAGGAAGAAGTGCTCTTGCGGCCCACCTTCTTCGAACACTTTGACAGTATCGTAATGGATTGGCGATACCTTGAAGAGCGTGAGCCGGACCAGTTGAAACGAGAAAACGCTTGGGTCCGTTTGCAAGGCCTCGCGTGTCTCGTCGATTTCACTTCGGGTATTAACCTGTACCCGGATCTCCGTCTTGTCGATAACATCGAATTGGATTATGAGGCCTCCCTGGCGGCCATCGAAGGGGTTATGGCCAAGATGGAAGCCCTGGATATGCACCAGCTTATTCTTTCGCTGCATCGCCAGCCGGAAAACGCCTTCACGCGCGATCAAACCTGGCAATCGTTTGCGCAAACGCTGGGGCGAATCTGCGAAAGAGCGCGCGCACAGCAGGCGACCGTGCATCTTCGCCTGACCCTTGGCGCACCCACGCAAGATTTGAGAAGAGTCGCAGATCTGGCAGGCCGAGTCGGCACGCCAAACTTCCGCCTGGCCCCCAGTACCGCGCTGCTTCTGAGCGGAAAATGCGATATGGCGGAATTCGCCGAAAAGCTCAAGGACAAGGTTGGCATGTGGTTGGTGAGTGCTCCCCGCATGGACGTTGCAGAAAGGGTGTGGGATGCCAATGCACCAATTCGTGAATGCGGCGACCGCCAAGTACTCGCGAAGATTCTTGGCCTTGCCCCCGAAGCGCCACTGGTTCTTGACGCTGTGTACAAGAATCTCGACGAAGAGTATCTGGATGCCAAGTTTCTCCGGGAGACCCTACGGTGACAATTGCCTCTGATTTCTCACCACCGGTATGGATCAGACCGGCGAACAGATGATCTCGCGCTCAATGAATGGCACCAAGCGGGCCGGTCCGTGCCAGCCGTCCACATCAATGTTCTCGAGGTGGTAGCACCATACCCCCACCGCGCGCGCATTGCCTTCGGTATTGGCCACCCGGACCTTTAATTGGTTTTTCCCGGAGTGGAGTTGTTCGGTCACGTCGAAAACGAACGGACTCCAAGGCCGCTTTCCCACGGGTTTGCCGTTCACCCAGGCTTCGGCGCACACCCCGACCACGCCGCAATCCAGAAGCACGCGCTCCGCCAGGAGCGACGCCGGCACGTCCGCGGTTTTCTCATAGACCATCGTCCCGGAGAAGTTTTCCAGACCCGGCACTTTCCACGTTCCGAGCGGAAGCACTGCGGGGGTCGTCGAAAAAGCAAAGGGACGATCGAGCACTTCACGCGCGCTGACCCGCAAAGTCACCGTTTGCGCGCCGCGGGGAAGAGTGATTTCCGATGTGGCGGGAACCTGCTTATCGCCGACAAACACCAGGTGCGCATCTCGCAACGGGGGGATTCGTAGCCCGCCCGCAACGCGTGGAATCGCGAAGCTCAGCCAGCGATAACCTTGCGGCTCGGTCTCGGGATCATCGGCGATTCGCGAATTCGACACCAGGCCTTCGATGGCCTCACCGTTGGCCTGTTCGATCCGGCAGGTGAATTGCGGCGGCTTCCAATCATCCGGATGATTGTGAAGAAACTTGATCAGAATGCTGTTCCATCCATTTTTCAAATGGACGGGAATGCGCGTGGCAAATCCGTCGATCGGATCGTAGTAGAGGGGCCGCACCCAGCGCGAGTAGGCCTTTTCGCGATTTATAAAAATCGTGGTGGGGTGAGGGGCCCCCAGCAACATCACGGCGTCGCCGCCCCGCGGGTGGTAAGTGTAGGTTTGCAGATAAACTGTTCCCTGCCAATCCGACGCGCGCAGCACGTTGCCATAGTTGACAATGTAATTGCGGGGGCCGTACGGACCTCCCTCGATTTCAATCCGTCCGCTCGTTCCAGGGGGCTCAATGGAATCGTTGGCCGAATCGAATTCCTGCCAACGGAGGAGTTGGCCCTCGTTGCCAACGTATTCTTTGGAATAATCAACGCGTTCCTCGTTTTCCGGAGCGTACACTTGCTCCAACCCGTGATCATCAGGGTTCGGGAACAGGCCGATGACATTCCATTTGCGAATGGAGCGCAGGTAAGGCGCCAGCCAGAAAGGATTCCACATGGCCTTGTCGCTGCTCTCGGCGTACCACCGTTCCTTTAGACCTTGCCCTTTGGGATCTTCCCGCATCTGTGCATAGGGCAAGTCGATTCGCGGAGACTCCACCGTCACTGTCCAGTCGCTGGATATATCGAGCGGAGAGGCGCTCTTGCTGCGATACTCTCCCCGGAAGCGGCGCTTGCCATTCTCCAGTTCGACAGACCCGGTCTTGTCGCCGGGCACCCCGCGTCCGCGTACCACCACTTGTTTTTCGTCGGCGCGCAACACATGGAATTCCTCCAAATTGGTTGCCGCGAGAGCCAGCGGTTGCGCCGCGCCCGCGGGGTCAAACACCACGTAACCGGCGTCCCAGGGGCCCAATGCCAGGCGCACCAGGGTCTTGTCACCCTGAGTTTGATAGAACAGGGGCGAGCGTTTTCCCGTCGGAGCGTCCCATTTTTCCGGCCGGCCCTTCGCCCGGAACCGCAGTAAGTAGGTGCAAGGCTCGGGCGTGTCGTTGACAACCCAGTAGAGATCGATGCCGGCATTCCGCTTGTGCATGGCGAACAGGTGATCGGATGGTCCTTCCACCACCTCGACGTCCGGATCCACCACTTCGCGAATAATCTCGACGATGTCAGCGACCGAGCCGGGCACCCAATAGGAGCGCCCGCCGTTCGGCCCTTTGCGAAGAACGTATGGCTCAACGGAAGTGCGGAGGTCGAAGACTTCATCCCAGATTGCTTTCAGCTCGGGGTCGTCGCGGCCTGTCTCCGCGGAAGTATAGGGCAGGCGGCGCAAAGCGATGATCGTCCCACCTGCGCGGTAAAAGTCGCGCACCCGCATGGCCGTGCTCCGGCGCGTGGTTGACATGGGGGGAAGAATCAAAACCTGAAACTCCGAACTGTTGATGCGCAGACGGCCGCCAACAAACTCGCCTTTCGCCAGATAGTAATCATCCGCGGCCATGAAATCGTAGCGGGCAGCGGTGAGGCACAACTTGAGGTCAGCGTATTGGGCGCTCGTCTCCACCGCGTCGGGACTCCAGTTGGAAGACTGACTAATGGCGAGGGAACGATCCTTGTGAAAGGCCGGCGCCGCTTGTCCCCAAATGGAAACTTGCGGATACAGCACGACGAGATCGGCCAAGCGTTGGCCCTCCCGATTGACGAAGCTGATTCGCCGCATCTGGTCAGCATAGAAACGAAACCATTCCAGGTACGGCTGCCCGCGGAACCAGTCGGGCGGGTAGTTGGTGCGTGTCAGGTCATAATTGAAGGCGTGCGGAATGAACTCACCGATGTCCCAGGCGCCCAGGCAGTTGGAAACCCGGCGCATCATTTCGGGGCTCAAGTAGGAATTGCTGCCTTGCACGCCCTGATTCTCGCAAACCGTGTGCTTTCCTTCGAAGGCGGCAACGGAGGTGACCTCCTTCAGCCAAACCGACTCGCGTCCCCATTCCACCAGCGTGTCACAGCCTGGATGGGTCATGGAGCGCTGGATGCGATAGAAGTCGCCTTGCCACGCCGGCCCCCAGAAGAGAGACTCTTCCCAAACATGGCCCGAGTGATAGATGTTGTGCTGGTTGCACCAGTCCGTCACCTGCTTCCAAAAGCTGTCGGAGTACAATTCGCTGATCGTGTCCAACAGATCGCAGCGGAGTTTCTCCGTCAGGGGACCAATGTCGTAGGTGAGGCCGGGAAGGTGGGGAAGGAGATCATAACCCGCCTTGCGCCGGAAGGTTTCGAATAGGCGTGGCGTCCAGGGCAGCTTGTCTCCGTAGGAACCCTCGTGATCGGCAAAGGTGGCAGGCATGGCGTTGCCAAAGTACTGGCTATAACGCCTGTAGAACTCCTCGTAATAGATCTTGATAAATTTGGCGATCGCGTCCCGGTTCATCAGGTCCACCCTGCCCAATTGCGGCTCCGCCGGGACAAGATCATAGACGGTGATGAGCCATTCTCCTTCCGGCACGTCCCAGGAGACTTCCTTGGCGCCCTTCTCCCAACTCACCGTTTGCAGGGTATTGCCGTCGAGGTGGTCCGGCCCCAGGCGCTTCCCGGCTACCACGGCGACGGTTTTCTCCGTGAGGAGCGAACTCCAACGGCTCGGCCCGTGCACAATACTCTCTGTTGGCCGCATGCGTCGCGAATGGAACTCGGGATTGCCCTCAATCACGTGGCTTTTGTTGATCCCCGGCATCCAATAATCGCGCGCCTCACCGCTGGGCCACTCAAACTCGTCGACCATGCAAAGAGAAAATCCGGCCTCCTTCGCGACCTGCAAGGCCTCGCCCAGCGCCTGCCACCACTCTTCCGACAGATAACGAGTCTGGAGACCGTCGCGATTGTGGGCATAGGCGCCGTAAACGCCATGCTCGACCATTTGCCGAATCTGGCGTCCCAACTCCTCGCCCGTCAGGGCGCCATTCCAAAACCAAAACGGCCGGATGCTGTATTTCCTGTCGGGATCGAGAAACCTTTGGTAAAGCGCCGCCACCCCATCGGAGAGTTCAGCCGGTTGCGCCGAAATCACCGCGCCATCCTTTAGCGCCAAGCCGCCCAAACCTGCCCCGGTAACCTCCAGAAAATCCCGCCGCGTCATCTTGATCATGAAAGCCTCCCAGGATTTATGAATGCACAATCAAACAAATATTTCGAGCCCGCGATTATAGACGTCTGCCGCGGTTTGGCATAGCTGCTTTGCGAGAGGCTTTGCGAGAGGGGGTCCGCGACATAGGAATTAAAGGTGGAGGTTTCTCCTGGTCCATCACCTACGTCCTTGCGTAGCACCGCGTTAGGCGTCGCCGCGAAAAGCGCGACCGGGACGGTATTCCGAGCGACGCGGATTTGATATAATCAGGCTCCCCGCGAAATTGCTTGAGACCAATCTTCTGGTATTTGTAGACAGTACCCATGATTTGGTGAGATTCACTCGGAAGTTGCTGGATTAGGCCCCGAACGTTGCTGGTCAGTTCTGATAGTTACCGTAAAGAGAGATTGTCGCTGCGGCGGAGGGGGTCGTGCCATGATCTACTCGCGATCAGGCGTGGCAATTCGAGTGCCCTGGGGTTTGACGGCGTGGCTTTTCCTGGGCGGAATCTTGGCGGCGCAATCCCCGCAGCCCGATGACCGGCCGACAGCAACAGGCGGCCCGCTCGCAGGTTCCGAAGTCGCCATTTTGAATGACGCGGCGTCTGTCTACCGTCGGGCTTCGAACATCCAACTGAAGGGAATGAAGCTCTACGAACGGCATGACCAGTTCGTGGACAATGTCACCCGCACTTCGTTCACATTGATCCTCACATCCGACAACCGTTTTCGCCAGGAGGCGAAAAGCCAATCCGGAACCGTCCTGCAAGGTTGCGATGGACAAAGACACTGGACCTACTTCGCCACAACCAACAAGTACTCCACCGTGCCGGCAACACCGGACCCCATTTTCCTCTTCAACAGCAGGGTCGACCTGCGCTTTCTGACCGACCGCTTGCTCAGCGCGCAATTCCTGCGGCAGGAAGATCTTCCAACGGACTCTGGGAACCACCGGTGTGATGTGATCCAGGCGCATTATGAGCGCGCGCCCCCCTCGCGCAATGTCGCGTACGGCGATGTCCTCTTCTGGATTGATCACAATTCGCACTGGGTGTGGAAGACCCGGACGGAGACGGAAACCCAGGTGGGAGATTCCGGTGCAAAAAGAGCCGCTTTCGAGACCACCGAGTACACGGATGTGCAGATGAACATCAACCTGCCCGCCGACACCTTCGCGTTCGTCCCGCCCCCCGGGGCAACCGAGCAAGTCACCCCCACCCCGGCTCCTCGTCAGGCGCTCCTGGGGCGACCGGCGCCCGACTTTAGACTTCGCAGCCTGAATGGCAAAGAGGTTCAACTTTCCGAACTTAAGGGCAAGGTGGTGCTGCTGGATTTCTGGGCAAGTTGGTCGGAGGTCAGCCAGGCGGCCATACCCACACTGAACAGCTTGTTCAAGAAATTCCGAAAGCAAGACGTGGTCATATTGGCTATCGATCAGTATGAGGACGAGCAGACCGTCCGCACCTTCGTCGGCAAGAACCGATATGGGTACCCTACGGTGCTCTGCCCTCGCGGCGACCCGGCTATCGACAGCTATTCGGTTCGTACCCTGCCCACCTTGGTACTCATTGATAAGAGCGGGTTGGTTTCTGATTACAGGGTGGGGTATGCAAGCGAGACCGAGGAAACGCTGCGGGCTGCACTGGTTCGGGTTTCAGGGCCCGATTACGTACCCCCCCAGTTGGCCGAGACGGCACCCGCAGGCGTTTACTCGGTTGGGGGAGACGTGACGGAGCCTGTCCCGATCTACAAACCCGATCCCCCCTATTCCCAGGAGGCTCTCAAGGCGAAGTACCAAGGGACCGTTGTCCTGTGGATCACCATCGATACTTCGGGAGCTGTCTCGGATTGCCGAGTGGTAAAACCCCTCGGCCGCGGCTTGGATGAAAATGCCATTGAAACCGTTAAGACCTGGAAGTTCAATCCGGCCATGAGACTCGGCACCCCGGTGCCGGTTCGAGTCATGGTGCAAGTCAGCTTCAGGTTGGGGAAATGGGCCACTTCCTCCCCTTGACCGTTGAGACGAATCCCCAAACTTTGTTGAAATTCTCCATAGAACTCAAAGGCGAAGGTCCGAACTACGCTTGCTTTCGCACGGGCCGGCTTGCCGTCCAATTGGGGGGTTGCTGCGCGGCCAAGAGCATGGGTAAGGGACGGAGTTCGCGCTTGAAGGGGTCCAACATAAAGCCCAAGACTTCCAACGAAACACTGCCCAGCAGAACGCTGTCACCCTTCTCTCCAAAGATCACCGGAGAGGTTCCCTCATCGCCGTTGATGCGAAACAGTGCTTCGCCAAGGCTGCGTTTGATTTCGCTGCCGTCGGCGAAAAGGAAGGTCCGGGTTTTGCTGGGCTTGATGCCCAAGCGTCGAAGCATTGGGCCAGGGACGACGGAATAGATGGCGCCGGAGTCCACAAGGAACTTCAGGCGTGCCGTGCGGCGAGGCCTCGCGGGATTGGCAATGCTGGCCTGGACGTAAGTGAGGCCCATGGAAATAACTCCTCAGGCGAGTCTAGCGCCTGCCCGGTCGGGAGTCAACGAATCTGGCCCGGTGGCGGCTATTTGACCACCGCAAGCCGGCAATGGATGTTGCGCGCGGGAAAGATCCAGGCGAAGTGTTTTTCGTAGAAATCCACTGAAATCCACGCAATGAACCGTCCCAAATTATCCAACAGGAAATTATGCCCAAAGGTCAATTGCCTGTCGAGAATGCGGAACCCTCCCGCGTTGTAGGTGAAATTCTCAAAACTCCCGTGCACGAAGTAATCGAAACTGTGAAATCCCAGATGGACGAGGTGGGTGGGGTCCGTGTAGGAGTCCATGCAACTGTAATGCGGCGTCACCACCACAACCTCGGCGCCCGGCTTGGCGATGCGGTGCACCTCCGCCATGGCGCAGAGAACGTCAGGCTGATGCTCGAGGAAATGGGAGAGATAAAGCCGGTCGGCACAGGAATCGCGGACAGGCCAGGGAAAATGCGTCAGTTCGCAAAGGATGTCGGCATCCGAGGCCGGCTGGCGGTCCAGTCCAATTGCCCCGGCCACCTGTTTCTTCTTTCCGCAGCCAATGTCGAGAATGAGCATCGGGACTCCAGTCGGGATACGGGACACGGGATACGGGACACGGGTCCAGAATCAGATACTTGGTTATGATTTCTCACAACTCGTTTCGGGGCACGGGGCTGAGATCCCTATTCTCCCCTCCGCTCTTCCCGAGCCCCGTGTCCCGTATCCCGTGTCCCGTATCCCGAGTTCTTCTACTCCACCACCAGGGCCGCATGGGGCGGCAGCCGGAGCGTCGCGCTATCGGGCGCAAGCGTGGCACCGTCGAGGGCGTAGAGCTGCGTCAATTTGTGCGCCATTCCGGCGAGCCCGGTCAACCGGCAATCCACGGGCAACTCCGTATAGTTCACCACGGCGACTCGTCCGCCGAGCGGGAAGACGGCAACGCGCGGGGGCGCATCCAGCGAGGTGACCGTGAAATCCGAAACCTTACGCCGCAACTGTTCCAGCGCGTCGCGGAGTTCGGGCGTGAGTTGCGCGACGCGATTTTGACCATCCACGTGCGTCAAGTGCGGTAAGGCGTCAGAGAACACCACCAGCTTCCCGCCCGCCACTTCCATTGATTTCACAAGTTGATCTTTTTCGAGGTCGAGGGGCGCGGGCGTGGCCAATCGCGGGTCGCCGTTGAGCCGGTGCGCGAGCGGTTGGCTGATGAAGGCGGTTCCGCCGGCGGAGAGCATCCGCAGAAGCTTGGGCACAAGCTCCGCATCTCCCAGCGCCTGAGTGGTGAGGATGGCGGCGTGCGCGCCCTCGGGGAAATGCGCGGTCGGCGCTTCGGGAATCCCCAACATGCCGATCTCATCGAGAACGTACGCTTCCTCGCCCGGATCACTGGAAACGGGCTTGTAGGTTGGAATGCCCGTCCAGCCGGAGACAAACGTGGCGAGCTTTTCATATTGGTCCCGCCGCGGCGCCAAGGCATCCGCTTGGGCTTGGAATTCCGGCGAGATCAGCGCGCCGTAATGAAAGAGAAAAGCCTCGGGAGCGCCCGCCAGAACGGTGGTCAGGGGCTGATCCAGGTAGAGAGTGGGTGTGGTGCCGAAAGGATCGAACCAGCCGCCGCCGGTTTTGGATCCACCCACGTCGGTGAGCCAGCGGTAAATGAAGTAGCCCTCGTACTGCTGCTTGTTCCCCCACTTGTCGGAGGCGGGATCGCGAAGTTCCATGCCCACCCAGATGCGGTCGAAGATTGCCGCCTCCTTGTCGGGCACGTAGCCGCGCTCCTGGAAGCGGTCGTACCACTGGGGGAACTTGATGATGACCTTTACGTGGGGATTCACGGCGCGCGCGGGGCCCAGCACGCGCTCGCGGCTGATTTGCAGCATCAACTTTTCGCGGTATTGCGGCCAGCTCATCGCCCCTTTCGCCGCCGTGCATTCCGAGCAGTCGCATTCGGTGCAGAAGAAATCATCAATCATGATTTCGTCGAACAGGGCGGCGGTAAAGCGGAAGATGGCCTCCAACCGCTCCTGCGTCTGCCGATTGGTGTAACAGACCCAATACCGGCCAATGCTCGAAGGCTTGCCGACCGCCACCGTGGTGACGCAACCGGAAACCTCCAGACCGGCCTGGCGAAAGAAATCGCGCGCGGCCTTCAGGGTGGCTTCTTCCGCCTGGTAGCCGGTGCGAAAGGATTCAATGTAAACCTTGGTGACGCCCATTTTGCGGCAGAAGGCGAGCGCTTCCTGGCGGCCCTGCTCGGTTGACAGGTGATCGCGCACATCTTGTGCGGTAAAGAGCGTGGACCACTCGACGGCTCGGGCTGAACGCGCCGGGAGGAGAATCGAGGCCAGCAGTAATATCGTGAACAGCGCGGGCGAAGAATTGCAGTACGGCCACTTCCGATAGCATGTAGAAATCATGGCAGGACTCCTCGCGGAAAAGATCGCCCAAGGCTGACAAACCACCTGCACGGCGCGCCGTACAGGGCAGATGCACACCATAACGGAATCGGGGAGCAAAGGGAAGTGGGACACGGTCCGTCAACGTGCGACCGTGCTCACGGCCTCACTGATGGCCCTAAGCTGCCGCATAAAGGAGTCGGGGATTTGCCCCGTGGGACCATGGGGAACATCCCACGTCACCACCCCGCCATGCCGCACAATCGCGGCGCTTATCTCAGCAACCTGGGAGTCGGGAAAGCGAGGTTCGCCGCCGCTCCAACGGGACCCGAGGTAACTCAGCATGTGGAACTGTGTCCCATCCACCCATCGCCCGCGGCACTGCACGCGCGTGGGGTCATCAATCTCCCCTGCGGTGTAATCCTCCTGCTCGGTCTCCGCAAAAATCGGATAGAAGACTCCGGGGTTGAAAGCAACGGCACTCGCAGGGTTGCCTTTTCGCGCGGCGGCTGCGAAGGTTTGGAAATTCGGCGGCGGGCAGGAGCGATACATCGCGTTCGGCCAGTAACAGCCGTCAAACCACCAGCCGCGTACTTTTTCGCCCCAACGTGCGGACCATTCCGCGATGACCTGTTCCCACTTGTGCTGGAAATTCGTATTGGGGTCCGGGCCTTTGGTCCATTCGAGCGCCTTCATCGCCACCGGGTCTCGGTCCGGAGCGCCGGCAGGCAGGTAGACCATCAAGCTGATGTGCCGAGGCGCGAGGGCAGCGTAAAGGTCGGCAACCAGGTCGCGCTGCGAGCATTTGCTCGGCCGGATTCCCACGAAAGAATCGTAAGTGTGATTCGGCGAGAGGTAGTGTCCGGAATTCTGGCCGAGGGTGATGACCAGGTAGCCCGCTCCCACGGATTGCAGTTGGTTGGCCAAGCTTTCCACATCGAATCCGTCAACCAAGCGGTTCCACTCGGCCACCGGCAGGTCGGGACTGCTGGCAAGATAGTGCATGAAGACTCCCCATCTTGCCTGTAACATCCAATCCGCTCGATTTTCAGCATCTGATAAACGTGTCGCGATACAAAAGAGCGCACAACTCAAGATGACAAATGTGCTGATTGCTTTCGGTTTCAGCATAAGTCCCCTTATGAACCAGGATTATCTACTAATAGTGGGCATTTGCCCTTTATCCATAATGCTCTTTACGATTCGACCCTTGCCCCCCTGATTCCCGGTCCCTTTGCGGCCGCGGCGACCGAGGGAAGCGTTAATCGGAATTGCCTACCGTCGCCCTCATCGGCTGGTGACCGTCAACACTGCCGGCGGCAAATTCTCAAAAATCGCCCGCACGGTTATCTCTCCGGGTTGCGCAGTGGTTTGCAGCAATATTCGACCCACGCCAGCCGATATTTTCGCCGTCGGCCATCCTCCAATTCCTCGCGGTATGCCTGGGCCTGCCACTTCAAAACGAACTTCTCCCGAGATGGGAACAAGAGTCCCTTGCGCGTCCCGCACGCTGACGGTAAGTTCCGTGACGTCTGTGTGGATAAATTCAAGGACGTGGGGATTCGCATCGACCTCGAGCTTCGCCGGGGGCCCGGACGGACGCAGTTCGTCGGTAAGTTCATGCCCGCCGCAACTGCCCACCGCTTTCAGGGGGTTCGCCTCATAAACAACCTCCCAGCGCATTGGATCCTCGCCCTTACGAACGCCTTGCGAGCGTCCGCCCAAGAACAACTCCACAGAAGGGCAGTTGGTGACCACCGTGACGACGCGCGGCTTGCCCTCTTCACCGGGCCACGTCCAATGGCCGCACAAGTGGACCATCGGTTCCTGTGTCCAGCGGCTCTTAAGGTAATACCAAAGCTCCTTTGGCAACCGCGTGGAATCCAGCGCGCCCGAATGCTGCTCCGGCCAGACGGGCCAGTAGTCAGTCCCGTAATCGTGCATGCACCACAAGGTGCTTCCGGCCATGTAGTGGCGTGATTCCAGGATGTCAAGATTGGCTTTGACCTGATCTATCTGCTTCATCTCGGCGTCCAAATCTCCGCGCCGCGCGCCGGCATTCGAGTGCTCGCTGGTCACCAGCTTGCAATGGGGCAATAAAGCGTGAACCTGGTCAATGCGGTTGGTCTCGTAGTTAATTCCGAGCACATCCGGCACCTCCACAGTGCCCAACTTCTTGCCCTCGTCAGGATTGTTCTCCGCATAGACCGTCAGCCGGGTGGGGTCTGAGGCGCGGGCGACGCCTTGCAAGCGCTCAAACATGGACCGCGACCGGCCCTCGTTCATCAGTCCCCACAAAATGATAGAAGGGTGGTTGGCGTCGCGCACGATCATCTGGCGCATCATCGCTTCGGCATTGCGCATGAACTGCTCGCCGCCGATGTATTGCCACGTGGCAATCTCTTCGTAAACCAGAATTCCCAAATGATCGCAACTGTCGAGAAAAACCGGATGTTGTGGATAGTGCGACAGGCGCACAAAGTTCACACCCGTGGATTTCAGGATCTCCGCATCGCGCACCTGTAGACGGTGCAGCAGGGCGTTGCCGAGGCCGGGATAATCCTGATGGCGATTCACGCCGCGCAATTCCAGGCGTTTCCCATTAAGGAAAAAACCATTGTTCACGTTAAACTGGTACCAGCGAAGGCCGAATGTGGCGGTGTCCTCATCGGAGGGGGTAACGCCATCATCCAATTGGACGTGAGCCGAGTACAATCGCGGCGTATCCACGGACCACAGCGCGGGGTTGGTGATCGGGTCGGAGGTGACTTCCATAATCCTTTCCGCGCCCGGGGCAAGCGGCGCGCTGATCGCCTTCTCTGCCACAATCTTTCCCGCCGGATCGAGGAGTTGCACCTTGGCCGTGCAAGTGCGTCGGTCGGAGTAATCGTTGTGTACCCTCACCGCCACGTGGACGACGGCGGAAGATTCCGACACTTGCGGTGTGGTGACGCGAATGCCGTACTGGGGAATATACAAGCGGTTTTTGATTACCAGCGCGGCCTTGCGATAAAGGCCCCCATACAGGTCGTAATCGGGAATGTCTTTCCCCGGCAGGACGTTCGGATCGTGCACGTTGGTGACCTTGACTGCCACCAGGTTATCGCCAGGCTTGACGAAATCCGTCGCGTCAGCGCTGAACCCGGTGTAGCCACCCATGTATTGGCCAAGGTGATGTTCGTTCACCCAGAGGTCCGCTGCGGAGTATGCCGCGCCGAAATCTAGAAAAACCTTTCGGGAAGCTTGTTCCGGTGAAAGCGTGAAGTGCTTACGGTACCAACCGATGCCGCGGTAGTATCCACGCACCGGCACAAAAGTGTTCTGCGCGTTGAAGGAGTGGGGAAGATCGATCGGGTCCCAACCTGGGCCTTGCTCGAACGTGCCGAGCGCTTGACCGCCGCCGGGGCGTTCGTATTCCCCCAGCCGAAAATACCATCCCATAGAGAAGCGAAGCGTGTCCGAGCTGCGCAAAGGAGCGTTTTGCGTCGCGGATTTTGCAGCCTCAGGGGCCGGCGTGAACACGGAGAGAATGAGGGGCAACGCGGCAGTCATGGCCACCCGCCGCACGCTACGAGTGAACATGGAAAATAGCATTTTCCAATTCCTTTCCACGCGAAGTCAGCGATACGAGGCAAAAGGTAAACTTCCCTGCGGTGGCCGATTCTTACGATAACGATCACCACTGGGTGTGCTTCGACGTGGTAGATTACTCGATAATCGCCCGCACGGATTCGACAATAAAGCTTCTCGGCATAAAGTTTTTTGGCGTGGGTGGGGAACGGGTTTTCCCGCGGGGGTAGGGCGGGCTTGCCCAACCCAGTGGTTCGGCGCCGATCGGCGCAAAAGGGGACGGCAAGCCGCCCCCCTACATCGGCGAGCGGTGCCGATGAACGGATGGACGAATCACCCAATAGCCCGATCAGTTATGCCGTGACTGCGCCACCTTAGTGACCAAACCTGTAAGTAAAGTTTACGCTCGCGAACGCAGGTATGCGTACTCCAACGACCTCCGCAATTGGGTTCTCGGGAACCGGTAAAGGACCTACGTACCCCGGTTGATAGTTCGTAGCGAAGTTTTCCGTGGTTTGTCCGGTATAGCCGCTGGCAATCATCATGTTTAGGCCGACGTTGATCCTTCCCTCAAGAAATGGCCGCGCCAGCGCCAGCCGGAACTCCTTGTTCGGCACCCCGAGGCAGTAGGAGGTCAGGTCGTTGGGGTTGCTCTCATCGCATCCATTCCCAACCACCTTCCTTCCCACGTATTCAAATTCGCCTTTCGCCTGCAAATGGTAGGGCAGCTTTGGAGACGCCCAGGAAAGATCGCCGATCAGTCTCGGAGCTTCGGGCGTAATCTGCCCCGAGTCCAGATCGCGGGCATCGGCCTGCTCAATGGTCGCTTGCAACGATCCATAGCGGAAGCTCTGGCGCAACGTAACCGCCATATAGCGTATGCGGCCCGGCCCCAGATCGAATTGCAATCCGTCGTCGGGGTCGATCTTGCCGTACTCGGCGGTTTGCGTCTCGTGTCCCAGTGTCAGCTTCAAATCCGTCTTGTGGAAGGTCTTGCTCGCGACCAACTGATACGAGCGTGCCGTCTCCACCGGGTCAACGGCTGCCGGTGCTCCGGTTGCGGTGTCCTGTCCCGTGGCCGATCCCGTTCTGGGGTCTTCCGTGAAGAACGATTTGCCAAAGCTGAAGGCGACCTGAGGAACGTACCAGGATTCCTCCGGAAAGAACGTTATCGTCGCTTTTGGCGAATCGAGGCCCACCAACTTGTTCCAGGAATTGGCCGGAGTCACCAGGTCCTGGTTGTCGATACTAAACTCATCGCGTCTCCAGCCTAAGTAGTAGCGAAAATACTTGCTCACCTCGCCCTCCCCGGCGATGTAGGGCGTTACCGGAGCGATGGTTAAATTGTTTCCGTCCACCTTGTTGAAAGGTCCGTAGTAATTCGGGTGGGCGGGATTGTAGAAGTTGTAATGGTCCAGATCGTCGCGCCGCGGCGCCTCGCGCTCGTAGTCCGTCCCGGCCAGCAGCGTGAAGTTCTTCGAGAACTTCTTCTTATATGCCGCACTGCCGCCGGTTACGGTGCGGAACTCGCTCTGCCGGATCAGCCCGACCCCGAAGTCGGAGAAAAGAGAGAGATTGTAGGTGCGGAAGAACCCGGAGAGCTGAAGTTCCTGGTTTTCACCCAGCTTCCACACATCGTTCAACGCCATCAGCGCCGTGTGCGTCTGGTCCTTCTGCCTAGGGTCAATCGTATCCGGACACTCCTGCCAGCCGTCGGCCGCATCGACGGAATTAAATCCGTAAATCGGGTGTAGTCCCGCCACGTAGGAGAAGCCGTAGTATCCGATTCCGAACAACGTCAGTGTGTGATCTCCCAGGTAGAAGACTCGCTCGCCGTTGATCTTGAACTGCTTGCGGTGCTCCAGCCGGTCCAGGAATCCATTGCCGTACGAGACTTCCATCGCGATCCACGAGTACTTGGAAGGACTCATCCCCACCATGCCCGTGATGTCCCGCTGGTCTCCGGTCAAGGTAATGAACGGATCGAGATGCGAGCGCAGAGAATAGGTCGTGGCCAGGTTCAATGCGTGATTGCCCTCGCGCACGTTGAATGCACCGCCATCCACCTCAACGCTCTCGATCACATTCGCAATGTAAATGTTCGGATCGGTGTAGCCGTTGCCGTGCGCATTCGCCGACAGGTTGTTGGGCACTAGGTAGCTGCCCACCTGGATGAACTGCGCGATAGGCTCACCATGGTCCCCTGCTACGCCCGGCGCAAAATACTGCGGAGCCTTAATGCCGCTCGACGCTGTCTCAATCGGGTAGCCGGGAATCGAGATCGGTGCGCCGGGTCGTCCCGGATTTGCGTCCAGCAAATCCTCGCTGGCGAAAACCTTCTCGGCAGGATCAGGTGACTGGACATCGACCTGCGTCACGTCCGAGGTCACCGTGATCGCTTGCTTTTGCGATACCAGTTCGCGAAACTGCAAATCGGCCTCAACCCGCGCCCCTGCTCCCACTCGGACGGTCGCCGCGACCGGATTGAATGCCGGCGCCGTGGCGGTTACGCTAAACTCGCCCGTGCCGATCGAGAGGCAAGAGAAGTACCCTTGTGCGTCAGAAGTTGTTTGGCACACGGTGGAGTTGTTCTGATTGGTGGCCTTAATTCGGGCTTGCGATACTGTGGCGCCCTGGGGATCAGTGACCCGGCCGGAGATTCGCCCGGCGGGGTCGGCGGCAAGGCTGTTCGCCGCCAGAGCGATCCAGCACAGGGCCGGAATGAGCTGCAAGGCTGACGATACGTTGCTTTGGCCATGATGAAAGTCTCGGGAAGTCTGCACGGAGATACTTCCGTTCGCACCGTTCCGCTACGGCACAAAGCCTTAAGCGGGGCCGGATGAATTTCCACCCGAGAGATGGAGCGGGAACGATAACACGATTGCTAAATTCGTGCTACCAATTATTATCGGCTCTGAGCGGGCGCCACCACGTAGACGTATTCCAATGGCTCTTCACCCGTATTCGCGACGTTGTGGCGCGTGGAGGGGGGAATGTAAGCGAACGCCGGGGCGGCAAAGGGGCGGGACGATTGGCCCTCCAGACGCGCTTCTCCGCGACCGTGCAGGATCACCAATGACTCTTCGTTATTTCCCGTTGTATGCCAGCCGACGGTTTCGCCGGGCTTCAGGCGAACGTACCCGCTGCGCATTCCCGCTGTCTGCGGCGCCCCATGCAGCAGCGGGCAATCTCCTTGGGCGCATTGGAGAGGGAGGGTGAGCGCCTGGGGCTTGGGCGTTTGGGATGCGAGCGGGTGAAAGGTGCGTGTCAACAGAATTCCTGCGACTGCGAGGACGGTGGGAACGAAGCGTTTCATGTTTGCTCTCCTGAGCAATCTGCGTCTTTCCTGCAACACGAAAATACCTATCGTAACGCACCCCACTCCAAAAGGCTATTTCACTGGTAGTATGGGAACGGTTTCGGAAGGCTCTGTGTCCGCCAAAGGAGAGGCCATGTCAACGTTGATTCGAACGGGAATTTCACTCGACAGCGAGTTACTGCGGCGGTTCGACCGCGTCATCCGCAAGAAAGGCTATAAGAATCGTTCCGAGGCGATTCGTGACCTGGTGAGGGACTACGCCGTCGCCGAGGACGTGGAAGAAAACCGCACAGTCGTGGGAACCTTGACCATGGTTTACGACCACCACCGCCCGAAACTCTCGGAGCAACTGATCGAGGCGCAGCACGACGCCGAGAACAAAGTGCTGGCCGCCACGCACGTCCACCTGGATCATCACAATTGTCTGGAAGTGATCATCATGAGGGGGCGCAGTTCAGATGTGAGCCATATCGCGGACCGGATTCTGAGCCTGCGGGGGGTCAAGCACGGCAAACTCGTGCTCACCACGCAGGGGAAAGACCTGTAGCGTCATTGCCAATTGTCGATTGCCGATTGTCGATTGAACGGATCGAAGGATGACAGGATTGAAGCGTCTACCCGCAACCCGTAAAGCCCATCCTTACCCAATGCATGGTCGGGAATTCGTGCGACCACTTGTAAAAACTGTAAAGGCTTTGCATACCGGTGTTTTCGGTGCGAAGTCGCGAAATATCCAGTTGGACCGTGGCAACGTGCCCGGGGAGAATTTGAATCCAAGCATGGGTATTAGGAGCGTATATGAAAATGAAGACTTGGCGACGGGGTTTGGTGCTGTTGCTTCCTCTCTTGCTAGCAGGTCTTTTTGCCTCAATAGTTTACGCGGACGCGGGGGATCCCCCGGGGCGGGTTGCGCGCCTGAGTCTTGCCGAAGGCAAGGTTTCGTTTCAGCCTTCCGGCGAAACCACTTGGAGCGAGGCTTCGGTGAATCGTCCGATGACCACTGGCGACCGCCTTTACACTGACCAAGGGGCTCGCGCCGAGTTGGAAGTGGGTCCTTTTGCCGTGCGCCTCGGGCAAGGCACGGATTTAACCTTGGCCAATTTGAATGACCAACTCCTGCAACTGGGGGTTGGGCAGGGCACCCTCCGCGTGACCATTTATGAAATGCCGGAAAACAATTCCGTGGAGGTCGATACTCCCAACGGCGCGCTGATCCTGCAAACCGCGGGCTCCTATCGAGTGGAAACGGCCGCCGACGGCAACTCCACCCAAGTCACGGTGAATGCCGGCAGCCTGCAAATTAGCGCCGGAGACCTTTCGAAAACCTTACAAAGCGGGGAAGCCGTGCAGTTGACGGGCACTGGGCCCGTGGCGGCTTCGCCCCTTTCCGTGCCCCCGCCGGATGACTTCGATAGTTGGTGCGCGGGGCGCGATCGTCGCATTGAAAATTCCCCTTCGGTGAAGTCTGTGGGCCCCGCCGTTCCCGGTGATGAAGACCTCGACACCTACGGGCAGTGGACCACCGAGCCCGATTACGGCCCGGTGTGGGTTCCCGCCAATGTGCCCCCGGGCTGGGTTCCTTATCGGAATGGGTATTGGGTATTTATCGAACCCTGGGGCTGGACGTGGGTGGAAGCAGAGCCTTGGGGCTATGCGCCCTTCCATTATGGCCGCTGGGCGCATATTGGACCGGTTTGGGCCTGGGTCCCTGGCCCGGTCGTGGTGGCGCCCGTGTATGCTCCGGCGTTGGTGGCGTTTGTTGGTGGGCCGGGCTTTAGCATTGGGGTTGGCGTAGGGGTTGCCTGGTTTCCCCTGGGACCGCGGGAGCCCTTCCTGCCCTGGTATCACTACGGGCCGAACTATATTCGCGCATTCAATGACGTCCACGTGACAGATATGACGAACATTCACTCCGTAAATCGTGAGATCGCCGTCACCGCGGTTTCCGGGGATACCTTTCGCAGTGGCCAACTGGTGACACACGCACTGGTGCATGTGGCCCCGGAACAGCTCGCACGCGCGGAAGTGATCCCCCATCCAGAGGTTAGCCCCACGGCCCGGGCGGTTTTTGGGGCGAGAGCAGTGGCGGCCCCGCCGGTTCCCGCGGCGAGGTTTGGAGCCACAAGGACTGTGTCACCCGGAGAGCCCTCAGCTCCGCGGACCCCGGCGCCTGTAACGCCTGAGGCGGCGCGCACCGGTGTGCCTCCCAGCACGCCGTCTCCGCATATGTTCACCCGTAATGCGCCTGCCCCTGCGAACGCTCCCTTTGCCGCGCGGCAGGACGCCTATTCGTCCCATCCTGGACGTCCACTGGAGCCGCAGCAAATGGATAACCTGCGCGCGGGAAAGCCCGCCGGGCCCATGCAGGACAAGGAGAGCCCGCCACACCCCGCGAAAGGGAATACATCTTCTTCCCATGGAGGAAGCGGACATCACTAAACGCTGAGGATTCGAGCGCGTTCGTTCCGCCGGGAATGCACGGGGAACTCCCTCGCCCCCCACACCTTGCAGGCCCGGCATGACGCGCTGCGTGGCACGGGGATCTTCCCCGTGTCGGTCACGGCCAGGATGGCCGCGCCACTTCCTTATCAACCAGCGGATCCCGAAGTCCCGCATCGCAATTTGATTGAGGTGAAATGCGCATGGCTAAAGTACAGGTGCGGTATACCCATTATTTTGCTCAAACCATCCAGCGGATGCGCGAGGACGGGTTGCTGCTGGCGACGCAGGGCGCGGATGGAAAACCCAACGTCATGACGATTGGCTGGGGAACGATGGGGGCAATCTGGTCGAGGCCGATTTTCATCGTGCTGGTCAGGCCCTCACGCTACACCTACAGCCGGCTGGAAGAGATGAGCGACTTCACGGTCAATGTACCTCCGCGGGAATTGGCCGCGGCCGCCAGCCACTGCGGAACGGTTTCCGGGCGCGATCACGACAAGTGGCAGGAAATGCACTTGACCGCCGCCCCCAGCCGCGAGGTGCGCGCACCGATTGTGCAGGAATGTGTTGTGCACTATGAGTGCCGCACCGTGCACCGCAACGATGTGGTCCCCGCCGCGCTCGCGCAAGCCGTCCGCGACGAAGCCTACCCGGAAGGAAATTTCCACCGCGTCTATTTCGGGGAGATCGTGGCCGCCTACGCCGACGAAGATGCAGAGCTCCGCTTGCGCGGGAATCCGCCGATCCGATGAAGCCATCGGGTCATTTGTTCATCGGGCCATCGGGCCATCAGGCGATTGAGTAATCTGCGATTCGCGATTTTCGAAGGCTTCGCAAAGCGATGGTCTAGCCGAATCGCCTTATCGGGCGGGGACATCGCTTATGGATAGAGCAGATATTGCGTGCGGACTTTCTTGAATCTCTCCACATCTTCCTGCCAGTCGTACCAGATGCGCGAGGGGCTTTCGCCGGTGCGGATGGATTCCAGGACCTTATGGCTTCCTACCAGATGCAACGCGCCGTCCAGTTTGAAGTTCAGGGGAGAAAGCCGCCAGAGAGCCGCGAGGAGTTCGACCCCCATTTCGGTGGGTTCCAGCGCTTGACGGTCAATCAATACGATCTGCGCGCCACGGCAAACCTCGCCCGCGAAAATACCGGAGAGCGGTTTGAAATCCCTGGGCAGAAAGCGCACTCCCTGGATCTTCTTGCCGTTCAGATAGGCAGCCAGCGCTCTTGCGTCAATCCAGGGAGCGCCCACCATTTCGAAGGGCGTGTCCGTGCCGCGGCCCACGCTGACGTTCGCGCCCTCGAGCAGGCAGACGCCGGGATAGAGAGTTTCTTCCGTCAGGTTGCGCAGATTGGGGGAGGGATTGATCCACGCCTGGCCCGTCTCGTCAAACCAGTCCGTGCGTTGCCAATCTTGCATTTTGATCACGTGCAGTTTGGCGTTCAGGTGATTTTCGCGGTTGAACATTTCCGCCAGTTCGCCCACGGTCATTCCGTGACGAATGGGCATGGGAAAGTAGCCGATAAACGAATGCAGGTCCGGGTCCAGCACGGGACCATCGACCTCAGCGCCGTTAATGGGGTTCGGCCGGTCGAGGACGTAGAACTCGAGGCCCTTTTTGCCCGCCGCTTCCAGGCAATATCCCAGCGTGGTGATGTAAGTGTAGAATCGCGCGCCGACATCCTGAATGTCAAAAACCAGAGTGTCGATGCCCTCCAGCATCTGGGCGCTAGGCCGCTGCACGTCACCATACAAGCTGTAAACAGGCAGGCCGGTGGCGGCGTCGCGGGATGATTCCACCTTGGCGCCTTCTGCTGCGGAGCCTTCCAGCCCGTGCTCGGGGCTGAACAGCGCCACCAGCTTTACGTCCGGAGCATGCGCCAGCAAGTCGGTGGTGCGTTGGCCATCGCTCGCGCGGCCTGAGGCATTGGTGATCAGCCCCACATGCTTGCCGGCGAGCGTGGCGAAGTGCTCCGCTTCCAGCACGTCGATGCCGGTTTTCACGCTGCCATTCCGCAACCCCTGCACGCGGTAACCCCGCATCAGCTCAAAATAGCCAGTGAGCGAGCGGCGGCTGTCCAGAATCTGTTGCGCCGAGAGCCGGCCCAGCGCACCTGCCACCAGGCTGGCAAGCGCCGTCCGCAGGCTCACCACCTCGCCCTTGTCAAGGGGGTGCACACGGTTGGCCAGCAGAATCACGTAGGTTTTGGTGACAGGGTCAATCCAGATGGAAGTTCCGGTGTAGCCGGTGTGCCCATAAGAGCCCACGCCAAACAACTCGCCGCGGTTCGAAGCGAAGGGCGAGTCAATATCCCATCCCAGCCCGCGCAACACCATAACGTTGGGAGGAGTTTGCGGCTCCGTCATCTTTTCGATCGCGAGCGGGCTGAGGATGCGCGCACCGTTGTAAGTGCCGCCATTCAGCAGCATCTGCGCGAAGATGGAAAGGTCGTCGGCGGTCGAGAAAAGGCCCGCGTGCCCCGCTACACCGCCCATAAAACGGGAGGTGGGATCGTGCACGACGCCCCAAAGCACCGGCCCGCTGCTGCCGTGCTCGTATTGTGTGGGGGCAATGCGCCCGCGGAGGGATGCGGGGGGCTCGAACAAAGTGTCTTTCATGCCCAGCGGCTTGAAGATGTGTTCCGCGCAGTAGACGTCCAGCGGCTCGCCGGAAACACGGCGCACTATTTCCCCCAAGGTCTCAAAATTGATGTCACTGTAAATGAAGCGCGTCCCAGGGGGTGCATCGAGCTTGGCGGCAACGATCATCTGCATCGCGGTGTCATAGCCCGTCCAGGCGGGTTTCAGTTCCAGATCCGGGGGCAGGCCGGAATAATGCGTCATCAGTTCCCGGATGGTGACCAGCTCTTTGCCGTTTTGCTTGAATTCCGGCCAGTAATCGCTGACCGGCGCGCTGAGCACGATTTTGCCTTGCTCGACAAGCTGCATCACCGCCGTGGTGGTGGCCACCACTTTGGTCATCGAGGCCACATCAAAGATCGTGTCCGCGGTCATCGTCCGCCGCGCGGGCACCAGGGATCGTTCGCCAAAAGCGTTTCGATAGACGACTTGGCCCTCGTGCCCGATCAGGACGACGGCACCGGGAATCTTTTTGGCCTGAATCGCGGCTTCCACGAGCGGCGCAATTCCCTCCAGACGCTTTTCATTCAAGGCTGGCCCGGCCTGTGCGGCCGTTGCTGCCAGAATTACTGTACAAAGGCACCGTGCCACAGATTTAATCGGAATCATGGAATGACGAATCACACGTTGCTCCTTCGCTTAGTTTGCCCCTCTCCGGAGAGCCTTTTTGCTATATACTCGCGGGCTCCCGCTGTCAATACGATTGACGAGTGTCGATTGACGATTGATGATTGCCGATGGACGATTGACAATTGCCGAGGTGATAGTTTGCAATCGGCAATCATCAATCGACCATTGAGAGGATACCGGCCGCATGAAACTTACATTCGCTGATTGGGCGGTGGTCGCCGCCTACTTTCTGCTCAATCTCATGATTGGGCTCTATTACCGCAAGAAGGGGAGCGCCAGCACGGACGAATTCTTTGTGTCCGGCCGGGAAGTCTCCTGGTGGCTGGCGGGAACCTCCATGGTGGCCACCACCTTTGCTGCGGACACACCCCTCTGGGTAACAGGCCAAGTGGTGCGGCGGGGCGTGGCCGCCAACTGGTTTTGGTGGAGCTTCCTGCTCAGCGGCATGATGACCGTGTTCTTCTTCGCGCGCATGTGGCGAAGGGCGGAAATCATCACCGACGTGGAACTGGTCGAACTGCGATACGCCGGCAAACCCGCAGCGTTCCTGCGGGGATTTCGCGCGCTTTACTTTGGCATCCTCATCAACTGCATCATTCTGGGATGGGTCAACCTGGCCATGGAGAAGATTTTGGGGATTTCACTCAATATCCCGAAGTTCTGGGCGGTGGTCATCTGTATGGCGATCACGGCGATTTACACCTCGATCTCCGGCCTCTGGGGAGTGCTCTGGACGGACCTGGTGCAGTTCATTCTCAAGATGGGCATGTTGATTCTTTTGGCCTTTTATGCGGTGCGGGCCGTGGGCGGCATGAGTGCGCTCAAGATGAAGCTTGCTGCCGTGGACGCAGCCCGGGGCGCAGCGGTGGGTGGCTCCGGGTCCATCCTCTCGTTCATTCCGAATTTGCATTCTCCCTGGATGCCGCTGATGACTTTCCTCACATACATCGGAGTGTACTGGTGGTCGGTCTGGTATCCGGGAGCGGAACCGGGCGGGGGCGGTTTCGTGGCCCAGCGCATCTTTTGCGCCAAGGATGAAAAGAACTCTTTGTTTGCCACCCTGTGGTTCAACATCGCCCATTACGCTCTGCGGCCCTGGGCCTGGATCCTGACCGCGCTCACGGTCGTCGTCCTTTACCCCCAACTGAGTCTGCCGGGCGCCGATGCTGAGGGCGGATTCGTTCGCGTCTGGGTGGATTACTTGCCTGGAGCTTTTCGCGGCCTGATGCTTGCCGCCTTTGCCGCTGCTTACATGTCCACGATTGCCACGCAGCTCAACTGGGGCTCATCCTACCTGGTGAACGATTTCTATCGCCGCTTCGTGGCGCGCGACCGCTCTGATCGACACTACGTCATTGCTTCCAAAATCTCGACCATGGGACTGATGGTCGTGAGCGCGGTAGTTTCCTACATCATGCACACGGTGGCAGGCGGTTGGGATATGGTGGTCAACATCGGCGCGGGCACGGGGGCGGTGTACCTGCTGCGCTGGTACTGGTGGCGCATCAATGCCTGGTCGGAAATCTCCGCCATGATCACCGCGGCCGTCACCTCCATCACTCTTCGCTTTGCCAGCCCCTTTGCGGCCTCTGACCCGAACCAATTCGCGAAGAACTTGGTCTTGACGGTCGCCGTCACCACGCTCGTCTGGCTGGCTACCACGTTCCTGACTCAGCCCGAGCCAGAATCGAAGCTCCTCTCCTTTTACCGGAAGGTGCGGCCGGGTGTAACCGGGTGGAGGCGTGTCGCCGTGCTGGCGCCGGAAATCCCTCCTACTCAGGATGGCTGGTACAATTTCATGGATTGGGGACTGGGTTGTTTGATGGTCTACATGATGCTGTTTGCCATCGGCAAACTGTTGTTGGGTTCCAGCAGCACCGGCCTCCTGTTCCTGGCTATCGCCGCCATCTGCGGATATATCATTTACTGGGATTTGTCGCGGCGCGGGTGGGAGACGCTTTCGGGAAAGGAGTGAAGAAGGTGTCAGGGAAAACCAAGGCGTGAAATCGAAACCGATGAAACCAAAATCGCGTGAACGCATAACGGAACGAACGAATCCCGCTTCGGCCTTGCTGGATACCAAGTCCACGCAGGAAATCCTGCGCATCATGAATCGCGAAGACCATCGGGTGGCGCCGGCGGTTCGCAAAACCCTCCCCCAAATTGCGCGCGCCGTCGACTGGGCAGTCGAGGCCATCAGGAGCGGCGGGCGGCTGGTTTATATAGGCGCCGGCACCAGCGGACGGCTGGGAGTGCTCGACGCTGCGGAGTGTATGCCTACCTTTGGGACGGACCGCGTGGTGGCTATCCTGGCGGGTGCTCCTGCTTCTCTCACCTCCTCTTTGGAAGGCGTTGAGGACAATCCTCGGCAGGCCGTGCGGGACTTGAAGAAAATCAGATTTACCCATCGCGACCTTCTGGTGGGAATCTCCGCCAGTGGCGGCGCGCCCTATGTTCTGGGTGGAATGCGCTGGGCGCGCAGGCTGGGCGCGAAGGTGGTGGGCCTTACTTGCAACCCGGAAGCTCCCCTGATGGCCCTTGCCGATGTCACTATAACACCGGTCGTCGGGCCGGAAGTGATCGCGGGGTCCAGCCGCATGAAGGCGGGGACGGCGCAGAAACTTGTGCTCAACATGCTGTCTACGGCAACGATGGTGCGGTTGGGACGCGTGCTTTCCAATAGTATGATCAACGTCCAACTGACGAACCAAAAGCTGTGGAGGCGCGCCGAGGGAATTGTGATGCAACTCACAGGAGTCAGCCAAGCTGCGGCCGCCGAGGCTTTGAAAGACGCGCGACGAAGCCTGCCCGTGGCGCTTTTGATGATTCTGAAAAAGATCACCAGACCTGAAGCCACGCGCCAGCTCAAGCAAGGGCCAAGCGTGGCGGAGGTGTTGCGCGAAGCGATAGAGGAAGTGAGTCAGTGATTCACTGATTCAGTTTTGGGTGAACGCCATGGATAAATTTCTCATAACGGGCGGGCGGCCTTTGGAAGGCCGGGTGATGATCAGCGGGGCCAAGAATGCGGCGTTGCCGGCATTGACGGCGGCGCTGCTGACGGACCAGCGCGTAGTCCTTCACAATATCCCACGCGTACGCGACATCAGCACGCTGCGCAGTCTGCTGGAAGACCTGGGCGTCGATTCCTCCGTCACGCACGAAGCGCACGGCAATCGCATCGAGATTGAAGCCCGCCAGTTGCTCAATCCCGTGGCGCCTTATGAACTGGTCAAGCAAATGCGGGCGTCGGTGTTGGTGCTGGGGCCGCTTGTGGCGCGTTTCGGGCAGGCGCGAGTCTCGTTGCCAGGGGGCTGTGCTATCGGCGTTCGTCCCATCAACCTTCATCTCAAGGGACTCGAGAAACTTGGCGCCTCCATCAGTTTCGACCACGGCTATGTGGAAGCCCGGGCCAACGGCCTGCGCGGGACGGACTTCTACTTTGATACGATTTCCGTAACGGGCACCGAGAATCTTATGATGGCGGCTACTCTCGCCGAGGGGGTAACTGTCCTCGAAAACGCGGCGCGCGAACCGGAGGTGCAGGACCTCGCGGATCTGCTCAACAAGATGGGCGCCCATATCGAAGGTGCAGGGACCCATAAGATCCGGATCCGTGGCGTCAGCCGGCTGCACGGCGCCGAGCACACGATTATTCCTGACCGTATCGAAGCCGGGACATTCCTGACGGCGGCGGCGATTACCGGCGGGCAACTCGTGCTGGAACGCTCCAACCCTGAGCACCTCGCAGCCGTCCTTGCCAAACTGGACGAGGTGGGAGTGCAAGTGGTTCACAATGCGAAAGGCGCGAACGGCGGCCACAGCCTTTCCGTCAAAGCGGCAAGCAAACTGCGGGCCCTTGATGTGACCACCCAGGAGTACCCGGGATTCCCAACGGACATGCAAGCCCAATACATGACGCTCATGACGCAGGCCGAGGGTTCCTCCGTGATTACGGAAACGATTTTTGAAAACCGCTTTATGCACGCCCAGGAACTGGCGCGCATGGGGGCGGACATTACGGTGAATGGCCGCCGTGCTGTAGTGCGCGGCAAAACTGCCCTGAGCGGGGCGAAAATCCAGGCCTCGGATCTCCGCGCCAGTGCCTCGCTGGTGCTGGCCGGATTGACCGCGGAAGGCGAAACTCTGATCGACCGCGTCTACCACATCGATCGCGGCTACGAGCGCATCGAAGAGAAACTCACCCAGGCGGGCGCCAAAATCACCCGCATTTCTGAATCTGACTGACCTTCCCAGAAAACCAGGAAATCAGCCCGAAACTAGCGCATGCGCCGGCTTGAGGTGGAGATTCAGCATCCATCGCCGGCAGGAGTTAAAGGGGTAAAACGAAAAGTAAAGTCTATTGACTTTAAACTTCCTTTATCTCATTGCTGAGCATTGAGTATAAGAATAAACTTCATGAATCAATACTTCTTTAAATAATGTCGGCGCGTTACCTCCTTCGAGTCGATCGGCGCCTGAGAACCCATATCTCTGGGGAGATTATCGATCAATCTTGGCACCATACTGCAATATGTTCATTTTAAAAGATTAACGGGGCTGGTGTCGGCGTTGCCCGGTTTTCAATCGGACGCAAATAGCCGGATTTCTGCACCGCAAAGTTACGTCGGATCATCTCAACCTGCCTCAAAGAAAGCGTCGGGGCACACGGAGGTGTATTCCGCGGCACCAACATTAAGCATTCTTGAATTGTTCTCAGCTTCCACCTCATACAGTACTTTAGTGCAGATAATTGTGCTGGAAAGGAGGTAACGACTATGCTATGCTTCAATCGAAAGCCGACACGTGGCTGGCCACCGGCGCCGCTCCCCCCCGACGATGTCGAGTAAGAGATTCCTCGGCCACGGATGGGCGAGCGCGGCTCACGCGGTGCCTGCCCATCCCCGGCCGGATCTATGCATATTCTGGGAATAGTAATCAGCTTTTGTGTGTTTCTCCTCGGGGGCTTGCTAATCCTGAGGGGGGTGGTGAGCGGACTCATTAGGCTGTTCCCGCTATTTTATTCTTACATCATCTATTGTTTCTGCGGCTTCATCGGCATGTACCTGATCTATTGGCTTGACCGGGAGGTATATCCTTCTGCATATTGGATATACTATCTAGTCAGCATCCTCGTGGAATTTACCATCCTCGTCGAGATATCCGATCAGGTCTTTCGACCCTTTCCTGCCATCCGTAATCTCGGACGCGTCATTACCATTGTAATCACGGTCGCTCTCGGACTCGTTTATATCCTCCCGGCGATCCTCGAGTCCACCCACAGGCGTCCGGCGCTGCTCTCCTTTGCTCTGCGGGCTTCTGTAACCAAGGCCATTATTCTCGCCATTTTATTCTATATGGCTCGACACTATGGTTCCCAATTGGGGAGGAATCTTGGTGGAATAATGCTCGGGTTCTCCATCCTCGTGGCCATAAACATTGCCATAATGGCCAGCGCTAAGGCGTTTAATTCAGTGCTGATTGCTCCGATCTTTTGGTTCATGCTGCCCCTTGCCTCCGTGCTGTGTGTCCTGGTATGGACCATATACCTTTGGGAACTTGCCCCGATGCCAAGCATGAGCGCAATTTCGCCGACCGCGGGAAGGGATTCCGAAGCTGTGGCCCTTGAACTAACGCGTTTCAATAGTGAATTGTCCAAGATTCTGCATAAATGATCATGCTTATTTACGCAGCCATTGCGATCGGCTTTCTCATCCTGGTCTTAGGCCTGTTCAGAAAGACCCGGTCCAACAAAGCCGACGAGTGCATGCCCGACAACCACTCTGCCCCGAACACCGGGAATGGGCGCTGGCTACATCTTTCCGAGCGAATTTTTGATCCCACCGATGCCCGTTGGCTCGCTGAAGAACTGGGCTTCCCGAAGTTGGCCCATACCCTGATGCTGGGGCGCAAGCGCTTAGCGATCCGCTGGCTGGAGGCCTTGCGGACCTCGTTCGACGATTTGGTGCGGACTCCCGATTTTTCGCCCAGCGAGGCTCCCGAGGGAAGCTCTGTCGGCAGTTGGCAGATGTTGTGGCTTACCTTCCGCTTCAAAATCTCGGTTTCTTATGCCTTGCTGGTGGTCAAGTTATTTGGCCCCTACCATCGATTGATTCCCTCCTTTTCATGGGTCCCATTTTCACGGCGGAGCGAGCGCAGCTTCCGCCGACCGGCTTTGGTCAATAGCCGGAGTTCCCACTGAGTCCTGTGCGCAGTTTACCGACTTGGAAAAACGGTCAATCCGTATGAGGCATTCTTCCCCCGCATGGTGAATTTCACCCCACGGCCGTGTTTTCTAGCTCTTTATGCCCTTCAGTCCCGGCAAAGTTTTCCGGAAGTCGCCCGTAACAAAAAGCATCGAAACAAGTTAGGCAAACAGCACTGCTGCCCTTCTTGGCACTCCCGTTGCTTCCCTAAAGCGTGAGTTGTTAGGAATGCTGCCGCTTTTGAACAAATACTCTCTGCACATCGGAGTGAAAAGATGACCAGAAGCAAGGTAACCATTGACGGGAACGAGGCGGCTGCCCGCGTCGCTTACCGCATCAATGAAGTAATTGCCATTTATCCCATCACGCCTTCCTCTCCCATGGGGGAGTGGGCCGACCAGTGGTCGGCGGAAGCCCAACCCAACGTCTGGGGTACGATCCCGCACGTGATCGAGATGCAAAGTGAGGGAGGCGCCGCGGGTGCATTGCACGGCGCTCTTCAGGCCGGATCGCTGGGCGTCACCTTTACAGCCTCGCAAGGGTTGCTGCTGATGATTCCCAACATGTTTAAAATCGCTGGAGAGTTGACGGCGACGGTATTACACGTCTCGGCGCGCACCTTGGCCACGCACGCCCTCTCCATTTTCGGTGACCATAGCGACGTGATGGCAACGCGCACGACGGGCTTCGGCCTGCTGGCGTCTAATTCCGTCCAGGAAGTGACGGACTTTGCCCTCATCGCCCAGGCGGCCTCGCTGGAGTCACGCGTTCCCTTTCTGCACTTCTTCGATGGCTTCCGCACCTCACATGAGGTCGGCAAGATCGAAGAGTTGACGGACGACGATCTGCGCGCCCTGATCCCCGGCGACCTGGTGGAGGCGCACCGCAAGCGCGCCCTCTCACCGGACCATCCCTTCATCCGCGGCACCGCGCAGAACCCCGACGTATTCTTCCAGGCCCGCGAGACCGTGAATCCCTTCTATCTGGCTTGCCCGGAGATCGTCCAACATGTCATGGACAAGTTCGCCAGCCTGGTGGGCCGCCAGTATCATCTGTTTGATTACGTGGGCGCACCCGACGCCGAGCGCGTGATCATCCTGATGGGTTCCGGCGCCGAAGCCGCGCAGGAAACCGTGGAGTACCTCACGGAGCGAGGCGAAAAAGTGGGGGTTCTTAAGGTCCGTCTCTATCGGCCTTTCTCGATTGAACACTTCCTTGCCGCCCTCCCCAAGACGACAAAGAACCTGGCCGTGCTGGACCGCACCAAAGAAGCCGGCGCTGCCGGCGAGCCTCTCTACGTCGATGTCATCACCGCTATCAGCGAAGGCTTGGCCGGAGGCAAAGCGCCGTTCGCGAGCTTCCCCCGCATCATCGGTGGGCGCTACGGCCTGTCTTCCAAGGAGTTCACTCCCGCCATGGTGAAGGCCGTGTTCGACGAAATGCTGAAGCCCGCGCCTCGCAACCACTTCACCGTCGGCATCGTGGACGACGTCACACACACCAGCTTGGAAGTTGACCCCACATTCTCGACTGAAGACCCCAAGACCGTGCGCGCCATTTTCTACGGTTTGGGCTCCGATGGCACAGTCGGCGCGAACAAGAATTCCGTCAAGATCATCGGCGAAGATACCGATAATCACGCGCAGGGCTACTTCGTTTACGACTCCAAGAAATCCGGCTCGATCACCATTTCCCACCTACGCTTCGGTCCCAAGCCGATCCACTCCACCTACCTGATCACCCAGGCGAACTTCGTGGCCTGCCACCAGTTCACCTTCCTCGAGCGCTACGATATGCTCAAGGCCGCCGAACCCGGCGCCGTCTTCCTGCTCAATAGCCCCTACGGACCGGACGAGGTTTGGAACATGATGCCCCGCACCACCCAGCGGCAGATCATCCAGAAGAAACTGCGTTTCTTCGTGATCGACGCCATCCAGGTGGCGAGGGAGGCGGGGATGGGCGGCCGGATCAACACCGTGATGCAAACCTGCTTCTTCGCGATCAGCGGAGTGCTGCCCCGCCAGGAAGCCATTGCCGCCATCAAGCACGCCATTGAGAAAACTTACGGCCGGCGCGGCGAAGCGGTGGTGCAGAAGAACTTCGCCGCTGTCGATGCTTCGCTCGATCATCTCCACGAGGTCAAGGTTCCGGCGGAAGTCAGCAGCGGCTTCGACATGCCTCCACCCGTGCCCCCGCAAGCGCCGGCGTTCGTGCGCGATGTGCTGGCCAGGATCATCGAGGGCGAAGGCGATGCCCTGCCGGTCAGCGCCATGCCCAACGACGGGACCTTCCCCAGCGCTACCGCGCAGTGGGAAAAGCGCAACATCGCATTGGAAATTCCCGTCTGGGACGAGATCCTCTGCATCCAGTGCGGCAAGTGCGTGCTGGTGTGCCCGCATGCGGTCATCCGGGCCAAGATTTACGACCCCGTGCTGCTGGAAAAAGCTCCCGCCGCCTTCAAGTCGGCCGCGGCGCGCTGGAAGGAATTCAAGGAACTCAAGTACACGCTGCAAGTGGCGCCGGAGGATTGCACCGGTTGCGCGCTCTGCGTGGAAATCTGCCCGGCCAAGTCCAAGAGTGAGGCCAAGCACAAGGCCATCAACATGGCGCCCCAAGTGCCGCTGCGCGAGGTCGAGCGTAAGAACTGGGATTTCTTCCTGGGGATTCCGGAAGCCGACCGCCGCACGCTCAGCCTGGGCCAGGTGAAAGACGTCCAGTTGCTGCAACCCCTTTTCGAATTCTCCGGAGCTTGCGCAGGTTGCGGCGAAACACCCTACATCAAACTGATGACTCAGTTGTTCGGCGATCGCGCGCTGATTGGTAACGCCACAGGCTGCTCGTCGATTTACGGCGGCAACCTGCCCACCACGCCCTACGCCATCAACCACGAAGGCCGCGGCCCCACCTGGTCAAACTCCTTGTTTGAAGACAACGCGGAATTCGCGCTGGGCATGCGCCTGGCGATCGACCAGCAATCGCAGTACGCGCGGGAACTCGTCAAGCGTCTCGCGGCGAGCCTGGGCAACGAACTCGTCGAAGCCCTGCTCAGCGCCGATCAATCCACCGAAACCGGCATTCGTGAGCAGCGTGAGCGCGTGCAATCCCTGAAGGCCAAGCTGGCGGGAATATCGACGCTGGAAGCGAAAGACCTCAGGACCGTTGCTGACACCCTGGTCAAGAAGAGCGTTTGGGCCTTCGGCGGCGACGGCTGGGCCTACGACATCGGGTACGGCGGGCTTGACCACGTTCTGGCCAGCGGCCGCAACGTGAACGTCCTGGTGCTCGATACCGAGGTTTATTCCAATACCGGCGGGCAGATGTCGAAGGCTACCCCGCGCGGCGCCGTGGCCAAGTTCGCCGCGGGTGGAAAGCCGCGGCCCAAGAAAGACCTGGGCATGATGGCCGTCAGCTACGGCAACGTTTATGTGGCGCAGGTGGCCATGGGTTCAAGCGATATGCAAACCCTGAAGGCGTTCCTGGAAGCCGATGCCTACGACGGGCCGTCCATCATCATCGCTTACAGCCACTGCATCGCCCACGGCTACGACCTGGTGCACGGATGCGATCAGCAGAAAGCCGCGGTGCAGTCCGGCTACTGGCCGCTGTACCGCTTCAACCCGGATCTGGTGAAGCTGGGCAAGAATCCTTTCCAGTTGGATTCGCGGCCGCCTTCGCTCCCGCTTGAAAAATACATCTACAGCGAAACCCGCTACACCATGCTCACCCACAGCGATCCGGAAGCTGCCAAGCGTTTGCTGAAGCTCGCGGAGGAAGACGTCCACGACCGCTGGAGGCTCTACCAGTACCTGGCTGCCATGCCGATGAACGGCGCTGCGAAGGAGGTAAAGTAAATGATTGACCTGATCACAAAATACCTGGGCATGACTTTGAAGAACCCTCTGGTCGTCTCGGCTTCACCTCTTTCGGAAGACCTCGGCAATATCCGGCGCATGGAGGACTCCGGAGCCTCCGCCGTCATACTCCCCTCCCTGTTCGAGGAGCAGATCCGCGTGGAAAGCAATACGCTGGATCGCTTCCTGTGGCAGGGAACGGAAAGCTTCGCGGAATCGTTGACCTACATCCCCGACATGCCGGGGTACCACCTGGGCCCCGACGGCTATCTCGAGCACGTGCGTCGCGCCAAGCAGGCCGTAAAAATACCCATCATCGGCAGCCTGAACGGCAGTTCGCCGGGCGGCTGGGCGGGGTACGCAAAGAAGATTGAGGAGGCCGGCGCCGACGCCCTGGAACTGAATATCTACTTCATTTCCACCGACCCCGAGATGAGCGGCGGCCAAGTGGAACAAATGTACGTAGACTTGATCTCCCAGGTAAAAGCCAGTGTCCGGATTCCCGTAGCCGTAAAAATTGGCCCTTACTTCAGCTCGCTGCCCAACACTGCCAAACGCCTGGACCAGACCGGCGCGAATGCTCTGGTTCTGTTCAACCGCTTCTATCAGCCGGACTTCGACCTGGAAAACCTGGAGGTTGTCCCCAACCTCATCCTGAGCACGCCGCATGAATTGCTGCTGCGCCTTAATTGGGTGGCGGTTCTATACGGAAAAATTCAGGCGGACCTGGCGATCACCGGTGGTGTGCACACCGGCCTGGACGTGCTGAAGGCAATGATGGCTGGAGCGCGCGTGGCCATGATGACCTCGGCACTGCTCCGGAACGGGATCGGCCACCTGGCGACCGTGCGGACCGAACTTCTGAAGTGGATGGAAGAACACGAATATGAGTCCATCTACCAGATGCAAGGGAGCATGAGCCAGCGCGCCGTGGCCGACCCCTCTGCCTTCCAGAGGGCGAATTACGTCAAGGTACTCAGTTCCTATTCGCTGAAGGCGGGGGCAGTTTGATTTTAGATTTTGGATTTGAATTTTGGATTGAAAGCTGTTCGTGCGCCCGCGCAGCCACATCTTGTGAATGCGCGGGCGTACGAGTCTAGTTCCCCACCCAGAATGTCACTCATCAACGGGAGCTACACTTGGCACGCCTCGTTTACACCTCCGACTTACACGGGATTCTCGACCTTTACCGCGCGGCGGGGGAAGCCGCAGTTCGCACCTGCGCAGACGCCTTGATTTTCGGGGGAGACCTCTGCCCCGGTTCGCCCATGGGGGCTTCTCAGCGCCTGCCGATCGAGCATGTGGAGTTCATTCTCCAACGTCTGTCCCCGCTCCTTGGCGAGTGGAAGCAGGCCCATCCCGCCCTACGCATCTTTGCCATCCCCGGCAACGACGACTGCCAAACTGTTCTCCCTGCGCTCGAAGAACTCGAAAGGAACGCTCGCATCGAGAATCTGCATCAGCAGACCCGAATCTTGGGCGCCTACACCCTGATGGGCCTTTCTTTTGTGCCGCCCACGCCCTTTCTCCTGAAAGACTTTGAACGCTGGGACGACGGGCCGGACCCGGATTCCGATTCCTATTCCTATCGCTGCCTGACGGGGACGACGCGCGGCTTCCGGGTGATCGAGAATTTCCGGTCTTACCTGGATTCCTTGCCCAGTATCGAGCAGGAACTCCGGCGGCTTCCTGTGGAGGACCCCGCGCACACGGTGGCCGTCGTCCACGCGCCGCCCTTTGATACTCGCTGTGATGTGCTTTTCGATGGCCGTCACATCGGCAGTAAGGCCGTGCGGAGTTGGATCGAGAAAAACCAGCCTTACTTTTCCCTGCACGGGCACATCCACGAAAGCCCCAAACTTTCTCGATCCTTTTTCGACCGCATCGGCTCGACGACGGTCATCAACCCCGGCTGCGACCACGCCCGGCCCCACCTGGTCTTCATCGACCTCGATAACCCCGCCGAACTGGAACACTCCCTCTATGGCAAGAAAGCTGTGAGATAGAACCGAATTCGCGATCCCCCGTTGCGCTATATACCGCAACTCAAGCTAGCCGAATTCCCTCAAAGGCGCACCCCGTAGACTGGCTAACTATCTGATAAAAAGGGTATTAGGAGGATGTATAGCATTGGCCTATTAGCTGCATATCCTGTGCGCGGCGAGGTGTCAGGTTTTCCGCCATGACCCAGCAAAAGCTTCCCCAGTTCCGCCGGCTCTCTCAGATCCTGTTTTTGGGTCTCTTCCTACTGCTTCTGCATGAGACGGAGTTTCGAGGAACGCTCAAAGCCGTGAGCGGCGACATCCGGCTGCGGATACCTTATCCGAGCCTCTTCCTTCAGTCGGACCCTTTGGTGGCCATCCTGGATGTTTTTGCCTCGCACGCGCTTTATCGCGGATTGCTGTGGAGCTTGATGATCCTTATTCCTACCCTATTTCTGGGCCGCTTTTTCTGCGGCTGGATTTGCCCCCTGGGAACGCTGAACCACTTTCTGAGTAGTTGGAAGTCGGAGCGCAAGCGCGGGCCGGAGCGCCTGGAGCGGAACCGCTACAAGCCATGGCAGACCTGGAAGTACTACCTGCTGATTGCCGGCCTGGTCTCGGCGCTCTTCGGCGGCTCGCTCCTCGGCATCCTCGACCCCATATCGCTCAGCGTGCGGTCGCTGGGGACGGCATGGCTCCCCGCCATCAACTACGCGCTGGACGCAATGGTCACCGCGCTTCGGCGCTTATCTGCGGCCCCCATGCCCATGCGGTCGGTGAGCAGCTTCGCGCAAGTCGCCCTGACCGAAACTCTGTTGAGCTTCCGGCAGCCACATTTTCGGCAAGCGTTTTTCCTGGGAACGATCTTCCTTGCTATTCTCGTGCTCAATCTGCGCATCACGCGCTTCTGGTGCCGGGCGCTGTGCCCCCTGGGCGCGCTGCTGGGAATTGTTTCGCGCTGGTCGATCTTGGGCCTGGAGAAGCACCCCGGCCACTGCGATGACTGCAATCGATGCTTGCTGGACTGCCAGGGAGGGGACGACCCCCAACCCGGCGCCAAGTGGCGCAAAGCGGAATGCCACCTGTGCTTCAACTGCGTGGGCGAATGTCCGGAAAGTGGAATCCGTTTCAAGTTCTTCCCCGCCACGCCCACCAGTATCGATAGGCCCAGCCTCCAGCGTCGTCGCGCGCTGGCGGGAGTGGCGGCGGGCGCAGCGTTGTTGCCGATTCTGCGCTCGGGCCCGGGATTTGCGGCGGCCAAAGATCCGCGCCTGATTCGGCCGCCCGGGGCGCTCGACGAGAGGAGCTTTCTTGGGCGTTGTATTCGCTGCGGCGAGTGCATGAAGGTGTGCCCCAACAACGCCTTACACCCGGCATTGCTGGAAGCGGGCCTGGAGGGCCTATGGACGCCCGTGCTCGCGCCCCGCATCGGCTACTGCGAGCCCAGTTGCGTGCTCTGCGGCGAGGTGTGCCCCACGGGCGCCATCTGGGAAATTGGCCAGGCGGAGAAAGCCTGGCTGCCCTCGAGCGCCGCCAAGGGCGCAAAGCCCATCCGTCTCGGTACGGCTTTCTACGACCGCGGGCGCTGCCTGCCTTGGGCGATGGCCACCGAATGCATCGTGTGCGAGGAGTGGTGCCCCACGTCCCCCAAGGCCATTTACCTGCGCCCCGCTGAGGTGACGGACTCTCTGGGGATGGTGAAAAAAGTTCGCCAGCCTTACCTCGACCCCGACCGCTGCGTGGGATGCGGTGCGTGCGAGTTCGCCTGCCCCCTCAAAGACCAGCCCGCCATCTACGTCACCAGCATCGGCGAGAGCCGCTCGAAGACCAACCAGATCTTGTTGAAGCGGAATACCGCAGGATTATCCGATAGGGGTGCAAAGCAATGACCAATCGAAACTCGCCGCGATTTTCGGTTTTCGAGTTTCTAATTTCGGCCATGATCTTTGCCCTTACCGGTCTCCTGGTAGCGTGCCGCTCCAAAGCGCCTTCCGGGCCCGTCGACTTCTTTCCGGCCAGCAACTCGGTGCTGGGTTGGGTGAAATCCAGCGAGACGCGTACCTTCGAAGCCAGCCATTTGTGGGAATACATTGACGGCGACGCGGACAAGTACGTGCAAGCGGGCGTGGTGAAGACGCTCACCAGCGACTACAGGTTCAACGGCAAAATTGATGCTGCCGTCGATGTGTACGTGATGGGTGATGCCGCGGGCGCGCGGAAAATCTTTGATTCCGAGTCGGCGGAAGGAAGCCAGCCCATTACGATGGGCGACGCCGGCCGGTACGCCAAGGGCAGCTTGACGTTTCGCCAAGGCCCGTACTTCGTTCGCCTCGTGGCGTACGAGGACTCGCCGGAAATCGCCAAGGGCCTGACGGATCTGGCGCACGCCGTCAGCAGCCGGCTGAGCCAGCCGGGCCCGGCAGCTTAGTCTCCACTCTAAGGAGGGTTTATGGCCAGCAGAAAGCGGATCGGGCGCCGGGAGTTCATCGCTACTTCCGCCGGAGCACTCGCCGCGGGACTGGGCAGTGCTTGCGGGCACGTGCCCATGAGGGAGATTGAGGCCGCCGCCGCAAAGGTTGGACGCTTGCCGCAACGCACCTTGGACCGCTCCGGCCGCAAGGTCAGTGTGCTGATCGGCGCGGCGGATGACTGGCCTCCGGAAGTCGTGGAGGCCGGCATCTTGTGCGGGGTCAACTACTGGCACAAAAGCAATCAGTGGGACCGCGACGAAGTTCCTCAGGCGATCCGGAAGAATCGCGAAGCCTATTACTGCGAGGTGTGCGTCGACCGCGTGCACGGCAATCACGAAACCGGAGTCATTGACGAGGAAGCCTTCTACCAGTACGTCAAGCAGGCCCTCGAGCGCTCCGGCCTCCGCTACTTCGACGACATGCTATCTCCTCACTTCGGCTATCACCACACCGCAGAGTTAAAGGGCAACCGGGGGGCCATTCGCGCCTACGAGCGCTTGAAGAAGGAAGGCTTGGTGCGCCATCTGTGCATCTCGCAGCACAACTACAACGGCAATGCCCGGGTGCCCGGTGGAGAGGATCGGGTTGCGATCCTTACCGCCGTCATCGAAGAGGGCTTGTACGAGCACGCCCAGTTTTTCTTCTCCTTTGGCGACGAGGAAGAGGTCAACAAGTTCGTCCGCTTCGCCAAGACCAAAGGGTTCGGGACCACCGCCATGAAAACCACCCGCGGCGCCTCGCGCATGCTAGCCGACCCAGATTTCATGAAGCAATTCCCGGCAGGTACTACGCCGCATCATGCCCTGGCACGCTGGCTGACCACCGACAGCGACCTCAGCAACGCCGTGATTCGGATCCACAGCCTGGACCAATTCGTTGATACTTACTCGGGCGCCGGCAAGGCGCTGCGGACCGCCGATGCTCGCGCCATCGAGATGATGACGGCTTATGCGAATCGTGAGGTCTGCCGCCTGTGCAACGAATGCATGAGCCATTGCGCCGAGGGCGTGGCCATCGCCGACATCCTGCGCTATGAGCGCTACGCCACCGATTACGGCGACCGTGAGCGCGCGCAGCGGCTTTATGCCCAACTCGATAAGCGTGGCGACGCCTGCCAAGTGTGCGGCTCCTGCCTGCCCCATTGCCCGCAGGGATTGAATATCCCCGTCAAGCTCGCCAACGCGCATCGCCTGCTCAGTTAATCCCTGCGGGGATTCCGGATGGACGATTCGGGATGGGCCCGCCGTGGCTACCCCCTGCGCCTTGCCTTCAGCAAAGCACGCCCAATCGTGCGCGTGGAGATATTAAATTCGCGGGCGCAATCCACTTGCGTCTTGCCAGCCCTGAGCATATAAAACATCCGGGCCCACTCGAGCTCGCTCAGTTTCGGCTTGCGTCCAACCGTCTTTCCCGACGCCTCGCTTTGACGCTTGCTGTACTTCTTGGACCGGGCGCGCCCTCCCCTACTCTCCATCGCGCGTGCTGTCAATTCTCTCGCCATGCGCTGAAGCCTAGCAGAGCCGAAATAGCATGCCAAGAAATATCTTGCTTGCACTCTGTGTCTGAGCGAGGACCGGGGACCCGCACCACGCTTGCTATGCCGTGCAGGTAGGGTCGGTTCGCGAACCACTCCAGACCATTGGCCCGCGGCTATGACAAATTTCACGGCTGCTTGGGAAAATGGGAAGCACGAAATGGGAAGCACGAATTGCCTTTCGGTATAACCATAGTTATACTACTGCCATGAAAACCGCCATCTCCATTCCTGATCGCATTTTCCGCGCGGCGGAACGGGCCGCGAAGCGCCAAAAGGTTTCGCGCAGCCGCTTTTATGCCCAAGCCGTCGAGGCTTATTTGAAGACGCAGTCCAGTAAGCGCATTACGGAAGCACTGAATGCCGTATATGCTACTGAGGATTCCTCGCTTGATCCTGTAATGGCCCGGATCCAAAGCTTGTCAATTGGGCGTGAGGAGTGGTGATGCGCCGAGGCGAAATCTGGTGGGCTTCCCTGCCGCCTCCTACCGGTTCCGGGCCCGGATACCGCCACCCGGTTGTTCTGATTCAAACGAACGAGTTCAACGAGAGCCGAATCAAAACGGCGGTTGGCGTCCTAATAACCTCTAACCTACGTTTGGCTGACGCGCCAGGTAATGTTCGCTGCGGGCGTGAGGAGACCGGACTTCCCAGAGATTCGGTTGTAAATGTCTCGCAGGTCGTAACGGTTGATAAAGAGCTGTTCGTGCAGCGGGTTGGTACAATTCCAACCCATCTACTGACTCAAGTCGAAGAGGGACTGAGACGAGTCTTGGGCCTGTGAGCCTTTAGGATCCTCACCGATGGTAATAGATATCCAAACCACAATCGAAGATTTGTACGCCCGTGAAACAAAGGAGTTCGGCGAGGAATACCTCCGCGCCTTTGACGAATTAAAGGCCGCGCTCAATGAAGGCCGCGTGCGTGCTGCGGAGCCGGATGCGAGTTCGCCCTCCGGTTGGCGCGTGAATAGCTGGGTCAAAAAAGGCATTCTGCTGGGGTTCCGCATTGGGCGCGTGGTGTCCATGCCGCCTGCCGACTTTCAGTTCCGCGACAAGCACACGTATCCCCTGAAGCAGCTCCCCGATGGCCAGAACATCCGCGTAGTGCCCGGCGGGTCGTCGATCCGCGATGGCTGCTACATCGGGAAGAACGTGACCTGCATGCCGCCGATGTACATCAACGTGGGCGCTTATGTGGACGAAGGGACCATGATCGACTCGCACGCGCTGGTGGGTTCCTGCGCGCAGGTCGGCAAGCGCGTCCACATCAGCGCCGCGGCGCAAATCGGCGGCGTGCTGGAACCGATTGGCGCGCTGCCCGTGATCATCGAAGACGAGGCGCTGGTGGGCGGCAACTGCGGCGTGTACGAGGGCACGATTGTGGGCAAAGGCGCCGTGCTCGCCGCCGGAACCATCATCACTGGCTCCACGCCCGTCTACGACCTGGTGCGCGACACCGTGCATCGCCGCGAGGGCGACGCTCCGCTGAGGATTCCCGAGGGCGCGGTGGTCGTCCCCGGGGCGCGCGCCGTCACCAAGGGTCGAGGCAAGGAGTTGGGAATTTCCCTCTACACCCCAGTCATCATCAAATACCGCGACGAAAAAACCGACCAAGCCGTCAGGCTGGAGGATTTGTTGCGATAGTAGAAACCTCCAGCAATCAGCCCTCAGCGGTCCTCTTAGGCCTAAAGAGCGATCAACGCCCGCAGCACCGTTTGAACTTTTTCCCGCTTCCGCATGGGCAAGGCTCATTTCGGCCCACCTTCGATTCACTCCGGCGATATGGCTCCGGGAAATCTGGTTCTGACCCGAAAAGCGGAAAGAAGCTGTCGGCGTCATCCTCCAACGTTGCCAGGTCATCTTCCGCTTCCATGCCCACTTCTGCCCATTCCTCCCTACCCGCGTCCTCGTGGAAACACCCCCACCACTTGATTGCCTCCGCTGTATTCGTGATCAGCCGGTAGCGGTGCCGCACTTCTTCCCAGGCAGTTTCGGGGCCCATTTCGAGCGCTTCTTCAACCTCGTCCCAACCAATCGACCCGGGATTGACAAGACCTTCGTCGTATGCATGGCGAAGTTCGGTCGCGACTTCCAGCGGGCAAAGATCGGCGCAGACATTAGCCAAACCATTCCACACCTCGCTGGGTTTTCGCTCCAAAGTTTGGAATAGGCGGCGGATGTAGACCATCACATCGTCCCGGGTTCGCTTCCCAAAGGCCATTAGCGTCACTAAGCCATCCAGTGCGCTGCCACGAACGTATTCATTGGCCCTTTCATTCTCCACCAGTTCCATCATGCCGCTCGGGTCACCATCTGAAACTGAGGCCAAAATGCTGGCCAAGTCTTGGGTCACCACATCACCTGCCAGCTCAAACGGGGCCTCTCCCGGGGCAGAAAAGATTCTGACGAGCAAGGGGTAGGCGCGAGGTTCCCGGAACTGCGCCAGCAAATACATTGCGTAAATATGGAGGTTGCGATCTTGATCGCCCAAAAAGGGCGCCGGATCCTTCGCAACCTCCTCCAATACTGCCAAAAGCCGGGGAGTAATCTCCTCACGATGGGCAGCAGCTTCCTCCAAGGCAATCCGAGGTAGCTGAGCGTGAGTTCGTTCGAGTTGCGCCAGAATCTCCTCGACGTCCATATCGATCTCCTTCCAAAAGAACCTTCGTCACCATAATCTCATTCCCCTGCCCACGTCAAAGCGATTGAGCGCATGTAGTGCGCTCCGAATTGGCGGTCCGAAATAGGGGTTGACGAGATAATGCGCTCATGGTACTTTTGCCTACCGACTGGTCGGTACCAGTGCCCGACCGGTCATTGAGAGTGAGGTTATGGGGAAGCTTGTTTCCGGCTCCGAAATCCTGCTTGAAAGCCTGAAGCGCCAGAAGGTGGACGTGTTTTTTGGCCTCCCGGGGGGTGCTGTTCTTCCCCTTTACGATGCTCTCTACAGTGCGGGGATTCGCCACCTGCTGGTGCGGCACGAGCAGGCCGCGGCTTTCGCTGCCGACGGCTATGCGCGGGTGACCGGCAAGCCCGGGGTTTGTTTGGGAACTTCCGGTCCGGGCGCCACGAACCTCATCACCGGTTTGACCTCGGCGATGATGGATTCCATTCCCATCGTCGCGCTGACAGGCCAAGTCCCGGCGGCGTTGATTGGGAAGGACGCCTTTCAGGAAGCCGACACGATCGGGATCAGTCTTCCCTCCACCAAGCAGTCCTTTGCCATTCGCTCGGCCGCGGACATTCCCCGCATCATCGATCGGGCTTTCCGCTCCGCGGTTTCCGGACGGCCGGGGCCGGTGCTGGTAGATCTCCCCAAGAGCGTGCTCATGGAGATGGCGGAGCCCAACTACCCCTCCACGTTGGGCGTTGCGCTGCCAGAGCGGCTGCGCGAGTTTGTGGATGCCGACATCGAGCGCGCTGCCGACATGATCCTGGAAAGCCGCCGCGCGGTGTTCTATGTGGGGGGCGGAGTGGTTGCTTCCGACGCCTGGCAGGAGCTGCGCAAGCTGGCGGAGTTGACTCATATCCCGGTCACGACAACCTTGATGGGGCTGGGCGCTTTCCCTTCCCACCATCCGCTGTCGCTCGGGATGCTGGGCATGCACGGCTCGTATGCCACGAACATGGCGATCTGCAACTGCGACCTGCTGGTGGCCATCGGCGCCCGGTTTGATGACCGGGTAACGGGCCGCTTGAATGGTTTCGCCACCGGGGCCAAGAAGATTCAATTTGACGTCGACCCTTCCGAGGTCAACAAGAACGTGCACGTGGATTTGTCCCTGGTGGGCGACGCGCGGGAAGCGCTGAAGGCTTTGATTGAGGTCTTGAAGCGCCGCAAGACAGCTCCCATGCCCGAGCGCCGGCGTTGGCTCCAGCGCATCGAATCCTGGCGGGGCGAGCATCCCTTGACTTACGACCGGTACGCCAACACGGTGAAGCCGCAGTTTGTGATTGAGTCCATCGCCCAACGCGCCGCGGAAGACGCCATCATTTCGGTGGACGTGGGCCAGCACCAGATGTGGACCGCGCAGTTCTACAACTTCACACGGCCGCGCACCTGGCTCTCTTCCAGCGGACTGGGCTCGATGGGCTACGGCTTCCCCGCGGCTATGGGCGCGCAGATGGCCTTCCCCGACCGCCAGGTGATTGCCATTGTAGGCGACGGCGGATTCCAGATGACCCTGAACGATCTGGCCACGGTGGTGCAATACCGCGTGCCCGTGAAGATTGCCATCATCAACAATCGCGCTCTGGGCATGGTGCGCCAATGGCAGGAAATTTTCTTTGAGAAGCGCTACTGCGACATTGACCTCGACTTTGCCCCGGACTTTGTGAAGTTGGCGGAGGCTTATGGCATCCGCGGCGCGCGCGTGGAGCACCGCACGGATGTGCCGGATGCGATCGAGGATTTCCTGAGCGACCGCGAGCCCCGCTTGCTCGACGTCTGGGTGGACCCGGCGGAGAACGTTTACCCCATCGTTCCCCCGGGAGCCGCGCTGGCGGAGATGGTGGTGGAACCGCCACGCGTGCAGGTGGAGGAAGAAGAAGTTTTGGATGATCTGTGGGCAGTGTGAGGAGGATCAAGGATTCAGGATTTAGGATTTAGGGCTGAATCCTGAATCCTTAGTCCTAAATCCTCTTCTGGCACCTGACACCTAGTTCTTCAATTGGAGTTCAACATGCAGTGGCTCATCACGCTTGAAACCGAGCAAGACCTGATTGTGACTTGCCGCCTTGTGAACATTTTTCGCCGTAAGGGAATGAAGGTCACCACCCTGGCGATGGCCGCGCGGCCCGATGGCTTTTCCATGATGGCCGTGCTGGACTCGCCCGAGTCGGACATCGATCATCTCTTCAACTTCCTGCGCCGGACGGAAGGGGTGGAGCGCGTCTCGTACTACCAACACCAGACCTCCGCTGACGCTTCCTTTGTGTTCATCGACGCCGACGCTGACACCACGCGTGTGGCCGAGATCCTCAATACTTTTCCGGGATCAAAGTTGATCTTTGCCAGTCACGGAAAATATCTGCTCGAGGTTCCTGCCGAAAGCCGCCGCCAACCCGCCACGCCGGCTTTCGGCCTGCCGGAATTCCTTCCCTTCGCCTGTGTGAAAACCACCCGGACGGTGCCGAGCCCGGTCATGGCTGGGGCGCAAGCGTGAGAAGGGCAGTGGATAGTGGCGAGTGGATAGTGGTTAGTTGCGAGTAGCTGAAAGTTGCCTGGTCAGTTTCTAGCCACTAGCCACTAACCACTAGCCACTACTTCATATATAATTCTGCTTTCCAAATTCCATTAACGAAAAGGATTCTAGAGCTATGGCTAAAGTTTACTACGAGAAAGATGGCGACCTGAAGAACTTGGCGGGGAAGACCGTGGCCATTATCGGTTACGGCAGTCAGGGTCACGCCCACGCGCTGAATCTGCGCGACAGTGGAGTGAAAGTGATCGTTGCCGAGCGCATGGGCGATCCGCCCCGCACCAAGGCAAGAGACGCCGGCTTCGAGGTCTATGATGCGTCGGAAGCCGCCCGCCGCGCCGACGTGATCGTCATCCTCACCCCCGATCCCATCCAGGCGAAGATTTATCAGGACTCGGTCGCCCCGCACCTTGGACCTGGCAAGACCCTGGTGTTTGCCCACGGGTTTAATATCCACTACAAGTTTATTGTTCCTCCGCCCACGGTGGACGTGATCATGATCGCGCCCAAGTCCCCCGGACATCGCCTGCGCGAGCTTTTTACCGAGGGCATTGGCGTGCCTTCCCTTTTGGCCATCGAACAGGACGCCAGCGGCCACGCCGAGGCGACCGGTTTGGCGTACGCCAAGGGAATTGGTTCGCTCAAGGCGGGCGTCATCGGCACAACCTTCAAAGAAGAGACGGAGACGGACCTCTTCGGCGAGCAGTCGGTTCTTTGCGGCGGAGTCTCCGCCCTCATTACCACGGCGTTTGAGACGCTGGTCGAGGCCGGCTACCAGCCGGAGATCGCCTACTTCGAATGCTTGCACGAACTCAAGCTCATCGTCGACCTCATTTACCAGGGCGGCATCAAGTACATGCGCTATTCGGTGAGCGACACGGCTGAATACGGCGACTACACGCGCGGGCCCCGGGTGGTTGACGCCCACGTGCGCGAGACGATGAAGAAGATTTTGGCCGAAGTGCAAAGCGGCCAGTTCGCCCATGAATGGATGGATGAGAACGCAAAGGGACGCCAGAAGTTTTTGGAAATGCGCGCCAAGGCTTCCGCACACCTCATCGAAAAAGTGGGAAGCGAACTGCGCAAGATGATGCCGTGGATCTCCACCTCCAAGGAAGAAGTCACCGCGGCGCAGGCAGCGGCAAGAAAGTAGGAATTTGCGATTGCCGATTTTCGATTGCCGATTGACGATTTTCCATTGCCGATTGCTGATTGCCGATGTTCGATTGGCGATGGCTTTCCAATCATCAAACGGGACTCAGCCATCGGCAAGCGGGACAGACAACAGGCGCGCCTTTGATTGCCGAACCTCGACGGTTAATTGATGACTGTTTCTCAATCGGCAATCGGCAATCGAAAATCGGCATTCATCCATCGGCAATGGGCAATCCAAAGAGGAGCACGATGAAAACCACTGACACCAAGGCTGTCCGCGGCGCGCGCGATTTCGAGGGCCGGGTAAAAAAGCTGGCGCTGATCGGCTGTGGCAAGCTGGGCGAGGGGCTGCTTTCCGGCTTGTTGGGTTCGCAGCTCATCCCCGTCGAGCGAGTGGAAGTAACCGTTGCCCACCAGCCGCGCGCGGATTTTCTCGCCGAGAAATACGGGGTGAAAGCTCACACCCATAATGCCCAAGCGGTTAAGGGCGCCGACCTGGTGTTAATTGTTTTAAAACCCCAGCAGGTGAAGGGATTTCTGCACGAGGTGAAGAAGGTGCTGCGCAAGGACGCGGTGATCATCTCCGCCGCGGCCTCGGTCACCACCGCGCTCATCGAGCGCGAGCTGGGGCGCCCGGCGCGCGCCGTTCGCGCCATGCCCAACACTCCCTGCCTCATTCGCCAGGGCATGACGGCGGTGGCCGCCAGCCCCCACGCCACGCCCGACGACGTGGCGCTGGCGCGGGAAATCTTCAGCTCCATGGGCCGCACCGTGGTGGTCGATGAGAAGCACATGGACGCCATCACCGGCCTGTCCGCCTCCGGCCCCGCTTACGTTTACATGATCATCGAATCGCTCGCCGAAGGCGGCGTGAAGCTGGGCCTGCCGCGCGAGCTCTCCACGGAGCTTTCCGCCCAGACGCTGCTCGGCGCTTCCTCCCTGGTGCTGCACACGGGCGAGCATCCGGCCAAATTGAAAGACATGGTCACCACGCCCGCCGGCTGCACGATCGATGGACTGTTGGAACTGGAAGAAGGCGGCTTGCGCGTCACGCTGATCAAAGCCGTGGTCCGCGCCGCCCAACGCGCCAAGCAACTGGTGGAAAGCCAGAACTCCTGATTTGTGATTGGCGATTGGTGATTTTGGATCCGCGTAGCTGGACCGTCAGTTGTCTGCAGCCCGAACGCGGGGGAGGCAGTTGACAAGGCATCATAATCCTGAGATATAATGATATAACTATTTATAATATCACATAATAACACATACCCGCTGTCGCGCCGGCCTTTGCAGGCTTCGGGTCAACATATTCTCCCAATGCCAACCTGCGCATGACCGAACAATTTGTCACGCCAATTCCGCATTCCCATAGATTTTGTAACCAACTTGTTTTCAGTATGTTCTCAGGTTTGGCACACGAAAACTGCCTCTTCCGGTCCTTTGTTTTCAATATGTTCTCAGGTTTGGGAAGATTTCCCCCTGATGGACACGAAGTCGCCATGCAATTTCCGTGGGTTTCAGCGCAAAGATCATCCGTCCCCCTTCGTTGCCCGCGGACGCCATGCCTCTACGCCCCCGCCGATGCAGTTTGGCAGGCCGAATCATTCGCCTCGGGTTCCTCGCTTGTCGCCGGCAATGTTTCCGCTCGGCGTAGGACAGGTTCCCGGCGCCGGGCATAGAGCTGGCGCAATTTGCGTTCGATCTGGTCCTCCAGGTGCGTTTCGTAGCGGATGATTTCGTCCAATTCCTGGCTCGGCAGCAGCAACTCGGAATCCTCTGTAAGCGGGTCCGCCTCCAGGTATTCCTCCACGTAGAGCGCTTGCAGTTGCTCCCAGTCGGCGATTTCCTCGCTCAGCTCGGCAAACAGTGCTTCGCGCTCCTCCTCGGCGTCTTCGGAATCCCCTTGGCTACACTTCTTCGCTGCGCTCTCAAAGTGGGACCTCAGTAGGGCGGCTTCAGCCCCGGGCGCCTTTCCGTAAAGAAGGGAGAAGTACATGGTGGAATCTTCGTCAAACGCTTTGTCTCTGACGGTGTCGCGCAGTTGGGTGAGGATGGAAATCACTTGCTGGAATTTAAAGGGCGAATCAGGGATGCCGGTAAGACCCCAAGTACCGGCCAAACTGTTGACCTGGAGGGCGACCGCCCCCGTGGGCGGGGCGGCGGCACGCCGGCGCTGGTTCTTAAGCCTGCGCCTCCGTAAGGCCACCACTCCTGCCTCCGCGCGTTGCAAGTGCTCCAGCCTCCAGCGCAGAATGGCGATGTCTTGCACCCAGGCGGCTTCCCAACCATCGCGCGGCTCCATGGCGGCTGCCAACGCCTTGTGCATCTGTTCGAAATCTTCCGGGCGTTCGCCCAGCGCCACCATACTGCACGCTACGACTTCGGAAAAAGCACGCGGCTTCGGCAAATTGCGGCTCGAGATCGCTTTGCCCCGCTCGCTGCGCGGCCCGGTGGAGCGCAGGCTGTTCGCGCGGCTCGAGCTGGACTGCGCCGGGCTGGGTTCTCTTTTGATCAGACTCATGGTTTTCTCTCCTTCGTAGTGACGGCAGGCGGCTGCGCCGCCCCCGCCGCCGCACTCGCTTGCGGACCGTCGATCGGCAAGCTGTGAAAGTGTCCCGGACCCAACAAAAGCATTTCATTCGCCAGCCGACGGACAATCCCGCATAGGGCGCGAGGAAAATAACGCAAGGGTTCTATGCGCATCTTTGCGCCTTGGTATCTCCGATTTCCGGACTCCGACGGACTCCATCGGAGTCCGCGAATCGGACCTGCCATCGAACTTTGCGGGAGATTGCCTATTTTTTCACAGCTTCGCCGGAAACAGGAATAGGATGGCCGGGGGCAGCCCGTGTAGCGTACGGCGGTCATAACCCCTCTATTTTAGATGACTGGGCTAGAAGTTGTCAAGTTAAATATGTTACTACTTTCCTACCGGTAGGAAAAAATATTCTGACAAAGCGCAGATTCTTGGGCTAAAGCGACATTATGCCCGTAAGGGGGAAGCTTTGTGTAGGGCCGAACGCTCGCCACGCCCCAATGCCGCTACGGCGACGGCGCGCATTCGGCCCTCAGCGAAGTAGCACAGCGCGGTCCGTGGCCGCGACCAAACACGTCTTGTGGGTTTGAGCTTGAGGTGGGCGCCCTTCATGCGGGCGAAGCCGGCCTTGGAATGCGGTAGCAGCAGCTACCGCCTTCCGCCTTTGCTTCATACGGCGATCATGCAACCGCCAGAACGAGAAAGGCGGTAGCTGCTGCTACCGCATTCCAAGGCGCTTCGCGCGGGCTCAAACCATGACTTGCCGCGTGTCCCGGAGTTGGCGAATGTTTGCATTAGGCACGGCGCCGTCGAGACACATATCGAGCATCTATTCCATCACCGAAAATGAATAAATCCTCCGCCTTACCCTTGTGTCCGTTGGTAACAAGAACCCGTATTCTCCCGCCGCAAGGTTTGTGAGATGCACCACGTAGGTTTGCTCTGACACTTTCTTGAAATCGAAAGGCACCAGGTCCCGCCTCGGCCCGCCGGACCTGTGGATAACGCCTCCCGTGATCATTCGGAACTCGCGCGCATCCTTTTTCTCGTGCAAGCGTACGAGTTGGTACTCGGTGATGTCTGTTTGTTCCGGCATGCGGATCAGGAATTCGATGTCAGTCCCCACGCGGGTGTGACTGTGCGCTCCATAAACGATTGCGTTGACGTCGGGTTTGACCACACCGAAGCTTGCTTTGTTTTTGGCCACTCCTCCCGTCTGCCATTCGACAACCTCCGGCAGTACCCGAATCCAGTTATCGCCCTGCTTCCAAAAAACCCCCAACTCTTTTGGCGAGTCAGGTTCCGGCGTTTCCTTTTGCAGCATGGCAGCGATGATTCGATCGGAAACTCCGGCTTTCCTCAGGCTGACGATGTCGTCAATGCCCGTTGAATAGTCTCCAGGTTGAGTCTGAACGATATTCGCCACCGCATCTTCACTCAGTCCCGACTTCACTAATTTTATGACGGAATCATTGTTGAGTGATTCCTGGGCGAACGATGTGGAGAGAATGAGCAAGGTGAACAGCAAAAGGAAAGAAATCTGACGCATGCACCCACCTCCGAGTTTAGTATGGCTGGCGACGGGGAGAAAACCTCGTGCACCTGAAAAACAACGGCCAGAAATCGCCGCCTGCACCCCCCTTTTTGTGCGATTCCGTCGCCAAACCAAAGTTCTATGTATCTATTTGAAAATAAGATTGTTGACTGGATAAGCGAGGGCGGCGAGGCGCGGCTCGACTGTCACCCGGACCCGACAGGTGTCGGGAACTGCCGCCAGCCGGGGTTTCTCCAGTAGCGCCGCGCGACGGAGATGCAATCCAACATGTCTTGTGCGGGTTGGGCTTGCCCTGCCCTTCGTTCGGCGGCAATGGAAATGAGGTCTAGAAGGGATGTCGGGTCGTTGCGAAAGGGATTGACGACAATGAGACCATCGAGGTCCTGGCCGGCCTGGAAGTCTTCAGTTTAGAACGTTCGTATCAACGGAGACCGGGGCGATCATGGACCTCCTCGCGGGACATATGTCGGCCGTCGGTCTTCAAAAAGGGCTTACGCGCCAAGGCTCGGCGCATTGCCGCCTGGTAGGCGTCCTCTTCCAACATGCGCTCTTTCAAGATGCCGGCCAGAAGACCCGAGACACTGGTGTATTTCCGCGCGGCTTCAATCCGTGCCCAGCGCGCGATGCTCTCCTCGAGCGTAATCGTGATGTTTCGTAGCCGAGTTTTCATAACACGAATATGGTGTAACACTCATTCCGTGTCAATCACCCTGGCCCAAACGTTGTGGCACGGACGTCCCGCTCGTCCGGGGTCATGGGCAGGACGCCCGTGGCACAACGCGCGGGTTGCGACTCCGCAGGGCTATTGCATCCCTTTTGTGCTTTTGCGCCAATTCTCGCTCTTCTCGCCCGAGGGCCCGGAAGAATTCTCGTCCGTCCACTCCCTGGCCACGTTCGAGAGAAGCCCAGCCCTTGTTGATTTTCTTCCGGAGATCCTGAATCTGGAGTTGCTGAATCCGGTCCCTCTCTTCAAAGAGCCACAGTGCCTCGCGGACCACTGCGCACGCCGAGTTGTAGCGGCCGGTCTTCACTTGGTTCTGGTGTATCATCCCCGCCGCTTACTTCTGGTCTTCCGAGAGTCCAGCCATTTCTTAAGTGATTGAGGGCTCTCTCCCGATCGCTGCCCCGCCAACAGGCCCGCCACGGTCAGATCTTCGTCCAAATCGGGCCAGTGAATGTAAGCGCCGTCCCCAAAGATTTCGATATGGTTGCGCTCCTGCGGTGTCCCATGCCAAAGACGGGGGAACCACGCCAGAGGAGCCACGATGGTCCGCCCATCCACCAGATCAACCGTGAGCCCCTCGTCGCTCACCTTTACCGCTTTACCTCGGGGCTCCTGCACCTCAACGGCCAAAGAACTCATACCAACTCCTCAACAGTAGTTCGCGATGCTCATCAACGAGCTTCAGAATTACATTTAGTTCCACCCGGCCGAAGCCCCCGGCACGTTCAAGCGCCACGGGCTCAAGCCAGATTTTCGCCACCTTGTTCTCTCTTCGCACGTGGATGTGCGGCGGTTCGCTCCTATCCAAGGAAACAAAGAAAAACCGATACGAACGCATTCTGACAACAGTCGGCATCGGTTTCTTATTCTATCCCTATGAATGCTATTCGCGCGAACGAAAGCTAGCGACGCAGTTCCCCTTCTTTTGACTTTTGGCTCTTTAACTATGAGCGTAGCAGCGAGCGGTAGCGCAATTCCGGGCGCACGGGGAATTCGTGGGCGAAGTTCTTGATCCTCTCGAAAATCCCGTCGACATCCAGGCCGTACTTGGCGTGCAGCAGATTGGGCGCGCCGTGGGGGATGATGCGGTCGGGGACGGCGATGCGCAGAATGCTGGCGGGAATTTTCTTATCCTGCAACAGGGTGGCGACCGCCGAGCCAAATCCTCCGGCTTCGGTGCCTTCCTCCGCCGTCACCAGAAAATGCTTTTCCGCCGCCAGGCAGCAAATCAATTCTTCGTCCAGAGGTTTCGCGAACCGCGCATTGATGACGGTGGCATGAATGCCCAGCGTCTCCAGCCTTTCCGCCGCTTCCAGGCAGGGGTAGACCATGGAACCCAGCGCCAGGATGCCAATGTCGGAACCTTCGCGCAGAATCTCGGCTTTACCGATTTCCAGGGCCTTCAACTCCGGGTCCAGGGTGACGCCCATGCCGTTGCCGCGCGGGTAGCGCAGGGCGGCGGGCCCGCCGAGGTTGATCGCGGTGTAGAGCATGTGGCGCAATTCGTTTTCATCCTTGGGGGCCATCACCACGATGCCCGGCAGGGCGGGAAGATAAACGAGGTCATAGAGCCCGTGGTGGGTGGGGCCATCGGCGCCCACCAAGCCGCCGCGGTCGAGAACAAAGGTTACCGGAGCGCGCATCAAGCAGGTGTCGTGCATCACCTGGTCGAAGGCGCGTTGCAGAAAGGTGGAATAGATCGCGCATACCGGCCGCATGCCTTCGCAAGCCAGTCCCGTCGCGAAGGTCACGGCGTGCTGCTCGGCGATTCCCACGTCGTAGAAGCGTTCAGGAAAGCGTTTGGAGAATTCGTCCAGGCCCGTGCCTTCTCCCATGGCCGCGGTGATGGCCACCACGCGCGGGTCTTTTTCCGCAATCTGGCAAATCGCCTTGCCGAACACCGAGGTGTAATTCGGGGCCACGACCGGCCCCTTGTGGAAAGCGCCCGTGGAGAAATCAAACGGCGTCACACCATGATATTTCACGGGGAGCTGCTCGGCGTGCTCGTAACCCTTGCCCTTTTGGGTCACGATGTGGATCATGACCGGCCCGGGGCGGTTTTTGGCCTTGGATAGGACGTCCATCAATTCTTCCAGATTGTGACCGTTGATGGGCCCGACGTATTCGAAGCCCAATTCCTCAAACACCAGCCCCGGAATCAACATGCTCTTGGCGGTTTCCACCAGGTCCTGGGAGAGCTTCAACAGCCGGGGGCCCAGGCGCGGAACGGCGCGGATCATCTTTTCCACTTCTTCGCGCAAGCGGTGGTAGGCTTGCCCGTGAACGATGCGGTTCAAATAGCCCGCAAAAGCGCCGACATTGGGAGAGATCGACATCTTGTTGTCGTTCAGGATGACCAGCACCTTTTTCTTCAGCGTTCCGAGGTTGTTAATGCCTTCCAGCTCCAGGCCCGTGGTCAGTCCGGCGTCTCCCACCACGGCCACCACGTGAAAATCCTCGCCTTTCAGATCCCGCGCCACCGCCATGCCCAACGCCCCGGAAATCGCGGTTCCGGCGTGAGCGACGTTGAAGGTGTCGTAAGGGCTCTCATCACGAACCGGGAAGCCGGAGATTCCCCCATACTGGCGAATGGTGGGGAAGCGGTCGCGGCGGCCGGTCAGGATCTTGTGGCCATAAGCCTGATGGCCGACGTCCCAGACGATCTTGTCGCGCGGCGTGTCAAAGAGGTAATGGAGCGCGATGGTCAGCTCTACCGCGCCCAGACTGGAGGCCAGATGCCCGCCAATCTTCGAGATCACGGAGACCATGTAATCGCGCAGTTCCTCGGCAACGATGGGGAGATCCTCTCGGGGAACTTTCTTCAAGTCAGCCGGGGAATCAATTTGGTTGAGATAACGGTATTCCATTAGCACCTCAGTTAAAGCCAGTAAGCAGTATGCACTAGGCAGTAAGCAGCGAGCAACCCGGCAGTAGACAGCAAATACTACGCAGTGTGCAGAAACAAAAGTCAAAAGTCAAAACCGGGAATGCTCGCACTTTTGACTTTTGCGTTTTGACTTTTGACTTCGCCCTGCTCATCTGCCCTCCGCTTTCTGCTTTCTGTCTTCTGCCTACCGTCTTCTGCTTTCTGCCTTCTGCTTACTGCCTTCTGTCCACTATGTAATGAGCGATGCCTTGCAAGACCTGGGCGCGCGCGCCGTAGGGTTCCAGGGCCGCGCAGGCCTCTTCCACCAGGCGGGAAGCGATCCGCTTGGAGGCCTCGATGCCATGGAGCGCGGGGTATGTAGCCTTGTGCTGTTGTTCGTCTTTGCCAATGGTTTTGCCCAATTCGGCTTGCGACCCCTCCACATCGAGTAGATCATCGGCAATTTGAAATGCCAAGCCGATCTTTTCTCCATAAGCCGTAACGCGGGCCAGATCGTCCTGGTCCGCCGGGGTTAAAATCGCCCCGGAGCGCAGCGCTGCCCGCATGAAAGCGCCGGTCTTGGCGGAATGGATGTATTCGAGGCGCGCCGAGTCCCCGCTGCTGTTCGTCGTCTCCAAGTCAACCACCTGCCCTCCCACCATCCCTCTTATTGTCCCAATGGCATGGGCGAGTTCATGGATGACTCGCAAGGTGCGATCCGAAGCCCCATCGCCCGCGCCGGCGATGGTTTCAAAGGCCAGCGTCAGCAAAGCGTCGCCGGCGAGAATAGCAGTGGCTTCGCCGAAAACCACGTGGGAAGTGGGCTTGCCGCGCCGAAGGTCGTCGTTGTCGAGAGCCGGCAAATCGTCGTGAATCAGCGAGTACGTGTGGATTAACTCGAGCGCGCTTCCCACCCGAAGCAAGATCTTCTCATCACCGGTGAACAGACGCCCCGCTTCCAGACACAAGGTGGGGCGAAGACGCTTTCCCCCCGCAAACACGGAATAGCGCATCGCCTTGTGAATGCTCGGGGGATACTCCTCCGCAGGCGGCAGGATGCGGTCGAGTTCCCCATCCACCAACCCACGGGTCTGCTCGAGATGCTGGCGAATTGTTTCCGGCGACAGTATGTTCACAGTAGGTTCGCTTGGGATGGAACGGCGAGTAGTGAATGGCAAATTGTGAATAGTGAAGCGCCACCCAACTTCGCAATTCACCATTCGCCATTCATAATTTACTCTTTCTCCTCCGTCTCAAATGGCTCCGCCACCACTTTTCCCCCGGCCTTCTTGGTCAAAATTTCCACTCGCCCCTCGGCCTCTTCCAACTGCTCGTGGCAAGTCTCGGAAAGCTTCATGCCTTCCTCATAAAGCACCAAGGCTTTTTCCAGCGGAAGGTCCGTGTCCTCCAATTCGTGCACGATGGCGTCGAGGCGCGCCAGATTTTTTTCGAACGGCTCCGGCTTGTCACTCTTCGCGGACGCGGACATGGCGGTGTCCTTTCCAGTCATCAGTTTTCAGTTGTCAGTTTCCACGTACCGGTAGAGACACTGCATCTGGTTTATTACTGAAAACTGACGACTGACAACTGACGACTCTATGATCAGCCTTGTTTGAATTCTATCATGGTTGGCGGGCGGAAGTAGCGGTCCGGCTGGCGCCAAGCGCCTGTGCCACCTCCACCGCCAGGGCGTAACGGCCGAAGGGCGCAGCGATCTGCACCCCCTGAACCAGGGAGCGGATTTCCCGCAACGTTTCCTGCGCGATCTTCAGTCCCTCTTGCCGTGCCCGCTCGCCGGAATCAGCCGCGCGCATGCGCTCCATGACCGCCGGGGGGACGGAGATTCCCGGGACCTCGTTGTTCATAAACTCGGCGTTGCGGAAACTGGTGAGCGGCCAGACTGCGGCGACGACGGGAAGGTGCGGCGCAAAGCTTCGCGCGCGCTCCAGGAACTTCGCCAGTTGCTCCACCTGAAAGATGGGTTGAGTCACGGCGAAATCGGCGCCCGCCTCCACCTTGGACTGAAAGCGGCGGAGCTCCTCTTCCAGGTTCAGGGCGGAAGGATTGATGCTGGCGCCCACCAGGTAAGCCGTTTGCACGCCGAGGGGGTTGGCCCCCACGTCCAAGCCCCGGTTTAAATTGCTCAGGAGGTTTACCAACCCGATGGCATCCACCTCCGACACGTCGCTTTCCAGCACGGTCGAGTACTGGGGAGTGTCGCGGGTCAGCGCCAAGAGATTGCGCACCCCCAGTGCGTGCGCCCCCAGCAGGTCGGATTGAATGGTCAACACGTTCCGGTCGCGCGAGCTGTAGTGGAGTAAAGCCTCGATTCCGGCGCGTTGCTGAAGCAAGGCCGCCAAGGTCAAGGCGCTCATGCGCGCGGTGGCGCCTGACCCATCGGGAATATTCACCGCATCAATCCCCTGCTCCAGCAGGTATTGCGCTCCCTCCACTTCCTTGGTGGCATCGCATCCCTTGGGAGGGATTACTTCCACGAGGACGGGAAACTCCTGGCGCGCCAGCTTCCCCGCCAAGCGTGAGCGGTTGGCCATGGGGACCAGCGGCAAGGTGTGGCCGGGCCGGGCCATGACTTCCACCGATACGCGCGCCCGTTGCGGGCTCAATGAGCGCACCGCGGTTTTGATAGCTTTGATGTGCTCGGGAGTCGTGCCGCAGCATCCTCCCACCAGGCGCGCGCCCGTTTGGATAAATCGCCGTGCGTAGTTCGCCATGTATTCGGGCGAGCAGAGATAGAGGTTGCGGCCCTCCACGGTGCGCGGCATTCCCGCGTTGGGCTGCGCGGAAAGCCTTCTCTCTGTCACCGCCGCAATGCGCTCCAGCGTTTCCAGCACTTCGGCGGGGCCGACGCTGCAATTGACGCCGATCAGGTCCGCACCCCACTCGTCCAGGGCCCGCGCAAAGTCTTCCGGCAGCGTTCCAGTCGGCGTGCTGCCATCGGCTTGAACGGTCATCTGCACGATGACGGGAAATTGGCCTACCTCCCGCGCGGCCAGCAGCGCTTGGTGCGCCTCGTTCAAATCCATCATCGTCTCGACGACGATCAAATCGACGCCTGCTTCCACCAGCACCGAAATCTGCTCGCGAAACGCCGCTCGCGCCTCTTCCTTTGAAGTGTGGCCCAGCGGCTCCAAACGAGTCCCCAGCGGACCCACCGCGCCCGCCACATAGAGGTCATCGCCGGCAACTTCCCGCGCCAGGCGTGCCCCCGCCAGGTTCAATTCGCGCACCTTTTCGCCCAAACCGAATTTTTGTAGGCGAAATTTGTTGGCCCCGAAGGTGTTCGTCTCGAGCACCTCCGCCCCGGCCTTGACGTAGGCCAAGTGGACCTCTTTGACGAGCTGCGGCATCGCCGCATTCAGCTCATCATAGCAGCGGTTCAGGGGGATGCCTTTCGAATACAGCATCGTCCCCATGGCCCCGTCACACACCACGGGCCGCTTATCGATTCTGTCCAGGAAAGGTTCGCGCATCCCTTGACTAGTTTAGCATATCTGTTCGTGAGCGCGACGGAACCTGAAAGGTAAAGGGTGGATTTTGACGTTCAGCTCTCCAACGCCTTCCGGCAGTACGCATAGCACTTTTTGACCTCGGCGATCGCGTCGAGACCGGGGAAATACTTGTCGTATTCGTATTCGATATTGGCGGGAATCTTCCAATGGTTATCACGCACGAGGCGCAGCACTTCCGTGATGGGCGTGTCGCCTTGGCCGAAGGGATAATCCTTCCCGTGATCTTTTTTCCGGTCCTTGATGTGCAGCGTCACGATCCTGGCGTGGTGCTCGCGAATAAAAGCCACGGGGTCCTGGTTCGCGGCGGTGAAGTGGCCGATGTCGAGATTGATCCGGGCATAGGGCGATGCGCCCTTCAGGGCACGCTCGAAACTTTCGGCGGTTGAGAACTCTTCCGGATCGGATGTCTTGTCATGGTTGTGGTAGCCCACCTTGATTTTGTATTTCTGTGCGTATTTATCAATGCGGGGAACCATGTGGATTTGCGTGGAAGTTGTCATGCAATCCAAGCCCAGCGCCTGGGTCATTTGAAAGCCTCGCTCGATCATCTCATCTGTCAATTCCGGGCGAAAAATGTACCCATTCGCGGAAAGAGTGACGCCGGCATCATCGAATTTCTTGCGCGCTTCTTCGAAGAAGCTGAGCGGCGCATCGAGCCGCCACTGGTTGACGTCGGCACCGTGGGTGTACGGCTTCGAGAAATGAATTTCCGTCAGTTCACACTCGCCCAACCCCACCTCTTGGAAAGCCGCGATCATTGCGTCCAGGGGACGGTCACGGAACGAGTAGGCTTGCGCGCCGATCTGCACCCCGCGAACCACAGAATTGATCTTCGTGACGCTCAGATGTTCCTGGGTGCGGACCAAGGCCCCGGCACATCCGGCTAACAGCAACTTCCCCGCGTCACGTCGGGATATAAGAGACATAATTCCTCCTCACGAACTTACCTTATGGGTGGCGCAAGTATAGCAGGGATGTCACGCGTCATCACCAGCGCGTCTTCGACGGGGTCCCGATAATAGTCGTGACGCGTGTACAGCAACTGGAATCCCACCGATGCGTAGAGTCCCAGCGCCGGCTGGTTGGAGGCGCGTACTTCGAGGAAAAGCCGGCGCGTCCCGGATTTTTGCAGTATGCGGATTCCAAGCTCGAGCAGTGCGCGGGCAATTCCCTTCCGCTGATGCGCGGGGTCGATGGCGATGTTGTGCAATTCCGCTTCATCCATCACGCGCTGGAACACCGCGAAACCCGCAACCTCCGGCGGCCCCGCGGCTTCAATCTCTGCCACGAGAATCGTTCCGCCGGGATCGCGAGCCAAATGGAGATAATCGTCCAGGCGCCACTGCGCCGCTTGGGGACACTTCAACTGGATCCCATAAACGGCCGCAAGATCATCGTCAGCGAAGGCGCGAACATTCATGGCACGCACTCGGGTGCTGGGGGCTGGGCGCTGGGTGTCGGAATCGAAACTTGGTATCTGTCCCACGAGTCTCGTCCGTCAGCTGACGGATTCGAGTTTCGTGTTTTCCCCAGTCCCTGACCCTTAACACTTGGTCCCCAGCTCAGTCCTTCCAATTGACTTCCGCATCTGGGCGGCGAATGTAGTAGGCGTCCAGTTTGGCGTCCGGGCAAGGGCGGCCCGATTGTTCTTCCCTCAAGGCGATCCCCGCAATGGAGTCCACTAAGGTGCCCTCAACCTGTTGCCAGTTCAGTGAAGTGGGCAGGCTCGCGCGCAGATCAGCAGCCGCTTGGTCATGGGCGCGCACCAGGCACGTGGCATCCGCACCGCTGGCGAGTCGCTCTTCCAGAAATGCCCGCAACGATTCTGGTTTTAGGACCCAGCCTCCATCCGCCGGTTCATAATCCTGCCTCGCGGCGCTCGACAGTTCGGAAGGTTTCCGGTGAAAGCCGCCCAGGAAAAATTCTCCCCGCCGCGCGTCCAGAATGGGGAAGGCCCAATCGGATGTGAGGCGCACTTTGTTCACCATGGCTTCCAGCACCGAAACGCCGCGGACCTTGCGTTCGAAAGCCGTTCCCCACGCCCGCGCCGCCGCCAGGCCAACTCGAATCCCGGTAAACGAGCCCGGTCCGTTGGCCGCTGCGTAGAGATTGATCTCGCGGAGTTCCAGGTGCGCCTGGGCGAGCGCCTGCTCCACCATCTGGAACAGGGTAATCGAGTACTGATTCGCCGGCCCTTCGTTCGGAACCGACACCAGGCACTCCGTGTCGCGGAAGATTCCAACGCCCCCCTTTTCGCTGGTTGTGTCAAAAGCCAGAATCAGCATCGCGTGCCATTATAGCGATTTTGGATTTTGGATTTGCGATTTTGGATTGATAACGAGCGTGCGAGGGCGGTGCTTAGTCTAGAATCCCAAGTCCTGGACATGCGCGGGCGGCCATTGCTTACTCCAGATAGCTGGATACAAAGGTTGTTCACAAAGGCGGTTGTACGGATACAATGGCCAAATCATGCGAGCCTTGGCTGTGGTGCTGTTGCTCTGCCCTGTCGGACCAGCCAAATATCTGTTGTGAAATCCCCCTTGGACGAACGATCTTCCTCTGATCATTTGCGCGCAGAGCGAACTCGGAATGAAGAGTCGGGGCACTTGGAACCGATCCAATCCGCGAAGCCTCGCAGCCGCGCCTGCCCACTATGTTAGAATAAAGCTTTTGCAGCGAAACACCCTTGTCAACACTCCCACTCACCTATTCGAGTGAAGTCAGTGGAGTAGGATGCTGGGTCCTAACTGCTAGGTGTTGGGGAATATGCGGAACTCGAATCCGTCAGTTGACGGACGAAACTCGTGAGTCAGATACCGAGCTTCAAGATTCGATCCCATCCCCGTCCCCGGAGCCGAGAACCCGGTACAACGTCCATGACAGATACTAGTCGCTCAACATCCCGGCCGCTCGAGTTGACGGAGCTCCTGACCTTGGTGATCGAGGTCAGCGAGCAACTCAATTCCACGCTCGATCTCGATGAGTTGCTGGCCCGCATCGCGGAGATCGTCAAGCGCGCGATTGATTACGAGGTGTTCGCCATTCTTCTCCTCAACGAGAGGACGCAGGAGTTGCGCGTGCATTTCAGCCTCGGCCATCCCCGTGAACTGGTGCGAAACCTGCGGATCAAGGTAGGCGAGGGCATCGTGGGTCGGGCCGCCAAGACACGGCGTTCGGTTCTGGTGAATGACGTCAAGAACGATCCCGGCTACATCCCCTCGCTGGCGGGGATCCGCTCCGAGTTGGCTGTTCCGCTGATGTTTAAGGGCCGTTTGATCGGGGTCATTGACCTGGAATCCCCGCAGCAGGACTTCTTCAACGACTCGCACGTCAGCCTGCTGGAGTTTCTGGCCGGCCCCATGGCCTTGGCGATCGAAAACGCGCGGCTGTACCGGCGCACCCTGCGCCAGGCGCGCACCCTTCAGTTGTTGAACGAAATCAGCCGGGAACTCAGCTCGGTGCTGGTGTTGAACGAATTGTTGCGCAAAATCGGGACGCTCACCAAGCGGCTCGTGGATTACCACCGCTTTGGCATTCTGCTGGCTGACGACCAGGCGCAAACCTTCAATACCGTCATTTCCCTGAAACAGGATGAGCGCATGCCCGAAAGGTCCACCGTGAATTTTGGCCAGGGAATCGTGGGAGCGGCGGCGAGCCTGCGCCAGCCGGTTGTGGTGCCCGACGTCAGCAAAGACCCTCGCTACATCTCCGTAAATCCGGAGACTCGCTCGGAGATGACGGTCCCGCTGATTTATCGCGACCGCGTGATCGGGGTGATCGATTTGGAAAGCCCGCACCTTAATTATTTTAACGACGAGCACGTGCGCATTTTTTCCACCCTCGCGCCGCAAATCGCCATCGCCATTGAGAACGCGCGCTTGTATGAGCGCGTGGCGCGCAGTGAATCGCGGCTGGAGCGCGACCTGCGCAGCGCACAAGAAATCCAGATGCACCTGATGCCGGGGATCGCACCCAAAATTCCCGGCCTGGACATGGCTTTGCGCTTTCAGCCTGCGCGCGAACTGGGAGGCGACCTCTATGAATTCCTCGCCTATGGAAGAGACCGGCAGGTGATTGTGGTGGGCGATGTCAGCGGAAAGGGCGCGCCCGCGGCGCTTTACGGCGCCATGGCCAGCGGCACTCTGCGCAGTCTCGCTCCGCAGAGGCTTTCGCCGCCGGACATGATGAAGCGGCTGAACCTCATGTTCCTGGAGCGCAAGATTGAAGGCCACTTCATTACCCTGACCTACGCCCTCTGGGAACCACGCACCAAGAGCCTGTGCCTGGCCAACGCCGGCATGCCGCTTCCGATCCTCGTTCGCAAAGGGCAGTGCCGGGCGATTCGGGCTGAGGGCGTTCCCCTCGGCCTGCTGGAGCACACCGAGTATCAACCCGTGACAGTAAATCTGGAGACGGGAGATCTGTTGGCATTCTTCTCCGACGGCATCACCGAGGCCAACAACCCCCAGCAGGAAGAGTTCAGCTCGCGGCGCCTGGAAAATATCCTGCGCCAGAACGCCCAGAGGCCGCCCCAGGAAATTGTTAACAGGGTGTTTGAAGAACTACGCAACTTCGAAGCTGGGCGCCCTCAGCGCGACGACCAAACGCTGGTGGTATTACACGTGCGCTGAAAAAATAGGGGACAGGCGCCAGGTGTCAGGCTTTGATTGTGGATAAAGGGCAAATGTCCATTAAAGACCGGACTTGGGCAGCTTAGTATCCAAAGAGACAAAATGTCCTCATCGACCCCAGATTCCTTTCAATATCGCCAGGGCGAACTTTTCTGCGACGATTTGTCCCTGGCGTCCATCGCCGAACGGTTCGGCACGCCGACGTACGTTTACAGCCAAAATACGATTCTCCGCAACTATGGGCGGCTGCGCGGGACTCTGGCGCGGATTCCGGGCATGATTTGTTACTCGGTCAAAGCCAATTCTCACCTTCGCATCCTGAGCTTGCTGCGGCAGGCGGGCGCGGGATTCGATGTCGTCTCGGGCGGAGAGCTGGCGCGGGCGTTGCGCGCCGGAGCTGCGCCCGACACCATCGTTTTTTCCGGAGTGGGAAAAACCCAGGATGAGATTGACGCCGGTTTGGCCGCAGGCATCTTGATGTTCAACGTGGAATCGGCGGGAGAACTCGCCCTCATTGAAAGCCGGGCCCGCGCCCTCGAAAAGGTGGGGCGCATTTCCATCCGCGTGAATCCCGACGTGGAAGCAGACACGCACCCGTACATTTCCACCGGGCAGATGATCCACAAGTTTGGCGTGCCGAAAGATGAAGCTCCGGAGCTCTATCGTCGCGCCGCGCGCTCACCCCATCTGAAGGTCCAGGGCGTGGCGTGCCATATCGGCTCGCAGATTCTGGAAGTGGAACCTTTCTGGAAGGCGCTCGATGAAATTCTGAGCGTGGCGAGGCAATTGGCGGCGGAAGGTATCACCGTGGAAGTGCTCGATTTGGGAGGCGGGTATGGGATTTCCTACGGCCCCGAGCCGCCTCTGGACGTGGAACGGATGGCGCGAGGCCTGGAAGAGCGGTTGCGCGACGCTTCGTTGCGCCTCATTCTCGAGCCCGGACGCGCCCTGGTGGGCGACGCCGGCGTGCTGATGACACGCGTTCTCTATGTGAAGCGGAACCAGCGGAAGAATTTCGTGGTGGTGGATGCGGGCATGAATGATTTAATGCGCCCGGCCCTTTACGGGTCGTTCCACGAAATTGTTCCCGCGCGGGGAGGGACGGCGGAGCGCTTGCAGGCGGACATTGTCGGGCCGCTGTGCGAAACCGGCGACTTCTTTGCCCGCGACCGTGACATGCCGGACGTCCAGCCCGGCGATCTGCTCGCGGTACTGACCGTCGGCGCTTACGGATTCGTCCTTTCCTCAAATTACAACACGCGCCCACGCCCCGCCGAGGTCATGGTGAATGGCGCGGAAGTGGAATTGATTCGCCCCCGCGAAACCGTGGAAGATTTGATGGCGGTGGAGAGGATCTAGGATTTAGGCTTTAGGCTTCAACGCGCCGGCGTGAAATGCACCACGGAGCCCGTCGGGATTACATCCGGGGCATCTCGAGATCGATCCAACTGGCAATCCCGTCACGCCCGGCGTTGTTTCGCGGCCAGACCTTCAAGCGGTTGCGTCCGGCGTGCAACTTCCAAGGGAAGATTGCGGTAACAGGGGACTTTTCGCCACCGTCGATCTCGGCCAGAAACGTTTCGAAACCGGGGGTCTCGGTGTCCAAGTGGACCAGCAATTCGCCCCGCGTCGAGGTGGGTTCGAGAACGAAGTGGGCCTGGTTGAGTGTCCATTCGAAATTGCCGTGCCGCGTGACGAGGTTCGGATGGATCGGTTCGGCGGGCACGTCCGCATCGGTCCACACGTCGAATCCGGTCCATGTCCAAACTGTTTTACCATTGTTTAGCGGCAAGGGCCACTTCTGCTCCAGGAAATTGCTCCTCGGGATGAGCCTCAGTTCCGCGAACGCAAAGTCAACATCCAGCCTGCGCCAGTGGTGAATCGTGTCCACGATATGCACAATACGCGTGGGCTCCACCTGCTGGCCGCGCAGGACCCGGATTTGGCGCTGCCGCACTTCCCACAACGAAAGCGGCACGCCGGTGGCGCTGTCCTCTGCGTACCAGGCGCCCATTCCATCGACGTAGATCCACTTCCGGAATTGGTTCGACCAGATCTCCATCGGTTCGTGACCATCGACTGCCGGACGACCCAACGTTCCGCAATTGATGGAAACATCCCTGCCTGCGAATCCGAAGCTCTCGCACGCCTGCAAGAACACCAAATCGTATTGCTGGCAGAAACCGCCGACCGGCTTGCCATCAGGGTGTTTTTTCAGGATTTCGAGTGCGTCCCACGGGGGATAGTAATCATCCAGATGCCACTCCCCCCATTTCCATTGGCGCGATGACCAAGCCGCCAGCTTGGTGATGATCTCGAGGTCCGTCTTCGCGCCGCCTACGACGTCGTCAAGCCGATAACGCGCTCGCAGTTCCTTCAGTTTCGGCTGCGTGAACGGCTCGTAGCGGAAGGGAATGGATGTGCGCACGATTTCTTCATTGTGGAAATCGACCACTTTGACCGCCTTCGTCCAATCCTTCGCCAGTTGGGGCTCGGTGGTCAAGGTAATCGCATTCAGCCGGGGCGTAACCCGCGGGTCGGCTGTGGCGAGCGTCGCCTCAACCTGAACAAAGCGGCCGCGCGGCGCTTTCAGGCTACCATCACGGTCCAGGGGCATCCACTCCGACCACGTTACCGGGCTCGGCACATACGCCGTCCCGGATCGCACTCGAAGGGTCACGCCGCTTTTGAAGTCGGGCGCGGTGGAAACGGAGACCCGTAGCGGGCCGGGCGCGGCAAGAGGTGGCGCCAACGGATTCCCCTCCAGGTTGGCTACATCCATCACCGGCAGCAGTATGGAACCGCTGGACAGAAAGTGCTCCAGATAGACCCGGACGTAGTACTCTCCGGCAATGTTGCCTGCCGGACTCAGGCTGTCCACGCTCCAGGACTTGCCCCCATCGCTGCTGCGCGCGCTTCGGTGCGGCAATTCCACGTATGAATCATCGGCGCGCGCGATCCAGACCATCCCGGTCCCCCCGATGACAATGTCGTTCACTCCCGGCTTGAGCGCCGCCGGATCAATGTTGTACGCCTGCCATTTCCCGAAGGATGTCTTTTGGGGCGCTCCGAGTTTCTGGGGGTTGCCGTTCACCTCTACTTTTAGGTCGCCGCCGCGGCCCACCAGTAGGACCGCCCTACTCGCCCGCGGATCGGGAATCAGGAGTTGCTTGCGAATCTCGATGCCGGGAGAAAGCATCTCCGTATTGGGCTTATAGGAGAAGCCGGAGGCGGGCCCGTCGTCCTGCAACACTTCGCCTGACTTCAGTTGTAGCGCCAAGCCATCCTGTGAGAGGGTAATGTTGCTGCTCACGGCGCTTTGGTAAATCTTGCGGGCATTCAGGCGCAGCTCCGCCGCCTGTGCCAGGCCAAATCCGAAGGCCGCGAACACCACTGCTCCGAGCGACTGTCGAGCGATCCGTGACCATAAGCGCACAGTTTTACTCCCAAGCCACGACTGCTGACCCCTAGTGAAACGAGAAGCCTTCCGGTTTGGGGAACGCTGCCGACTGCGGACTGCCTACCGCCTTCTGCCTACTATTTTCTACCGCTCCCCCCACTTCAACTTTTTCTGAAGAATCTCGAAGTACGGGGTGGCCGGTGGTCGAACCAATTCCACGAAGGAATCGGCCTTGCGCATGCGCACCACGTCTTCGCTGTGCGCGGCGATGCCGACCTGGCCGTCGACGGTCAGGTAGGCGGCCTCGCGCAGACTCTTTACCGTCACCTCAATCTTGACGTTATTGGGAAGCACCAGTGGCCGCTGGGTGAGGGTGTGCGCGCAAATAGGAGTGACCAGGAAAGCTTCGACGGAAGGCGTAACAATGGGGCCTCCCGCCGCCAGCGAATAAGCTGTGGACCCCGTGGGCGTGGACACGATCAAGCCGTCCGACTTGTAGGTCGAGACCAGCTCGCCGTTCACCCGCAGTTCAAAGTCGAAAATTCGCGCGATGGCGCCTTTGTTCAACACCACGTCGTTCAGGGCTAAGAACGAGGTAAGGATTTCATCGGTCCGAATCAGTTCGCCTTCAATCTGCACGCGGCGATCCGTCTGGTGGGTGCCGGCTACCACCATTTCCAGGGTGGGATAAAGTTCTTCGCGGGTGATTTCAGTAAGGAATCCGAGTCCGCCCAGATTCACCGCCAGAATGGGAACCGGTAAGCGATTCAGGGCGCGCGCCGTGGCCAGCAGGGTGCCGTCTCCACCCAGCACGATGAGCAAATCCACCGCGCCCGGCATTTCGTTGCGGGTCAGGCAGTGCTCTTTGGTCTCCATGATGGCCCCGGTTTCCCTGTCGATGAACACCTCGATGCTGCGTTCACGGAGCCATTCAAGCAGACCCGGCACAATCCCGCGGATTTCCACCTTCTTCGGTTTGGAGATGATGCCGACACGTCTGATGGAAGTTGCCATGGGTGAGGATCATTCTAGCAGGATTTAGGAGCTAGGAGACAGGATCGAGGATTTAGGATTCAGGATTTAGGATTTAGGATCTAGGAGCACGGGGCTCCGCAGGAGCCCAGCGCTGGTTCCCTAAATCCTAAATCCTAGATCCTAAATCCTCGCCCATAAATCCTAGACCCTTAATCCCGCTTCCATTCCGCATGGACGAAAAACTCGCGGTTTCCTTCTGCGCCCAACAGCGGGCTTTCCATCGAAGACAACTGGATGAATGCGAGTTCAAGCAATTTGCGCGAAACTTTGGCGACGGCCTCCTGGTGCTGCGCCGGATCATGTACGATGCCCCCTTTCCCCACCTGCCCTTTGCCCACTTCGAATTGGGGTTTGACCAAAACCAGCAGGTCGGCGGGGGACGCGAGCAAAGGGACAAGCGCGGGGAGAATCAGGGTGGCGGAGATGAAGGAAACATCCACGGTCACCAGTTCCGCGTGTGTTCCGATCCGATCAAAGCTCAAGTAACGCGCATTGGTTTTTTCCAGGACGACGACTCGTGAGTCGCGCCGCAATTTCCAGTCGAGCTGATTTGTTCCCCCATCCACGGCGAAGACTTTGCCGGCGCCGTGCTGAAGCAGGCAATCGGTAAAGCCTCCGGTAGAAGCGCCGATGTCCAGGCAGACCTTGGCTTCGGGATTGATGCGAAAGTGTTCGAGCGCCCCCTCCAGCTTCAGCCCGCCGCGGCTCACGTACTTGGGAGCTTCGCCGAGCAGGCGCAAAGCGGCCTGCGCGTCGACGAGTGCGCCGCACTTCTCCTTTTTCTGCTCGTCCACCAGGATCTGCCCCGCCAGGATAAGGCCCTGTGCCTTTTCGCGAGACTCCACCAGCCCTCGATCGACCAGGAGACGGTCAAGGCGGATTTTTTGCGACCGGTTACTCATCATGAACTGTCAGCCTACCGCCGTTGATGGAAGAAAGAAAGGGGAAGGATGCAGGGTTCAGGATTTAGGATTTGGGTAGCGGTACAGTTTGAAATTAAGGTAGCAGGGCAGATCGGCCAATCCTTGTTATGGGCGTTTATCAGGCATCATCAAATTTGCAAGCCACTGCATAGTGCCGAATGTGGCGTTGCTTTTTCTGCTTTGGGGATGTATTTTCTCTCGGGGCCGCGAAGTCAAGACTGAAGGCGTGGCTCCCTTCGTCGGCCCATGCGAAGGCAGGGCTGTGGCGACTGCCGGTGAATAAGAGAAAGAGGTTTGGGCTTAGGAGGTGCGTCATGTGCGAGTTCTGTACCAAACACGGCGAAGGAAAAAAGTGGTATCTCCAAATGAAGAACTACTCCGAGGAGTGGCTCAATGCTCCTCTTACTCCGGAAGAGAAGGAGGCGACCGGGGCTTCCACCCGCGCGGAGTGGCTGGGGAGTTTTTGTAAGGTCTTCGTACCGGGGATGGCGGCCGATAAGAAGGTTTCCTTGGAAGAAATGGCCATGGCCTTCGAGCCGGGAATCGTTCGCTGGGCGGCGGCGGGCGACTTGGCCAGGGCGTTCGAGGGGCAGAAACAAGTGCACTTTGGGCAGGTGGTCACGCTTGAGGATGCTGAGCGCATCATCGACTCGGTGGATTCGATTACCCGCCTCCCTTGCGGCTGCCGTTATTTTACCACCGGCAAGTCAGACAAACGCTATTGCTTCGGGCTCGGGGTAGTGGCGGGCGGAATGTGGGGCGCTATGCCCGACGCCCCCTCGTTCGAGCTGCTCACCAAGGAAGAAGCCAAGAAGATCATTCGCGACTACGACACCGAGGGGTTGGTTCACACAGTCTGGACTGCGGTGACTCCTTTCGTCTTAGGTCTGTGTAACTGTGATCACGACTGCCTGGCTTACCGTGGATACATCGAGCAGCGTGGTTCGCCAAGCTTCTTTCGCGGTGAATCAATCGGTGAGGCGGATGTAGAGCTTTGTTCAGGGTGCAAGGATTGCATGAAACAATGCCAGTTCGGCGCCTTGTTCTATTCGTCCGCCCTTGGCAAGGTCTACATCGACCCCACGCGCTGCTTTGGATGCGGGGTCTGCCGTGCCGCCTGCCCGACTGATGCGATCCGCATGGCACCGCGTTCCGCTCATCCGAAAGCAGCGGATATCTGGCTCAACTATCCTTAAGTAGTAGCATGTAACAATATACCTCGCCAATGCAGGACTTAGAGTGCTTAAGATCGCTGCGGTGTTGTCTGTACTTCTGGCGCAACCATTGGGAATGGGAAGTCGCCTTCCCGCAAAGTCACCCACTACCAAAAACAAATGTAGGCTTTACCACTACCAGGATTTAGGACGTAGGACTCGGTCGATACAGGAGGTGATGTCCTGAATCCTTGAACCTGAATCCTGCTCTTACTATCCTGTGCTCTTCATTCCGAAGGCAATACCACCAACCGTGATTTGTAAAAGATGGAATAACGCCGCATCTTCGGCCTTTTGGACTCCTGGCTCCTGACTCCTGACTCCTGACTCCTGCTTTATGCCCCGCCGCCAGCGTTCCAGGAAGCGGGTTTGCAGGAAGTTGAGGGGATCAACATAAGGATTCCGCAGGCGGATCGACTCCGCAAGCACGTGCTGCCCGGCCAGCAGCATCGCGGCGCCGGAGGTCTCCAGGACCCCGCGCACGCTGCGGTGATACTCCTCCTCGATGTGCCGGAAAATCCTCCGGCCGAGGCCGCGTGGGCGCACCAAAGCGGCATAGAGACTGGCGATATAAAGGTCCGCCTTGGCCAGGGAATGTTCGGCATTGTTGATCAGATTGAAGAAGAAGGGCCAACCCTCGTGCATGCTGCGCAGAATGTCCAAGCCGTGGGGAGCGTGGTCGCGTTGGAACTTTTCCAGAGCGTGGCCGAGTCCGAACCACGCGGGAAGCAGGTGGCGGGATTGCGTCCAGGCGAAAACCCAGGGGATGGCCCGCAGGTCGCGAAGATCGCTGGCCCCCCAGCGGCGAGCGGGGCGCGAGCCGAGGCGAATGTGCTCGATCAAATCGATGGGTGTCGCCTGGCGGAAATATTCGACGAATTCCGGTGTCTCATAGACGAGCTTCCGGTAGAAATCGCGGCTGCTGGCGGCGAGCTCCGTGGCATAACCTTCCCATTCCGGGATCTTCCCCGCTTCGACCCGGCGGAAGTGGAGCAGGTGCGCGTCGAGCACCGAGGTAACCAACTGCTCGAGGTTCCTCTCGGCGATGTCGGGGTTCGAGTATTTCAGGGAAACCACTTCCCCCTGTTCGGTGATGCGCAGCCTCCCGCCCGGCGCCGCGAAAGGTTGCGCCTGAATGCTGCGGTGCGATTGCCCGCCGCCCCGGTCGATGGTCCCCCCCTTGCCGTGAAACAGGGAGAAGCGCACACGGTATTTTTCCGCCACTTGCGCCAGGCGCTTCTGCGCGTGAAAGAGTTCCCAATTGGCCGCTACGTAACCGCCGTCCTTGACGGAGTCCGAATACCCCAACATCACTTCCTGAAAGTCTTTGCGGGCGCGCAGAATGCGGCGGTAAATAGGATCAGCGAACAGCTCCTCCATGATTCGCGGACCGGCTTCCAGGTCGTCGAGTGTTTCGAACAGCGGAATGACATCGAGGCGGGAATGCAAGCGGCGCCCGCGCGGTTCCACCAGCCCCGCTTGCCGCGCCAGCAACAGAACGTCCCACACATCGGCCGCGCTGGAGGTCATGCTGAGAACATAGCGGTGCGCCGCGCCTTCGCCGTTGCATACCTGGATGGTGCGGAGGGCGCGAAATTCCTCCAGCACGCGGAGCGTGGCCGCCGAGAAAGAGTGCCGCAGGGCGGGTTTGAAAAGCATTCGCTGGATCGACGCGATGCGCGCTTTGCCGGGTTGGGCGGGCAGGTGCGCCTTGCATAATATTTCCTCCGCCGCGGCGCGGGTGGCTTGCGCGTGGGTCCGGAAGTCCAGGCTGGCGCCATGAAAACCAAAAACCTGCGAGGCCACGCGCAGGCGGCCGGGCCCCAACCGCGCAATCCGCGGGCTGGGATAGGCGGCCAACAGGGCCGTGAGCTTGCGGAGTTCGCGGGTGAATTCCTGCGGCGCCGCGTAGGCGCCTGGAGCGCGCTCCGCCGTGCGCTCGAGCCGCCACATCATAATGCGCAGCTTGCGCCGGTAGAGTTCGCTGGGCTGGTCAATGGCCGCAAAGGCCCGGGTGGCGGGAAAACGCCGCATGTCGTGATTGATCTCGCGGCGCAGAGCTTGCCCTGAGCGAAGCGAAGGGGCCGATTCGAAACCGAGCTTGGAGCAGGGGAAGGAAGCCCAGCCCAACATGCGGCGGCACGTCTGGTGGTAATAGCGAAGAATGCTCAGGCGCACCTGCTCCGCGGCGTCCAGA